>Ga0207116_10014_pt1 | contig 49994 bp, 45 predicted proteins | sample Alteio_BWMinHeat_44_FD_153550 | JGI IMG/M metagenome (GOLD analysis project Ga0207116, IMG submission 153550) | Enriched cells from forest soil in Barre Woods Harvard Forest LTER site, Petersham, Massachusetts, United States -... | ecosystem: Environmental > Terrestrial > Soil > Temperate forest >... | reverse complement strand
TCGTAGCGCTGCCAATATGTGGCAATAGAAATGTATTTTTCAGCGAAACATATTCCGGGTGAAGTTTTGGCTCGCCCTCAAACACGTCGAGTCCGGCAGCGGCGACCCGCCCGCTCTTGAGAGCAGCGATAAGGTCGTCGTCGACCACCAATCCGCCGCGAGCCGTGTTCACCACGATAGCCCCGGGGGGCAAGAGGCTTATGGTTTTGGAGTTCAAGAAATGGCGGATCTGAGGAGTCTCCGGAGCGTGCAAGCTCAAGAAATGGCTTGCGCGAAGCAGATCCGAGGGATCCTTGTGGTAGACAGCATCGCCTGCGATTTCCGCTGGTAACTCCGAAGCGTCGCAATAGTGAATCCTCATTCCGAATCCTCGCGCTCGACGCGCCACGGCTTGTCCCACGCGCCCCATTCCCAAAATGCCGAGGACTTTGCCACCGACTTGCCATCCCAAGAGCATGTCGGGGCTCAGGGGCTTCCACGTTCCCGTACGAACGAGTTCCTGGGCCTCGTAAGCGCGACGCGAAGCGCCCAGCAAAAGCAGCATAGCGATGTCGGCCGTTGCTTCACTGTTGACACCAGGGGTGTAGGCGACTGGAATTCTTCTGCGAACGGCGGCTTCCAGATCAATATGCTCAAAACCCACCGAGTACGTGGCGATGATTTTTACAGTGGGCGAAACTCTCTGGAAAAACCCAGAGTCCAACCGGTCTGCGGGCGTGATAAACAACGCGGCGGCTCCTTCGGCCGCGGAGAGCAGTTGCTGCTGGCTGAAAGGAAACTGGTTCGGGTTTCTTCGGGGGTTGTAATCGCGGTCGATACGGTCTTCGACTTCCTTGGTATAACAGGTGGTTACCACCAGAATGGGTTTGGTCATGATCAACATATCCTTCTACGCGCCGATGGCGATGCAAGGCTGCTCGGCTGCATTTCGATAGCTACGAGAGTCATGGAAGGACAGCTCAGACGATTCCCACGTTTCGCTCGATCTCCTTGATCACCGTATCCAGCCTTCCGCTCAGCACTTGCTTGGCGAAACTGAGAGTGAAACCCTTGACCGTGTGGAGTGGTGAATGGGACGGCATGGCAAGCGCCAACGGATCTACCACTGCGTCGACAACAACGGGACCATCTTTGTAGGCGAGAGCCTCAGCCAGACCTTCTCGAACGTTTTCCGGTTCGTCGATACGAATCCCTTTCGCTCCCATCGCCTCAGCAACCTTGGCGAAATTTGGATTCTTGAACTCCACGCCAAACGGAATGATGCCGGCCTCCTGTTGTTCGATATGGACGAAGTCGAACTTCTCGTTGTTGAGAATGACTTGGACCACGGGAGTTCGTCGTTCTATCTGCGTCAGCAGATCGCCCATTCCCAGCATCGTGAAGCCACCATCGCCAGTTAACGCGATGCACTGTCTGCCGGGATATGCCAGAGCACATCCGAAGGCGTTGGGTGCAGCATTGGCCATAGACGCCCACGAGAATGAGCCAAACAGCCTGCGTTTTTTTCCACCGTAGATATGTCTCGCAAGCCAGATACAGGCCGTACCCGTGTCCGCAAAAAACATTGCGTCATCCGAAGCGAGCTCGCTGAGCGTCGCGGCGAGGAATTCAGGACGTATCGGTTTTATTGCCGGTCCCTTCTGGACATAGTGCTGCAGCAGTTTGTGGAAGGATTCCGTGTGCGCAATTTGCCTCGCTAGAAATTCTCCATCCGTTTTCTCACGCACGGCTGGAAGCAATGCGTTGACCGTCGACTTGATATCGCCGACAAGACCGAGATCTAGCGCTGTACGGCGGCCGATGTGCTTCGGGTTCTTGTCAATCTGAACCTTTTTCACACTGGCGCCGGGAAGAAATTCTGAGAACGGAAAATCCGTGCCCAGCATGAGCAAGAGGTCGGCTTCATGGATTGCGTTATAGGCTCCCCCATAACCCATCAGCCCGGTCATGCCAACCGCGTTGGGATTCTCATGTTCCAGCCATTGCTTCCCGCGGAAGGAATAGCCGACGGGGGCCTTTAGCTTGCACGCCAGCTCAACCACTGCGTCGCGACCTTCTCTGCAACCGTCCCCACCAAAGATCGCCACCGTTTTCGCTTCATCGATCATCCTCACCAATTTTTCGAAGTCTGTATCGGAAGGTCTCAGGATAGCTGGGGCTGCAATGGTGAAGTCGGTTGGCTGGTTCGGAGCATCGGCTGACGCGACATCGCCAGGTATTGAAAGAACGGTGGGACCCTTTTCCAGAACCGCCGTAAGGATGGCGGTGTTGATGACCGCGCGGGCCTGCTCAGGATTAACCAGCCGTGCGGTATAGAGAGAAGCCGCCTCGAAAAACTTGTACGGATTGAGTTCCTCGAGCGCAGATGTGTCAATAATGCTCGACTCTACGTCCCCGGCGATGGCGATAATGGGAGCCGCTTCTTTCCGCGCGTCCATCAATCCGTTGAACAAATGGACAACTCCGGGCCCCGCAGTTCCGCACACCACCACTGGGTTACCCGTGAAATAAGCCTCCGCGACCGCTGCGAATACTCCATATTCTTCATGACGAACGGGAACAAACTCGATTGCGCCATTTCGGCGCAGTGCGTCTACTACAGGATTCAGAGCGTCTCCGACGATTCCATAACAGCGTTTGACACCAGCCTTCGCCAGCATCTCCCACAATACGTCTGCAACTTTTTTCGACATAAGAACCTTCCCGATTTCCTTGTGAACCTAATATCGGTGCCGCGCAATTTACCCCGAGCGTTTACGTCGTCGCTACGTCCAGCCACCAACTCTCACGCCCTGTATTTCGGTGTTCACGTCACTGAGCCGATGCAATTCCGCTGCCATGAAATCCGCGGTCACAAACTACACTTCATCTACATCTGAACGAGCCTGGCTCCCACGATTGAGTGACGACACAGATGACACTTGACGCAAGAGCCACAGGAGTGACACTGACCGGCCCGGCAGGCGTTAGTCGCCTCGCGAAAGTAATGATCGGGATTTCATGAGTGTTGGCCTCCATCGCGGTGAGGCTTTGCGTGATACATGTCCGTGTTGTAGCTGTCTGGAAAGAAGCCATATTTCAGGCAGCGGCAATGATCGGCGGCGTAGTACTGGCTCGCGCCGTGCAGGATCACCGGCTGTCCGATGAAATTCTTAAGCGCGTTCGACAAAAGCTCGGCTGATCGTGCCCTCGCGAATCCGAATGTCGGTTGCCATGCTTGTGATCTGGCAGCAAACCAAGTTCGTGGATGGTCGGCCAACTGCAAGTTGGCCCCCAGCGCCTTGCGGGTAGTTCAATCGGAATGTCTCCAGTCAATCAGAAACGGTTTTAGCGATCGTAAATGGCGGGAGCGACGGGACTCGAACCCACGGCCTCCTGCGTGACAGGGCAGAGGTCGCCTAATACCGCTCCCGGTGATGTGGGTGATCATGCGTACAGCGCCAGACTGCTGCTGTTTGCATGCTCTTGAGCTTCTTCCGACTCAGCATCCTTGCCCTTGAGGTAAGCGAGTGTCAACTCGAGAGATTCGTGACCGAGCCGGATTCGAATCGTGTTCACGGAGACGCCTTCTTCATGCAGCGCGTCGGCATACGTCTTGCGGAAGTGATGCAGCTCTGCGCCCTCGACAACAGCCTTCGTGGCAATTGCTTTCGGCTTTCGCAAGAAGTGCCCGTCAGGTTTGCCGCCGCCGTTTGGTAATAGCAGGTCGTGCGGCTGGGCATTCCGCCCTCTCATTCTGTCCTTAATTTTCCAAAGCTGCTTTGCCAGAATCGGGATGAACCTGTCTTTAGCGGATTTCTTCTTGCTCTTGCCCTTGAGCCGGAACTTCCGCCACGGCTTCGGCTGAACGTGCAGCGTGCATTTCTCCCAGTTGAAGTCGGCGTATTCCGTGTTCTGCATTTCCGCGTCCCGAACAGGAATTCAAGAACAGACCGTAGAGCAGTTTTTCCTCAACATCCATGGCCGCAAACATGTCCTTGAGCTCCTGCTTCGTGTACAGCTTCGGTGGCTTCTCAGCAGTCAAGTTTCGCCAGAATCTTGCCGGCGATAAGAATGTCCCGACTGCGCAGCCAGGTGTTGAGTGTCTCGAGGATGTTGTGAACCGTGCGGTCATAAGTCGCCCGCCAATTTCTCAACCTAAACTTTGTCAGGCGCGCGCTTTGTCGATTATCGAATCCCAGATACCTTTCGATTTGAGAATGAGTTCAACGGTTTCGCGGATTGCACCGTGCCCGGCCAGCGCTTTCGTTGTGTAGTGTGCTGTCTCTTTGACCTCTGGCACGGCATTGCCCACAGCCACAGCGAGGCCAACGCGGCGCATAACGGGAAGATCCGGGAGATCATCTCCCACATAGGCGACAACAAAATCGGATACAGCCGCCTTCCGAACAATTTCTTCGTAAGCCGGCATCTTCAACGCTTGTTTCATGTAGATAAACTCCATGTTCATTTCGCGCGCCCGCCGAAGGAGTGCCGAGCTTTGACGTCCGGTAATGCAGCCGGTGCGAAGGCCGGCAGTGTGAGCGAGTGTGAGACCCTGACCGTCGTGCGCGTCAAAGGTCTTGATTTCGAGGGCAATCTCTTCCGTTTGGGAGAGCAGGGTTACGCCACCGTCGGTCATCGTACCGTCGACGTCCATGAGGAGCAGTTCGATTTGCGCCGCGCGCTTCTTTAGAGAGGGAGAGATTTTGGGAAAACTTACCACGAAGCCTCCACAACAGGACGCATCCTCTAGTCGACTCCGAAATCAATCGGGGGTTAGACAACGGTACGTTAGCTTCACCTTTTTCGTGAAATTCCCAGTCTCTGCATGTGAGAGTAAAGTGTCGTACGCTTCAGACCCAGAATAGTTGCAGCCCCTCTCGGACCGTCGATAATCCCGTTGGTTTGTTTTAGGATCCTGCAAATGAGAGCGCGCTCAGTATCTTGCAAAGTGGCGGGTTGTTCTGGCGAATCAGACTGTGCCGCCGGCCTAAGATTGGCAAGCGGCGGACGAACTCCTGGCGAATTCGCGGTTTGCCGCTTCCCCACAGCAATCAAAAGCCCGCTCCCGCGCGGCTTTTCGCTTCAACACCCAGCACAGTAGCCTCATTTCGAGGAACGAGCAGTCCCACCGAGTACTTCCTTCGTGGGCGCCTCTTTCTGGATGTTGAGACTTCCCTTGAAGTACGCGCCTTCATCAATGGAGATGCGGTGGGTCGCGATGTCGCCCATGACAACGGCCGACTGCTTTAGGTCGACCCGGTCGCTCGCTTGAATATTGCCTTCCAGCTTACCCTGCACGACCACGGCGCAGGCAGTGACGTTGGCTTTAACGCGGCCGTTCGGCCCAATGGTCAGACAGTTTCCTTTCGGGTCGATGGTGCCTTCCACCTGGCCATCGATATAAAGGTCCTCGCCACACGAAAGTTCCCCTCTGATCACAAGCGACTGGCCGATGATGATCATTTCCCCGCGAGCAGCGTCCGGCGCTTTCGGCGTTTCCATCAGCGCAACCTCCGGGGAAACATAGTGGGGACAACTGGATTCTACTCCAATGCGTACGACTCCACGGCGGCCAGAGCCCCAAGTGCTCCGGCGCGCCTTTTCGACTCAAAATCCGCGCCCACTCAGGCAAACCTCGTGCCCCACCAGGACCGCTAACCCGCACTCTTTTTTGAAAGCGTCTTGACGCGTACTGGGTTTCAGGCGTACGATTCTGTCGCCCTGGGTAAGCACGAAGGGAATAGTGGGCTCGAGGATGAAAGGCCTGCAGCGTACCTGTGCTTCGGCACGTTACACGCGCCTCATTGTGCTACCCAGGTTTTGTGTATCTGGCTGAGAGACTCCCACGACTGTTTCCGAACAAAAAGCCCGACTCCATCGGGCTTTTTGGCGTAAAGTACACGCAAAATCTGAGACCTCTGTCCTCGCTTTCTTCGCGCACCCTACCCGCTACCTCAATTCCATCGTCGAAGACAAAAGCAGCGGCCTAGTCATCCAAATCAATCCGCACCGTAAGAAGTTCCGTCCCAAATAATCGCACCGCGGCCGCATTCGCGCTGCTGCCTGTCACCTGACCCGCAAGCCAGCGCTGCCGCGCACGCGGGTCGTCGTCCGAGAGCACCTGCGCCGTGCCGCTGTGCCAGCGAGCGCGAGGCCCTTCACGCAGTTTCAAACGAATGCGCGGATTATGCGCAATATTGCGAACATATCCTGCCTTCATACCGTGCTCTGCCACGATCCAGAACTGATTGCCGACGCGTGCGTCACCAACCGGAGTGCGGCGCGCCTTCCCGGTCGTGCGCCCGGTCGTTTCGAGGAGCGCATATCCGGGTGGCACTATGCCCATTGCAAAGAGGAGCTTAATCGGCGGGTTCAGCAGGTATTTCTGTAGCGCGTGAACAATTTGATGTTTCATTTCTCGTGCTCACCAATTCGCCTTCGAGTGATGATCACCCGTCCAGCTCCATCCGCACCGTGAGCGAGGCGGAATCACGATGAAGGCAAGCCGTTGAAGAATGCCGGCTGTCTCCAGGTCAATACGAAAATACCGCATAAGGAGATTTATCATGCCCCCAGCAGAAAAGCCCTCTCTTTACGACAGACCGACGGCGTATAAAGCATCGCCACTGTGGTAGACGACCTCATCGACAGAGTCATGGCAGACCCGAGGCTGAACGCCAATCCGTTGGTGGACGAAGCGGACCATCGCGTGCCGCCTGCCGGATTCAAGTATTTGGTGACGGAGATGGTCTGCTGGGCCGCGGGTGGCCCGCAAAAATATACGGGCAGGTCGATGGCTGATTCTCCTTCAAGAGAGAAGTTCACTAAAGCGGCTGGAAAATTCAACCGCTCCAGGTCCAACTTTGCAAAACTGAGTACTCGGGACTACACTGTGCAGCCAAAGGAGGAATCACTATGGCAACTGCACAAATGCCAAACCTAAAGGTTGACCCAGTCAAAGCCGATTCCCGCCACTACACAGTAGAGTTCGAGAACGATAAAATCCGTGTCGTGCGCATCAAGTACGGAGCCAAAGAGAAGTCAGTGATGCACAGCCATCCCGAATCGGTTTCTGTCTTCTTGAATGACTGCAAAGCCAAGTTTACATACCCGGATGGAAAGAGCGAAAACATTGAGGCGAAGGCAGGTCAAGTCATGCACATGGATGCCTTCGAACACGATCCCGAGAACCTTGGCAGCCCGTTTGAATTGATTCAAATTGAACTGAAGAGGTAGTCACTCCTCCACGGGAGGCACTCCTGCCTCCCATTCTCCAGTTTCGAGGCCTGCTCAGCGTTCCCTCGCATTCACTCGCGTTACAACCTGCAGACTCGTCGAGTCGCCTTATGCGACCCTCTACACTGGCGGCTCTGTTGCCTCCACAGCCGCTCCGATTGCTACCGGGTGGCGCGATCCAGTTCCCGGGCGGGTCTTTCTCCCGCTGTGGTTCAGAGCCTTTCACGGCGCACCGCTATCGACTGGTTTCAACAGTCGAGGCGGTCACGCTCGCCAGTGCTTGAGTTTTCTGGGGCTGGTCGATGCCGGACCGTGCGGATTATGCTTGGCCTCACGGTCGTTCTGGTCCGTATCTACAGAAAAGAGCATGTATTTCCCAAAGTCGTGCCGCCGGTAGTAGCGGTGCCCAGCGAAATGGAGGTACACCTCGGCGCTTTTCGGCAGCCAGAGTTCCAGATGTTTCTTGGCGAACAAGACGGGCCCGTATTCGGTAATCTGGTGCTCCGACAGGAGTCGGATTTCGGGTAACGGACTTACCATCTCCGACTCGATGCGCACGATTTGAAACTTGTCGGCCGTGATCCAGGCACGCCCTTTCATGTTCACCAGGTAGGTCGCGCCTCCGATCATATAAGCTTGAACGTGGCTGAGACGATCAGCACGCTGCTGAAAGTGAATCAGCCAGGTCGCCTGCCCGTGCCAGTCGCTCAAGCCTTCGCAAGCCATCAGGAAATCGCCCCGCTGGGCAGGATGGAATATGAGTGCAAGTGCCGCAAAACCATTGTCGGCAAAGTGATCTGGTAAATCATCCACTCCGTAGCGCTCGGTCCGGTACTCATCCACCTTGAACCCTCCTCCCTCGTGGGTTTCGGTAATCGAGGCCGCGTAATCGAACTTGCGCGTTTCCCTCGAAGTGGTGTTGCCCATTTCATCGAGCCTTTCATGCAACAGATCTTCAACGGCCGCGAATTTACCAACATCATTCACAAGGTACTCGACACGCTTCCCCGACTCCGCGATCACCTTCTCGTAGGGGCAAACTACGCCGCCCGCAACCACCGGTTTTGCGCGATCGATCCCGGGCGGTTGCCATGCGGTTTCGGGCAGGGACGGTTTTGAAGCGGCCAGCAGCGTATCGGCTTGGGCCGCCGATGATACTGCGGCAGCAGGCGTGGCCCTGGCCTCATTCACACCGGAACTGCGCCGTTCCACTGTTGCAATGAATTGTCGAGCCTGAGGAGCCGCAGGGCTTTGCGGCTCGCCTTGCAGGAAGGTCTTCAAGGCTTGGATCGCTTCCGGGACCTTCCCGAGACCTGCCAGAGCCTCACCCAGTGCAAGTTGGGGCGCGGTTCCAACCCCCTGCCCGGTGTCAACCGCGAGCTGCGCCTGTTCCCGCGCTTTCTCGTAATCATGCTGCTGGAGGAAGACGTCGGCTAGCAGATTGTGCGCCATCCAGTTACCGGCATCAACTGCGACCGCCTGTTCTAAAGTTGCTCTGGCCTGGTCGTATTGACGTCGCAGAAGCTGCACCCGGCCGAGCAACGTCAGAGCCTGGCCGTAATGAGGATTCAGGGTTGTCGCCAGGGTAAGGTAAGTCTGGGCTTGCTCAAATTCCCTCTTCTGGAGAAAGAGGTAGCCGAATAAGAAATTCACTGCTGCGCTGGAAGGTGCCAATTTGTAAGTTGCCGCGAGATTCTTCTCGGCCTTCTCAAGATCACCAGATTTTAGAGCCTGGACCGCACGCTTCATTTCTTTTGTCGCCCGCGGCGACATCAATGCATCCGAGGCGTCGAGATCTGCCGCCGCAGGATCGCGTTGCAGCATCACTTCCACATCAACAGTGTCAAGCATGTTCACGATCTCGACTTCCTCGTGCGCGCTCAAGTAGCCGGCGATGTTCACGTCGATGTCGTACTTACCAAACGACAGACCTCCAAAATCAACTGCCGAATGATCGGTTGTGGTCTGCCAAATCGTCGTTTTATGGGCTTCACTGTAGAGCCTCACCACCGACTGACGGTCGAGCGGTTGTCTGGTATTGGTCAGGACCATTACGTGGAGCGTGGGGCCTTGCCCTTCCAGGGCCTTCCCTCCTAGGCCAACTGGCAACTGTTGCGAGTCCGGTCTCGAAAGAAGTGCCTCACGAATCTGCTCCTGTGTCTGAGCTTCGGAATCCGAACCCGCCTGCCGCTTGGCCTCCGCATCGGCCTCAGCTGCATTCTTGGGAGCAAAATAGCCTCGCCGGGCCTGTACACTAAAACCCTTGTGCCCCTCTACCAGATTGACCTTCAAAGCGTGGAACTTGCCATCTTCCTTCATGTCGGTAGGCGCGAAAGCTAGCAGGTAGGACACGGGAGATCCCGCCAACTCCCCAAAGCCAGCCTTCAGATCGTTATTGTTACGGAAGAATTCGCCACCGGTGTCCTGCGCGACCTCGGCTAGTACTTCGGCGGCAGCCAGTTCACGCTTTGAATCCAGACTCTCCGCTGCTCCGGCACGTCCAGCTACGTAACTCCGTGACGCGTCGGCCTCTCGCGGAGACGCCAAACCTTTAGGGTCCAGCGAGCTGATGACAATCTGCAACCGCACAGCGCGATCGATGACCCGGTCTAGTTGGTACTTTTCACTTTGCGACAGGAAGCCCGGCGACACCAGAATGATGGTACGCTGGCCAGGCATCTGCGAGATGTAGCTCACCAGATGGTCAAGTTGCAGCAAATTCGACCGCGCTTGGGTTTCGGCTTGAGACACGATGTTCTGCGCCATGATTCGAATCATGCTTACAAGCTGGTCGTCCGCATTTGACGAAATTACCCCTTGTGCTTGAGGGTTCCCGGCCACTTGGCTGTCCGCTTGGCTGTCCGCTTGGAGGCTGGCACCCGAGTCCTGCTTCGAGGCTCGCAATTTACAACGTCCTACCGCCTCGTCAAGAGCCATCTGCCAAGCGTCGGAGTATTCAGGGTTCTGTTGGGTAATTTCAAGTGCCTGATAATCCGAGAGATCGGGGCACTCATGAACCCGAGTGATTGAGTGTACGCTGGCTCGCAACTTGGCTAGAGCGGCGTGAATCTGTTGTGGATCACCAGTGAAGTCGGACAGCATTTGGTCCGAGGTAAAGATGGCTGCCCTGTCCTTGGGTTGAAGATTGACGGCGAGGTAGCGGTCGGCGGCATCGCGCGCGAAATCCATATCCGCGACGGAGGTATTCAGATCGTCGAAGTATAAACCTACAAAATTACCAGGAATCGCAGTCGGAGGCGTTGGGGCCGTTTGCCCCGGTGCGCTTTTCCCCGCCAGAGTCCTGGGCAGCGGAGTCGACGTCTCCACCTCGAACTGCGAGATCGACTGTTCTTTGCCTCGGTCTAAAACCTTGAAATCTTCCTTCCGCAGACCTTCTACTGGCTTGCCCTCCGCATCGCGCACGACGACGCGTACTAACACAACGTTACTGCTTACCCTTATCCGAAACTCGGGTTGGCTCTCGGTCGAAGGAACAGTGGCTGTGTCATTGGCTTGAGCGAAAGCTCGCGGTGAGCTTACGAGAGATCCGCAAGCTGCCAGTAAGAAGATGAACGCAAAACACCAAACCCGAGGAACGCCCACGCTCTTACGCATGCGATCAGATCTCCTTGGCTTCTGACAATCTGGTGCTGCCGCGGCGCACTTACGAACTCTACTCCAGATCAGCAGCTCTAGTGGCGCAAAATCGCCTCTCTGACAATGTCGTCCCCTGTCAAGCACTTTTTGGAGATACTAACCCGTGCACTCCGAAGAGCGCGCGGAAATGCGGACACTCCAGATGATCACCGAAGGCGCGAGTCTTACGGACATCGTGAACCATATCTGCTCTTCCGTTGACCTTCAGATTTCACCCTCCATTACAAATGCTGATGGACCAGGATGGGAAAAAGCTATGGCCGACCGCCGGTCCGAGGGTACCCGGCACTGGGCTCGCGCGATAACTCCCTTAGACGTTCAATCGAAGCTGCTTGTGATATTGCAACGGGCTTAGAGAAGTTGCGTCACGGAAGTGATGGTTTATGGTCGAGATGCCCATGCATGCAACTGTTGCGAGTTGGTCGAGACGAAACGGTTTTGTGTAATTCGCTCTCAGCCAGGCGAGTGCTTTCGCCGTTCCCCGGCCCGGATCATACAATCTCGCTATATCGCACGCAGGTGATCTCCTTGCGGATACCGCGGTAAACGGTAAACGATTTCGCGGTGAGTCAAGTCGCTGAAGAACGGTATGTCCGCAGGCGCATGTGTTGAATGTAGTCTGGCGACCAGAAACGTTTTGCGGCCGCATAGTCACGCTTGTTGAAGAGTCTGTCGAACGCTTCCAAGACGAGGGCCTTGTTTTGTTCGGGTGTAGTCTTCGGCATGTTGATTCCTTTCATGCTTAGGAGATCACTTCGATTGCGTCGACCCGTGAGGGATAAAACGCCAGGTACCCCTTTAATACTGGCGACCGCCTCATAAGGTTTTTCGTACGTCCAAATGGCGTATTCCGATTTCGATCCGCCGATGGGAATGCTGTAGTACGGACAATCACCCTTGTACGGACAATTAGGTGTAATGTTTGCTTCGAACCAGCAACGACATGTCCGTATCGTCGCACGGCAAGTAGTAAACCGGCGGATATCCCTGCTCCTCCAGTCGAAGCGCCCGCGTCGATTCAGCCCCTATTCTTCCGGCGACCGTACACGCACCCTGCCGTCGGCGGGAGAAATCGTGATGGGATGGTCAGGCCCCGGAATTCTGATCTCTTTGCTTTTGCTCGTCGTAGTCTCCATAGCGCCCCTCACGGTTTTAGTTACAGCTTCGACCCGCCATCGAAGGGAATGCTGGCACCCGTGATCCAGCGCGCCTTCTCCGAAGCCAAGAACGCGACTACATCTGCCACGTCCTCCGGCTTTCCAATTCGCTTGAGTGCTTGCATCCCAAGAGTGGCCTCGCGGCCTGCTTCAGTCTTCAAAAAATTCGACATATCCGTATCGATCTGCCAGGGCGAGAATACGCGTCCATGAGATCGGGGGTTGCTGGCTGCGGCGGCGAAGGGTACTCCTTTCTCGTAAGGCTCCTTCATCCTCTGCTTCAAGCCGGTTTAGCCCCGGCGCACGGTAACCGCGGTTTTACGCCAAGTATCCCGTGGCGATACCGCCAACTCCCCAGCTTTCATTGACTTACCTACGCTTCCGCCATAGCATGCTTGCGGCATGATCGGCGAAACCATCGCGCACTACCGCAACGTCGAGAGACTCGGAGGCGACGGGATGGGTGTGGTCTACAAGGCCGAAGACACTGAGAGGGAAAATCAATGGACCGAAAGATAGTCAGGACTATCGCACTAGGAAGCTTCGCGCTGGTGGTCGTGCTGAGCACGGCGTGGCAAGCGCAGGCAAAGGACGCCAATGCGCAGTATCCAAGCATGGTCCCGCTTGACCAGTACCTGATGACGGATCGAAATGCCGAGATTGCCATGGCGCGGAGTGCGGCGCCGGAGGCCATCTCGCGCGATGCCGATGTTCTCGTCCTTGGACGGCAGGGCTACGAAACCGCAGTCAAAGGCAAGAACGGTTTCGTGTGTGTCGTGGAACGAGGGTGGATGTCCCCATTCGATGGTGATGGTGCTGTTAATTTTTGGAACCCTAAAATTCGAGGTCCGATCTGCTTCAATCCGCCGGCTGCCCGCTCCATCCTGCCGATGACGTACAAAAGAACGGAGATGGTATTGGCCGGTCAATCCAAAGCTCAGATCATCGACGGCATCAAGACATTCATAAAGCAAGGGCTGCCGCCCCTGGAGCCGGGAGCCATGTCCTACATGATGTCGAAAGAACAGTACCTTACCGATGACGACCACCACAACTGGATGGCTCACCTGATGTTTTACACTCCACTCATGGACGGACTCGTTTGGGGTGCAGATCTGTCCAACTCTCCCGTCATGCTGAATCCACAGTTCAGTGGCGCTCCGGAACCAATCGATGTATTCATGGTTCCCGCGGGCTGGTGGTCAGATGGAACAGCGGACCCAGTCAGGGTCAGGTAGGGACACACCGCCGCAATGCGAGAGAATGGACCGATGTTTGCTTTTTCGCGGGCGTTATCGGCACTGCCATGATTGTGGATAGCATGGTTGCAACCACCTTCTCTCTGCCGTCGCTGACAGCAAAGGCATCCGCTGTACAAACTGTCAGCGTCCGTCCCGCTTTCTTCACTTGCGCGCTGGCCGCGAAGACCTCGCCGGCATCGGGTGCCAGGAAGTTCACCTTGAACTCCACCGTGAGGATCTTCTTATCGCCTGCCGCCACGGTTAAGGCTGCACAACCAGAAGCAAGATCCAGCACCGCAGTGATAGCACCCGCGTGCAGGTAGCCGTCCCGTTGCGTAAGATTTGGCGAAAATGGCAGGCGAATTTCCACACCGCCTTGAACCACTACTGTGAGCTCGGCCCCCAAAGTGGACATGAAGGGCCTGCAGGGAAGGCTCCGCCGGACGCGTTCCTCGTGGCTGGCCACGTATCTCCCCTAGCCAGACATTGGCACGTGATCAATTGGACCTTTATCGAACGGTTCCAGTCGAGCGACACTTTGGGGCATGGTTTGAAACCGAGTCCTCTCTGTCACGGTATTCGCAATGATAAATGCTTCTTCCGAGATGAGAATTCGGAATCTGAACCGTGACTGTTGTAAACAGGTGTGGCTGATGTCATAACGACGTCGGCCTCGCAACGGACCGAGTAGACTTTGCAGTATCCAACCAAAAAGGCTCGGGACGAAGGAGGCCGAGATGAAAATTGTAGATTCTCTCTTAATGTCAAAGTCTTTTCTCTCTAGGAGAGGTGCGGAGAACCGTCTCTCTTTTTCTGGTCGGTCAAGCGCGAGCAGCGACGGGCTTGCCAGCCAGGTCCACTGCGCACAGCTTGGATCGGTCGTACGGTTGATTGCTGCGGAACATGGCAAACAGAGCATGCAGCAGTTTTCGCATGACGGCAACGACCGCTTGCAGCCGAGCTTTGCCGCGAGCCAGTAAGTTTGATAGAAGCCTCGTAGATAGGGATCACGACGCAGTGCGCCAGGGCCGGCATATAGAGAGCACGACGCAGGTGGCGACTACCACCCCGACTAATCCGCGGCCGCTTCTCGACCGATTTGCCCGACTTGAAAAGTCGCGGATCCAGTCCACTGAAAGCCACCCACTGGCGCGCGTCCAGCATATCGGGCAGCACGGCGAGTTCACCCAGAATCTGCAGAGCGCTGGTTTCAGCAATGCCGGTCGTAGTTAGCAATGAGGTGAAAGCGGCGGTCCAGTTCGGGATCACGGACGATGAGCCGCAGAGCTTCGCGCCGCAACCGTGTCATGCGCTGTTCAAGGTATTTCTGATGGCGTTGCATCTCCTTGACCACCAAGACGGGCAAAGCTTGGCTTGCCGCTGCCGCCCGGGCACGACCGTTATTCTCTCGAAGGAACCAGCCCGTCTGCGCTGAGGGGTTGGCTTGAGGACATTTGTGCTCATGGCAAAACATTGCACGTTTCAAGCCAACCCGCATACATTTGCAGCACGAGCGACCCCCGCGGCAGAAGCTTCTACTTTGACTCGGCTGAGGCAAAGGTGAACACTAGCCCCGCGGTCAGCGTGTTCTGCGTCTTATCCAGAGCCCTGGTGCCCTTGGGGAAGAAAGGCTGGTTCGACAAATCATGCCGATATTCGAAGCGGCCGATGATGTGCCCAGCGATCGTGCGCTCGAGAGTGCCTGTCACTTCCTGCATATGCTGGCCCAGGCCCAGCGCAGGTCCGAGTCCCGTTGTGAAACCATCCGGATCGTCGAAATATTCGTAGCGGGTGACAAACGCGTATTTACTGTTAAGAGCGTACTTGACGTAGCCCGCGCCGCCATACCAGGAAACAGGAGAAGTTCCCGTATTCGTGATTGGATTGAGGTAGCGGTCGCCGCGTCCATAGTCGCCGTTCAACATCAGCGAAAGCTTCGGTGTCGGGGAATAGGTGATTACCGTATCCCACAACTGCCGCCAACTGGAATTGCTTCCACCGGGATCACTTGTCGGCGATAATTGCGGGCCCGCCATATAGTTCTGCGTGAAAGCTAACTTCTTGTTTGGATTCCACCCAACACTCACCCCATATGTCTTACCCGTGTTAGCGGCCACGACGCTGTTCCAACCGTTCACGAAATAACCAGTCAGGGAATACTTATCATTGAACGTGTACTTTGCTCGCATCCCGTAGTGGTAATACGGGATGGCGTAGTAAAAGAGAAGACTACGCGTGTAATTCCAGTTGTCTTTGGTCTCGATAACCTCGGCACCATTGGGCGTGACAAACTTTCCGGCATCGATCTGCAGACCTTTGCCCACTGGAGCAAGATACGAGAAGTAACCTTCCTTTAGATACTGCGAGAAACCTAATCCGCCAGGGTCACTTCCGTTCACGACATTCATGGCTTGGCCAAAGCCGAGCGACACGTGATAACCCGTGCGACTGTTGGCGGCGTCGGGAGGCTTATCCAGAATCAGCTCGATCATATTTAGGCCGAACTGATTCGAGTAGGGAGTGAAAAATAGATTGTTCCCCTGACGGCTCGATGGCTGATTCGAGTTGTAGGTGTAATACATATCCACAAATCCACTCAGGGTTGTGGGGCCGAGCAGGCTTGAGATTGTGGGCGAAGCCGGGGCGCTTGCCGGCGTGGCTGACATCTGCGGCATCGCATTCATAGCAGCCGGCTGCGTCGCCGGTGCTGCCGCTGGAGTCTGCGCCGCCTGCAGGGCAGAGAGCTGCGACTTTACTTCAGCGAGCTGTTTCTCCAGATCTTCGATTCTTCTTTGCTCATCGGAGGCGGGCAAGCTTTGTGCCCATGCTGAAATGGCACCGAGAGAAGCAATGCAAACGATGGCCGTAAGCACCAACAGACGACGCCAAAATTTTGTTGACCGCAAGGTTGCCTCCTGTTTTCAGGGCTGAGTTGCCCGCGAAGTGATTGCCAAAGTATTGCGTAACGAAGGGAATGTCGAATTGATTGTTTTTCTCCGTCCCATTAGAGAAATTGTTGAGAAGAGAAATCTATGACAAAGATAAACAAAATTTTTGAGCGATGAAAACAAAGGGCCAGTTCAACTTCATGCCGCCACTGGAAGAGGAAATGCGAGTCCGGTTGATTCGTTTTGTGAATGAGCGACTTTTGAAAAGTCTATTTCTTTGTCCGGTACGGGTCCTGCTCCCAACCGTGAAAGACGAAACGTCTGTGTCAGACTGATATATTGAACAAGCCGCGAGAGCTGTTGTAGTAAATTCAACTTGTGCGATGCTTGCCTGCTCAGCCTTCAACACGATCCAGAGGATGTTCGCAGTTGCCGCGATGTGTTTCATCGTGTCACGTTATTGCATCCCGCAGACACTCCCTACCCGTAAGACCGCGCCCCACACCGCCAATTCCGCCGAGACAGTGCGCGCAGCACTTCAGCCTTGGCTTAGGGCAATCGAAGCGTTGTTGAGCAAAACCAACGACGGCGAGGTAGCCTCTTACGTGCAAGTGCTCGGTAATTCTGCGCTGATGGTCCCGAGCAGCGAAGGCGGACCTGGAGCACTCGCACAACGGATACTCGCGCCGCCTCCTGATAAAACTCGCCCGTGGATCGGCGTAATCGTCATTGATTCGCACAAGGATCTTCCCGCTGGGAGATGGGAGCAGCTCGCTTCTGCGAGCGATTTTGCTGCCGAGTACCATGACGACACCAATACGATTTATCTCCGTTCGGACATACCGCAGGTACGTCTCATACGCGGGCTTTTGCTTGTACATGAGATGCGACACTGGTGGCAAGCCAGACAGCGTGGCGCAGCAGCAGAATCTCGGCTGCGTAAAGAGGTTGATGCCTACGAAACGGAGTTCCGAATCCTCGACGCTCTTAAGCTTCCGAGCTACGAAAAATTGCTTAGGGCCGAACGCCTTCACATTAAGCTGGGGCCCATTCAGCCTGATGTGAGTAATCCACTTCTGGAGCAGACCTTCGGAAGGTTTCCAGCTCCGATGTCCAAGCAAATTGCCGCGACAGAGATTGCCGTGCGCGCAGCGTTCGCCGAACTGGACAGCCTGCCGGCTGACCGCGCGTTACAGGGCAAGATAGACCTCCTTCGCAGTCTGGGATATCAATAACCGCGTCCACTCTTAGCTTTTCTGAGGTCTCGCTGATCCGAGTAGGCTAGGTCAGAATGCCTGGCAAACTGCAGGATCCTCGTATGGCCCCGATGAAGTGCTCCGCGATGCTGCCGTGCAACAATTACTGACGCCTTCGTTGCAGAAAAAAGCTTTCATGGCCGCGATTATAGTCCGCTGTCGCAGCTATTTTTGGGGATAGCGGTACACGATTAGCCCACCACAACGTGATCTGGAGTGACCAACCGAGGATTGCTTCAGCGTCGGCAGCGCTTTAAAAATCACTTTCCAATGAACGGACGGCGAGCACGCTTCGATCGCACTCACACTGCTCGGATTCTCGCGCGGCGGATCAAAAACCCGCGATGACAATTCGGCGCTTGTTCGCCTTAAAGAGCCACACGCAGGCCTGGCAAGCCAGGTAATTTAGTCTCGCATAGCCGATTCATCAATGGACAGTGGAAAACACGCTCGTTTAGCGGGGAGTCCTCCCGCACCACATTTCTCGGAGTACTGCTGCATTAAGGGGGCGCACGACGTTTGACCAGGTTACTTTCCGCTGGAAGGATTATGCCCACGGAAATAAGAAAAGAATGATGACGCTCGGTTCGCAAGAGTTCCTGCGCCGCTTCCTGCTCCACGTCCTGCCCCGCGGCTTTGTCCGCATCCGCTCTTTCGGGTTCCTGGCTAATCGGCGGCGCCCCACTCTCTTACCCCTCTGTCAGCGCCTGCTCGCCGACCAGCCCTTGCCGCACCCACCCGCAGCCACTACTTCCTCACCCACCCCGCCCACTTGTTTCCGCTGTCGGTCAAGCGGCATTTAGTGTGTAAACGGTAGACCATTGAGAGAGCGGGTGAAAACTCCAACGGTACTCCATGGTTTGTGCTACATAAGCCAAACAGCGATAAGTTGAGATTTCACCTCCGGTAACTTCCATGGCATTGGTTCGGCGCTTGAATTCTTTGTTGAGCCGCTCAATGGGATTGGTCGTGCGCAACACCGTCCAGTAAGTAGGATCGAACTGAAAAAATGTCAGCAAGGAATCTAAGGCTTTTTCAATGATCTGTACCGCGGAAGGAAACGACCGGCCCCAGGCCTGCTTCAGAGCGAAGAAGGCCGCCCGCGCCGCACTCTGCGTGGGAGCATAGAAAATCTCATTCAGATGCTTAGAAAACAGTTCGCGTTCTTGTTTGCGAACCCGCCGGCAAGCATTGGCCTTGGCATGTTTCTGGCAGCGCTGCGTCTGGGCTCGTGGAAAGAAGCGTTGAAAGATGGCTTCCAGTCCCGGTAATCCATCCATAATGCCCAACTCCACCGCCTCCCGGTTCAAGCCCCGCTCGAGCAAATCGCGCAAAATGCTTTCCCACAAATCGGCTCGTTCTCGATCGCCCATCTCCAAAGCCAAGACCTCGAAGCGCTCATTTTCTTCGCTCACCCCCAAAACCGCGCAGAAGCTCTGTCGGCTCACGTGCCCATTCAGGCGCACGCGAAAGTTGGCTCCGTCCACGTAGAGAAACTTGTAGCGCTGGCCTTGCAACGAGCGCCGGCGCCAGGCCTCCAGCTCCGTCGTGGCCCGCGCCACAATGCGCCAGATCTGCTTGGAATCGTACTTATGTCCCAGGTGTTTCTCCGAGATCCGCGCCAGATCTCGGGTCGACAGTCCCGCCCAAAAAGCTTCTGCTAAGAAAGCCTCCAACTCCGGGTCCTGGCCTCTCCTCTCCGGCAGCCACCGCGATTCAAATTCTCCCTTACGGTCGCGCGGCACTTGCAGCGCGATTTCTCCCAAACCAAAAAAATTGATCCCCCGCGGCCCATAGCCGTTGCGATAATTGTCATGGCCTTCGTCCAAGGGCACGTGCCGTCCTCGCCCCAAAAACTCGTCTCGCTCCCCTTCCAACAAACTGTTAATCCAAGTCTTCATCTTTTCCAGCAGATGCTCCTTCAACGATAGCTTTTGCTTCGTAGCGGCTTCTTCTGCATGATTCGAATCCGAAGCTTCAGTGGTAATATGCAACACGGCGGTTATCCTCCTGAGTGATTTGGTTTTCCCAAAAACATCTATATCACTTTCGGAGTTCTTAACCGCTTCTCTTTTCCATCGACTTTACACACTTTGTACCGCACTACCTTTCTGCCCGTTACTAAGCATGGCTCCGGTATTGGCGATTGTGAAGATGGTGGCGGGGATTGTCCTGAACAAGGATCAAAGCCCGGACCCCGATCGAGAGATTGTGTAAGTTTCGCCGCCCGGGCCGGGCCAGGTTGAATTCAGCGCGAGAAGGTTAGCATGAAAAGCCAACCATGGAAGAGAGCCCGGAAAGACAAGACGTAAGGCAAGGAACCAAGTGACAATCCAACGCTGGTCAAGTGGAACGAGATGAACCGCAAGCAACGACGGGAGATGATGCGCCAGATGCAGAGCGAAGACCTCAGCCTGGAGGTGGTGCATCCGCACGCTGCGGGCATTGATATCGGGAATGAATCCCACTACGTAGCGGTACCGCCGAGCCGCGACCCACAACCGGTGCGATGCTTTGGCTGCACGACCGCGGAGTTGAAGAAGATGGCCGAGTGGCTGACACAATGTGGGATTCGCACGGTGGCGATGCAATCTACGGGAGTCTATTGGATCGCGGTCTACGATATTTTGGAAGAGGCGGGTATGGAAGTGTATCTGGTGAATGCACGCGAGACGAAGAATCTGCCGGGGCGGAAGACGGACGTGCAGGAGAGCCAGTGGTTGATGAAGCTGCACACCTACGGCTTATTGCGGAATTCGTTTCGCCCATCGCAGGAGATTCGCATCCTGCGGACGTACTGGCGGCAGCGCCAGGATCTGGTGCGGAGTACCGGTCGCCACATTCAGCGCATGCAAAAGGCACTGACGCAGATGAATATCCAGTTGGCCAACCTGATCAGCGACATTAGCGGGGTGACCGGGCAGGCCATCCTGAAGGCGATTCTGGATGGGCAACGCGATCCCCGGGAACTGGCGGCGTATCGGGATTGCCGGGTGGAGGCCAGCGAGGAAGAGATCGCGCAGGCTCTGGAGGGCAACTGGCAACAGGATCAGGCTGTTTGTCTTGCAGCAGGAACAAGCGGGATACGAGTTTTGCCAGAAACAGATCACGGAGTGCGATCAGCAGCTGGCACAGTACCTCGCGCGACTAGAGGATCGGACCCAGGGGGCCACTCTGACGGAAGAGACGCGAAAGGGACGGCGCAAGAAGAAGAAAGGCAATCCACAGTTTAACTTGCGGGAAGAGTTGTTTCGCATGACCGGTGTGGACCTGACCCAGATCGATGGCATCGATGTCATGACCGTGATGACGGTGGTCAGCGAAGTAGGATGGGATATGAGCAAGTGGAAGACCGAGAACCATTTTGTTTCCTGGCTGAAGCTGTCTCCGGACAACAAAATCAGTGGGGGCAAAGTCATTGGGAAAGGTCGCATGCCCACCAACAACCGCGCGACCACTGTCTTAAAGGATGGCGGCCACTACTTTACGGGAGAGCGACAGCTATTTAGGGGCACAATTCCGCCGATTTCGGACTCGGCTGGGCCCTCCGGTGGCAACCAAGGCCATGGCCGCCAAACTCGCCCGGCTCATCTACCGCATGCTGCGCTACGGAATGAAATATGTAAACCCAGGAGCCGAGTTCTATGAGGCCCAACATCGCAAACAGCAGGTCATCCATCTCAAGCGAAAAGCCGCCCAGCTGGGATTGCAAATCATCGAAGTCGCCGCAGCTTAGAACCACGACTGGGGGTTTCTGAAGGAGAGTTCCTGGTGGAGTTCCTGGTGGAGTTCCTGGAGAGAGATTTTTCGCCAATTGACGCACTAGATTCCCTTTGTTATACCTCGCTATTCCGGCTCGTCGGTCGATGGAGGTTTTCTATGTCGTCTTCGACTCGCGTTCTTCCTGTTCTGTTCCTTTCGCGCAAGTTGCGAATCCATTCTCTGCTGCTGGCGATCACGTTGGCAGCGTGCATTCCTTCTGGAGCTGGCGCGAGCCATTCCCTCTCCGTGACCCCGGACGGAGCTGCCTCGGTCGACCAAGCCGTGAGGGCGTTCATGCAAACCGTCTCTCATTCCGTCACTCAGGATGGCCCCATGGCTTGGATCAAGTATTTCGATGCGAGTCCCGCATTCTTTATGGCCGTCAACGGCCAGATGGCATTCCCGAATACTGCCGCCGCACACGAAGGTACTCGCAAGTTCGCCCAAACCATCCCTCACATTGAATTGAAGTGGGGAGATGATTTGCGCGTCGATCCGCTCACCAACGAGTTCGCCATGGTCGCGGTCTCATGGCGCGAGATTCAAATCGATACCGCCGGGCACAGCGTTACCGAAACGGGATACTTTACCGGACTTGCAGAGTATCGCGAGGGACACTGGCAGTTCCGCGACGCTCACTGGTCTTCACCCGTTTCCTGACAGTCTTGACTTGCCTGAACGGGGACAGGCGGTTGGTTTGCCAGATCACATTCACATCTGTTTTGCGAAGATAAGAAGTCAACTACTCCCCCTGCCGCTTAAGCGGCATGCAGCAGCGATTATCATGTGATTGCGCGTTAGGGAAGCGGCACAGGACGCGATGGTGAACGCCGCTTACAGGGTATCGGTAACGAAGTCAGCAAACCATCCTGGACCCACGGAACTGACGACCACGATCTTCTCGCACACCGGAACCGCGGCATCGTAAGCCTCGCCGGCTTCCGGCTGGAATGCAGCCGCGCGCCGCCAGGAAATCGCTATGCGCCTGCGCTGGGGGCGCGGGCCTCGGTGCTGCTGCGTCAAGCTATTCTGGAGAGCCTGGTGCTGAGCGTAACCGGGCATTTTCGCTCGCATGGCTGATAGGCTTCGTCCATGGCATTCTAGCCGATGCCGTTGTCGCGGAAACCTGCGCCCTTCGATCACCCCGAAAGGGTGTTCGAGCTGAAGCATGACGGCTTCAGGTCGCTCGCCGTTATCCAAAACGGCCGATGTCACTTGATCTCCCGCAACGGCCACGCGCGTAGCCCAGAACGGAACGGCAAAGGACAAACTTCGGCGTGCGATCTCGTGTTCATCGACTTAATCTGTGGCTCACATGACCTAACGGGTGATGATCGCTGAAACAAACGTACGAAGCGGATTTGTAAATTCGCAGCCCTTCGTGGAATATTTCGCCTCCTGTCAAGTTGTAGAGGGTATGAGTGCCAGACCGCAGTGACTCATGTCGCAACTCGTCGGGCACTAATCCAAACAGAGGAATAAGGATATGTCTAAGGCCTTAGTTACCCTTGCTCTCATGTGCGCCAGTCTTCAGGCTCAAGTCACGGGAGCTTCGAATGCGGCAAATGCTGAGCCACCCGCAGTAAGCTCCGCTGCCTCGGTCAATCCGGTCATCGAGTGGAATAGAACTCTCCTGGTGATCCTACGGACTGCCGGCGCCCAGCCTCCCACCATTCATTCGACTCGCAGCTTTGCCATACTGCATGCTTCCATCTTTGACGCCGTCGACAACATCGATGGAACCTCCAGTCCGTACCTAGTACGTCTCTCGGACGTCTCGCGACTGGCTTCGCAACCAGCTGCGGCAGACCGAGCGGCGCATGACGTCCTGGTCGCGCTCTACCCGACCTTTCAGGCAACACTCGACGCTGAACTGCAGCAGGACCTAGCGCAGATTCCGGCAGGACAGGACAAGACGGACGGCGTTACCGTCGGACAAAAAGTTGCCGCGCAAATTCTAGCGTTCCGCAGCACCGACGGAGCGAACGTCACACTGCCTCCTTTTATTCCGGGAAGCCAGCCGGGAGACTACCAATTCACGCCTCCCAATTTCGCACCGGCGGACTTCATACAGTGGCCTCAGGTCACCCCATTCGCCCTAACGCGCGCTGACGAATTTCGTCCCGGACCGCCACCACGGCTGACCAGCGAGGAGTACACAAGGGCCTTCGATGAAGTCAAGAGTCTGGGTTTGATTACCAGCACAACTCGTACCCCGGAGCAGACCGTGATTGGAAAATTCTGGAATGGCAACATCCAGGACTTCTGGAACGAAATCGCGCAGACCGCGGCGTTGGGACATCACCTCGGGCTGGCCCGTAGCGCGCGGCTGTTTGCTCTACTGAACATCAGTCTGGCGGATACTACGATCGCCTTCTTCGAGGCTAAGTACACGTACCAGTTCTGGCGGCCAGTAACCGCGATTCAACTGGCCGGCGATGACGGCAATCCCAACACGAAGCCCGACCCGAATTGGGTTCCGCTGTCGACCAAGACTGCTCCAGACCCTTCGTACCCCGGTGCGCACAGTGCCATCAGTTTTGCCGGAGCCGAAGTCTTAAAGTCCGAGCTAGGGGATCGGTTCACTTTTGATGTCACCTCCGAGTCGTTACCGGGAGTGAATCGTCACTTCACCAGTTTCTCAGCGGCTGCACTCGAGGCGGGAGTGAGCCGAATTTATGCCGGTCAGCATTTCCGTACCGATCACATCGCTGGAATACATCTCGGCAAGAACGTAGCCGAGTCGATTCTAGATACGACTCTGCTTCCGAGGTAATCGCGGTTGTGCAATTGACCAAGTGTGATTCGCCGGGGCACTGTTCGAAGCTAACAATGCCGGCGCGCCGCAGTAGACCGGCATTTCGCTCAGTCTCTGACCCAGATCGATTTTGCCGGCAAGAAGTACGCGCTGGCTTTCGGCATGGAGTCGGCCGCGACTGACCGGCATCTCAAGACGGCAGCCAGTAACAACAGTTGGATCGCGCAATCGGCCATGGTCCAGCTGCATCAGGCGCAACAACGGCATTTGTTGCGCCTAATGTCTCGGCAGATTCGCCGGTTGCATGAGGCAATCTACATGCGGCGTTCGTCGCTTTCGGCAATGGTTCCAAGAAAGAAGGAGACTACTAGAGTTCCATGTATCCGATGGTTTTTCCACAGAGATTCGGGTCATCACGCGCGGGCTCGAGGGCTGCTTTGCTTTTTTTGATTGCGATCATGCTGCTCTGCGGAGGTGTACAGCTGCTGGCCCAGGACCAGCTCGCACCGACTCCGAGCGTAGATGCCCCAGAACCGCCCCCAGCCGCAGGCGGACCGAAAGCCAATGTGGGGCCCTATGCTATTCCAAAAAAGAAAGATCAGCCTCCGCCCGCTCCACCGGCGGAAAAGCCCGGGAAGATCGAGGGTCTGCCCGACTACTCGATCCGCGTGAGTGTGCCTCTCGTGGAGATCCCCGTCAGCGTCACAACCAAGGAGGGACAGTTTATCTCCTCCTTGCAAAAAGATAACTTTCGCGTGTACGAGGACGGTGTTCCGCAGACAATCAGCAATTTTGCTGTCTCACAAGCGCCAATTACTGCCGTACTCCTGGTGGAGTTTGCATCAACTAATTATGCCTTCGTGATCGATGCCCTGCGCGCGTCTTACAGTTTCGCCAATACGCTCAAGAAAGACGACTGGGTGGCAGTCGTCTCCTACGATATTAAGCCGCAGACGCTACTGGATTTCACGCAGGATAAGGGAGCGATTTTCGGCGCCCTGAACCAGTTGCGCATGCCTGGCTTTGCGGAGACCAACTTGTTCGATGCTCTTTATGACACGCTCGACCGAGTGGATCGGGTCGAGGGGCACAAGTATATTATTCTGGTCAGTACCGGTTTCGACAGCTTCAGCAAGATTAACCTTGATCAGATCACGAAGAAGATTAAGTCCACACATGACGTAACCATCTTCCCCATCAGCGTCGGGTGGCTTGCACGGGAAAGGTACGAGGCGGCGGGCCGAGCGGCGCCTCATGGATTAGGCATTCCGATTTCGCGGATCGACTATCTGCAGGCCGACAACGAGCTGCAAACCTTTGCCCGGCTGACCGGCGGCCGCTTTTACCAGCCACGCTTTGAGGCTGAATACTCGGAGGTCTTTCATAATATCGTCGGCGACATCCGCAATCAGTACGAAATTGCCTTTCGCCCCACCAACCCTAAGCTGGATGGCAGTTACCGCAAGTTGAAAGTTGATGTGGTTGCGCCGGATGGGAGTGCACTAAACGTGCGCGACCAGAAGGGTAAAAACGTAAAGTATCAGGTCATCGCCCGGGAGGGCTACACGGCGAAGCAGACGGTGGAATAGGGCTTAGTGCCCAGTGGCTAACAGCGTGCGTCCACGCCTCGTAGAGGCAAACCAGAATCGAAAATGCGACGAATGGACCGCGGCGCTGGACAAAATGGAGTCGTTGAAGCCACGTACTGTCGTCGCCGGCTCAGCTATTCTTCAGGTTACCCAGCCGCGCATGCCGTGTTACAAACTTCAACTCAAATTCAACCGTGTACAGATGAAGACCGGGACATTCTTCTCGACGGCATAAGGGTTGTGAGGAGAGTTGCCGACGAATTCCACCTGGTTAAACTTGCTCTCGAGTTTCTTTCGGGAATCGTCCAGCACGATCAGGCAATTGCCGGAGTAGCCGCGTGGGCCCCAGAGGAACCAAGTCTGGTGTCTGCTCAACGACGGCGGGAGTCCGAACTTGGGACCATACCAATCGATGGCACCGGCCGCGCCGTAGTCTTGCGCGAAAATTCCACAGTCCGGGCGCCCGGCCGGCGCAAATACGGTTCCAGGCGACAGCATGCTCGAAGACAACGGCACCCGCGGCCAGCAGCATGGGCTTGTAACTTTCTTCCGGTTGGGACATCCCACTCGTAGGCCCAAGTACGTTCTTTCCAATCCATACAGTAAAAGGACCGATCATGAAGAAAATGCTCTGCAGGATGATCATGTTGTGTCTGTTCGCAGCCCCGCTCGCAACCTTCGCTCAGTCCAGCGACAACATGAAGCGGGACCAATCGCAGGATCAAATGAAGCAGGACCAGATGAAGCACGACGACATGAAGAAAGATGAGATGAAGAACGATAAGAAGGCGAGCAAGAGGAAAGATAAGATGAAGAAAGACAACATGAAAAAAGACGACAATATGAAGCACGACGACAACATGAAGCACGATGACAGCATGAAACAAAACTAGCCGGTCCGCTGCGATCGAGGGACTTTTCGGGATAATCGCGGCTACCCAAGAAGGGTTCTGACGCTTTCTGGAATGAAGCTTGAATGCCGCAGGAAGAAGCTTTTGCTGCAACCCGCGGCCCATCTTGCTGAGGCCGTCCTTCCCGGTGTTCCCGCTCGTCAGTTTAGGCGCAAGGGAATTCGGTCGGGACTGTACTTCAAAAGCAGTCGGATTTTGCGTCCTCCGCTTTGGCGACAGAGTGGTCGTGACATGGTATCCGACGACGGCAAAGCCGAGCCAACACGCCTATAGCCCCAAGTTTTCCGGCAATGTCGCGCTCAATGCTCCCGCCGCAAATGTTTGCGGCGGGTACGGGAATTGCCTGTGCGGACGCTGGCACCCAGGGCGCATCGAGAATGCCAACTTCCGTTCAGGAAAGCCTGCCTCCGAAGGAATCCTGATCGGCGCCCAGCCTCCCACCATTCATTCGACTCGCAGCTTCGCCATACTGCATGCTTCCATCTTTGACGCCGTCGACAACATCGATGGAACCTCCAGTCCGTACCTAGTACGTCTCCACGTCTCGCGACTGGCTTCGCAACCACCTGCGGCAGACCCAGCGGCGCATGACGTCCTGGCCGCGCTCTATTCGCTTCGTACGTGACAAGCTGATTGCGTCCCTCAGAAAAAATGAAGCGGAGAACGCTGCTCAGCACGAAGTCGATGCTTCATTGGACGTCTCGGATCATGCTGATAACACACCCATCTCCCGAAGGCAAACGTGGCAGAACACCGAGAAACGACGCGGGGAAGTAGTTGGAGCCTGACCTGGCTCACATCGCTTTTTCTGATCGGGACTCAATTATTCCTGGGAAACAATGGTAGTGGAACGGCGACAGAAAAAGCTTAAATGGCATTTATTTCTGGATGAAATAAGAAATGAAGAAAACGATTGTCCCCGCAGAGGAAGGGGTTGCTGCTCCCTATTCCTCTGCTACTGTTTTTCATTCGTTGGCCTTTGTATCTGGGCAAGGACCTCGCAACGGCCATACAAGAAAGCTAGCAAAAACATTCCAGGATCAAATGGTTCAGACGATGGAGAACCTGAAATGGATTCTGCAGTGTAACGGTTCCTCCATGGAAAATTTCGGCGACCCGATCGAGAACCCACGTGGCTTTCGCGTCGAACCTCTGGAAGATTTGATCCAGCCAGCGCGTCCGATTTCCTACGGCATCCTAATGCCAGGCCCCCACATTCCAACTGGCGTCCCGTACATCCGCGTGACTGACATTCAAGACGGTCAGGTTGTGACGGCCCTCGTCCGACGAACGGCGCGGGAAATAGACCAAGCCTACAAGCGCTCGAGGCTCAAGGCCGGCGATCTGTTGCTGTCAATACGGGGGCACGTTGGCCGCATGGCAATCGTGCCTCCGCCGCTTGACGGCGCAAACATCACTCAAGATACCGCTCGCCTGGCGACGGTCGATACGCTCGAATCACATTACCTCAAGGGATGCCTCGCTGCACCCGGCATGCAGCACCGGATGGTTGGACTCACGTGCGGCGCAGCCGTCCAGGGCATCAACTTGGGCGATGTTAAGGAACTTCCAATCCCCGTGCCCCCGCTCCCTCTGCAGCAGCAGTTCACGGCCCTCGTGGAGCGGGTGGAGCGCCTAAGTGCAGTACAGCGCGAGGCGCTGCGTCAGGCGGAGCATTGTTTCCAGACCCTATTGCGCGGCGCGTTTCCCGAAACCGACTCAACGAACGGCCAAGGTCGAAGTAGTTGCATGACGCTAGAGGTCACGTAGATGCCCGATCCTTTCACAATACGTATTTTCGTTCCAGATGGAGATCCAGAAGGGTTCGACTTCGATCTCCGTGCCCGCATAGCAGAGCGCGAGCGTTCCTCAAGCGTGGCGCACTCGGACAGAACGCCGCCGCAATGAAAGCAGCTCAATTGGACGACGAAGCGAAGCAGCAGATGATCCCCATCAACAAATAACTGCAATTGAGAGGAAAGATCGACATAGGACTTGTTATACGGCGTCGCAGACAGAAGAATGCACTTGCTGGTGTTCTTTTGGATGCACTCCTGAATCACCTTGTACCGCTTGCCCTCGCGGTTCCGAGAATTGTGGCTCTCATCGATCAGCACTTCCTCAATTGCGCTCCACTTGTGCTCCTGCCCCGTCACACCTTTGCTGTTTAACAGTTTGCGGCGTCTGGCGGTTCACACAACCGCCGGCCACTTAGGTCAATTCCTCACAACCGACTCCCTACAGAGGCGCAGAGGCCCGAGATTGGAGCATCTTGAGCGTCACCATTTGCCAGGAACGATCACTTGCCAGCCCAGAGGAAGCTGGGCTCATTGTGAAGCGTTGATCTTAGCTAGAGCATACGAAGCGACGGGTCTCCGAAGAAGACCATCCAACCAAGATAGTACCGTGGTGGAGATTGCGCATCGCTAGTCGTTCCGTTGTTACTTAGATAGTGATTGTTCCAATACGCCTGCTCGCCTGCCAAATAGATCGACCCGAGGACCCTAGATCCGCCCTGGTAGGCGGCCAGCATATCAGTTTCGAGTTCAGCCCCCATCCAATCACTCGCTACGCTGACCTCACCAAAGTAAGCGATCGCTCCAGCCTTGGGATACTGGATGAGCCAGGGGTAAGCGAAACCAAAAGCTCCTTCATTGAAGTCATACGGATTGGGCTGAGGCGTGGTCATGGGAAGAGGCCGGCAACCCGGGCAAAGCCCCCAGGTCTGCCCGGTGATTGTGTCCACTATTCGTGTTCGACCGAATCTCGTCTGCGCCTGAAAACTTCGGAGTTGGCCTGAGACGTCCTGGTAATCGTAGGTACTGATTCCAGGTGCCTCTGGAGCAAACGCACCGGTCGAGCAACCAGCTGCAAAGACAACGGGAAGAGCAGTGTTGTTGGCGGTGTCCTGCACCAAGTCTGCGCCCGGCCCGTTCCAACCCGATCGCGAGCCGTGCCCAACGTAGGAGACCCACACACTCGCATTGGCAAGATTGGCCACGTCCACAGTTTGAGCCCTAAACCAGGGTGAAACCGGAGTCGCGGTTGAATTGATCAGGGGGAAAACATCGAATGCCCTCAACCCTGAATTTGCAACTATTTGGGTGCTGATGTCCGACGCGCAGTTTCCAGGGGAAGCATGTTGGCAATCTGTCACGGAATAATTGTTGTCTGCCACGAAAGTGAAGAAGACATGGTTCAGCTGTTGCGTTTCGTAGAAAATGATCTTGTTCACGAACGTTGTTACGTCCGCGGCGCTGTGTGCAGGCACTCGTCCGACCGCCACGTCCGGGTACCCGTCGACGTTATCGGGGTTGGGGCTATTGCTTTCCCATATTGATTCGTTGTACCGGCCGTTTCCATTTGCATCCCAACTGTCGAAAGTGATGGGAAACACCAAGGGGCCTCCTCCAAATGAAACAACTTGGTGGTGGTAGAGATTCGCATAATAAAGGTCGGAGGGGATGTAATCTCCGTCGACGGGATACCCCCCAGTTAGGCCTTGGAAAAACTCATAGCGCACCGGGAACCAGTGCGCGTCGCCAACTAGCATCACGTACTGCGTGGAAAGATTTTTGTGTGCGTACAAAATTGCTCTTTTGATCTTTTCGGGATCATCAGCTCCTGCGAAGTATCTTGTAAGGCTTGAGATTGACACTGCCACTGTGGGCATACTTGTCGAGTTCTTATGCTGAACGAGCGGCTGCACAGCCAGCAAGAATCCGTCCGGCGCGATGATAAGCAAGCTCTGCGGCGAAGGCAGACTGGCTAACGGATTCGCGGGCGGACAAAATCTGCAGATTATCGGAGTACTGCCTGTCGCGGAACTATCTTGCACTCCAAGCAGCATTCCGACTAAAAGCGCCACTACCGCCAACACGAAGTTCACTCTGATATTCCCCTTCATAACGCCTCCTCGTCGAGACGGTGAAGCCACACAAGATCAGCCTGTCTTGCCAACGCCGTACTCCTCGTTTTGCTACGAGCCGTTTTCGCAATGGTTTTTGAAAACCCTTGCGCAGGTATTTAGTGCACGCGGCATGCCAGGGTTAAAGGCTTCCCGACATTGACCCGTGTCGCTCGCAACTGACTGACTCTCGTGACATTGCGGCCTTGCTGCGTGAAGACGCAGATTTTGATTAGATCCACAGCACCTCTCCGCAAACCCAAGTGTTAGTGACGACGACCGTTGGGTTAACTTCCAGGGAGTGGTGCAATGGTGTGGCGTTGCTCAAAGGAGTGACATTCGGTCGGTCAACGGTGGGGACGGCAACATTGTCGCCTAATCTATTCGGCCCCGCTATAGGCACTTACATCGGCCGACGCACAGCCGAATGCCGGCCCTTATCATCGTGGTAGGCAAATTGCTCCAACGAAGGACAGGAAAGAGACGAAATTCAAGACGCGTTTCCCCAGCGCCTAAGAAGTCGGCGACGGAAAGAATCGGGGACGGCTATGAACACCAGCCAGGAGGATACGCCCGTGCTTAGCGACGCCGGTATTCGGTCTGGAACCGCACAGGCCTTTTGCGGGACGGCATCGAAGCAAATACGAAGTATGTAGAACTTTATCAGAACATTCGGCATGGTTTTCCATACCGTGAGTCGCTCTGATATTTTTCGATAAGCCACTCGGAAAGTGGGCCAAGAAAAAGGCCAGCCGGGGCAAGCACGAGCGAAAATAGAATAATAGAGGTGCAAACAACGATGTTGTATATTAACGCACAGCCGAGTGATCAGGAGCGAATGGAGCTGTCTGATGTAGATGAAGAGTTGACGATCCTAGTCGCGGTCGGCCTAACTGACGATGAGATTGCCACACACCTGCAAATTCCTAAGCACAAGATCTTGAACCATATTACCCGATTGCTCGCGAAGCTTGGTGCTCAGGACAGGGTAGAAATAGTTTTGTACGCGTATAGCGACCCTACGATGTACCAGCGGATCAGGACTGAGGTTATCATAGAACTACGAAAGACCCCCAGGCGCACACTCCCGGGGTGAAGCGGAAAGCCAGTTAACGCTGCCGGATGATCGCAACCTGCGTGATTAGGGGGCCCGTTTTCCACTACCAGTGAGGTCCCCCTGCAACGCCATTTCGCCTCGATTTGTTGTCAAGCGAAAAGATCCGCTACCCCGGGCGTGCTAAAGGGTTTCGCTCTGAGTTGTATAACCCGAATCACTGCATTCCGTGGGCGTAGCCCGAGCCAAACGCGCGAACTCCGTCGATTGTCAACTGCTGCCAACTCAGAGCAGGGTCTCTACTGCAAAGGGCGGGAAACATCGGGGCAGAGGAGCAGGTTTCCTGAAGCAAAATTCGTAAAGGGATTGATGGCGAAGCAAAGATAAGTCGCCTCACATTAGGAGCTTGTGACGGGACTAACAACTTCGACCGATTTTCCCACTGCCAACGCCCTGCAGCCAAGTGCTGGCGGTGGTGGTGACGCCTTCGCCGCCAAGATCAACGCCAGCGGTTCGGCCTTGGTGTACTCGACCTACTTGGGCGGGAGGGGTCAGGAAGATGGTATCGGCATTGCCGTGGATTCGGCGGGCAATGCCTATGTGGCGGGCTTCACAGTTCTGACCAATTTCCCCACCGCCAACGCCCTGCAGCCAAGCTTTGGCGGTGTTGTTGACGCCTTTGCCGCCAAGATCATTGTGGCCGCCGACCTTCAGCGCATCAACAGCACGCCGGCGACGGTCAGTAGCGGATCCACGCTGACCTACACAATCGGAGTCAACAATTTGGAACCGGACACGGCCGTTAAACTGAAAATCACGGATGCCGTGCCCGCGGGCACCACTTTCAACAGTGTCACTTTTGTGGGGACGTGTACGCATCCTCCGGCGGGTGGAACGGGCACGGTGACCTGCTCCGCGGCCAGCCTGACCAGCCCAAGCAATGTGACCGAGACCTTGGTGATGAACGTTATAGCGAGCTCTGGGACCACCATCTCTGATAAGGCTAGTGTGACTAGCACTACGTTTGATCCCACGAAACTCGATAACTCAGCCACCGCAAAAACAAAAGTGAACTGACGCAAACGGACGTATAAGAGCTCGAGACATGCTCCGGCACTAGCGAGACGCGAGCCGATTTCAATGGACTACCTTCCACGGCTGTGACCACGCGACCACCGACAATGCAAGAAGACGCGGGATGTTTCTCTGGTTTGCCAGGCGACGGAGACGTTTGTGCCAGCAGGCTCAAGGTTACGACGATCACAGCAGGTGCGGATAGAAGCGCCGCATTCGTACCTCTCGATCCTCGGAAGGAGGCTTCTGCGAGGCAAGCAGAAAATCATACGCCATGGGAAACTCGCCATCAATTCGCCATCAAAACTAGGTTGTTTGGAAGTGTTTTCTAGTGGCGAAAAATGCGGAAAAGCTAGATGAGGAAAGGGTTTTAGGTTGTTGACCTCAAAATTGACACGGCAGAGGTCGCTTACCTATCTTCTACCGACCTTTTTCCCAACTGAACCGGAACACCACCAGGCAATCTCAGTTCGCTCGTTATTCGAGCGATAGCTTTTGACAGGCTTCCTTAGGCATTCACTCATCGCATGGTAGTCATAACGCTATGGCACTCAATGGCCTGGTCGAAGCGGGGCCGAAACCAAGATGTGGTAGGTATCCTGCTATTTCACAGATGCGGCTGGCTGAGCAGGGACACGCTCACGACATTTGCAGACGGGACAGATCGCCAGGTCGGAAGGGTAATAGGTCTTGCATCCCGCGCACGGCAGACCATAGAGAATCTTCCGCGATTTAAAATAGTCGCTGGTTGCGCGATCAGTTTCCATATGCCTCTCCTTTCCCGAACCTGCGCTCTCACATATTGTCGAACTTCGCTAATGTTTCACGCAGCACCCTTGTCGAGCACGTAAGGTCTGTGATTGCTGTCGTGGGCCACATGCACCTCAACCGCGTCCTGACCCTGAATGTAGAGCAACCACGTACGCGGGTAACTTTCTTCCCGGTTGGGCTGCTCGTTGCTGACGATCACCACTAGGTTGGCCGCCATGGTCGTGTCCTCCTTTCTACGTAGTTCACGCCGTGTTTCGTTTTCTCTCATCGCTGCTTCGCAAGTGGCCTCGCTGCCGATGCCGTACTTTCGCAAAACCCCATAGGTGATGTCTCCCAGTTCCCCCAAAATGCCTTCCCTGGGGTGCTGGCGTCGCTCGACTGAAATCGCTTGGCTGCTCATTTGCTTCACCTTGTTCTAATAAGAGAAAACGCCAAACCCGCTGTGTGTAATAGCAAGAACTGTGCCAAGCAGAATGGCGGCGGAGGACTCGACGTTACACACGGTTCGTACATCTGACGGGATGAGTGTTCACAGAGACCAGAAGAACCAAGTGATGTGTTTTCAGCATGCTGCCACAGCTTCCGGAGTCAAAGAGCTAGCTCTTCACGTTGCCGACGAGGATCGGCGGATCAGGAACTGTGTGCGCCCCCGTATCTGAACGGATACTCGACAATATCTTTTCAGATACCGATTTCCCAGCCGAAGAGGTCAATCACCCGCCTGCCTGAGTTTCGCTTGCGCTCGTACTTTGCGGCAAACACAAGCTCAACGTTGCCGGCCGTGAGCGAATGGTCAGGGCTTTTCATTTTGGAACTCGCTTTGCATTGGGTGATGGCACGAGCCACTTCCAGACTGATGCATTCTGCAAGCAGTCGGGAGCCGGCACGAAATTCAACTTGGTTCCCGACAGGAACCTCTAAGGAGAAGTTATGAAACGCAACAACGGTTTAAGAATGCTGGCGGCGCTTGTAGTCGCTGTCACTTTTGCGGCGATGACGGCGAGCGCGTCTGCGGAGACATTGAAGACCTTTGCAACTCGCGCAGGCAATGAGACTGGAACCAACACCCACTTTCTAGTAGACCTCGATAACTCAAGCCACACTTCGCTTGCGTTCAGTACATCCACGACAAATAGCCTGATCAAGATCACCTACAATGCTGAGTGTGGTGTATTGGGACCCCCAGAATCTTGGCTCAGCGTTACCATTCTCGTAGACGGAGTGCAAGCAAACCCGGCATCTGGGGCTTTCTTTGGATTCTGTACTTCGTTACCGAACGGCGTCGATTATCAGTGGACAGGTGCCACTCGGCAATCGCTAATTAGGGTACCCAATATCGGCGCACACTTCGTTCAGGTACTTGTTGACATAAACTACGGTGCGACAAACTGGTGGCTTGGCGATTCGTCCATAGTCGTCGAACAACAGTAATCACGCCAATGAAAAGGTGCCCCGCGAGCAACACGCGGGGCCTTTTGATTTCAGCTTCGTGACCGATCTGCACTCCGTTGCCGACAAGAAAGCGGAGGGGGTCTTTTCACCGAACGCGCATACGATTTCAGGCTATCTAGACGGATAGAGAAGGGTGTGGACCACGTATCCGTAGGGCTAGAGACGCGTTCCGGGTGGTTCCTTTTCAACCCGGGGGGGAACACCGCTGTTGCTTTGTTCTGGACCGAGTGGAACTGATTGATTCCAAAAGGAGATCCGTATCGCAAGTTTGGAAGCATTCAAGCCCGGTGATCAGAAGAAGTAGCGTAGAATACTTCCCGCCGCTCCAACTGCTAACGCATGATAGACGTCTCGCATGTTTGGCAGTCGGAGCCAAAGGTGTTTGCGCATGGTTGGGAAGCGGAGAGGACTCGAAAAGCATTCCAGTAGGATTTGCAAATAGATTGGGGTGGGAGCAAGACCCGTCTTCTATCTTCCCGCCTCCTACGCCGCGGAGAAGTGCTGTGGAACCCCGACTTGTCGTCGTGTCCGGTAAAAGAAAGGGCACAGTCGCTCAGCTGAACAACGAGGAAATGACCATTGGTCGCGACGCCGTTAATGGCCTGTGCCTTAGCGACGATGAGGTGTCGCGCAGACACTGCACTATTAAGAGCGATGGCGGTATTTGCCGGATCGTCGATTTCAATAGCCGCAACGGCACCTTTGTAAACGGCATTCCGGTGCGGGAAAAAGTCCTACAACATGGCAATACGATCCGTCTTGGCTACACCGTCCTTGTGTTCCTAACTGAAGAGGATGAAGCCAAGACGTGCGCAAACCCATTGGAACCGTCAGAAGATGAACCACTTTTGCCGTCGGTTGGCCGCACATTGATAATGTCCCCGGCCGATCGGCGGCTCGTCGTAGGCTCTGAGCTGCCGGATCTCGGCAACATGGTACGCGATCTCAACGCGTTTCTAAAAATCAGTAGCCGCATTAACACGGTTTACAAAACAGACCTGCAGCAGCGGGAATTCCTGGAACTGATGTTTGAAGTGACCCCTGCGGAACGCGGCTCGATAGTTCTTAGCTCAGGCGTTGACGACGGAGGGACGGCGACAAGTTTGCGCCGAGATGGTGGTGAGGGAGGGCCCCACGAGGTGAATTGGAAACTCGTGAATCGTGCTCTCTGGGAACACACAAATCTTGTAAACGAACCGGAATCGGCTAGACATGAAAATAATGAGGAGCTGGCGCTCTGCGTTCCGCTTAGCGCGCTCAAGAAAACCCTCGGCGTGATTTACCTGGTGGCTCCGCCGAACGTTCGCTTCGAAGAAAACCACGTGAATTTCGTGAACGCGGCAGCTGGCATTTTCGCCGTGGCGTTGGAGAATGCTATACACCTTGAAGCTTTGGAAGATGAGAACTCACTTCTGCGAAACGAAATCCGGTTGGAGCACACCCTTATTGGAGAGAGTCCGGGCGTCAGTAAGGTCATGCAGTTCGTGGCTCGCGTGGCTCCCAGCGATTCCACCGTTCTCATTCGCGGCGAGAGTGGCACCGGCAAGGAGGTGGTGGCACGGGCTATCCATAGCAACAGCAGGCGCAAGAATAATCCGTTCGTCGCCATCAATTGTGCCGCCATCACCGAGACACTACTCGAAAGCGAACTGTTCGGTCACGAGCGGGGAGCGTTTACCGGGGCAATCGCAATGAAGAAAGGACGTCTGGAGGTGGCCAACACGGGAACGCTGTTCTTGGACGAAATCGGAGAAATGCCGCCGTCGCTGCAAGCCAAGCTTTTGCGAGTATTGCAAGGCCGCGAGTTCGAGCGGGTCGGTGGCACACGCCCCATAAGAGTCGACGTGCGCTTTCTGGCTGCTACAAACCGCAATCTAGAGGAGGCGATGAAGACCGGCGCCTTCCGTTCGGACCTGTTTTACCGACTCAACGTGGTTTCTATCACTCTGCCACCTTTGCGCGAACACCGGGAAGATATTCCCCTCTTGGCCATGTACTACACAGCCGAGTATTCGGGCAAGTGTAAGCGCCCACTGAAAGGAGTTTCGCCGGAAGCGCGAGCTTTGTTGATGGGCTACAGCTGGCCCGGCAACGTTCGCGAGCTTGAGAATGCCATTGAGCGCGCCGTGGTGTTGGGGATGAGTAATACTATCGTCCCGGAAGATCTCCCTGAAGCGTTGCTCGAGGGGGAAGCAGAGGCAAGGGCGGGCTCCACCTACCATGCATCGATCAATGCGGTAAAGAAGCAACTGATCATTGAAGCGGTGGAACGCAGCGGCGGCATGATCACTGAGGCGGCTAAGCTTCTAGGGCTACATCCGAGTTACCTGCATCGCTTGATTCGCAACCTTAATATCAGGGGGCTAATTACGCGCGACCCGCAAAAGAATCCACCAAGCGCCGCTTGAGCCCGATGAAGTGGCGTGCCCACGATGGGTACACCACTGTTCATCTCCATGCATATCCTTGGGTAATATACTTCTTGCTGGATATTTAGCTCGCCCAATAGCGATTCGGGGGAATTTCCCCTCACAGGCGTCGGCGAGTTCTTCCGTGTGCAGGAGTAAGAGTGCCAGCTGTTACAGAAAATCGACTGAAGGGAAACTGTGGCGCCGCTCTAGTGATGAGCAGACTCAGCGGTGAATGTCTCGCCAGGCCTGTTGCGGCCGAGACAGACGTGGGCGTCGATCTGTATGGGATCCAGCGCAATGGCACGCTGGTATTCCTCTTCCGCGCGCCGCCAGTCCCAATCATTGAGCAGTAACACGTGGCCCAGCGACACGTGCGCTTCGCTCACATTGCCCGATGGTCGTAGCGCATTTTCGGCAGTAGTGCTGGCAAGTCAAGTCGCTTTCGCCGAATCATCGGTTGCTGATCGCATTACGTTCGCCTGGTTCAGTCGTGGAGAGTGGACTGTGCATGAGCCCTCCAGAGAAAAACGCTCCATAGCCTGCCTGTGGCGCTCAGTGGGACACTTTCTCCGGTCCGGTTTCAGGGAGGGAATCGCAAAATTGCGGCGATTTCTCGCAATTTTTGTGATCGTATTGCATTCGCCTGATGGAGTCGCTGAAACCGGACCGTGCGTGTGCCCTCCAGAGAAAAACGCCAGAAAACTTGCCTGCGGGATTCGACGGGACACCTTCTCCAGTGCGGTTTGAAGGCAAGACCTGCAGAATTGCGGCGATTTTCAGCGATTCTTGCGATAATGCAGCCAAATTTCTCTGCAACCCAGACTGTGTGGCGGAGGATGCAGTCTCGTGCTAACTCTTCTCCGGGAAATCCCTGCAAACAGGGAAAATACAGGGAATTAATTGTTTTGGGGCCTCAGTTTCGCCAGCTCAGGCGCTGCAATAAGCCATACTTGCAAGAGATGTTCAAACCAGAGCTCAAAACGAACAGGGATTTAACAGGGTCAGTATTCCCTGAACCGGCAGCAACAGAGACCTGGACAGTCTGCAATCCACGCCTACGACTCTTGGTTTTGTATCTTTTCAATCGACATGAATTTCCCTGGGTCGGCAACTGGGAAGAATCCTATAGCCGCACTCATACCCCGTGGAATGGGCGCGAATTCTGTAGGGGGTTTGAGTTTAGTACCACTCCGTTTCCCATCCCTCGACGGGAGACCGTTGCACAAGGAAAGCTGTTCGACGAAGCCACTTACATATGGCTGTCCGCAAAGAGCATCATTAGAAGGCGATACATGATCGTTCTGCTGGACGTACCGGAAACTTTCAAGGGGGTCGCCGCTGTTTACATCGAGCATGGTCCCGTACAGATCACTGAGAGATCAACGCAGGCCGTCTTTCAGACCCATGCGAAGGACTTCTTGTAGTGGCCGAATTTTTCGCAGCAACTGTGCCGAAGAGGCTGTGTCCAGCGAAAGGAAATCAGTCCTGTGTATGTAAAGGGAAAGACACGTTCTAAGCGGGCGAAGGACTTTTGGAGGCGCAACACTAATCGGGTGATTCCAGGATCGTGATGCCAACCCCGAACATCAGTGCTCAAGTCCACGACCGTAACCAGGACGTCGCCTGCGACCTTGCGCGAGGCAACAAGTATAAGGGAGTGACTAAGTTGGAAACTGCCGGACTGACCCGGGCGGGACTGCCCCCACCGGGCAGTCCAAAGGGAGAAAAATCAGCCTTTAGATCACGAATATTGCCGCCGATTACAATGCGAAATCCGTCTCCGAACCTGCAATATGTTACCGCGCAGCCTTGCATCGGCGCTCGCATCCACCCTTTACGACTAGTTCTATCAGCACCCCATGTCGTTACTGCTGGTGATCTGCCCTGGTGATTCCAAGCCGTCGCATTTTGTTTGGCAGAATCGTACGCTTCAAAGCTGCTCAGAGCCGCGCCAGCTTTCCTTTCCGGATGGAACGTTGTCTAGTGTCGCGAATGTTTAAGGCGTTTTGTGCTGTAGAATCGGGCATTATTGGACCACATTCCGGATGGATCATCGCCACTGCGCGCCGCAACCAGCATGACTGCAATCAATGAATTCCCCAAGCCCGCTCCGCACACTCGTTAGGTAGCCGACCTCAGTAAGCGTTAACGTCGGCTTTTCGAGCCGGAAGGAAAGGCCCGCAGTGAAACCGCGCGGCCGCCGACGCGGTTCTGAAGCAGCTTGCGGTTGCGGTGTGAGCGCCTTCACGTGCAGCCGTTGCTGCCAAGCTTTGCGGTTTTGAAGCCTTTGTCGGCTAAATCGGCTAAAAACGCTAGTTCTGTTGGGGAGTCTTCAGGAGCAAGTCTCATGAAAGCCATCGTGATGGATGAATGTCACCTAGTGGAAGTCTAGGAGGCGCGGATCCCTGCTGATGCTTCTGAAACGCTAAAACGACTTTGGAGGAGACCCACCTGCGTCGCGTATTTTCAATCAGTGACGACGAAATTGTCGGCTGTTAAGGCAGAGACTGCACCTTCATTGTTGATCCGGTGATACTTTCGGTTGGCCGACGCTTAGGGGAACATCGGCGCTGGTCACAGAGCGGTCACAATAATTTGGCCACTCTGACAACCGAATTTACCCGATGGTTCGAATCCGCCTCGGCCACGAATCGTTGGCTGTGACGCTCTCCTACCTCAAAGGCAAGGATGCAGAATCCGAAAAAGCACAGGAACATGCCAACAGCAGCAGCGTGGCGATGTATGCGTAACTTTTGCGGAAGGAGAGTGTCCGTCAAGTAAAGCGGGTACGACGATAACTTGCGGTTTGACCTTTGCGGCGGCCCAGAAGAAACATGGTTCAAGCAACGTGCAGGAGGGCAAACGGTGTAGAATCTTTGCCATTTTCGAAATCAAAAACAAAATCTGGCGTAGAATCGCCCTCGCGCGCCGAGTTTCGCTAGCTCGTCCGGACGCTTCGCGCCTCTTAGAAGTTCGCCCGACTGGAGCCGGACTATGCCTTCCACTGAAAAACTCGACACTCACCACAAAGCGCTCACCCTGAATCTCGATACATCCACCTTCGGTTCTTTCGCCGAAATCGGCGCCGGACAGGAAGTCGCCCGCTGGTTCCTTCTCGTCGGAGGAGCATCCGGCACTGTGGCCAAAACCATTTCCGCTTACGACAAGGAAGTCAGCGATGATCTCTACGGCTCGGGATCGCGCTACGTATCCAAACAGCGACTCGAGGCGATGCTGGACAACGAATGGACCCAGCTTCTCACGCAATTGAGCAAATCTCGCGGGCCACAAACTCGCTTCTTCTGCTTTGTTGATACCGTCTCCGCCCGTAACTTCGCCGGAACGAGCGACTCACATGGCTGGATCGGTCTCCGGTTTCAGTTGCAGCCCGGTGGCCCTCCCAACGACGTCCTGCTGCACATCAATATGCGCGATCCTTCCAATGTCCTCCAGCAGCAAGCCATCGGTATTCTGGGCGTCAACCTCATCTATGCCGCGTTCTATGAAGTGCAACTCAAGGAATCATTTCTGGAAGGCCTGGCACAAGACGTCGTCGCGGAGCGAATCGAGATCGACTATTTAGATCTTCGCGGGCCAGCATTCGAGAGTTGGGATCGCCGTGCCCTGCTGGTCCACTTGGTTCGTGCGGGACTCGCAGAGGCGGTACTTTTCCCCGCCAAGGGCTCCACGGTTCCCCCGACCGAGGTTCTCTACAAGAAAGCCGTCGTGCTTGCACCGGGATATTTTGGCCACACGGATCCAGCGCACTCGCAAGTTCACCTGCGATTGTTGGCTTCGGCCGTTCAGGAGCTTCGGAAGGAGCTTGGCGAAACAAAGTCGGCGCCCGCTGGCTTTTTTTGCCTGACAGTTGCTCCGTTCGCGCCGAACGAACCAGCCCCGGAGATTCCCGACTTGCTTCGTCGCATTAATTCTCTTCTCGACGCTGGCGGCGACGTGCTGCTTTTTCGTAAACCCGAGCTCTACCACATGACAGCTCTCGTAAACCGCCATACGCAGGCGCCTGTGCGCTTCGTCGCAGGTCTTTCCCTGGTCATTCGAGCGTTTGAAGACGTTTACGGCAATCTCGAAGGCAGACTTCTGGAGGCCCTCGCACGTCTCTTCGCCCAGAATGTTCGGATCTACGTTTATCCGATGACCGCCGCGGATTTGGGGGAAGGGCTGAAGAGTGTTTCCACTACGGGTTGGGAATGGAGTGAGACGAATGGATGGGTTTCTGCCAGCCAGCTGCGTCGGGCGCCGCCTCTCGGACACCTGTTCGCCTATCTTCTCGCCAGCAACTTTCTTGTCCCTATGCAAGTCCCCGCGGCCCTAAGAGCCGACGCTTGACCGCCACCCGCGAAAGACCCGCTCTTGGCACATTGCACACGCTGCCGGAGGGATTGCGTGCGAATCTCTCGACCTTTCTAGGTCTCAAGTAGCGCGCAACATCGAAGACCGCAAACAGGCCGAAGAAAGGAAGCGGAACGAAAACCTAGCGTTGCAAGAGGAGATCGACCGTTCTTCGATGCCCGAGGAAATCGTTCGATGCTCCGAGCCACTCCGACGTGTGCTTGCGCAAGTCGCGAAAGTAGCCAGGAGGGGTTATAATCCGCGCCGGCCACTTGCGCTTCTCCTTGAATGTGGAAAGGGCTGTCTCCATGATCCGCCCACTGCTTCTTCTCCTCCTTTTTGGAACTGGTTTCTCGACTTTCGCGCAGGATGCAGTTCGCGTGCTGACGCTCGAAGACGCTGTGAGTCTAGCGCAGGCAAACAATCGCTTGGTCAAGAACGCGCAGTTATCTGTGTCAATGAGCGACGATCAGATCGCCGAAGCGCGCACGTATCGTTTTCCAGCTCTCAATCTCTATGCATTGGGTTCGCAGCTTTTGACGCCTGTGGATTTTTCTTTTCAGCGAGGGGCGTTCGGCTCTTTTCCCGGCATCGGACCGGTACCAGCAACCAACACCAGGATTCACACACCGCTGCGGCCGACCTTCTATGGGTTGACACAGTTTTCTCAGCCGCTATCCCAGCAGTACAAAATTGGATTAAACATTAAGCTAGCCAAGGTCGCCAAACTGGTAGAAGAACAAAAGCTACGTGCGCAGAAGCAGTCGGTAACCAGCCAGGTGAAACAGGCGTACTACGCCATTCTGCGGACGCAAAGCGCACTTGCTTCCAGCGAAGAAAACCTCAAGTTCGATCGCGAACTGGATCGCACGACCGAACATTACGTGACCGAGAAGACTGCCCTCAAGTCAGACAGCTTGGACGTAAAGGCGAAAATTGCGCAAGAGGAATACAACAACCTGATGCTGCGCGACTCGTTCACGAGTCAGAAAGAGCAGTTGAACGATCTCCTGGGACGCGATATTCGAACCGACTTTTCAGTCGCCGAACTGCCCGAGGCCACCATTATCGAAGCCAGCCTGGATGCGGCCCAGGCTCAAGCACTGTCCGCGCGGCCAGAACTGGCCGAAGCTCGCTTGACCGTGCAACAAGCGGAACTGAACCGCCGCATCACCAAAACGCAGTACATACCGGACGTGAGCCTCGCCGTGAACAACCTTTCACTCACAAATGTAAATCTCCTGCCATCGAACGTGGCTGCCGCTGGCGTGCTGGTCAGTTGGGATCCAATCGATTGGGGGCGCAGGAGGCACCAGCTGGCCTCTGCCAGCAAGACCATCGAACAGTCGAAGAACAGCGCGAACGAGACCGAGGCGCAGATCCTAGTGGAAGTGGCCGCCAAATTCCGGAAGCTCGGCGAAACTCGAGCGCTGCTGCACGCGACCACACTCCAGCGGGACGCCGAACGTGAGAAGCTTCGTGTGGTTATGAACCAGTTCGAACAAAAGACGGCGCTTTTAAAGGATGTTCTTCAGGAGAAGACGTCCTTGGAAAGCGTCACCGATCAGTATAACCAGGCTTCGCTCTCGTTCTGGACGGCGAAAGCCGATTTCGAGAAGTCTTTGGGTGAGGAATAGCACATGCCGAAGAGTCTGAAGCGAATCCAAGTACGTTGGGATGGCATTTTTGTCCTGGCTCTGTTGGCGGTTGCTGCGCTCTCCTCAAGTTGTAGCCATGAGACCACAACTACTCCACCGACACCAGTGCGCGTAACCTCCGTCGGTACATTCGAAGGAGGCGGGGGAATCCGCTATTCGGCGAACATTAATGCCTTCACACAGGTGACTCTCTCATTCAAATCCGCTGGATACGTGGACAACATCGCGCAACGCAGGGGAGCTGACGGCCGTATCCGCGTGCTGCAGCTGGGTGACCGCGTGACGCGGGACGAAGTGCTCGCACACATTCGCGAAGCGGATTACCTGGACAAAGTGAATTCTGCAAAGGCTCAAGTCGCGCAATCCCAAGCCGCTTACGACAAATCGCAGCTGGATTTCGAACGTGCCTCCAAACTCCTCTCCAGCGACAGCCTGACCAAGGCCCAATACGACTCCGCTAAGGCTCCGTTCGACTCTAACGCCGCAGAACTTGCGAATGCCAAAGCAAATTTGGAGCTGGCAAATAACGCGCTAAAGGATTGCTCGCTACGGTCACCAATCAACGGGTGGGTTGTGGAGCGCGCCGTCGAAATCGGTGCCTTGGCGGCAACGGGAACGCAGGCATTTATCGTTGCCGATACACATCTCGTGAAAGCAGTTTTCGGTGTTCCCGATACAACCGTCCAGTCCGCAAAGTTAGGAACGCCACAGACCGTTACCACGTCCTCTTTACCTGGTGAGTTCCACGGAAAGATTACTGCCGTCTCGCCCTCAGCGGACCCCAAGAGCCGCGTATTCTCCGTCGAAGTCACCATTCCCAACGGAAATAACCGGTTGAAGCCCGGGATGGTCGCAACGTTATCCGTGGGCGCCGGCAAAATAGAGCAGCCCACAACAGTTGTTCCCTTAAGCGCGGTTGTCCGTTCGAGCAAACACGCCGACGGTTTTGCGGTATTTGTGATTGAGGACCAAGGTGGAAAAAGTTTCGCTCACGAGCGAGTTGTTGAAATTGGAGACACGCTCGGCAACATGATCGGCGTCACGCAGGGCTTGAAGGTTGGGGAACGCATCGTTGTCGTTGGCGGTACACAGATCAAAGACGGCGACGAGATTCAGGTAATTCCTTGAAGCGCCCCACTTTTGGGAGAGCGGCATATGGCTCATAGAACCGATGCAGACATTATCGAGAAGACTCACAATACCGCTCGTTTCTTCGTTGAGCACCGGCACATCGCGTGGGTTCTCCTGATCGCTACGGTCTTGTGGGGATGGTACGGATACAATTCGATGCCGCAGCGGAAGGATCCCGACCTCCCCGTGCGCGTCGCGGTCGCACTCACTACCTGGCCCGGAGTCAAAGCACAGGAAGTAGAACAGTTGGTGACACGGCCCATCGAAGAAAAAATTGCAGAGAACTCTTATATCCACCCCGCTACGGCAGCGGACTATGGCATCAGGTCCATCACTCTGCCGGGTCTTTCGATCATTTACGTGCAATTGGGGGAAAATGTCACCGACACCAAAAAACAGTTTAGCGACATCAACCTGAAACTCAATGCGTTGAATAATCAGCTTCCCCAGGGCGCGGGCCCCATCCAGTTCCAGAGTGATTTTGGAGACACAGCGGCGCTGATGCTTACAGTCGCCAGCCCTCGGCTGGACGACGTCGAAATCGCCATTCGCTCGCGCAGTGTTCAGAAAGCCATCGAAGAAGCGCGCCGATTAAAGCCAAGCAAATCAACCGATCCCCGCGTCGGTGCGGTGTATTGCTTCCCTCAGTCGATCTCTCCCGATGCGGTGCGCCGGGGCTTCGACTCCTTCGTCCAGCTTGCCCAGCAAGATGGAGTGTTTCGCGACGTTCGGTCATTTGCCGGCCCCGGCTACATTGGGCTCGACGGATCTTCACCGCGCAGCGACGCTCAAATTCAAAGCTATATCGACTGGTACATCCGCGAGCGTCTGCGCGTTTCGGAGCTGCACCCCGATGCCTGGGGTCCTGTCTTGATTCGCGATACCAACGAAACGCCGAAGAAAATGGCTGCCGTCGCAGGTGATAAGTACAGTTATCGGGAATTGGATGATTTCACGGACCTGATGGCCAGGACCATGATCGGCACACTACAGGCCTCCAAATATCAGCGCGCGGGCGTTCTGTCTGAGCAGGTTTACCTCGACTACTCGCAGGAGCGACTTGCGAACTATGGCGTTCAACCTTCCAGACTTCAGAGTCTCCTCCAAGCCCGGAACATAGCGCTTCCCGGCGGGTCCCTCGAAATTGGCCAGAAGAATGTCATCATCGACCCGTCCGGCGAGTTTAACTCGGCGAAGTCTATCGGCGACGTGATTATTGGCACCTCCTCATCCGGCAGTCCCGTCTATCTGCGCGACCTGGTGGAGATCAGTCGAGGCTATCAGAGTCCCGCCAAGTTCCTGAACTACTACAACTGGCGCGACTCGGAAGGAAAGTGGCAGCGTAGCCGCGCAGTGACCGTCGCTGTTTTCATGCGGTCGGGTGAACAAATCAGTCAGTTCGGCAAGAACATTGATGAAAAGCTCGCCGCGGTTCGCCAAATCTTGCCCGCGGACCTGATGATCGTGCGAACCTCTGACCAGCCGCGCCAGGTGAAAGAAAACATTGATCTCTTTATGGACGCGCTGTACGAGGCCATCGCCCTCGTCGTCCTGGTTTCCCTACTGGGATTCTGGGAATGGCGCTCCGCGCTGCTCATGGCGATTTCGATTCCCATCACCTTGGCGATGACCTTCGGCTTTGCCTACGTCTTGGGCATCGATTTACAGCAGGTGTCCATCGCAACGTTGATTATTGCCCTAGGCTTGTTGGTTGATGATCCCGTCGTCGCGGGTGACGCCATAAAACGCAGCCTGGCTGAAGATCATCCGAGCATCGTATCTGCGTGGCTAGGGCCCACGAAGCTGGCCACGGCCATTATGTTTGCCACCATCACCAATATCGCGGCGTATCTGCCCTTCCTCATGCTCACGGGTAATACAGGAAGCTTCCTCTACAGCTTGCCGATCGTGATGGCGTGTGCGTTGGTCTCTTCTCGTCTTGTTTCCATGACCTTCATCCCGCTCCTTGGCTACTATTTACTGCGCCGCGGCGATAGACCAGAGCCCTCCGTTGAAGAGAGGCGGCAGCGCGGGTTCACGGGACTCTACGCGCGCGTCGCCACCTTCGCGATCGAACATCGATGGAAGGTCCTCATTGGATCGTTCGCTTTTCTTCTCCTTGGAGTTATTGTAGGAAAACAGCTGCGGAGTCAATTCTTCCCCGATGATGTCCAGTATTGGGCAACAGTGGACATTTGGCTGCCGAATGATGCGCCCCTTTCCGCCACGAACGAGGTCACCCAGCAAGCGGAATTAGCTATACGCCAATCCGCAGAGGCCTATGGGCGCCTGCATCCGGGCAAAGACGGAAAGCCCCGGCAAGTCTTGCACTCGCTGACATCGTTCGTGGGCGGTGGCGGGCCGCGGTTCTGGGTGTCTGTCTCGCCGGAAATCCAGCAGCTGAATTACGCCCAGATCATCCTTCAGGTGGACGACAAAGAGGATACGCCGACGTTAGTCGCGCCAATACAGGCCGCCGTCAGTTCAACGGTCCCCGGAGCCCGCATCGAAGTCAAGCAACTTCAGACCAACCCTGTCGAGCAACCCGTTCAGATTATGATTTCTAGCCAGGCGGATGTCGCTTCCGATCGAGAGCCGGAGGACATCCGAACACTCCGAGCCCTCGCGGCGAAAATCGAGGACATTTTTCACGCCGTTCCACGAGCTGCTCGCGTACACAACGACTGGGACCAGGAAAGCACGACCGTCAGGCTGGTGATCGACCCGGATCGCGCGAATCTTGCGGGCGTAACCAACTCGGATGTGGCTTCTTCGACCACCGCTGCCCTAAGCGGCATCAACGTTGCCACTCTCCGCGAGGGACAAAAGCAGATTCCCGTTGTAGCACGTTTGCGCATTGAGGAAAGGGCGCAACTTTCCGATATCCAGAACCTTTACGTATATTCGGCACAGAGTACGCAGAAAGTTCCGCTCGTTCAAATTTCCTCGATTAAGAATGATCTGGAATCACAGAGGATTCGGCGGCAGGAGCATTTCCGCACCATCAGCGTGGAGTGTACTCCCGCTGCCGGCGCTCTCTCCTCGGAAATCCTGAGCGCCGCAATGCCAAAGCTCTTGGCCTTCCAGGCGTCGCTTCCCCCAGGCTACAAAATGATTATCGGGGGCGAAAATGCCAAGCAGGTCGAAGGCTTCCGGAATCTTGCGGCTGTCATGGCAATTTCTATCGCTGCGATTTTTCTTGCACTGGTGTTGCAGTTCAATCACGCCGTCAAGCCGCTCCTGGTCTTTGCGGCTGTGCCCTACGGAATAATGGGCGCTTTGCTTGCTCTGTTTATCACCGGAACGCCGTTCGGTTTCATGGCATTCCTGGGAATTGCCAGCCTCATCGGCGTGATCGTCAGTCATGTAATCGTGCTCTTCGATTTCATCGAGGAAATGCACGAAAAGGGCGAGCCCCTGGAACGTGCGCTGGTCGACGCGGGGATCGTCCGCCTCAGGCCAGTGTTGATTACCGTCGGCGCTACTGTGCTAGCTCTCTTTCCGCTCGCGTTGCACGGTGGGCCTTTGTGGAAACCCCTTTGTTATTCGCAGATTGGCGGGCTTGGCGTGGCTACCTTCATCACCTTGTTGCTCGTGCCCGTTTTCTACAGCATTTTTGTTCTCGATTTGAAGCTCGTTAAGTGGGAAGGGCCAACCGAATAGGCAGCGACAAACTGCAAGTTTTACATGTCCTGCTCGACCCTGCCTGAAGGCGACTAGGGTTTGAACGCGATCGTGAAAAGGACTGAACGTGAGGCAACGGGGTGACCGACTCAGTTTTCCTGGTTGTTGACAGCGACGCCGCCGACCTCGCGGCATTCGCCAGCGCGTTGACCTCTCGTTACGCAAGCGAATACGAGGTCCGCACGGCCGTTACTGTGAGTGAGGCACACGCGACCCTGACGGCACTCTCCGTCCCAGGCATTACCGTCGCCCTGCTCATCGTCTCGCGGGACTTGGGGGACGCAGACCTCCTCTTGCTCCTGCAGCGTGCTCGTGAGCTCTTTCCCAGCGCACGGAGGGTTCTGAGCGCGCGATACCTTGATCCTTCGGCATTCGACTTTATTACTGGAGCGATGCGGACGGCACGGATCGACTACTTCCTCTACAAGCCCTGTGAACCTGTGGTCACACGGCTCTACCCCGTTGTCGACGATCTTCTCGGAGGCTTGCGCCCGACCAGGCAGGAGCGCGGATTCGAGGCGATTCGGATCATCGGCGAGCAGAGGAGTCCGCGCTCCCACCAATTGCGCGACATCTTGGAACGTACCACGGTCCCCTTTGGGTTCTACGATAGCGAGTCGGAAGAAGGTAGGCGGATGCTTGCCCAGGCTGGCGTGGACGGATTACGTTTACCCGTGCTCTCCTTTTACTCCGGCGCTGTGCTCGTCGACCCAACCAACGAGCAGACAGCGGCGGCGCTAGGCGCCAGGACCACGCCGGAACCTGGGCTCTACGACGTGGCCATCGTGGGAGCTGGCCCAGCTGGGCTCGCGGCCTCGGTCTACGCCGCATCCGAAGGTCTGCGCACAGTCCTGCTCGACCCAGAGACCATTGGTGGCCAGGCTGGAACGACTTCCCGCATTGAGAATTACCTCGGCTTTCCACGGGGTATAAGTGGAGGGGAGCTTGCGCACAGAGCTTTTGAGCAGGCCCAGCGGTTCGGTGTGTCCGTCGTCTTCACCAAGGCAGCCACCAGACTGCGCGCAGACGGGATGCGGATCATCGCGACCCTTTCTGACGGTGCGGAGATAGAAAGCCGGACAGTTGTCATCGCAACTGGTGTGGCCTACCGCCGCTTGGACGTACCTAGCCTCGAGCGTTTCGCGGGAGCTGGCGTTTTCTACGGCGCCGCCATGAGCGAAGCACCAACTTGCACAGGCGAAGAGGTTCTTATCGTGGGCGCTGGCAACTCAGCGGGACAGGCGGCTATACATCTGGCGCGGTTCGCTTCGCATGTCACGATGGTCGTGCGCGGCCAGTCTCTTGCGGCAAGCATGTCCGATTACCTCATTCGCCAGATTGGCGCGCTCTCCAACATCGACGTGCAACTCGGGACTTGGGTGGTGGACGGCCATGGTGACAGACGCCTCGAGGCGGTCACTGTCGAACGCGCCGACGGTAAGCGCGAGAAATTGTGCGCCGCCGGTCTGTTCGTTCTCGTCGGGGGCACGCCCCATACTCAATGGCTCGCGGGCACCATCGAAATGGATGCCAAGGGATACATCCTGACCGGACGCGACTTGCTCCGCTCCGGCCATCCGCTCAGCGGGTGGAGGCTCGAGCGTGAGCCTTTTCTCTTGGAGACGAGCATGCCGGGAGTGTTCGCTGTCGGCGACGCGCGCTGCCGCTCCGTCAAGCGCGTCGCATCTGCAGTAGGAGAGGGCGCCACTGCGATCCAGCTTGTCCATGAGTACTTGCGCGCAACATGATCGCCGCAAAGTACAGACTCTTCAGCGCCGAACCGAACTAGAGTTCCCGAGATAATTGGAAGTCGACTTTGGAGGCGATTCGAGCGGTGATCGCCCCCACCTACCGTCTGAACGGCTCGAACGGTCAAATACGCGCCCTCGAACGATGGAACTTTAAGGTAAGAGCGGTACCGTTAGCCCAGCACTAGCATCTGGGCGATTGTCCCAACGCTGGTCTCTGAAGGCACGTAAGCGGAGGCGGAATTCAGGGGGTAGTCGACCGCGGAGCAAAATCTGACATTGCGAGTGCAACCGCGCGCGTAAAAAGCAACGAG
>Ga0207116_10005_pt1 | contig 54256 bp, 50 predicted proteins | sample Alteio_BWMinHeat_44_FD_153550 | JGI IMG/M metagenome (GOLD analysis project Ga0207116, IMG submission 153550) | Enriched cells from forest soil in Barre Woods Harvard Forest LTER site, Petersham, Massachusetts, United States -... | ecosystem: Environmental > Terrestrial > Soil > Temperate forest >... | reverse complement strand
GCAATAAAAAAGGACTTTTTATGATACCAAATCGAACCATGCAACTTTTAGCGATCGGCTATTGGTTCTGTAGCCTGGGCACGATGAGTGCAGATCAACTGAAGGTTGTTAATCTCACGCCTGTTGATGTTTATGTTGCCGCTGCGCAGGTTGATACTTCAAAGACATTTGGTCAGGCGCTGGCGAAAACAGTGTCGATTAATGGCAAGAAAGTTGCTGAGATACCAGCTTATACTATTCGCTCTGGTAGCTATAGTATGGTTACTCGGCCTGATCGTCAATCGGGGACCGATACGAAATTGCTCTATTCAACGGACGAAGGGCGGCTCAAAGATGCGCTTGCTGCCGGTATTATAACGACGGTAGGAAGTTTTCAAATCGGACAGATCGGGAAGAAAACTCTGTTGGTTGTCGCGAAAGACACAGTAAAGTTTGATCCAACAAAGGGGCTCGAGGACAGTGATCTTAAAGTATCGACTAATACACAGCTGTTATCCAACAAAACGTTTAAAGAGGCAAAGGCCTCGTTAAAAGGGGTCAAGGCAACGGGTTCTGCGCCTACAAAAAGCAAGTATGAAGGATTTGATGCAGGATCCTATACGAAGCAGGTTGCAGCTGATGCAGCTGTTTTAGATCGTGCGGAAAAGGCGCTCAAAGAGCTCAAGGTGATTGTGGCGCCCTATTGGGATGCGCAACGCAATGATTTTAATTGGTTGAAAATATTGGGGGCTGACAGGCAGTCGTTGAAATTGCTAGTGCCTCGTGTATCGAGAATACGGTCGGAATTTTTAGAGAGGGAAGAAAGGCCTAATTTAACAGAAGATGCCCAGGAAAAATATAATATTCTTGAAGAAGAGATTCGCAATAGATCTGCGGCATGGCTGAGTTTTGAGAATCTTATGTTTGTTGCAGCGATTCAGTTGAACACTAAACTTAGAGATAAACTACGGCCTTACTTGAATGTCTACACGGCAGCACTTGATTCCGCAAAACTAAAACAATTAAATGAAGCTCAGCTAAAAGCGCTTGTCTATGAAGTTATGCCATCGATAGATGCTCTACTAAAAATTAATAAGAACGAGTTTTTATCGGCAGATCACGAACAGGTTCAAGGCTTTGTTGATCAGGCCTCCGATATAAAAAATGGCTTGTTGGGTGCGGGTAAAAAGACTATTCCGCAAGCATCTGTTCGTGAAGCAGAGTTTCTGTATAGTACATTAAATCCAGTGAATTATAGCACATCATCAGTTGAGGTGATTCAAAGCGCTATGGTTCGACTAGATAGGTGGAGCCATGCCATAAAACTTATGCCGCCTTTTGAGTCGCGGATTATTGAAGATCGAGGCAAAAGTCAGAATGAGTTGCGGAATGTTCTTTTAGGGGATGGTTGGGCTCTAGCTTCGACAGATATTATTGTTAAGATGTTTGTGTTGTTTATGAGGGTCTATGCTGCTCTACCGAGCACATCTCCGAAAAAGGCGGAAGAAAAAGTTATTTCCCAGCCGGATATGAAGGAAGCAGATGCGATTCTTTTCATAGATGATGGAAATTTGTCAACCTCTGACCTTGAGAAATTACTAAAGAGAATTGAGGCGTGGGGTAATCATGTGCATCTTGTGCCAAAGCTCCCAGAAATGTTTGCCAAGTATGACGTAAGAGAAGATCTTGATGACTATCTTTCTGGGCAGGGCTGGAACCGCGAAGCGATACGCGTGATTCTTGCTATGTCCGAGCATTATCGATCGGTTCGTGGTGCTTTAAGGGGGGCGGCAGAAGATGTGCCGACTTCTCAAATAGCTGAATGGGTAGTGGAAGAATGTGAGAAGCTCAACAAACGCTATGAGGAATATATGGGAGGCCTTTTAAACGTTCCAAAAATTAAGGAAGTTGTCAGTCGACCAAAGGGAGCTGTCTCGAATAAGGTTACATGTGATGATACGAGAAGCAAGCTCAATAAAGTGTCTCTAGCATTTCATCCTGATAAATGGAGCAACAGCGACGAAGCTGCAAAGAAACAAGCAGAAGAAGAATTTCGCTATGCGAAGGAGCTGAGTAGTTTCGTGCTCAAGCACATGAGGTGCAATGAGGGTACAAAGGCAGAGCAAGCTTCCTCGCATAAGCCTGCGTTTCAAGAGGTTGATTAGCCCACTTACCGCAAAGGAAGATAGAAACAAAGATCATGCTTCCTCTCATTGATGCAAACAATGCGCGTGGGTACACGGAATAAGAGACTGCAATAAAAAAGGACTTTTTATGATACCAAATCGAACCATGCAACTTTTAGCGATCGGCTATTGGTTCTGTAGCCTGGGCACGATGAGTGCAGATCAACTGAAGGTTGTTAATCTCACGCCTGTTGATGTTTATGTTGCCGCTGCGCAGGTTGATACTTCAAAGACATTTGGTCAGGCGCTGGCGAAAACAGTGTCGATTAATGGCAAGAAAGTTACGGAGATACCGGCTTATACCATTCGTGTTGGTAGTTATACCATGGTTACGCGCCCCGATCGTCAATCGGGGACTGATACAAAATTGCTCTATTCAACGGACGAAGGGCGGCTCAAAGAGGCCCTTGCTGCTGGTATTATGACGACGACGACGGTGGAAAGTTTTCAGATTGGACAGATTGGGAAGAAGACTCTGTTGATTGTTGTGAAAAATACAACAAAAGGTTTTGATCCAGAAGTGGGGCTTGAGGATAATGATCTTACGGTGTCTACTGATACAAAACTGCTATCCAACAAAACGTTTAAAGAGGCAAAATCCCCGTTAAAAGGGGCAGCAACCGGATCTGTTCCTGGCAAGAGCAAGTATGAGGGATTTGATGCAGAAACATTCGCTCCGCATGCTGCCCAAGCGACTTATGATCATCTCAAAAAACTTGTGGCTCCGTATTGGGATCAAAAGGAGGATGAATTTGACACGCGAAAGTTGCAAAAATTGAATGTGCCTGATTTGGCGAAACTATGTGCTCAAGTGGAAAAAGTTCTGGGAATAGAAAGAGATAAATGGATGGATTATGAGCATCGGACATTGGACTTTGGTGCAACCGATGTAACGTCTGCAGAACGAACTAAACAGAAGGTTATCAGCAAAAATATATTCAGCAAAATTATACAACCTCTTTGGCTGATGGGTTATCATCCTGGACAAATGATAATTTTGGGAAAATATAAGAACGAAGTCTCTGATATCACGGGGATGAATTATACAAAGCTGTCACCAGCTGATCTCAAAAAACTACTTGTAAAAATGGACAAATGGACCGAGAAGGTACATCTGAAAGTGTCTTTTAGTAAGGTGCTTCATGACCATTCGCATACGATTGATTTTAAAGACCTTCTTGGTCGTGAGTGGGAGGAAAGTGCTCAGGATTATATTTTTGCTCTATATAGGGTCTATAGAGACGTTGACGCGATACTTGAACGAGAGGGCTTGAGTAGAGTTAAAGCCGCTTTTCAAGCACAGAAACTTAAGCTGGTTGTTGACTGGGATGAGAGAAGAGATGAGCTTAATCCATTTAAGTTACAAAAATTGTCCCATGCGACGGTCAGCAGGCTTAATTCTGATGTTATGGCGTATAAAGCAAGTTTGCTTAAAGTTGATACATCCGGATTTACGCCAGAGCAGATCGAACAATATCAGCAAATTGTCAGAGATGTAGAGCTCAAGATGGTGCTACCTTTCGCTATTCTAGCTAAAAATGTGGGCAAGTTGATTCTTTTGCCCGTTGATATTGCCGAGGCAAAAAAAATATTAAATGAAGAAACTAGCGTGCAGCAAATTGATATATGGGTTGCAAAGATAGGCCTCAAGCCCTCTTTTCAGGATCTTGTACAGCCTTGTCTAAGTGACACGACGAAGTGTATTGGCCTTGCTGATAAAGCGTTGAAATCATTTGAGCCGTACGGAGCGGTGGAACTTGATGCTACGTGGAAGTCTCCCATCCATTGGCTTAATACGCTTTTTGCGGACTATACCACGACAGTTATCCTTCAGGCTCAGCAATGAGGATATGGGATATGTTGATTGAGATGACCTACCGCATTAACGGATAGGACGAAAAGCCCAGAAACTGACATTCAGGCTGTGGCATGATCCCAAACGCCTCGTGTACCTTTTGTTGCATGAGGCGGGCGAGGTTGATCACATCGCTACTCGTTGCCCCTGCTTCGGTGACAATCATGTTAGCATGCTGGTAGGATACCGACGCACCGCCGACGGAGAGTGTCCCCTTCAAGCCAAGTTGGTCCATATAGTAAGCAACATGGGTCATCTTCTTGCCGTTGCTCATGACATTCACTTCATGGGGAAGGAAATTCCGGAAGAAGCTACCACAGGTACGCTGGTAGGGATAGCGCTGGCGCCGGTGGCGAATGATCTCCGCGCGGCGTCCTTGTGCATGGGCTGCGGTACGATCATCAACTTTTTTGAGGACGAAGGTAGCATCAACAAGGTAGTGGGTGCGCTCATGCAAGGTTGTCTGATTGTAGCCAAAGTTGAACCAATGGTGATCGACGGTCTGGAGCTCTCCCGTAAGGGCATGGATGACCGTTGCACTCACTAAAAAGTGGCTCAACAGATATTGGAAATAGTGGACGTTGATAAATGCCGCGCCGCCGATGGTTCCGGGAATGCCGCTGAACTCTTCAAGGCCGAGCAGATTTTTATCCAGGCAGCGGGAAATTGTTCCATCAAGCGAGGCGCCTGCTTCGACACTTAACAATGTCTGTTCCGGTGATAGCTCGGTAAGCCAGATCGCTTCACAGCGTGGGCGGATGACGAGGCCAGCAACGCCCTCGTCGCTCAACAAAAGATTTGAGCCTTCGCCAATTACATCGACGGAGAGGCCCAGTTCGCGTGCCCAGCTGATCAATGCCTGCCACTCATGGCCGCTGGTTGGCTCGCCATACCAACGGGCTGTTCCGCCGGTTTGGAACCAGAGATTTGCGTTGAGCGGGACGTTCTCTTGCAGCCCTTCAGGCCGTCTTATTTTGTTCGAGCTTTGACGCTGTTTTTCGGAGAGAGGTATATTCATGGTTTATCCAGTCGTGCAGTCGACATCTGCGAGCTGACGGGGGATGGTACGGATAGGTACCGCTCCTCGTGCCACCAGATCATGACAGTGCGGGCTGCAGGTTGTTTTTGAGGGAATGGTACAATCAGGGCAGAGAATAATCTGTTCGTTGCAGGTCGTATTGACGCAGTTGGTGTAACGATCATATGGGCGTGCGCAGCTGTTGCACTGCCCGATGATGTCATCATTAACCTTGAGCGCAATACGATTGTCGAAGACGTAATTTTTTCCGCGGAAGAAGCCGTTGGGATATTGCTCGACATAGCGATGGATGCCACCCGCAATCTGGAGCACCTCTTGGGCAACCTTCTTTTGTTGTAAATAGGCAGATGCCCGTTCGCAGCGTACGCCGCCGGTACAATACATGACGACCCGCTTGTTACGAAATTGTTCGAGATGTTGATCGATGTAGTCGGGAAAATCACGGAAATTTTTGATATCGGGTCGTACTGCGCCGACAAATGCGCCGATGCGCGATTCGTAGTTGTTACGTGCGTCGAGCAGAACAAGATCTTCAGGAGCATCCTGCATAAGCTCATGTGCTTCCCGCGGCGTGAGATGGCGGCCACCGGTGCTTGCTGTTAGATGGTTGGGATCGATGCCAAGATGGACAATTTCATCTTTGACGACAACGGAAAGGCGAGGAAAGTGCGCTGCTGACCCGTTACTCTCTTTGATGTCAATTCCCGTAAAGAGTTCGTGAGCAGCAAGCTCTTGTTTATAGCTCTCGATTGCATCGACTGTTCCGCCAACGGTGCCATTGATGCCCTCATGGGCGATGATGATGCGCCCGGTCAGTTGCAACGACTCACAAAGGCGCCGCTGCCACTTCTGGAGCTGCTTGGGATATGCAATGGTAACGTAACGGTAGAAGAGTATAACTTTGCCCATGGTGCTGCTCGGTTGACCCTTTGGGAAGCATGAAAATCGTTCTGTTGTTAGTATATCAAAAATTAAGGTTTCTCAGAGTACAAAATTCCTTTTATTGCGCCAGCCCCCTCCTGCGCTCTGCCTATCGACGTGTCCGGCGTAGTGGAATTCTTCGCCAAGATACGCTTCGGAGTAGGGACGTAGGCGGAAGCAAGGGCTTGCGAAGGGCTTCGCTTTGACGGCTCAATTGTTTTCACCTATTCTTAGGTTTAAGGTATACAACTCTCTCTTTGGGAAGGTGATGGCGTTATGAAGATATCACTCGCGTGGCTCTACGATCACATTGCAGCAGATGGTCTCACGACGAAGGATGCGTCTACTGCCGAAACCATTATCCATCGCCTTGGCCGCTCGACGACTGAGATTGCCCACGTCGAACGGGTCGAAGTTCCCCTCAAAAATTTGCAGCCACTCCAGTGTACGTCGATCGAGCAAAATACTGCACGTTGGTATGACGCAGAGCATGACACAACCCACACATTGCCCCTTCGTGCCGATGGTGTTGTTGGAGCTTGGTATCTTTTTTTACCGAGAAGGAACGACACTTCGCCCTGCAACCTACCAAGACCTTGGGGATCAACGGACGGGGCTGCTGCCGGCAATTCATATGACGCCCGAAGCAGCAGCGGGTTCATGGCGTGATCGCTGCGATACTATTGATTATGTCATCACTATTGATAATCAAGCCATAACTCACCGACCTGATCTCTGGAGCCATCGCGGCTTTGCGCGCGAAGTTGCAGCGCTTATGGGTTGGCGGTTACGTCCGCTTAAAGAGCTACTTCTTCCGATTTACTTCGAAGTAAGGACGGAGGCTGGATCTCCTTTGCAAGATGCTTCCTGTGCTCGCTTTGCCATCTGTGCGATAGGACCTGTTGTAGCTGTCTCCTCCCTTCCGTGGATGCTGCTTCGCCTGGTACGCATTGGGAGCAAGCCGATCAATGCTCTTGTCGATGCAACAAACTACGTTATGTTTGATCTTGGTCAACCGATGCATGCCTTCGATGGCGACAAAATTACCGGGCCACTTTGTGTGCGCAAAGCCCGCCACGACGAATCCTTGGATCTCCTCGATGGCTCACGTATAACGCTGAGCAAGCAGGATCTTATCGTTGCCGATGAACGGAGCGCATTGTCACTTGCCGGTATCATGGGTGGTACAGCGAGCGGGGTGCAGCAGGGTACTACATCGTTGCTACTCGAGTCAGCCTATTTTGTTCCAACGACAATACGTCAGAACGCCGCACGCCATCATGTACGTACCGAATCATCGACACGCTTTGAAAAGGGCATGGATCCCGCTGCAGGGACCATGGCGCTTGAACGTTACGGTAAATTGTTGCAGCAAGAAAAACTACTTCCGGTGCAACCCGTCAAAGCGAAACACTCCGAGAGCCATGAGTTCGATAGAATGGGCTTTGAGGGGCTGAACGGCACTGTTTGGGGGGAGCTTCCTGAGCCACGTACCATTGCAATCTCCCATGCCAAAATTGAGACGTTGATTGGCATTGCCCTTGAGCCATCCCGCGTTGTTGCAATTCTTACGAGTCTTGAGCTTGCCGTGACGCAGCAGGGTGATACAGCAACTCCGATCTACCAAATAGCAATTCCCTCATTTCGAGCCCATGATCTGCGTATCGCTGAAGATATTGTCGAAGAAATTGTCCGCATGATCGGCTATGATACGCTGCCCTCCGTCATGCCGCAACGGCTCACTACTGCTGCTACCTCGGGTGATCGAGCACAACTCCGCATCCTCCGTCATCAGCTTGTTGCAGCTGGTCGTATGCAAGAGCTGTATAGCTATCCGTTGTATGATGAAGCATTCCTCCGAGAAATTGCCTACGTGCCCGAACATACGGTAACGCTTAAAAATCCCGTCTCGGAACAGTGGCAGCGCTTGGTCACGTCGCTTGTGCCCCATCTCATGAAGGCTGTTGTGATCAACATGCATGACTACCGAGAAATTCGTCTCTTCGAAATTAATCGAACATGGCGGTTGCAGGGGGCTGCTCCAGAGGAGCGGACGATGGTAGCATTCGTTGTGTATGCTGCCGATCGTACTATCGATTTTTATGAGGGCAAGCAGTATATCCAAAGTTGTGCAGAGCGCCTTCGCCTTTCCCTTACATGGGAGGCCACGACAGCGCCCTTGGCGCCCTGGTATATGCCAGGAAGAACGGCGGCAATCACCTGCCAAGGGAAGCAGCTTGGTTTTGCCGGTTGTGTATCCCTAGAATTTTTACAGCGGATTGGGCTCGGTTCGGCATTTGTTGCTGAGCTTGATGCAACACTTCTTGTGCGCTCTACGGCCGCACCGCTCCGCTACGAACCAATTTCCAAATATCCGCCATCTGTTCAAGATGTGAGTCTGCTCGTGCCCTACACCATCACTGTTGCTGAGCTGGTGCGAGAGATCAGAAGTATTGATCATCGCATTGCAGCGGTACAGCTTGTCGATATGTTTGAGCAGGCAACCTGGCCCGATCAACGGGCGCTGACATTGCGTATCACCTTAGTTGACCCAACAGCGACGCTTCAGAAAGATATGATTGAAGCGGTCATGGCACGTATTGCTGATCGTATGCGTGCACAAGGAATTGTAATTCGATGAATCGTTCCCTCAAAGAGCTGATAGTACTCATTGCAGTAGCGCTGCTCGACCGTGTCACGAAGCAGCTTGCCCTTGCCTGGTGTATCGGTGAACGGGTCTTTATGCCGGGGATATCTTGCCGTCTTGCCCTGAATCGGGGGATGGCATTTAGTATTGGATCAACAGCTGGATCTTATGGAATATCGCTTATTATTCCGCTGATCACCGCTGTGCTCCTCATAGTTTGTTGTGGTAATGGCTATCAACTTTGGCGTCGGAAGGGCACGATTCTGCCCTGGGGACTTATTGTAACAGGGGCTGTTGGCAATCTGGTTGATCGTTTCCGCTACGGTGCTGTTGTTGATTTCATAGAAATTCATTGGGGTGATTGGTATTGGCCCACCTTCAACGTTGCGGATATCTGCATTTGCGCCGGTGTCGCACTGTTGTTGTTTACCAAGGAGTGAGATGCTTTTTTGTACTGCTCTTGTTCCGTTGGCCCATATCCTGGCGACGGGTTTTTTCATCGGCTATCTGCCGGCATCTGGCACGGTTGCGACACTCCTACTTGGTATCCCCGCGGTACTACTCTGGCATCGGTATGTTCCTGTACTATTACGTGGTTTCATCGGCCTTGCGCTCATGACGCTTGTTGCGCTGATCATCACGCACGGTGCACTTCCCTGCTTTGAAGGTATTGCAGATCCTTCCGCAATTGTCATCGACGAGGTGATAGGCTTGCTCTGGACCTTCTGGGGCAGAAAGGTTGATCGTACGAATTTGCTCATCGGTGTTGTAGCCTTCCGCTTTTTTGATATCACCAAGTGGGGCCTTGTTGGTGCAAGTGAACTTCTTCCCGGAGCCATCGGCATTGTAGTCGACGATGTTGTTGCGGGGCTCTTTGCCAATCTCACAATCTGGGGACTACGCCCATGGAAATAATGCGCCATTTCAAAGAGGCTGTGCAGAACCTCATCGCACCGGCCCATTGCAGCGACTGCCTTCGTATGCTCGAAGAGCGGGTGGCGCTTTGTGATGAGTGCTCCGCCCAGATACGGCCGATTGTCTCAGTTGATCTGGAAATCAGTAAACGATTGTCGGTGCCCGTCATTGCCCTCGGGGCCTACGAGCCGCCCCTTACCACGCTTATCCTTGCCAAGCGGTATCGCCACCATATCAGTGCCCACCATCTTGGTGAGCTGCTCGCCCGCCATCTTGCGGCTTGTACTATCACGGGTGACTATCTCATTCCCGTCCCCCTCCATTGGCGACGGTATGCAGAACGGGGCTTTAACCAAGCTGAGATCATGGCCGAACAACTTGGCACCAAGCTCAACATGTCGGTGATCCATCCCCTGCGGCGTGGCCGCCATACGGCCTACCAGCTCCATAACAATCTTGATGAGCGGAATAAGAATGTTGAAGGTGCCTTTCTGCTCGATGAGCGGTACCGAGGTGCTGACTACCAGGGGAAGCGGTTGATTATTGTTGATGATGTCTTTACGACCGGGGCGACGGTACGGGCTATGATCAAGGCGCTCCTGCCCCTGCAGCCGGCCTCTATTCAGGTTGTGGTGGCAGCGAGGGTAGCTTAAATACTTTCAATTTGGAAATTTATCGAAAAAACGCTTTCTAATATATCTTCTTATGCTTGACATTGCCTATGGTAGTGCTACCCTGGAAATAACTGAAATACCACGTATTCAAGGGGATCCTTTATGAAATCATACTTTTACATTTTGGCCGGCTTTTCGGCCCTCACAACCGCCGTCATGGCTGGTGATATGTCAATTGCTACGCCGGATGTGCAGCGTGAGCGTTGCATCAAGGGCTTTGTGAATGAACTTCGTGCAGTAGCTCCAGAGTATTTTGAGGCTCTATCGCCAGAAGATCGCACGGAGATCACCAATAATGTGCGCTGGTGGGTTGAAGAAGTTTTTTACGGACAGTACTGCAAGTGGGACTATGGCTTTAAAGAGGCTATGGCGCTTCGAGAATATTGCTCACTCGACGCAATGCGTATACAAATGCGTCAATTTTTCAGTGGTTGTAAGGCTGTCTTCAGAGCTGGTCACCCTCTCGAAACTTTTAATGCCCTTGCCAAAATGACACCCGATGATCGTGAAGTCTGCGCTGCAATAGTCCAGGCTGGGACTATTGAGGGTTCAGCTGTCCAGTGGAAATATACATTTGCCCATCTGACAACCCGTTTTCTTCGAATTTACTTTGCCCATGAGTGGGTATTCCCTTCTGATGTAGAACCAGGCGCGAGCGGTACATTCAAGCGCCTTGCCTACAGGATTAGAGGGAAGGCGTATGTTCCCTGTGTGATTCATAAGTGGTGGGGAGTCGATGGCTGCTTTGTTCACGATATCTGGGGTCATCTTAGAGGGTATACGGTTGTACCGAGTTAAATTGTGTTAAGATTGGAGATCTTTGTAACCCCAGGAATAAAAACCCTGGGGTTTTTGGTCACATTCTTTTTGCAAAGTCCCAGAACATATGCTACACTGCCAGCGTTTATAGTAGTGCTATGAAAAGATAGTAGTTTTCTGAAAGGAACAATAGATGAAGAAACAGATATGTACGAGCCTTACCACGGCTGCGCTTCTTGTAACGTTGACCGGTTGCGGCGATCTCTTTAAAAAAGAATCAACGTCATCGATGGCCTCCGACATCCCGGGTGCCCACGAACCCTTAGTGCAATTTGGCTCAAAAACGGTGCTCACGGTTGGTGATTTTGATGCGAAGCTCAAGGGCTTGATGAAAGCACAGCAAGAGATGGAATTTGTCCTTGCAAGTATGCCTGAAGCGGATCAGATGCGCGTCTATGAGCAATTTGCTGACCATTGCGTCAATGAACAACTCGTGAAAGAGTACATCAAGAAAAAGGGTATTGACCAGACGACTGAATACAAAGATATTCACCGCCAGGCACATGAAGCGATCGACACCTCGTTGAATATGCAAGCCTTCCAAAATGATGTCTACAAAGAAGCAGTAGCACTCGTTGATAAGATGGGTGAAACAGAACTTCGTGCCTTCTATGAAGCCAATCGTGAAAAGGATCAAAACTTCCAAAAGCCACCATTCTTGAAGGCTGGCGCGAAGAAGGAATATGCCAAGTTTGAAGATGTTCGTGACGCCGTTGCGGCCGTTGCAAAACAGCTCAAAGCGATGGAGATGATCCAAGAGCGTATGGATGGTCTCAAAAAAGATCAGGGCGTAACAGTTAAAAAAGAGTGTCTCGCTCGCTTCGTTAAAAAATCACCACAACAGCCGATGATGCCTGAAGAAGCCCCAGCGGCTCCAGCTGCACCAGGTTCTGTGGCCAATGGTTCAGCTCCTGCGAAAGCCGGAACGGAAACCCGACCACAGGCTGCATAAGTGCTGTAGTAACATTGTCAGAATTAAGAAACGAGGGTAACCTGATATTGGTTGCCCTCGTTTCGTTAGCATAAAAGGAACTCTTGTGTATAAGCCCTTTGATACAAAGCTTTTCTGGTACAGTTTCTTGGTGACGGGCGGGCTGGCAGCAGCACCGGAGCTCGTTGATGAGATTGTGGCGAAGCTACCCCATGCGGATGGTGACATTTTGATCTATGCTTCCGATCGGCGTGATATCGAAGGGCGTGCCCGTACGCTTCTTGATGTGATACTCGATGGGGTCATGGAGGTCAAGGCACGTGACCATCTCAAACAACTCATGCTTCCTTCTGAAGTGACACCTGAAAATATCATCAAAACTTTAGAAAAGCGGTACAACATTACCCGTGAGCAACTCTTCGAAATCTTTGAACAGCAGGGGTATGCAACGGAAGAGATAGCCGATCTCTTGAAGCGGCGCCACTTTGTCGATGCACTTATTAGTTCCTCGGTTCACGGCGAAGAACCCTCAAAAGAAGCAATCTCGGCCTATTACCAAAAAGATCCTGACTATGAAATGGCAACCTATACCGTGCAACTTGCCTCAATTCCTACTGATGAGATGACGCAGGCAGAGCTTGATGAGTTGTTAGCAACGGGCAAAGAGGTTCGTCCGGTGCGCTGGCAAGCACCTGAAACGTATCAGGATGCCGATCTCCATGAGTCGCAAGAATTTATCCGCACTATGGCCGTTGGGTCAGTGCAGCTTATGGGAGAGATAGAGGGAAGCTATGATCTTGTAAAATTGGTTAACAAGGTCGACCGTGTTGCCAAACCGCTCGATGAGGCGCTGCTCATGCAACGCTCGATGCAGCTTCGTCAAAAATTGTTCAATGAGGAACTTCGCAAGTTCCAGAAAAAGCTCCTGGAAAAGGCCAAAATTATCTTTTGCAGGCCGATCTATGCAGAGCAATTCCAGCAGGAGTTTGCAGCAAAATTTCCCGATACGGTAAGCAGTTGACTGCCTGCAGTTAACAGGGATCGCTACGGTTGCTACAGCAATCGATCATCTTTCAACGATTCGGCACTTACCATGGCTGCTATTTTACTGAGTAACCGCTCCTTATGGGGTAAGAGCTCCGGTTTCGCTGCAATATAATGTTCAAGTAATGAGTTGATCGTATGGGCTGCCGCGGGAAGGAGTCGACTCCGCTGTGTTGCCGGTGCTATCTGGCGAATGGGGATAATGCCAACCAGGTAATGTGCTGCCACACAAGCCCGTTGAATTTGAGTAATGTCGACCGTGTCACGCACACCGGCTGGTAGGTGGTAGATAATTTTAACAACGGCATCGGACAGGGCGCATTGCGCAATCTTTTCTAAGATTTGCTTGGTCTGATCTGCCTCCGTTATGCGTAGCTCAATCTGGATAAAAGGACGTGTCGTGAGCGGTATAAATTCATGTTCAGCCTTTCCCTTTTCGGGAATGCGTACCAAACAGAATCCCTTGCTCTCCTTCCGTTCACCAAAGTCGATTCGTTCCAAAGAACCGGAATAGACAACGGCGGGATATCCCGCTTCGTTGAGATTTTGATAGCGATGGAGATGGCCAAGTGCAACGTAATCGAAGGGCTTGATGGCAAGCTGCGAGGGCAGAATAATGGGATCACTGCCATAAATTGCCCGCTTCTCCGATCCGGAAAAGATCCCCGTGCTGACGGTCAGATGGCCGGCAAGAATTGCAGGAATCGCTGGATCCAGTCCTTCGGCAAGCTCCTGGATAATGGCAACTACTGCATCGCTAATCCGCTCCGAAAGATGGAGCTGCGACTGCTGTGTATGATCTGCGTGGAGCGCGATGGATGTGCGTGAGGGCCAGGGGATTCCCACAATGTTGAGCGGCCCCTGCTTGGTCTGAACCGTTACGGTCGATGGCTTTGCAATGACATGAAAGCCGCTGATCGGAATCTGTCCAAAGACTTCAAGAGCATGTGCCTTGCCAAAGCTTAAGGCATTATCATGGTTGCCGATGACCATGATAATTGGTATTTGAGCGCGAAAAAGGCGTAAAAATGATTCTAATAACAGCCGCTGCTGTGTTGGCGTGGGATAGGCGGTCTTGTAGGCATCTCCGGAAAAGAGGAAGAGATCAACTTCTTCCTCGATTGCACGATCAATGCAGCGTTGTAACGCACCATAAAAGTCGAGCAGCCGGGTATGGATACCTGTTGCAGGATCGATACGTCCATAATTTTCGACACCAAAATGTATGTCGGCAGTGTGTATAAACTTTATCATGGCAGCTGACCAGCAAGGCTACTGTGTCTTACTTTTTACAGCGGCAACGACGGTGATCGAATCACGCAGGCGTCGCGCATACCCCTCTTTGTTGACCTGCTGCGCACGGGCGATTGCCAAGGCATGGGAAGGAACCGTTTCGGTGATGACCGATCCCGCCCCCGTCATGGCGTGTTGCTCGATGGTTACCGGCGCGATGAGGGAATTGTTGCTTCCGATAAAGGCACGATCTTCGATGATCGTGGTATTTTTGGTAACACCATTGTAGTTGCAGGTTACCGTACCGGCGCCAATATTGACGTCGGAGCCGATATGGGCATTGCCGATATAACTTAAATGTTTAATTCTCGTGCGGTGGGCGATTGAGCTTTTGGTGACCTCGACAAAGTTGCCGATGACCGATTCGTTGCCAATGGTGGTATTGCCATGGATGTGGGCAAAGGGGCCAATAGCAGAAAGATCGCCAATCGTTGCATCGCTCATGACAACGTGGGGCTGTATGGTGACATGGTCGCCGAGTGTGCTGTTCTTGATGCAGGAGTAAGCACCAATGGTACACCCCTTGCCAATACGGGTTCCCGCAAAGAGTTGTACGCCAGCGCCGATCGAAGTTCCCGCTCCGATCGTGACATCGCAATCAATATGGGTCGACTGCACCGAACCAAAGCGAACCCCCTGTTGCATGCAGGCGTCGATAATTTCTGCCCGTTTAATCTGTTCGGCAGCCCAGAGCTCCTTGAGTGTGTTGACACCTCGTACCTGATCAAAGGGAGCATTAACTGTCGCAACACCAAGTTTCTGTTTGCTTGCAATTTCGATGAGATCGGTCAGATAAATTTCTTGCGAGCCGGGGTGTTTTGCCAGGGAGCTGATGAAGCGTTTCAAAAACTCGCGGCGGAAGAGGTAGATGCCTGCATTCACAAAACAGTCAACGGCAAAGTCACCGGTGAAGTGGCGTGCTTCGACAATGGAGGTCTGTTCATCACGTATAACAACTCGTCCATAACCGGCGGAGGAGATTGGATCGTTGTTGTGAGTCATGGTAAAGCTGACGGCAACGTTGCTCTTCATATGCTCTTTGATGAGCTCTTCAACCATGGAACTTTGTACAAGCGGCGCATCGCCATTCAAGACAAGAATATGCTCTGCATGCCAGGAGCTGGCGGTCGAGGCGACTGCATCGCCGGTGCCAAGCTGATGCTTCTGTTCGCTGTAGGTCAGCGAGCTGAAGGCGTGCTGCTCGATGATCCGTTTCAATAATTCTTTTTTGTGGCCAACGACGAGCGTGACGGGGATATCGAGCTGCTGCAACATCTTGAGCGGATAGAGAATCATCTCTTGGCCGCATAAGGTAAAGAGTAACTTTGGTGTTTCACTTTTAAAGCGCGAAGATGTTCCTGCCGCAAGTACAATTGCCTGAATTTTCGACCGATTCATCCAGCTCATCTCCCGTCTATCATACTGCCTATTCCAAAATCCCCCTCTAGTATAACAAGGGTCTACCGGCAAGTCTAAAAAGTGCGCCGTTCCATTTACGGCAATTAAACGATCCTGATAGACTTTTCAACGAGGAATTCCTTGCCGTAATAATAAAAAAATTGCATATTTTTTGAAGGGAGTGTGATCAGGTTTGCGGAGATGAAGAGACAAGTGGCAAAAAGCTCAGAAGGGAGCCATAATATGCATGCATCTGGATATCAAAAACTGTTCTATTTTTCTTTTCTTATCGCCACCTTTTCGCAAGACTCCTACGCTGCTGCTGCGGTATGCCCTGATGTTGATACCAAAGTACTTTTGGCACAGTCTCAGAAAGGGGATATTGGTGCTGTTGTGTTAGATGAGGTGCAATCCAGGCTTCCTCTGGTGTTGCAGGGGCTTACGTTTTCATATGTATGGGGCGACTATCTTCCACTTCGAAGCTTGGGAAATCAGTCAGCTCGTATCGTGGGCATGGGATTTTCAGCTAATGGCAGTAAATTCGTCTATGCTTCCGCGGATGGCGTCTATCTTGTCAGCACCACTGGTAATACAGGTCCGGAGCTGCTCCATACCTATGAGAAAAATCGTATTGCGGCATTGGAAGTTGATGCGCATGGTAAAAGGCTTGCTGTGGCTCTTGCGAAGGGGACCATTCACCTCTACGATGGTTCATTTCGCAAAGACATTGGCGAATTACCTAATGCCGATTCAATAGCTTCTCTAGCATTTAGTCCTAACGGCTTGAGGCTTGCTGCAACGTCTCCCCATAGTGGAATTACTATTTGGGGGTTTGGTCAAAAAAAATCAGGGAAACTCCAGGTAGTAAGGTCGCAAGATGTAGAACCATCCACGCTGGGAGACATTCATAGTCCAAGGAGTGTCTGTTTTTCTTCAGTGGCGTTTCTTGATAATAACGCTATTGCATATGCATCAAGGGGCGGATCTTTAAGGAGCAGGATTATCATTCGTGATTACGAAACGGGTGATAACCTTATCGATATGTCGGGGCGTTCAGTAGCGGTGGGCAAGAAGGGAATATGTGCTATAACGCCAGAAACGCTGAGCGGTCCTGCAATTACCATAAAAAGGCTAACAGAGACCAATGGGCTTGTTAATGTACGTGACATCGAACGGAATGCTTTTGCCTCTAAGTTTGTGCATGCAGTGGCATTGAGCGGTGACAATAGTGTACTTGCCGGCTATGCACCTACGGCACGCCTTGTTGCGCTTTTTGATGCGCAGCGTGGTCACGCGCTGTCAATGATCAATGACCTTTATGAAGATCGCACCCAATTAGGAAGGTTCAAAGTGCCAGTACCACCAATCAAATTTAGTCCCAAGACAAATGTGCTTGCCTGTCAGGGAAAAGATGGAAGCATTATGTTATGGGCTCCGGTGCAGACTGTGCTGCAAGCGAGAGCAGGGGTTGTGGCTTGAGCACCGCGTTAGCGTGAGGAGCAGACGCGCTTATGCAGGTGAGGCCACGGGGTTATCTTGGGGCGATTCATAATTGATCATGATTTAAATGCTTGCGGCGCAGAGAAAAACCGTGACACATCTGGACAATAGGTGAGTAATTTTGGGCAAAGCAATTTTGCAGCTTTATAGCTATCACTGCCTGGGATGCAAAGGCCCAAAAGTCCGTCCTCACCGAGTGTTTGAGTAAGCAGGAAATAGCGCAACATGAATCTTGTTATGTGCAGGTCTCGCCTACATTTGGATATCATTTTGAGAGCGAGATAGCTTGAAAGGGTTCCGCAAATTGGTCCAGCAAGCAAAATAGCAGCATTGCTTGTGATATTGCTGTTCACAGGTTGAATTCGCACTGTATAGCCCATCTTGGGATTTAAGCCCTCTATTTTTAACCACCCCAGTACTTCTTCTGGCTTAATGTCCTGACCGTCAATAGGATGAGCCCCTATGACAATTCCAAACGCCGATCCGTGAAGCAGATTCGCCGTTAAACCGTGTCCCAACTCATGTACCAATGTTGTCGTCATTAAAAGTCCATAAGCGCAACAGAGATCGAGCAAGGTATTTGCAAGTTCTTTTCTCGTGGGGACCCTCATGTTGCCGCGCGGTACCATGCCGCCTGGTATGTCTTTAGGAATCATGTCATGGCGCGGGATTGCACCACCGGCCGTGCTTTTAAGTTGCGCGTGGGTAGCCTGTATCCTGACCATATCCCGTTGTGGAACCATAGCGGCCCAGGAGTAGGTTGTGAGGCCAAGGATGGCCAGGGAAAGCGTGCGTAAATAGGTACGAAATTTGATCATGATTTAAATGCCTTTGGCAACAATGCTAGTAATAGAGACGACAAATCTGGAAGATAGTTGAGTAGTTTTGGACAAAGTAGTTTTACCACTGCGTGGGTATCGCTGCCCGGAATCAAGGGGCCTAGGAGTAGGTTGTCGATCGCATTGGTGCCTAAGGCGAACAAAGCTGCAAATTCTGTTATGGGAAGTTTGCCTTTAGCCTTACGTATCATGGTGAGGGCGGTGTAGCTCGCAAAAGTCCCATAAATTGGTCCAGCAAGAGAAATAATAACTTCTTTTGATCTTTCCTCCGGTCGGCATGACATTGATGCATGTCCTATAAAAGGATTGAGTCCCATGATTCTTAACTTTCCGAGTCGTTCATTCAGGTGACCTTCAGTGTCATAGGCACCTAAAGTAATTCCAAATGATGATCCGCTGCAGAGAAGTTTTGTTGTTATGCCATGTCCCAATTCGTGACAGAGTATAAGTGCCATTGAGAGGCCATATGCGCAACAAAGATCGAGTAGGATAATGTGTGCGCGCTCCTTTGGTGTGAGCTTTCTAATGCGCATTTCGCCCCGTGGCAACTCGCCACCCTCGAGATCGTTTATGTCCTCTATATCGTTAAAATTCATATCACCGCGCGGGATCATGCCGCCTGGCATTTTGTTAAGGCGTGGAGTCATGTTGTGGCGCGGGATTGCCCCAGCTACGTTTCGAAGGGCCTCTACCCCGTCTTTACCCTGTTGTGGCACCATAGCGGTCCAGGAATGGGTTGTGAGGCCAAGGATGGCCAGGGAAGAAAGGTATAAAAAACGGCTTATTTTGTTCATGAAATATCTCCCTAAAATACTTGATTCAGCTAGAAGTAGCCATATTTATGACTATTAGTAATAACTATAAGTTTACCAGGTTTAGCTTGCCCGTCAAGGGCTTTTCAGTCCGTCATTTACAGGGGAAAATGACCCCGTTCCCTGTATCAGGCCGCCACCCCTTTTTTACGCAAAGACTTATTTACATTTTTATACATTTATCCTAAGCTGAATACATGTATTAGGTATTTTCACCAGAGGATGGGATAAATTTATGGCCAGTAAAGATTTCACCCGGGTTACGGTAGACCTTCCTACAGTTGACCACAAAAAGCTTAAAATGCTTGCAGCGTTTCATGGTAAAAGCATGAGGGAGATTTTTGTTGAACTCATTGAAACAGGACTTGCGCAGTATCAGGAATGCACAAAAGATCATACCCCCAATGCGACTACCAAAAAAGCTATTGAACAGAGCAAAAGCAAGCGGGGTGTAAAGAAAGCTTCTTCTATTGAAGAATTATTCGAGAAGCTGAGCAAGTAGCATCGCCGAGACACCGCATTGCAGGGGCTCCAATTCAGTGCTTCATGAAGATCTCCTTTTCAAAAAAAAGATGTATACTACGTAGTGGCTAACCTCGGGAGAGATGGCTGAGTGGTTGAAAGCGACCGTCTCGAAAGCGGTTATTCTGAGATAATCAGGATCGAGGGTTCGAATCCCTCTCTCTCCTCCATCCTACGCTTATCCGGGCCTACCGGCTCGGCAAGCTTCGGATGGCTGGCGCCAGTCTTCGCTAGTTGGGTTAGGTCTGAAGCATTGTACAACTCTTTTGAATGTAGGAATTTGTAAACAGATGATGCGGTTTCGATGGATTTTCATAGTAAGCATAGTCATGCACAGCATGACAACGTATGCCATGATCTTCGATAACCAATATTGGCCCCTTTTCCCCGAAAAATTCCTCTCAACACAAACCCTACCTGATGCGCGCTTTTATTGGGATCTACGGGGTGTCTTGTTGGGTGCTGATGCAGCCTATATCAATGACGAAGATGATCCTGTTGGTAGTGATGAGGCGGTTACGTTCTCTCAAATCTTTGGTGATTATGACGAGCAAGAAATCGATCGGGCATTGCAGCTTTCGGGCAGGACGACAAGTTCACTTCTTCCTCCAGGTCTTATGAATACCAAGCTCCCTTGGTTAATTCCCGGAAAGAGTAGTTTGCGTGGTCTTGCCTTTGAATTTGAACTTTTTCCTCACAAAAATTTTGGCATTGGTGGATCGATCTTTGCCGGCCACATGCATGCAGAAACAAATAGCATCTTTATCAATCAGAATGGTTTTTTCTCGCCCAATGAAGTGGTTGAGCTGCGCACAGCTAATGCGGCAATGCGGGAGGCACTTGGTGTGACCCCGGGCATTGCACATAAGGGTGTCTTCGGTGATATGGATCTCTATCTCCATGGCAGAATACGCCGCTACTACTGGCACACGATCCACCGCTTTGAGGTGGGCCTTCGCTTTGGAACGCTCATTCCGACGGCAGCGCGCACGTCGATTATCAATCCGGTTGGCTTGACCATTGGTGGTGATGGCCATCTCGGGCTCTACGGACAGCTTGATACAGAATTACTCTTAAAAGATCTCATGACCGTGGGCTTTTCGCTCCAGGTGATCAAGCGCCTTGCCAAAACTGCCATCCATCGTATGCCGGTCGAAACGGAGCCAACTAATTACGGTGCGTTGGTGGGCAGTGCGCGGGTTAATCCGGGTGTTACGCTTGCCTTCTATCCCTACGTACAAGTTGGTGGCTTGCGCGACGGTCTTGGTCTGATCGGTGCCTACTATCTGGTGTGGCATGCGACGGATCATTGGTCGATTCCTGCTTGTGCAAACCTGCCGGCAAAGCCGAATACCTGCCTCTTAGAAAAGCGTTCAAAGTGGGGCTCTGATCATTTCAGCGTTGGTGCTTTTTATGACTTTGGCTTTGAGCGGGAGGCCTGTTGGCATACACCGATTATTTCATTGACCATCGATATTCCTTGGCATGGTCCTGTCACCCAAATGGTTCCTAAATCACATGGTATTTCATTACGAATTGAGTCACGCATATGATGAATTTTTTCCCGTTACGAAGAAAGTTCTTTAGTTTTTTCTCGAACGATCTTGCAATCGATCTTGGTACCGCAAATACGGTCGTCTACGTTCCTCACCGGGGCGTGGTGCTTGATCAGCCCTCGGTAGTGGCCGTCAAGGTGCATACGAATCAAGTTTTGGCAGCGGGAAAGCGCGCAAAGGAGATGTTGGGCAAAACGCCTGAAAATATCGTTGCTTGTCGCCCGATGCGGGATGGTGTAATCGCAAATTTTGAATTAACCGAAAGCATGTTGCGCTACTTCATTCGTGAGGTCCATGACAATCGGCGTATGCTCGTAAGCCCGCGTATGGTGATTGGTGTTCCTTCAGGTATTACCCAAGTTGAGCGGCGTGCGGTTGAAGATTCGGCAAAGCAGGCAGGTGCACGGGAAGTTTACTGCATTATGGAGCCGATGGCTGCGGCGATTGGTGCAGGTCTTAAAGTCCATGAACCGATTGGCTGTATGATTGTCGACATTGGTGGTGGCACCACGGAAGTTGCCATCATCAGTCTTAAAAATATTGTCTTCTGCCGTTCGATTCGTGTTGGTGGTGACGAGATGGATCGTGCCATTGTACAATACGTCAAACGGAAATATAACTTGCTGATTGGTGAGCGTACGGCTGAGCAGATCAAGATTCAGATTGGAACGGTCCTTCCGACGTCAGGTGATACAAGCATGGAGGTGAAGGGGCGTGATTTGGTGACCGGTGTTCCCAAAACCATCCTCTTGACGAGCAACGAAGTCCATGAGGCACTGCTCGAAACGATCGCGAGCATTATCGACATCGTCCGCATAGCGCTGGAAAATACACCGCCTGAACTATCTTCAGATCTTGTTGATGGTGGTATCGCCATGTCGGGTGGCGGCTCGCTCTTACGTGGTCTGCCTGATCTTATCTCACGTGATACGGGCCTTCCGGTGAGTGTTGCCGAGGACCCACTTCTCTGTGTCGTCAAAGGTGCCGGCAAGGTACTCGAAAATATCGACTTTTTCCGCGATTCGCTGCTCAAATAATAATGAAGAAGCCCTACAAAAAAGCGACGCTTTCCGGTATCGTACTCAAGAAACAGTATGGCCAGCATTTCCTCCGCGATGAGGCGCTGCTGACACGCATCGTGGCTGCCGTTCCACTCACGGAGCGGTCATCCGTCTTTGAGATCGGCTGTGGTAACGGTGCGTTGACACGTGTTATTTTGCATCAGCCTCTTGCCCGCCTCTGGGTCTTTGAGATCGACGAAGCATGGGCGCAGCATGTGCGTGAGCAGCTTCCCGATCAACGCTTAACGATCTTTACCCAGGATGTATTGCAGGCAGATTTGAGTGCGATGGAGCCCCATAAGCCGTGGATCTTGATCGCCAATCTTCCCTACCAGATTAGCTTTCCACTTTTTTATCGTCTTCAAGAACTGCGTGCGCTTCTCCAGGAAGGAGTGGTGATGCTCCAAGAAGAGGTTGCACAAAAGTTGGTTGCCCAATCGGGACGGAGTTATGGTTATACTTCGCTCTTTTTCCAGCACTACTTTGTCTTCCGTCTCTTGGAAAAGGTGCCACCCGAGCTCTTTTATCCAGCTCCTAAGGTTAACTCGCGGGTGATTCATTTTAAACCACGCACGGATCAACCTGAAATTGTCGATGAGCAGAAATTCTGGAAATTTATCAAGCTCTGCTTTGCGCAGCCACGCAGAACGCTCTACAACAATCTTGTTGGAACGCCCTATCGCAACGTCTTACAGAAGACGGCATGGGACTCCCTGCGGGCACAGCAGATGAGCTTCGAGCAATTTCTCACCCTGTGGAACTACGCGCGATCGCTCTAATCCTTGCCTCATTGCAACGAGAACTCCTACACTGAGTGGAACTGTAGTCTTCCAGAGTAAGGATGGCACCCCATGCTTGAGAGCTTGCGCCGATTGACCACCTGCATACGCACCGGTTGGCATCTCCTTAAAGAGTTGCGCCAGACGGTCTATGGGATGTATAAAATTACGAAGTTGCCGAGTCCTTGTGTCACCATCTTCGGGGGAAGTCATCTTCCCATTGATGGCCATTATGCACGACAGGCAGGGGAAATTGCACAACGTTTGGTAGAGGCGGGCATTGCCGTTCTGACGGGTGGTGGTGCTGGAATTATGCAGGCTGCAAATTGTGCGGCTGCGGCGGCAACAAAGGACAAAGGTCGGATTATGACGATGGGCATCGGTGTGCGCCATCTGCCCGAAGAGCCGGGTCCCAATGTCTGCGTTGGCAAGCCGATTATGCTCGATTACTTCTTTTCACGCAAATGGCTGCTCATCAACTATTCGATTGGATTTTGTGTCTTCCCCGGTGGCCTTGGGACGGTCGATGAGCTTTCTGATTTACTCAATCTGATCCATACCAAAAAATTTGGCCCTGTGCCGGTGATTCTCATGGGAAGATCTTTTTGGAAGCCCTACCTTGATTGGATTACCACGTCACAGCAGCATGGACTTATTGTTCCTGAAATCATGCCTTACCTGCTCGTGACCGATGATGTTGCTGAGGCCGTTGCTAAGCTCCATGCCCATTGTAAGCAATGTGTGTAGTTGGTACCATGATCCGTTGCTGCTCAGCGAAAGTGTTGTGACAATGCCGGTTGATTGGCTAATGTAGGTTCAGGCTAGTTTTTAGCTCTTGAAGGAACTTTATGATGAAACAATATCTCTTGCTCGGAGCGCTGATCACTGGTGGATGCGCCGAAACAGTTGAAGCGGCCCAAACGCTTTATGTTGCCAATACGCTCTCAAGCGCCCCCGGATTGGTCTATCCGATTCCTACGGCAACTAACATTCCCAGCACGGGAATTTCCGTTGCAGATATGCCGGCTCGTATTGCCATAACACCAGATGGGAGCAGGGCGTATGTAGTAAGTCCGGTGTCGGGTGTGGTAACACCAATCACGATCGCAACAAATAGTCCCGGATCGCCCATTACGGTTGGCCCATTTCCACAAGGCATTGTTATAACGGCAGATGGATCGACCGCCTATGTAGTCCATGCAGGAACTCCTGCGAGCATCAGCTCCATCAATCTTGCAACAAATACAGTTGGCGCAACGACGCCGCTCACCGGGTATGAAGTGACGCTCGGGATATTGGCGATCAGTGGATCTATGCTTTATATTCCTGTGGGTACGCCGTCGTCTCCTTTCTTTGTATTGGCGGTTACTATTGCAGGTCCAACGCCGGTCATAGAAGCAGCTATTCCTGTTGGCAATACTCCTATTGGTATAGCAGTCACACCCGATGGAACAACGGCCTATGTGGCAAATGGTGGAGATAATACTCTTACGCCTATCAATTTAGCGACCAATAGTCCCGGATTGGCGATTTTTGCAGGATTATTTCCTCGCACTGTGGCTATTACTCCAGACGGAACGCAGGCCTATGTGACCGACGCTGCGAGCAGTCTTGCTATTATTAGCACGGCAACGAATACGTTTACGGGAAGCATTCCGCTTCCGGGATTCATTCCTCAAGATCTCGTGATCACGGCCGATGGCAAAATGGCCTACGTTTCTGTTACCGGAGCTACCAATGGTATTCTTGCCATTGATCTTGTCACGCAAACGGTTGTTGCTACGATTGTTCCTGTTACCCCCGCAAATTTTAACCTTAGCCTGGCACTGACACCAGCTTCGGCACAACCTGCATCTCCGGTGCCGACCGCAGTCACGGGGCTACTGCAAAAGAATGTCTTTCTCAATGTCACTGAAAGGGTTCTCACCATTACCTGGCAGCCGAGTATACAACAGGGCGTGCTCTTCTATCGCATCTACAATGGTACCAATATTATTGGAACCGTCATGGCGGATCAGCCGTTATCCTTCATAACACGGGTTAACCGTGCAATGGTTGCGCAAGGCTTCAGCGTTACTGCTGTTACCGCGGCAGGACAGGGTGTTCCCATTCCCGTACCAATTTCATCTTAGTTGCTGTGCTGCCTATGCGTGCTGATGAGTTGTTCAAATAAGCGCCGATATGCCGCGAGCATACGTGGTGCGGTGTAGCCTTCCATAACGGTTGCATGGCCCGCTTGGGCGCAGCGCATACGAAGTTGGGAATCTTCGATATAGCGCCGTATGGCGTTACTGATTGCTGCTGGTGTTGCCGCTGGAATGAGCAGACCATTTTCCCGATGGTGTACAATTTCGTGGCCCCCGAGCTGTTCGGTGACGATGACGGGGATGGAAAAATAGCAGGCCTCAAGCGTCGCCAATCCTAATCCCTCGTAGCGGGAGGGCAATACAAAGCAGTCAAACAGTTGGTAGTAGGGCGTTGCGATCTGGTTGGTTATGATGGTCACGAAACTATCGACGTGGAGTTTTTGTACCAGCGCCCGAAGGGCCGCTTCTTCAGGACCTGTTCCGATGAGGAGGAGGCGCAGCTCAGGAAATTGATGTTGTAGCTCCGCAAATGCTTTGAGCAACAGATCATACTGCTTAACGGGTACCAACCGGCCCACGGAGCCAATAAGAAAGGTGCCCGGCTCCTTGATGTAAGGTATGTCCGGGGGTTGCAAAGCCTGTTCTTGCAAGCGACGGATATCAATGCCGCTCGGAATAATGGTCATGCGTGCAGGGCTGTAGCGCTGTGCTCTGATCATCGAGCGGGCTATGGTCTGTGATGTTGCAATTGCGTCTGCCTCTTTTGATCCGGTTAGACGATCGAAGGTGGTACGCAACCAGCCCTCATGGGGTGCAAGGGTATGCAATGATGCAACAACGGGTATGCGGAGCAGTCTGCAGCAGACTCTACCCATGATGCTTGCTGCCCAGAGCGATGTATGGACAATGCTAGGTTGTTGTTGCCGCAATAAACGAAACATACGTATCCAAAGCAGTGGATTGGCGTAACCTCCCGGAGCGGTGAGTTGGTAGTGGGGAATCCCAAGCGCGATAAGCTCAGCGCGGTAGGGACCGTCATGGAGGTAGATCACCGACTGTTCATATGAGGGCTGTAGTGCTTTAATAAGCTGAAGGAGGAGCTGTTCGGCGCCACCCCGTTGGAGACTTGAACTGATATGGACAATGCGCTGTGTATGCATCGAGATTGATAAAAGGAGCTTTTGTAGCAAAGGTAAAATGTTTTGATTTATAATGCCATTGCAGGTCGTTAATGTAAACCCTGAGAAGGTGGAGGAATAGCATATGAACAATCATGGTATGAAAAAATTATCTTATTGCGTGCTCATCATTGCATGCGGACAAATTGTAATGCAGGGCGAAGAGGCGAGCAGTCCATTATCAGCGCAGACAGCAGCGCGTGTGGTTCAAGCGGAGAGTGTTGCCGCGCAGACAGCACAACCCTCCTTCGCAAATCCTGTAGTTACTCCTTCCGCTCTGCTTGCCAGCGGACAGATTACAAATCGTTGCTTGGCACTTAACTTTAAGGTACGTGGTATGGCCTTCCCACGGCGGGATCTGACCATAACGATTAAGAATGACTACGACAAGGGCAAGGTAACCCTCTCGAGTGAGCTCCTCAAATCTGATATTACTGAGCCTGTAGTGGGAGATGGTGTTGCGAGTAGCGCGGATGGAACAACCAATGTGCATGATATTGTGCGGCCCTTTGCGCAGAATTTTTTCCAACAGCTTTTTGCGGGTTCACCTCTTGAGTTTTTGACGGGGCATGGTGCTGTCATGCCAACGATTACGACAAAGTCAGATAATGGTAAAGATGAGACGGTCATTAAGTGGGATGATAGCCAGCTTTCGAACTGTACCATTACCAAGCATCTCAAGGATGGATGTCAACTTATCAAGGTTGACTGTGATAAGTTTACCATCGAGGTGGGCGCTTCCAATGATGACCCATTGCTTTTCGATGTACAGCATGGACCGATCGATTTGGTTCCGGTCGAGTCGAATGGTGCTTCTACTGCGCCGCAAGCGAGTCAAAGCGTTACGCCGGAGGCTGCAACTTCGTAGCGAGCTCCTTCTTGTTGATCTTTCCCGTTGCCGTCATGGGCATCTGCTCGACGATATAGATTTGCCGCGGAACTTTGTAGGGCGCAAGATAGCGCTGACACCAGCTTCGCAATGCTTCTGGATCTGCGGTAGCTCCTTCAATGAGTTGCACGTAGGCGACGGGATAGTCACCATCGGCAGGATCATGGCCAGCGATGACGGCGGCTAAGGCTACGGCAGCATGATTGGTGAGTACCGTTTCAACTTCCTGGGGATAAATTTTAACACCTTTGTTGACGATGAGTTCCCGTTCTCGGCCGCAGAGCACAAGATTTCCTGCATCGTCAAAGGTTGCAAGATCTCCTGTATTGAACCAGCCATCCTTCATGACCTTCTCAGTAGCTTCCGGTGCGTTGTAGTAGCCAAGCATAAGATTGGGTCCTGTAACCCATAGGGTTCCGATACCATCCGTTGCATCTCGAATCTCGCAGTGTAGTTCGACAATGGGCCTTCCCACGGTATGTGTCGTGGTAATCTGATCGGTAAGATCGACGGCAATCAAAGGGCCCGTCTCGGTGAGTCCGTAACCATTTGCCAACTTTTTGCCAAAGCGCCAAGCAACGGCACGGCGGATGTTATTGGGAAGTGGATCACCTCCCGAAATGCAATAGCGCACGCTGTCCAAGGAGACCTTTTTCAAGCGGCAGAGAAGACCATAGAGCGTTGGAATACCGATGATAACCGTTGGCTTGAGTGCCAATGCTGCGAGCAAATTTGTTCGGGTGATCTTAGGCACGATAATGACACAAGCAGCGCAGATAAAGCTGCTCCAGACACAGGTCAATTGCGTGAAACTATGGAAGAGGGGCAAAGGACAGAGGGCGCGCTCTTGGTGGGTAAAATTAAAGCGGGCAACTCCCTGAAATACATTCGTAATAATGGCGCGCGAGCTGTAGACAACACCCTTGGGCATGCCCGTTGTGCCTGACGTGTAGAGGACGATGGATGGCTCATCTGCGTCGTGGTAGTGTGTTTCGTAGGGAATTGCTTGATCGGTAACGGCAACAGTTTCAATAATATCCTGTGCAACAATTTTAACCGAACTGGCAATCTTGCCGGCACAGAGTTTCTCCAATGTTTTTGATACAAGTAAGAGTGATGGCTGCGCATCGGCAATGATGTGCAACAGTTCTGCCTCTTGTAAGAAGACATTGAGGGGAATAACAATGGCTCCCGTCTGCCATGCTCCGTAGTAGGCCATATAAAAGAGCGGGCTGTTTTCGTAGAGGATCATAACACGATCACCTTTGCCGATCTTCATTCTTGTTAAGAGATGGCTGATATGTGTTGCTGCATGGTAGAGCTGTTCGTAGCTGTAGACGGTATCGGGTGCAACCATGATTGCGGGGCGGTGAGGATGGCGGCGCGCCGTCCGTTCCAGGATGCTATTAGCCGCAAAAGGTGCATCTTCTGCTGACCAAGATGACCAGAGTGCATGGTAGCGTTGCTCTTCAGAGCGGCAGGAAAATTTCATAGTCATACGTCTCAAACTCCCTGAAATAAACGACTTTTCTTCCAAAAGTACTTAACAGAAGGTATAAATCAAGATAATGTAAGGGAGAAGCGCATGACAATACTATGATGTAAGCGGCGGGAACTTTTCGTATGAATCAAAAAAAAGCGATGGGAAAGTTGATAGCTTTTGAAGGCATTGATGGTTCAGGAAAAACGACGGTTGCAGCACGCCTTGCAGCGCTCCTCCAAGAGGATGGCTGTCGTGTCGTCTTGACGCGCGAGCCGGGCGGCGAGAAAGTTGATCCTGCCATTCGTAACCTTCTCAAAAATGGTCTCTTCCATGAAACACCAGCGGCTGAGTTTTTGCTCTTTGCCGCTGATCGTGCTGCCCATATGGCGCAATGTATTGAACCGGAGCTAGCGCGTGGCGCAATTATCATATCTGATCGTATGGCCGATTCATCCTACGCCTACCAAGCCTACGGTCGTGGTATCGATCTTGAGATGGTTGCCACGATTAATCGCTGGATTATGCGCGACATTAAACCTGATCTAACGGTCTATCTGATTATTGACTATGCGACAGCGCAGGAGCGCATCCATGGTCGCCACAATAATCATAAGATCTATGATCATGAGCGGGCTTCATTCTTCCGACAGGTCACGAAGGGCTACGATACGCTCTATCAGAACCGTTCCGATGTGTTGCGGATCGATGCAACTCTGCCCCTTGAAAAGATTGTTAGCATGGTGCATCAACGGGTTTGCGATCTCATCGGTACCGATGCAAGCCATGACTAAGACGACCTATTTGCCACCAGTGCAGCTCTTAGTTGGGCCGACTGATGCGACGGAGCGTGTTGCGCTCCAAAAAGTTCAAAGTTTGATTTGTACAGCTGCTGGCTGTGCACGTTGTACGATCTGCTGTTCTCTTGCGCGGCGGGAGCATCAACAACTTTCCTGGCTTGCCCCCGAGCAGTATGGTTATACCCATGCTTCATTAGAGCGAGCATATAATGCCATTACTTATGCAGCTGATGATGATAAGCCGTCAGTGATTGTTATGCCCTGTGCGGAGCAACTCTCTGCGGCAACGGCCAATCGCCTCTTGAAACTTCTCGAAGAGCCGCCTGCCAATTTGTATGTTTTTCTCTTGACTGAACGAAGCGGGATGGTACTGGCGACCTTACGCTCGCGCTGTATTGAGGCGGTTGTTGCGGGTCCAACTATAGCGGCAGCTGAAGTAGTTCCATCGGCGCTCTTTGCTTGCTTTACGGCGCTGACCATTAATCCTGCCCTTGTGGCAACGCTCCATAAGGAATTGGCAGCGATAACGCCCCACGGTACTATCACACTACTCGATGGGCTTCTGAGCCACTGGTATACGCAACTCCATGAGGATAATGACGATGCACCCGCGATGCTGCGTGAACTCATGAAGGCATATGAACAGCCGCCCCTCTCGGGTGGAACGACGCTCTTTTGGCGTCAGCTTTTGCTCCGCTGCCTTGCGCTCAAGCGGCAGCAGATTCCTTATTCATAAGACAACAGGTGTTGATGCGGTACGCTTCAAAATGTTCTGGGGGAAAGCAGAAAAGTTTGAGGGGTACGGTACAGGGTATTATCTTGGTGATGCTTTGTGGTTTGTTGGGAAATCATGCGGTGCAGGGAGCGCAGCCGTTACGGAATCAAGAGGATGCTCAAAAGGTATTTCTAAAGATCCATGATTGTTTAGCGAGTGCTGCTACACTGATGCGGGATGCCGACCGAGAGAGAAAAGAAGCCGCTGCGGCTTTTAATTATAAACCGGTGCGGGATCAGCTTCGGGGGGCTTCTGCCGAGCTTAGATTATTGAAAGACTATTATGATCCGCAAAGGCATACACGGGAATTTCCGAGCATCTTTCAGCAGCAGGCATTGAATCTTGGATATCTTGTACCGCTTAATAACACTTTTTGTTTTATAGAAGATGAACTTAGACCTGTTATTGACTCTGATGGTGAACGTGAACGTCGCCTTGAGAAAGACGAACTTATGTCATTGGTCTGTTTCTGGCGATCGCTGCCACAGGTTTTTCGACAAGTTGATGATCAGATTGCAGTGCCGCTCAACGAGAGCTTCGAACTTGCTCGCTATCTAAGGGATCTGCGTCAACTTAAACCTTCTGATAATTTGGCAGAACAAAATAATCAGAGTTCTATGGTGGCCGGTATCATGAGACTCGCCAGTAGTCATTTGCGGCTGCCCTCATTTATATCCAGCCCGCAAAATGCAGATGATGGACCAAGTGGTCAAGAAATAGTGACGTATGTGAGGAGGCATTTGGAACGGAATAGACTTTTGCCTCATATGATTTGGTCTTTATCCTCTTCTTGTAGTCCCTGTATGTATACATGCTTTAGGGCTGGTATAAAATCGTACGATTTGTTTAATACGGCCGCTCGTGAGAGCCATCTGCTTTATACCGTAGAGCCAACAGTGGTATTGAGCAAAGTAGTGACAATGGCATCAGATCTTTATTATGCCCTTGAGGGGTGCAATAAATTTCTTATTGATACACAGCCGTTGTTGCCTGCCATGGAGTTGGCTTGTCTGTCGGATCGGCATGGTAAATTTTTACAAGCTTGCCGGAAGCGTGTTCACAAGCCAATACGACCTCCGATCGCAGAGCAAGAGATTGAAACTGGGATCTCGCTTATACCGGGAGCAAAGCAGCGACGGCAACCGGCTGTTGCTCCAACACCAATACCATTGTCGCCGCCAGCGCGGCAGCAGATAACCGGTATCGGTCCACGGCTCATCGGGCAAGGTCCTGCGGATGAAGTAGTTAATAATCTTCATGCTGGTGTGCATGATATTAGAGTAAGTGTGAGACGAATTGGTAGTGCCGTAAGTCAAGCAACAGCATTTGCTCGCAACGCGGTAGATGCACTGCGCTTTCCTCGTTTGACACCAGGATGGATGTTGCCGGTTCTTGCTTTTCCGCGGCACCAGGCTATCATGCGTGGGGACTGTGCCGACTGTATCGAATGCGTTAGGCAAGAACGGGAAAAAAAGAGAGGTGCCCAAAATAGTTTGACGATTGATCTTAATGTGTTCGAAGCGAATCTTAAGCAGTTGGGGGAAGGCCAGATTTTTGCAGGTCATCCAAGGGACGCCTATTTAATGGAGCAATTGCCCATTATCCAAACTGAATTGGGACATCTCATAGCCTTGTTTAAGACGTGGCCTCAATGGGAACTATCCCATCATAATCGAGTATCACCATCCTATTCGTTAGAGGCGCATCAACGAACACAAAGAATTTTGCAACACCTCCTTCCCATGTTTGATGGGAAAAATAATCGATATTATACGCAGTCTGCGAGAGATGTTATTGCTCCTGGACTTTGCAAAATACTTATTACGGTTAAAAGCTATTATGATCAACAATTGTTAAGAGCTGGGCCTGCTACATTGCCGTCAAGTGAGGCGGATCGTGATGCTAAATATGAAGTTGCGCATGCGGACGGTGACGCTAAAGGGGCGGTTGCACGGGTTAATAACTGGTCGTTAGACGCGGAATTGCAGACTTTACCATGGGGCAGGATTTCAGAAAATTACCTTGCGCAGTGGAGATTATTGTATCGTGATCGGCATAGAAATTTAGCAACGCATAGGGAGCGCGCAGAACCAACTGTTATTTCGTCTCATTTGGAATTTGTTGCCCTGAAGACGGTAGCAGAAGAGCAGCTCCGCGACGCATCTCGTCAATGGGGACTGGCCTGGACACGGTTACAGGGGCTGCAAACTGAACTTGATGGGTATCATAAAATTGTGACGCTCCCCACGAAAGTCTTGGCACAGCTGCTGTGGTTCCTCTTTCGCTATGAACTGCCTATTTATTATCGACCGAAAAGTATGCAAGCTGCGATTGAACGTGAGCAGCAACATGCAACAGAGCAGCATCACAAACTGCAAGCGTATTTCAATATTATTAGTTTTTTAAAGGAGCGGGGAGCTAGATTGCCGGAGCTTCCAGCTCTCAATACGGTACAGATGGATTATCTCGAGAGACAATTTCCCATCGCAGGTGAACTCTTCGCAGAACAACGACGATTTCTGCAATAAAAAACAACCAAAATCTTTCTCACAGAACAATGGCAGCAGCCCCCCATCGCACGCTATACTTACTACCAACAACAAAACCTACCACGCCCTTTGGGGAGCCGAATTTTTATGGCCACACTTCAGACGATTATGCAGACACTGCTCGAAAAGGAGCAGGAGAGTTGGCAGACCAAACTCTTTCGCAATTGGAGCCTGATTGTCGGATCGCTCCATACCAAAATTTGTCTTGAGCGGATTAATGACAATCTCTTGATCGTTGGTGTTCATGATATCCATTGGATGCAGGAGCTCCACTGCCTTGCCGCCGATCTGGTTGCTACCATCAACCATCACCTCGGCAATTCCTACGTGACCCGGGTGCGCTTTGTTCCTTCCCGCACACAACATCGGCCGCGGAATAAACCCAAGCAGCGGATTCAGCCCCCTGTTGTGCCGCAGCAACAGCAGCCCAAAACAGTACCGCCGGCGCAGCTGACCGCATCACAACAGGCGGCCCTTGCCACACTTGGTGACGTGCAGCTCCAAGAGATTCTCCAAGAATTGATGCAGCGGCGCTCCTCATGAAGCGGCTTTACGTTGCCGGCAAATCGGGAGGTCATATTCTGCCCGCATTGACTTTGGCAAAGGCAGAACAGCAGCAGGGTGATACGGTGCTCTTCGTTGCACTCAATCGACCGCTCGACCGTGCATTACTACAAAACGCACCGTCTGGTTCGGAATGCTTCTATCTGACGTTGGCTACCGTCTATCCACGCAAGTGGTGGTGCTATCCATGGTATGCACTCCAGTTTGCCGCTGCGTTGTTGAGGAGTCTTGTGCTCTTGCGCAGAACGCAACCCGATGAGGTGGTGAGCATGGGTGGCTATGTCTCGATACCCGTCTGCTGGGCGGCGAGGTTGTTGCGTATCCCCTACCGCTTGTATGAATTCAACGCAGAGCCGGGAGCGGCTGTTGCACTGCTGGCGCGCCATGCTCATGAAATTTGCTATACCTTTCCCGAGCTTGCTGTAGTGCTGCAGCATCAGCATATGCACTTTTGTGCTTATCCGGTACGTTACGGAGCAGCCGATTGCATGCCGCAGGCGCAAGCACGTCGTGTCTTAAATATCCCGGAGAACTCTGTCGTTATCTTTATCACGGGTGGCTCACAAGGATCGCGCTCTTTAAATGAGTTGGTCAAACAAGCATATGGTACGCTGGCGCCGGAATTACGCGAGCGACTTTACTGTATTCACCAGACGGGTGCCGCTGAAGCGGAAACGTTATGGCAATGGTATGTTGATCAGGGGATTGCTGCTGATGTTTTTGCCTATCGTGATCATATGGCAGCGTACTACAACGCAGCAGATAGTATTGTCTCACGCGCAGGCGCTGGGGCGCTCCATGAAATTGCCTATTTTGGTAAGCGAGCACTCATCGTTCCCCTTGAAGCGGCGACGACGTCTCATCAATATGCAAATGCGCGTGCCTTTGTGGCGCGTAATCCACAGCTCTGGTCAATGGCACGTACGACCGAAGTAGACAAAATTATCCGATGGATTCATGGGCTCGTGCAAGAATTTCAATCCCGGTAGAATCCTCTTCTGAGGTGATGTGGCCCGTTATGCCATTGATGCGGAGAGGATGTAACGTTGGATCGTAGGAAAAGCGCTCTTCCGGTTGTGTTATGCCGTTGTTGTAGGCAACCCAGAGGGGGAAGACGCTGCGTACGGCATACATACCCCGCAGCGGACGATTGTCATCAGCACCTAGGTAGATTGCTGTGGTATAGGTTGGCGTTGAGCCGACAAACCAGCAGGAGCGCATATCATTTGTTGTTCCGGTCTTTCCCGTTGCCTCATAGCCATTGAGCTGCATACCGCTGTGTGCTGACCAGCGGTTTACGCCGTTGCGGAGGAGGTTGACGATTTTACTGGCGGTTGCCCAAGAGAATACAGATGTTGTCGTTGGTTGGTAGCTCCATATTTTTTTACCGCTGTTTTCCTTAATCCAGGTAATAATGTGAGGCGCTACATACGTTCCCTGGTTAGCAAAAACATTAAACATGCCCGCAGCTTCAATAAGCGTTCCATCGATGCAGCCGAGTGCCAATGAAGGAATCGGTTGCATATCGACGGTGATGCCGGCGAGACGTGCCTTTTCTATGACATATGAGGGGCCGAGTGCAAGAAGCGTTTTAATGGCAATGATATTGTTGGAAGTTACCAGGGCACGTGCGAGGGTCATGGGCCCATCAAATCGCTTGGTAACATTGGTTGGCTCCCACGTTCGCTCATGATCGGGTATGGATAGCGGCTCATCAACGACACATTCTGCGAGTGAAACACCCCGTTCGAGCATCGTTGCGTAGATTAACGGTTTAAAGATTGAGCCGAACTGGCGACGTGCTTTAACAGCGCGATTCCACTGTGATTCCTGGAAGTCGTAACCGCCGACGAGGGCCTTAATAGCACCCGTTGTGCGCTCTATTGTGATGAGTGCACCATCAAAGGGCTCTTGCTGCTCGCGCCGTAAGCGGCCAACGTGCTCCTTGAATTGGAGCAGCGCGGTTGTCTGGAGGGCTTGGTTGATCGTCGTTTTGATGGTTAAGCCCCCGGTATAGAGCATGAGGCGACCACACTGCTCTTCGAGCTGGAGGCGGATCATCTCTCGCAGATGGGGTGCGGTAGATCCGGTCAGATCATAAGTTGTTACGAGTAGAGGGCGTCCGCTGTAGTCACGGTAGGCTGCAGCATCAAGATACTTTGCCTCGTGCATACAGCGCAATACGACATTTCTCCGCCGTATTGCCTGATCAGGATTGAGCAAGGGGCAGTAGCGTGTTGGCATTTTGACGATGCCAGCAAGTAGTGCTGCTTCGTCAATGGTAAGCTCGGCGAGTGACTTTCTCCAAAAGCGTTGCGCAGCTGCCGCAACACCATAAATACCACAACCGAAGTAGATGTTATTGAGATAGGCCTCCATGATCTGATCTTTGGAAAATTGTTGTTCGGCAATGAGTGCGAGGAGCTGCTCTTTCACTTTGCGGACGAGCGTCTTTTTGTTGTTGAAAAAGAGGAGTCGTATGAGTTGCTGGGTGATGGTGCTTGCACCTTGCGCAAATCGTCGATAATAGATATTGTGAAGCATAGATCGTGCGATTCCCTTCCACGAGATGCCGGTGTGGCGATAAAAATTACGATCTTCCGTTGCGATAAATGCCTTGATGAGATGATCGGGAATTGCTGCAAGTGCAACAGGCTCACGCTGGTCGAGCTGAAAGCGCGTCCATTCAACTCCTTCATCATCGAGGACAATCGAAGGACGATCAGTACGACGTCGCGTGAAGACAGAAAAATCAACGCAGGGTTCGTGGATGAGATAACATAATGCACCCAAGGCGGCAGCGCCCGCGAGGATGAACAAGGTACTGCAGAGAGCTATACAACGCATGATGAGATATACGGAACGTGGAGAAAGAGATACCACTCGAGTCCCCTTCACTCTACCACATTTTATGAAAAAGATACGATCTTCAGGCCTTTATCTGCTCCTTGCCTGCGTCGATTTCGCGCTGCTTTTGTTGGGCATGCCACGCCTCTTTGATGGAGCGCGGATTGGTTTTGTCCTCTCCTTGATCAACCATAAGCTGCGCTTGGTTGCGGGGCTGCTCGTGCTTCTTATAGCTCTACTTGAAGAGGGGACGGCGGTAGGAACATTCTGTCTGATCCTGATCATAGGAGGTATCGTCCAACTTATGCTTCCCCGCATGACGAAGACCCGTTTTTCCCGACGAGTGCTCGCGGGAAGTTGTATGGTTCTGTTTCTTCTGGGGGTGCTGCTTCTTGAGACGATTTTGCCGCTTCACGGGACGACTCTACTTCGGATGGGGGTTACCTTGTTGCTCACCATCCTTCTGGTATAATAGAGATATGGTGTGGTAGAAAAGGTAATCGCAGGGTGCTCCGGTGCCCTGAGGAAAGTCTGGACTCCCCATGAGTAGGGTGCCGGGGGAAGCTCCCCGGAGGGTGTAAGCCCATGGAAAGTGTCACAGAGAATAACCGCCCTGGTGCTTGCCCTTTGAAGCTACGAAGTAGCGAAGTAGGGTTATGACCGTGGGTAAGGGTGAAAACGTGCGGTAAGAGCGCACGACGGGTTCCAGTAATGAAGCTCGTGGACAAACCCCGCCTGGAGCAAGATAAAGGAGTGTGTGCCGTTGCTCATGCGGGCTCGTGATTTGTTCGCAAATGATGGGGGAAAAACATACGGGTATATCGCTTAGAGAGATGATTACCACCAATTCGTCAAAGAATTGTGTACAGAATCCGGCTTATTGACTACCACACCTACCATCATACCTTTAGTACAAATCGGGAACTGTTGTGCGGCAACTCTGGTGGATTACACCCTTCATCTTTTTCCTTCTCGGCTATGGATTACTGAGCCTGCTCTTCCAGGTGAAGACGGTTGAGGTGCCAGCACTCCTCGGAAAACCACTCGTCATAGGATTGCGGGAGCTCTCACAGCACCATTTGTCGGCCTACATAAGCAACGAGCAGGAGGATGCCAAGGTGCCCGCGGGAACGATTCTCAGCCAGATGCCGTCGCCGCAGCAGCGCATTAAAGAGCAGCAGTCGGTGGGATTAGTGATTAGCAAGCAGCCCGATCGAGAGCATGTTCCCTCATTTCTCATGATGTCACACAAAGATGCGGTGGAGAAGGCAACCCTGTCTGGTATCAAACTTCATGAACATCAGCTTGAACATACGGCATCTGTTGGAAGTTGCTATGCCCAATACCCACCACCGGGTGCGGAGCTCCGGGATAATCGAGTACACCTCTATCGTTCAGCTGGTACAACACCTCTGCGTCTGATGCCCCAGCTCCGGGGGACTTTGGTAGCGCAGCTTCAGGAATGGCTCCCTACTACGCCAGTCCGTGTAAGCTCGGCTGGCTTCGAAGGGCAAGTCGCCATATTTTTTAACCAAGCAGGTCAATTGGTGGAAGCTCCCGATCCACAGGCACATGTTGTCGAGCAACATCCGGCCGCTGGGACGATTATCGATAGGGCAAAGCCCCTACGTTTACAGCTTATTATTGCTTGTCCGCCGGAGTGAAAAGCTTCGGAAGTGCTACTTCGAGGTAAGGACGCAGGAGGATTACCGTGGCTTCTTCTGGTTGAGAAGCTCGAGTAAGGTTCGGGCTGCGTTGGCAATCTCATCGGAATGATCCTTCTTCGCCTGCTGTTCTGCAGCAATGAGGCCACTCTTCTGGACGACGTTGAAGTCACCGTAGGGGTAGACATAGTGTTCTTTGCTATTAGCCTCGATATCGGTGTTGATGCCGAGGAACCAGAGGCCATATTCTTCAATGTCGTGGGTGTCGAGGTAGCGGGCCTCTTCATCGGATGTGGGGCGAACTTCGTTCCAATTGCCCGTCTCGTGTTCAACTTCGAGACCCTGTCGTATCATTGCCGCTGCATGTTCGCAACCTGCTTTATTGAGCTTGAAAGCCATATTGATATCCTTTCTTGATGGAAACCTTATACCTCTTTCATACCTGGTTAAGGGGGGGTAACACAATAAAAAGTATGACTTATGTAATAATTACTGGCTTAATGCTGCATTATATGCTTTACTAAAATGATAGTGAAAAGCACTATGGTATATCATATTCATCTTCCAAAGGATTAAAGATTCCTATGAAACAATACAATAACAACGCTTGGGCAAGTTTACCTCCTGAACTTAAGGTGGGCGGCGTGGTCAAGGGTACCGTGTCGAGCATCGCCCCCTTTGGCCTTTTCGTTACCGTTGCCAAGGACATCGTAGCGTTGGTCCATATCTCAGAAATATCCTGGACCGAGCGGATTAATGACATTAACCGCTACTACAAAGTAGGCGACCCAGTTGAAGCGGTGATCGTATCGATCGATCCTGCAAACCGTCGTATGTCGTTGAGTATCAAACAACTCACAAAACGACCATAATTCCAACAACTTAGTAAAATAAGTAGAACGGGGACCTGAAAAGGTCCCCGTTTGTTTTTTCCAATTGCGGAATTAAAACTCAAAATCCTTTTGCAATTGGAACCCGCCGTAGTGAAGAGCTCCAGGAGTTAAACTTCGAAGGAAGGACGAAGGCTGGGTCTGTTACTGGGTTAATAGGCTGGACCTGTCCGGCGAAGCAGAATCCTTCGAGAGCGTTAGCTTCGATAGAAGGAGCGTAGACGGATCCAATAGGCTTTCCCTAATCTTTTCAGGCAGGCCAGAACGGCAGAGCGCCTCGTAGATGAGGACGTTGATCTGCTCGGGGCTCATCGTAGCCCGCTGCTGAGGTGGTATCGTTTTGAGCGCCTCTTGGGCAATGTTGGCAAGATTTTGTACGATGGCGCAGCCCTGCTGGGCGAGCATCTGGTTGTTGTTGGGGTTGTTGCGCGGGTCATTCTGGGCAACCATACAGATGACCGAAGAGACGATCTGTGCAAAATTTCCAACGATAACTTCCGCTGTCTTGTCAGATTGCTGTTGCTGCTGTTGGCACTGTGCACACTTTTGCGAAGGGGTGACTGTTGTTGCGGTACAAAAGATGAGGACAAGTGGGATGGAGTAACGGTAGATCATGATGGCTCCTTTATCTAACAAAGAACGGCATATTGCTTTTTTGAATAGCCCATCTCTTGGTCCGGAGTCAAGCTTGTCCGTCCGTAGCCAAAAGACATCGCCTGTCCGCCGTAGACGTACTTATGCTTAGAATCCCTAGCCCATGTAGGCGCAGGAGGAAGAGTGGAAGCTTCGTGAGTAGGGGCGTAGGTGGAAGCTTGCCGCGTAACTGTTGATTTCTTCTGGTGGTGACCGTTAATCTGAGTTGTAGTAGTTTATCTCAAGGGAGGAGAAATAAGATGGTATCATCATACCAGATGAAATTGATGGCACTTTTGTGTGCTGTGGTTTCTACAGGACAACTCATAGCTAGTAACGTTACGGTCTATGGCCGCATGGATGGCGGAGTATATGTAGCAATTGTGCAAGTCTCGTCGGATGGGATGCTGAACAAGAAACAAAAGATTTCCGGCGTTGCCAGTGGGCGTATTCCTATTTACCACCTTGGATCCGACGAATATGTTGCCATAAAACAGCCAACAGCAAGCAGTGGGTATACCAATAAGCTTATCTTTTCAACGGATCTTATTCAGCTGATGAGTGTAGTGCAATTGGGTCGTCTTGAAGGTATTGAATTTAATAATTTGGGCAGCTTTCCTGTTGGCACGAAGAAATTGCTCCTCATTAATCCATTAGGAGAAGCCGTACCCTTGACGACCGCGCTTGAGAAAGGATCAGCGGGACAATGGACAAAAAATGATCAGGATAAAACCTTGGCGGTTCTTGCCAAGTAATCTGGGCAATCAACGTTAGGTACTTACAGGCCATGCTGCGTTACTACAAAGCGTGGCCTTTTACTTTGCCTTCACGGCAATACCATGCTCTTCAGCCAGTAGCTTGGCAGCGCAGCGGTAACTTTTTTTATCGGTAATACGACAGGTGCAGATGCCCCGTTGCTGTGCAGCGGCTACGTTTTCTTCTTGGTCATCAAGAAAGATGATATCTTCGGCTCTGATACCTGGATAGCGCCCCTGGCATAAGGTAACGAGATATTCGAAAACGTTCGGATGGGGCTTGGTAAAGTAGGGATGTTGGAATGCCCCCGAGATGATACAATTCTCGAGTGGAATGCGGTTGAAAATAGAACACATTGAATTTTTTTGTCGAAGTAGTGCAAATTCTTCAGATTCAAAATTAGAAAGTATCAGGATGGCTACATCATCGCGTGCGGCCAAGGAGCGGAGGAGTCGAATTCCCTCTTTGATTGGTTCACAGGCAGCAACAAATTGTTGCGGATCAAAGGTTACGCCGATAAGTTCTCGGATAAACGTTGCCTGAAATTCACTTGCGAAGAGATTTCCCCGCGCCAATTCACGATCGATAATTGGCTGGGCAGCTGCAACGACATCGGCGCAGCGCATGGTTCCTGCTTGGAGCTCTGAAAGAGCTGCAGGCAAGGGGGTTCCCGTTTCATCGCAGGGAGGATATTCGTGGGATTGACCGATTTGATTCAAGATGGCAAAAAGTGGCTTTTTAGCGCCCGCCAGCTCTTTCATGTGCACCAGTGCGTCAAAAAGATTGCCAGCTCTCATCGCTGCGGTGAAACCGATTTTACCGCGACTCACGCTGATCAAGACACCGTTGAGATCAAAGACAACAACCTTGCGGATCTGTGCCGCGAAGGAGAGCGAACAGTAGAGTGTAACGAAGATGGTGAGCAGAAAATTGTTGCGAAGCTTACGAGTCATACAATGCACCTATTCCCTGGTTAAAATCATCTAAAAAAGCCTGAGGATCCCTTTGAAACCCCAATGTTCTCAGTATAGGGCTTGGGTGAAAATAGGCAAAAGGCGAGCCCCTTTCCCTGTGGAATATTTTCTTATTGAAATTAACAGACTCTTCGAAGTCAGACGGAGGGGGGATGGGAGTAATACGAAGGAGGAAGCTTTAGCGAAGAGGGCTTGCCCCGTCTCCGCTCATCCTAACGAAGCCATAGCCCACAAAAATACGGGCGCAGTCCTTCGAAGCCAGCCGAGCCTGTGGGCACGGACTGGCGTAGTAGGATTAACGCGCTTGTACGAGAATATTGATACGGTTGAGTGCATCGGGCAAGTTACCCTGGTGGACGAGGATGGCATTCACCCCCGTGCCGCTCATCGCTTGGATATGGTAGGGCATAGCGCTCACAAAGATGATATGGTCACGTGATGATCCGGATCGTTCTGAAATGATCTGTGCGACTGCCTCGGCATCACGCGGAAGGAGTTTGTGAGTGGTTCCTGAAATGAGACGCTGATGCGCTGGGATGTAACGAAAGAATGGCTTTGCTCCCGCGATGTAACTGAGCGAGGCCTGTTCCCAATTTGCAGCGATATAGAGATGTTGACTCCCCACAAGCCGAACGCATTGTTCGACAAAGGCTGGAGCACCCGGTGTGGCATGGGTATGCTTTGCGACGAGTTCAGCATTAAAGATAGTCTCGGCGATTTTGACGAAGATTTTGTAGTTTGTCTTTGATTTGATGCGCTGTACAATCTCGTAACCAGAGATGTTGCCGCTGAGCCAATTAAGGAGCACGAGGGGAAGTCGGTGATGATCCTGTCCGCGGACGAGTTGATGATCGGCGCCCTGTTGTGGTCCGTTGAGTGATTCGAGTAATTTTCTAAATTTTTTTTCAATTTCACCCCGTGGATTGGCACTTAAATTCCAGATGGTGTAAGCAAGGCCGGCGGTAAATCCCGGAACTTCGCCTTCAATGCTCTGTTCGTCAACGCGAAGTAGTGTGTTGGTGAGATCAAAGACGATGATCCATTGTTGGGAATATGTTGTTGCATGGTGACAACAGAAGGTAAGCAAGAGTGCTATGGCAACGAATGGATTTGCTTTCTGCATGCGACGTTCCTATCGATAGTGACAACAAAATGCCCCCGATAGTTCGAGGGCATTTCCTTACTGTAGTTGGTCTCTCATTTTTTAGCAATAATTATCCGGGTTAGCGTTTGGGATTACCAGATGCATTGGTATCAGGTGGATTGACACCATTTCCATCATCTCCTCCACCGGTACCTTTAGAGGTTGTTGCGTACTGCGAATATTCGGCGATCGCATGATGTGGTTGTATTGTGCCATGTTGAGAACTACTTGAGCTGCTGCTCGGAGCAGTTGAATGAGACGTGGTGGCTACCGAACTTGATGTGGGCATCGTTGCAGAGCTGCTCGAGGAACTTGTTGATGAACTCCAGCTGCCTGCTGGCGCGAAGGAAGTTGAGGAAGCGGAAGAGGATGTTATGGTGCTTCTTCGTCGACTTGCTTCTCGCTCTTCAGCACGTTGACCCTCCGTTACGATACTATCGCTGTGGGGCATAAGAGGACCAGAAAGTGTTGCTCTTCTCCCAAGGATGCGCTCATCTTCAGGCAGATCAAGTATGCGCCTAATATCAGAAAGGTATGTTGGGTAGCGATTCATTTGTTTTTCGATAGCGTCTAGAGCTGCTTTGTATCGTTGCACTTCAGTTGCTGCTTGATGTTTTGTATCGGCATCATGGGTGCTGGGAGTTTGGATCTTGAGGGCTGCAAAGATGAGTGTATTTGCCTTCGTCATCTGGCGGAGTTTTTTTGATAGGAGAACAAGTGATGCTTGAGCATCAGCTTTTTCTCTTCGTGTATAATCATTAAGAGCTTGTATGCCGGTTGCCAGGCTCGTGATATTTCCAAGATATTCCTGCTCAATGGTACCAATTCTTACCTCGAATGCGCGGTGTGCAGATTGTCCGATGCGTGCTTGTTCGTCGGCACGTGCATGTCTATCAATAAGCCTATAAGCAATCCAACACCCCATAATGGTACCGCCCGCCATAAGAAGATATGAGGCCGTGGGGTGATCGTTTTTGTAGTGTAGGATGCTACTCCAGATAGGTCCCGGTTGTGAACCATGGATATTGATAAGGCCGCGCTTTATTGGTGGGTTTCCTGAAGTAAAAATAGAGCTTACCGTAGAGGCTACGGTTGCAGCTGCTGTTGCCGCAAGAACGGTGGACGCTGTTGAAATGGTCGAATTAGTTGCGGCTGTTGCTGGTAACATTTGTTGTCGTGCTGCACGCTTTTTGACATCGCCGTCTCCGGATTGTGGCGCTGGCTGGATAGGGGATGCGAGCGCCAAGGCTGCTAGTAGTGCGGGATTGGTTTGAAAGCTGAATTGTTGATCGAGCATTGCTGTTATTGCTGTCTGATCTCTGACGCCTTGAGGCGATAGGAACCCTGATGGCGTTGTTGGACTTACGAATGCATCTGTTACATCAGATGTGTCGAGACTTTTTACACGTCTGCGCGTGGGTGTGGTGGGCGACGGTGTTTCGGGAGACTGTACATCATTGGAAGGCGCTCGAAACCTCACATGCGGTGGTGTTGGGGCTGCTGGCAATGGTGGTGGAGTGCTGACTGTCCTGTGCGTAGCCGAGGACGAGGATGCGGATGATGACAACAGTGCTGCTCCCATGGTTGACGAAAGGTTTGCCGATGTGGTTACAGAGGCAGGACGGGCCACATCGAGACGACGGCCTCCGGGGCTTGGGGGAGAGCTCTCCTGTCCCGAAAGTGACGGTACAACGAAGAGCGTGAGAAGCAGGCAGGACAGTATCGGCATCATAATATAATTCCCTTTCCGGAGCAGAGGTGCGACGATTTATTAAAATCCTAGTTTTGCTAAGCTGATTGTGTAAATAGATTATGCAGGGAATTATCATATGCACGAATTATATCCAGCCGAACTACTCGCACATGCCCGTTCTTCGACCTACCGCAAGGTCGTTGCCGATGCCACGAGTCAGTCGCTGCTGCATCATCCAAGCTGTGGGGATCAGATCTCCTACACCGTGCGCATCAAAGATGGTCTGATCGAAGAGATCGGCTTCCAGGGGGCTGGCTGTATGTTAAGCCAGGCAGCGGCCTCTTTTTTGGCCGATTACCTGCACCACAGACCACAAGCAGCGATTACCGCACTGGGTGACGAAGATTTTCTCCAACTACTCAATATCAAACTCGGCCCAACGAGGGCTACTTGTGCCCTATTGCCTCTCAAGGCGGTGCGGCGCTTGCTTGCCGAATGAGGATCTTTCCGCATGTTACCACGAGCTCGTCTTGCAGATCTTGTAGCAAAGGCGGCTCCAGCCTGGGCATTGTCGGCACGCAGCACGCGTGATACGCTCCTGCAGGGTTGGCAGGAACTTATAGCCGATCAGCATCGAGCGGAGCGGGTGAAAGAATTCCAGCAAGAGCAGGGCTTGCCATTCTGGGAGGGGAGCCTAGGCGATCTCTATACATTGCAGTGCGCAGAGCCTCCCTATAGCGTTATGGCCATCGATGGTTCTCAAATTTATTCCGATCACCATGAGGGAACTTCCTGGTATCTGACGACAACGGGCAGTTGCAATCTACAGTACATGCCGCTTAATGATCCGGTGAAAAGTTCAGTCAAATTTAAGACAACCATCCAACTTGGCACGGACCCCGACTGCTCCGAGCAGCGTGTGGCGCTTGATCGAACGTTACATGAATATGAGGTCGGTCTTGATGATGTACTCCAAAATCCCGATGCGCTCTTGCTTTACGATGGAATATTACTGCCCGACTATGAACAGATCCGACGATTCGGTTACGAGGAGCGTTGGCAGCGACTTGCGGCTCGGCTCCTTGCCCATAAGCCGCTCATTGCTGCCTATGTGAGTATGCCGGCATCTGCACGTATGCATGAGGTGGTGATGGCGAGTAGGAAGTTGCGGGGTCTCTTTGAGCCACTTCCTCCTTTCGCCGATAGTACTTTTTTTGGAGCGTATACTTCCTGCGGGAAGGCGAACCACGATCTGGCATGCGGTGGAGCAGCGTGGGATTCCGGAGCTGCTGACGCCATCATGGGTCTATATCCATGGACCTGGTGAGATTGCGCGCGTTGAGATTCCCCGCTATTTGATCGATCATGTTGATGTAATTGTTGCACGTATCGTCGACCAAAGCATTAAAGGTGCTGGTTATCCGATCTGCCTTGCCGAGGCGCATCTGCAGGCCGTGGTCTCAGAGCAGGATCGTCGATTCTGGTATGAGACGATACGAGTTGAGTTACAGCGCCAGGACGTTACACTTACCTGTTCACGTAAGTTGGCGCGTAAGCGGCAGATTCCACTTTAAAACATTAGCCTAAAAATTTTTTGAAAAAACCGACGATGCCACCATTGTCCGGTTCGGTCTTATCACCCGTTGCCTCTGCATACTGCTTGAGGAGTGTTTGTGCTTCTGAGGAGAGCTGTTTGGGAATGGCACAGTGTGTGATGATGACCAAATTGCCCGCGCCACCCGACTTCAGCCGAGGAAAGCCTTTACTTGAGATGACAATCTGTCCTCCAACACGTGAACCGCGCGGTACCTTAATTGTCTCTTTGCTGCCGTCAAGAAGCGTAACTTCAACCTGGCAACCGAAGACAAGCTGCGGGTAGGTGAGCGTCAGAGTTGTGATGAGATCATCATCCTGCCGTCTGAACTGCTTATCGGGAGCGACAATAACCTTGAGGATAAGGTCCCCCGTTGCGCCACCATACAGGCCGGCATCTCCCTTTTTGGCTATACGTAATTCTGCTCCATTGTAGATACCCGCAGGAATGGTGAAGGAGAAGGAGTCATACTTCTGTACGCGAGATTGACCTTTGCACTTTTTACAAGGATCGGACATCGTAAAGCCTTCACCCTGACAGCGAGGACAAGGCTGTGAATAGGCAAAGAATCCCTTCTGATAGGTGATCTGTCCCGTGCCATCGCAACCAGAACAGGGCTTGAAGCCATCCGGCTTGGTTGTACCCTTGCCAGCACAGGCCTCACAGGGAACGTAGCGGTAGATGGAAATTTCCTGCGTGGTGCCGGTAAAGGACTCTTTGAGGCTGATGGTAATCTCCTTGGCAAGGCTATTGCCGCGCTGCTTTGCAGGAGCCCCAGCACTCTTTTTGCGTCGCCCGCCTGCCGTAGGCCCACCGCCGAACATTTCACCGAATATATCGAAGATATCCTCCATATTCATGTGCATTCCCCCAGCACCGTTGCCTCCCATGGAGGGACCGGCATGGCCAAATTGGTCGTAGCTCTGCCGCTTATTGGTATCTGACAATACCTCGTAGGCAGCCGCTGCTTCCTTAAATTTGTTCTCAGCTTCGCTGTCATTAGGATTTCGGTCAGGGTGGTACTTCAAGGCAAGCTTCCGGTAGGCAGCCTTGATCTCATCAAGGGATGCGCTGCGAGGTACGCCTAGAATGTCATAATAGTCTCGTTGTTGTGCCATACTGCTTCTGATAGTCAGGGTAGGGATAGGTAATATTCGTATAAAGCATAGCAGAATTGGGTAAATTGCCCATACCGAGCTTTGTCCTACCCTGGGTATGGACAAGCCCAGTATGGGCAATTGCGTTTTTCTCCTAAAATATTATTATTAGTATTATAGACAGCTAAAAATCAAGGGGGTTAGCTATGGAAAAAAGAGTAAAAATTCTAAAGAACGGTGCTTGGGCTCTGTTTTTCTGCCTTTCTCTGGCAACAGGGATGGCCTACGGTGTTGAATGGTTCCACATGCCTAGCTTTCATAGGTTGGTACGTATGAAGAGGAACTCTCAAGCCAACACAGCTTACTCATCACCTCAGCCTTTTCCTCAGGGAAAAGAACAGCTTTATAGCGCACAGTGTGATGATGAAGAAAATAATGAGGAAACGCGGCCGGAAGCTACCCAGCGGGCACAATCGCTTGCTTCTGCTCGGAAGGCTATCCAGCAGTACAATCAGCGCCCAGTGAAGAGCACAACCAAGATGGGCTTTTCAGGTGGCTTGAAGGGTAAGTCTTCTGTTCTGTTCAAAACGGCTGCTCAAGTAATTGCGAAGTGCCTTAAGGTTATGATGCAGGCAGCACGGTCTGGCTGGGCACGATAAAGATCGCATTTGTTAACGAGGATTTGGATGATGAATATGAGATACACAAAAAAATTAGTTGGTCTTGGGATGGCTTTCTTGAGCTTGCCCTGGATGTCGCTGGTAGAGGCACAGAATCCTTTTGCTGCTTCGGTTGCGCTTTCAAGTTCGACGCCTGCGTTGCAACCGCAGAGCAATGATGCTCGATTTGGAGCAGGGGCACTATGCGCAGCATTTGGCATTGGAGTTGCTGTGACTGCATTGACAAGCTGGTGGTTCTATTTAAGGCCGCTCAAAGCTCAGATGGTCCAGCAAAATAGAGAGTTTGCTGAACGACTGCGTATTCTAGAACATGAGAAGCAGCAGCGTCAGGGAAATAGTGATCGTTCGGGTATCAGTCGTCGAAGTGAAATAGCTTTTGCCTCTGTGACAGAAGTTGGTACTTTGGGACGAAGAGTAGACCAAATAGAGGAAAATCTAGCCGATGTAACAGAACGGCTGAATCGGACTGTTCGATATTGTAATCAGGCCAATCGTGCACTACAATGGCAGATTAAGAATCAGAACGAATTTGTGCGCCATCAGGCAGCACAAGTCAAAGCGGAGTGGATACGCTCAGGGCAACTTTCATCTTCCCGCGGCGGCAGGAGCGACGGACGACGCGTTCACTTTGCTGATAACGTATCAAGATAGATCGTAGACACTATGCAATTTTCTCCATAAACCCCCAATACTTCCGGCAATCAGCACGTGACTGGCGAATATCCTCTTTGCGTGCAGGAACAAATTGCACTGCAGGATGATGCTCTCCCGTCTGTTCTCGACTCATGCTTGCAACCAACTCCAAAAGCGATACCGACCTTCCTGAGGCGATATTAAAGATCTCTCCTGACGCAATCACCTCTGGTGCATATGCAGCAAGCGTCAAATTTGCTTCTACAACACGTTCAACAGAGACAAAGTCCCGCTCCTGTTTTCCATCTCCCTCAATCGTGATTGATCTCCCTTCGGCAAGGCTCCGGCGGAATTGGGCAACAACGCCCTGCTCTTGGCGTGGGCCAAAGACGTTGAAGTAGCGCAGGCAAATGGTATGGAGGAGACTATTTTGGCCGTATTGACGGCAGAGGATCTCTCCGATGAACTTTGACCAGCCATAGGGAGAAACGGGTTCACAAGGATCACCTTCAGCGCAGGCGCCTTCCCGTTTGCCATAGACTGCTGCCGATGAGGAGAAGATAAATTGTGTTGCGCCCTGGTTACGGGCTGCCTCCAAAAGATTTGCTGTCCCGATGATATTTTGTTGTGTGCACTGATAGGGTTCTGCAAGTGACAGAGGTACGGAGCTGAGTGCGGCACAATGGAAGACAATGTCGTTGCCAGCAATGGCCCGATCGCAATCATGACGATTGAGGATGTCTCCTTCAACAATGGTAATCTTATCCTCAAGATCTGCCAGATATGACCGATGGCCAGTGCTGAAGTTATCAAGAATGGTAACTCGTGCACCAAGTTTGACTGCTGCTGCAGTGAGGTGGGATCCGATGAAGCCGGCGCCGCCGGTAATGAGCACCTTTCTGTTCTGGTAATAGCGACTGTTCTTTAGCATGCTACTCCACAACTTTGTAAAGCTTTCTGAGCGCCCGCCTGTCCATCGAGAATTGCCTCCTGCATGCTCGCATATTTCCATGCTCCATAGCGACCGATACTCTGGATCTGGTAGTGCGTTGTTACGTCAGCAAGAAGCTGGGGTAGATGGTCATCCCGCCAGCGATCAAAGATAACGTAGCCATGGGGGATATCGATAATAACTTCGGTTGCAATTTCATGCTCATTGAGCGCAAAAAGTTTATGGATAGCCTGTCGTGCTGTTGCTATCTTTGCTTCCCGCTCTTGAGGTGATCGATTGAGAAGCGAAATCTCTGCAGAAATAGAACTGTGACCTGCGGGTGCCATGGCGGGGACCAACTGTGAGGGGAATCCGATGCGGTAAAAGGGGAATTGCCCTTCGGGATAGTAGCTCCAATGGTAGGGCGCCAGCTCTGGTCGTCGAATGCCGATATTGAGATTGATGACACGCGCGCAGCGCAGATGGGCACGTGCTGAACGAAGGTTGGTATGCGCACCTTCTGAAAGATAGTTGAGTAACAGATCGAGCGGGAGGGTTGAAATGAGCTGTTCATACGGCTCTTCAATGCCATTGGCAAAGATGACACGCTTGTTCTTGCCATCAATCGCAACGACTTCATGGCCCGTATTAATCGGCTTTTTGATGTGTGCAGCAAAGCCATCAACCCAGCGATCGATGCCCCCTTTGGTGGGATAGAAAAATTGTGCGTTATAGCCGATTGCTTCTTGTGAGGGTGCAAGCGCACCACGCAGCATTTCGGGCAGGGACGTTGCGGGAACAAAGCGGCCGGTCCAGGAGGCAGAAAGTTCGTTGACGGGAAGATCGAAAATCTTCTCTTGGTAGGGGAAGAAAAAGTGGCGTGCAAGTCCAGCCCCAAATGAACTCATGACCCAGTCGGTAAACATCGTGGGCGTTGTAGCAGCGGAAGGACGCTGCACAAAACCTTCAATGCAAGCGACAATGACATCGATGGGAAGTCCGTAGAGATTAATCTGATAGGGATATTGGGTGTAACGATCATACGAATAAATAGCAGAGCGGCGATTGACGGTGGCAAAGAGCGATTTGTCGACGGTCTGATCAACGAGTGTGCGGACATAGTCGTTGTTAAGATGCAACAGATGTCCGGTGAGATCGAAGGTAAAGCCATCACGCCGGAGCGAACGGCAGAGGCCGCCCACCGTTGTCTCTTTTTCAAAGATTGCGTAATCATCATAGCCGAGCTGTTCGAGGTGGTATGCTGCCGAAATGCCCGTTAATCCTGCTCCCAAAATGACGATTGATGGCATATGGTACACCTGCTCGCTATGACCTCTTTTTTTGTAGCGTAGATATAGTCTAATTTTTCCAAAAAGTCTATTCGCCTTCGCCAGTCCGGGTTTACAGACTCGGCTGGCCTACGGCGGAACAAGCCCGTCCCATTACTCGTTGAGAGCTAGAAGCGAACCAATTAGAGGCGATCTTGTGGGTTACGAAGATAGAAGGTGATTGGCCCTGCGGAACGGGTATGGAGATGATCATTAGTGTCGATATAAAATGAGATGATCAGTTCAGGGCCGCGCACCTGGGCGGGAAGTGGCTTGAAGGGTGCTGCACGTTGTATTGCCTGTTCGACGTAGTCATAAAAGCGGCGATAGTTCTCGTCATATCGTTGCGTGGGCTCTAAGCGAAGGCCATGCAAGGTCCCATCCCGGGCAATAACGATATGGACATTCACGAGAGGTGGTAGCTCCGATGGGCGAGCATGGATCTTATCCCGATTTAAAGAAAAGCAGATGCTGTAGGCAATTGCTGACTTGTACTGTTGCAATGCATCAGTGTTGAATTCGGCATTAAGCTGCGTCTGTAGTTGCTCTGTCGGCGTTCCTGTTGTACTTGCTCCCAGATTGATTGCTTCGTACGTGTGATCATAGTTGAGTAGCGTGGCAACTGAGACTTGTGATGCTGTGGATTGTGCTTCCGCTGTGCTCTGATGATGCGCTGATGGATTGCTGCGATGCCATGCGTGCCTTCGATGCAAGAGCGCTACATCTTGCTTGTTGGGTGTGTCTGCTTCACTACTAAGTGCATCGGCAGGAATGGCTTTTTCATTGATTGCAGGATGAAGGCGACTTGGCTCTGAAGCAGTGATCTTTTTTTTAATGCTCTGTTTTGTTGGCGCAGGAGTTTCTGAAACCGTGTGAGTTTTTGCCATGGCAGGCATGTCGGTATCCTGACGCGGGGCTTGAGAAGCAGCGTCAGTTACGGCTTGAGGAGAAGAGGGCTCCTCCTTCGTCCTTTCTTTGATGGGTGACTCATGCAGTGTTTCACTCCGGCGGGACAAGCTGTCCGTCATTTTCGGAGAAATGACGGGTGCTGTGGTACGCGGCATGTGGCGAAGCCCTACGGAGCCTTGCTTGTCCGCCGTAGCCTTGGCGTAGGTGGATGTTGGACGAACAAGGGTATGCTCAGTTGCTAATTGATGCCGTCGTATGCTGATAAGAATTAATGCAAGAATGATGGCATGAATGATTAGTGAAGCAAGAACGGCACGTGACGGCAATAGTCGGTAGCGGCGTTTCATTACTTGCATGATCAGTAAGGCCCTTTGCGTGGTATAAGTTGAGCACTACTCTAGCATAAAGAGATACTGTAGAGATAGTCGGTATGAATGAGCTAAGAGTTCCCACAGATGGTTGCTGCGAGCATTAGTGTTCCCGGTTTATTGGGATCGGGCGTGGCATGGATCCGGAAGCAGAGATCTTTTCCTGCTGAAGAGCGTAGCGGCAGCGTTAGGGTTCCCAACGTTTTACTGTCCAGGGTGATGCGTGCGGTGCGTGGTACGGCGAGTAAGAGCGGTTTGTTGCCATAGGGCGGCAGCCGCCAACTGTTACTACCCAGTTTGGTGCGTACCGTCACGGTTACGGGAAAGCTGTCACTGTTGGTGAGTATGATGGAGATTTTCTCTGGTATGGTAGGCGCGTGATGTAATCCATGCGCAGAGAAGGGGAGTAGTAAGAGACAAACTATTATACGTAGTATTATCACCATATTCCGGGCCTTTCTCATACATAGTTTCTATTATGATAGTAGGCTAAAGGACATAAACAGAGCAAGAGTTGTCAGCGACCTATGACTTGTCCCGCCGGTTTGTCACGCCGTAGTAACACAAAATATGGGCGCAGCCCACAGGCGGAAGCTTTAGCGAAGGAGGATGCGCGCTCGCCACGTCTGCGCTCATCCTATCGAACCCATGCTCTCGAAGTGCTTAGCTACGCCGGGCTTTGCTCTTATCTGCTTTACCGGCCGATGATACGTGCGCGCTGTTGTTGCTTTTGGATATACCAACGGCCATAGAGGAGATGCTTGCCTGGCTGTGCTTGGTTTAAGAAGCGCATAATTTCATAAAAGAGTCCCTGTGAGGGGGTAAAGACGACCTGGGCTTTGCAGAGCCATGAGAGGAGGACCTGCTTCTGCAAAAAGGGATGGAGCTTTTGCCAGCCGGCAAGATCAATCCAAATGGCATCTTCAGCCTCCTGGGAGAGCTGTTGGAGCGTGCGCTCTGCTAAGATGGTGCAAAATTCATCAGCTTCGGCAAGGTTCGTGAGCACCTGTTGCAAGGATCCGGGGAAGCGTTGATCGCAGAGGCGGAGGGCAGGAATAACCCGGTGGCGGATACGGTTGCGCAGATAGGTATCATCAACGTTGGTGCTATCAAGAACGTAGGCTAAGTTGTGCTCTTCAAGATAGGTTAAAAGTTCCTCTTTGCGCGCACAGAGCAAGGGGCGGATATAGATTCCCGCGCGGGGCGCCATACCCTTAAGGCCTTGAAGTCCCGCTCCCCGTACCAAGCGTATAAAAAATGTCTCATCCTGGTCGTCTTGATGGTGGGCGAGTGCAATGCGTGCATTGGTATGTTCTGCTGCTATGCGTTCGAAAAAGATACGCCGTGCAACGCGTGCCTGTTCCTCCTTTGATCCGGTCCAGCTGATATTTTTGAACAAGGCGGCAGCATGTTCGATGATCGACGGAATCCCACAGCGTAGGGCAAGGTCGCGGCAAAACTGCTCATCATAACCCGCGGTGCTGCGCCAGCCGTGGTTGAGATGGGCTACAATCAATTTAAAGGGGCGACTCTGTTGTGCATTGAGCAGGTAGTGAAAGAGAAAGACGGAATCAGGGCCACCTGAGAGGCCGAGAATGATCGTTGCCTGCTCGGGTATGAGCTGATGCGCATCAACAAAGTTGGTAATACGATTGATCAAAGAAGGAGCGGTCATGGTAACATGCTAGATATCTAAATGTTTTGCAAATTTACCATTCTCTTCGATGAACTGTTTACGTTCGGCAACATCATCACCCATCAGGTTGTAGAACCAGAGCTCAGCTTCAGGAATGTCTTCAAGGGTGACCTGGAGCAAATTGCGCTGCACAGGATCCATCGATGTCTCCCAGAGTTGGTCGGCATTCATCTCACCAAGCCCTTTGTAGCGTTGGAGATGGAGGTAGGGCTTCGACAATGCTTCAATGGTATCGAGAATTTGTAATGCTGCACTTCCTTCGATGAAACGATCTTTTTCAATAATCGTAGCCTTCCAGCCCTCTTCGAGGAAGAGGAGGCTTTGCACCCGTTCGGCACAGCTGCGCACGAGCGGGTTGGTGAAAAATGAGCGGGAGAGGCGCCATGTGCGATACATGTAAGCAAAGACTAAGCTCTCACTGCCCTGTGGTGCGGTAGACGTCACGGTTCCGTCGGTAGCTAGTGGCTCGATCTGCTCGATGGTGATGGTAAATTGGGGAAGCTGTTCACGCAACGACTGGAGGAGCTTTTCAGAATCAGTCATCTCCTCAGCGGTGTGGCGGGCCATGCAAATGAGGAGGGCATGGCACTGTTCACGCGCAATTTTGAAGGTATGAGCTATCTGCTCAACCTGCTCTTCGTAGCGTAAAATTTCATCAAGGAGCGTTTGCCAACTTGCTCCCGTATAGCGATCACCAGCTGTCGTGACCAGTTCTACCTGCTCGCGTGCCCAATCGATGAGAAAGCGGCGGAAGGCGGCATCATCTTTGAGATATTGCTCCTTTTTCCCGAGCTTAACTTTGTAGAGGGGTGGTTGGGCAATGTAGAGAAAGCCACTTGTGATGAGCGGACGCATGTAGCGGAAAAAGAAGGTGAGCAGCAATGTTCTAATATGGGAACCGTCAACATCTGCGTCGGTCATGAGAATAATTTTGTGGTAGCGGGTCTTTTCCGTGTCGAGTTCATCTTTAATGCCACAGCCGACGGAGGCGATGAGTGCTTTGATCTCGTCATTAGAAAGTATCTTTTCAAGCCGCGCCTTTTCGACATTGAGAATCTTTCCCTTGAGTGGCAAGATTGCCTGCGTTTCGCGATTGCGTCCCTGCTTTGCCGAGCCTCCTGCAGAGTCACCCTCAACGATGAACAGCTCTGAAATAGTTGGATCGTCACTTGCGCAGTCGGCCAATTTTCCGGGCAGAATTGTCGACTCGAGTACCGTCTTCTGGCGGGTCAGCTCACGTGCTTTCTTTGCAGCGGCACGGGCTTGCATGGCGACTTCCGCCTTTTGGAAAATTTTTCGTGCGATGGCCGGATGCTCTTCAAGATAG
>Ga0207116_10013_pt1 | contig 55079 bp, 46 predicted proteins | sample Alteio_BWMinHeat_44_FD_153550 | JGI IMG/M metagenome (GOLD analysis project Ga0207116, IMG submission 153550) | Enriched cells from forest soil in Barre Woods Harvard Forest LTER site, Petersham, Massachusetts, United States -... | ecosystem: Environmental > Terrestrial > Soil > Temperate forest >... | reverse complement strand
GATATTAGCTGTTACCGGGGTGGGCTGTGTTAAGGTATAGTTGCCAGACGCCGATCCGCTGATAGTATAACCGGAGATATTCTCGGTTACACCGGTGCCGACATTCTTGCTAGCGAACGAAGCAGTCGGCGATCCGCCTAAAGTTACGTTGCTCGCGTCGCCCGCTATTACACCGCTTAAAGCAGCGGTACCTGTGAAGGTTGCAGCCGTCGTTCCGTCGTAAACTTTATTAACGCCGCTTAGGCCGGTTACCGTTATTGTCTTTGGTGTAATATTCGCCGTAAGGCCGCTGGGTTGTGTTAAAGTATAGTTACCCGCCGCTGACCCGCTGATGCTGTATAGCCCGGATATAGTTACCGGGATATTGTTGGCTACATTTGCGCTTGTGAAAGTTGCCGATGTCCCCGTACCGCTTAAAACTACGTTGCCGCCGTCCAGGTTGCCGACCAAAGCCGCCGAACCATTGTTTAAGGTTGCCGATGTTGTTCCGTCGTAAACCTTATTGCTCACCGTTTCACCGGTTATCGTTAAGGTTGCAGTGGTAATATTTGCGGTTAATGTTGGCTGTGGCGAAATCGTATAGTTGCCGGATGCTGATCCGGTTAAAGTACTGGTTGAGGTGACCGTTATACCATTGGCAACATTTACACTGCCGAAAGTTCCGCTGGCAACAAGGGTAACGTTACCGGCGTCGCCGGCAAGCACGCCGTTTAAAACAACCGAGCCGGTGTTGAATGTTGCTGCATTGGTTTTATCATAAGTCTTGTTGTTCGCTACCAAGCCGCTTACGGTTATGTTTAATTTATTAACCGTACTGGTGGGAATGTTATCGCTCCCGCTTCCCGTTGATTGGGTTGCCGTAACGTGAAGACCAGTATACGAACCCGCTGCTGCCGTAGCTGCAAGCCTCAGGAAAACGTTGTTGCTGCCGGTAAGTGTCGTGCCGGCATAGGTAAGGCCGAGGCTGCTGGTATAAGTTCCACCGGAGGTGGTGCTTACTTCAAAACCTGCGGGCGCGGTTACCGTAACCGTACCGCCGCTGGCCAGGTTAGTACCGTTTACAGTAATACTCTGATTACCTGAAGCCGTACCATATGTTGTAGTAAACGCGCTTGCCGGGCTGGTAACCGTTATGGAAGGTGGTGCCGGCGTAGTAACGTTGGCGGGGTTTCCTGTAGCTGTTGTAGTAATAAATGAAGGACTGGCAGCGCTGCCGTTCCATTCAAGGGTCATTACACGGTAGGTGGTACTGCTGCTTAAACCCGTAATGGTTACCGGGCTCGAGCCTGTTCCATTAAAAATACAAAACCAGCCGCCCCCTGCATTGGTGCCTGAGCCAAATGCGGTATTCGCAGTATAAGTTGTTCCGCTTGTAACGGTTGGTGAACCGGTTGTTCCGGCCAGCATAAATACTGCCCTGCCTGCCCCAGTACCGTTTGTCCAGTTAACTGTAGTCCCGTTCGAAACAGTATTTGAAAATAATACCGTGGTTGCCTGGGTTGTTGGCGGGTTTGGAAGCGTAGTAATATTTATCGGGTTGCCGACAGCGCCGCCCTGTTGATAGACTGGATTGCTGGCGCTTGTGTAGTCAACCACCCAAACAGTATAGGCAGTGTTGGCGGTTAAACCGGTGATTGTGCCGCTTGTTGCTTGTGAGCCGTTATCATTTATAACGCAATACCAACCAGTAGAGCCCACTTGCGACGCGGCGTTTCCAAACGCATTTGCTGGATATACTGTATGGGTACTACTAGACAGTGTAGGCACAGCAACATTAGATCCCAGTGCAACAAATACAGCATCGTGGTTAGTGGAGTTGTTTGTCCAGCTAATAACTTCACTAGTTGTCCCTGGTGTTGTAACGCTCACATTATTTGCCTGCTGCGCATACCCCACCTTAGCCGCCAATAAAGCGGTTACTATTACGAAACCTTTCAGGAGCCATTGCAGGCGGAGGCCTTTCCGTCTCCTGGGAGACGGATTACTGATCACCGGCACCCCGACCTCGGCGTAAAATCCATTATCCAACGCTAATTCGCTGGACTGCTTTGATCCTGATCCGCCGGGTGTTATCCCGGTTGACAATAGTACTTTCCCGGTAAGGGAAACAAATGCCTGGAAGATTCCTTTTAGTGACATGTGACAGTATTTTAAGGTTGATATTTTGTGTGTGATCACCCATTGCGGGCCTTCACGTTTTAATGTTTTGTCGTTTTAATTACCAGGAAAATTTAATTTCCCGACAGTATAGTGTGCATGCACTTATGCCAACTTTCATACCATTACCACAGATATGAAAAGTATTTTCCCACTTATTTTCGATTTATGCATCATTAGTTTAATAATTTGCCGAATAATTTAAAATTCGCGCCAATAAATTATTTCGTTATAAATCAGCATTTTACCCGTTTTTCCCAAATCGGGGAATATTTTATATAGTAACAAATGCCGCACTTTTCATAATGATTAATATCCATGTTATGTAATTGTAAAGTCCACATTATCAATAAATTATAAAACAACTTGAGGTAATCCTCATAAACTATTGATTTATAGGTTTATATAATATTCTGTTAAAATAGCTCGAAAAACCACCATAGATCCGGCACTACAACAAGGCAGGTTCGCCTGGAGGAATGGCAAAAAACCCCTAAAAAGGAAATAATAAAGCTGTAGTACAGGTGGCAGACAGACCGGGGGTCACCGGGTAGAATATATTATTATTTTATATATTATTATGAGATCAGTATCGCCGCTTCATAAGGTGGCAATACTGACCGTGGACTATCTTGTTACTTTGCAGACACTCTTATAGCTTCACAAATTTTGTGGTTCCAATAAGTGACTGGTCCTTGTTATTATAAACCTTAACCAGGTAGGTGCCCGGCAGCAGATCTGCTACACTTGCCTGCCAGTTGGCTTGCCCCGTGGTACCTTTCTTTATCACAAAGCCCAATGAATTGCTGATCATGATATTATAACCAGTGGCATTGGTAAGATCGTTTAAGACCACCAGGTTGATATCGCCTTTTGACGGATTAGGGAATACATCCAAATTGTTTTTAGCAAACCTTCCGCTCTGGTCCGAGTAGCCTATAGGCACAACCCTTGAATAGGTGATCACATTATTGATGTCTTCTGATCTCAGCCGGTAAAGGTTCAGCCCGTTAAACGGATGCGTATCAGTCAGGCCATACGAGCCCGCAGCCGAAGCGCTTACGCCGCCAAGCACCTCAAATGTTTTCCCGTTATCGGTGCTACGCTCAACGGTGAAGTTGGTATAGTTCTCTTCAAATTTTGATGTCCATGCTACCTGTACTGCCCTTGCATCCGGTGCCTTTTTCGCATCAAAAGTAAGCAGGCGATAGGCATAGGCCGTATCCTGGCGAATTGATAAGGCGAAACGCCTTGAACCAAAAGTTGTAGTGTCGGTTTTGGTGATGGTAAAGCTATACGAGTTGGTTGCACGCATGTTAACCGAGTCTTTCAGTAAGTTGTCTTTGAGCCAAACGCCCAACAATTGCGGTATGCCCTTTATTTCCGCCATGTTCAGTTTATAAGTGCCGTTTGCAGTAGCGTTTACGTTTATCGGAATGGTCTGACCCTTTATTAATAAGGGTTGCTGGTTGATCGCCAGCGGCATATTATCACTTGATAAACTCGATAAACTTACCTTGCCTGAGCCTGACCTGTATATGGCATCCTCATTGATATCAAATGCTGCTTTAGTATTGTTGTCAAAGCGGACTATCATTCCGTCAACGTTAATTGAATCCAAGGCAATTTGAAGGCGTAAATATTGATTGTTCTTGGCCAAAGGCGGCGCGCCCATATATAAATTACCGCCGGTAGCCAATGTGCTTGTTTTTGATGTCTCATTAAATGTTAATGCGGCAGAACTGTTAAGTGCTTGTACAAAAAAGCCCTCTCCGCTTGCGATTATATTGCTAAGCAGTGTCCCCTGGTTGCCGGTTCCGCCGGTTCCAGCTTGGTATACATTATAATTACCCGCACCCTGCAGGCCAGTGGGAATTAGCTGGTAGCTAAACTTGCCTACATTTGGGCCGTAAATGCCCGCCCCGGAACTGGTGCTGCTAAACTGGTCCCAGTCAATTGAACATGGATAAGGGTTACCTACTAAATTAAAACCTTCGATATTAACACTGCCCGACGTAGTAGTCCAACCTAATTTTGCAGAACTGGGGGTGTACCAATCGTGCACCACTATCGTGCCCAGGTTTAATTTACCTTGCGCACTTAAAGTAACCGATTCGGCAAGCGTTCCGGGCGTAAATTGTTGTGCTTCTGTATAGGTAGCACTGTTGCGATTTCCCCTGTAAAAAAACAGGAAGCCACTACCTACAGGAATGTTAGCCGATGTGACAGGACTATCATCCATGCCGTAGGTTGGCGTACTACTGATATTATTTATTCCCCTGAAATTACTGTTTAAGAATGTAGTGTATAACGGCACATTGTTTTCCCGGTATAAGTATAATGTAGGATTTCCGGCCTTATCAAAACCGCCGGCAGTGCCGTTGGTACCTGTAAGATAGGCGGAGTTTTTTAAATAACTTATATCATATACATTATTTGGACTTACAGTGCTGGCATATACCTGCGAAGATAACAAACGATAAGCCCGGTTGCCAGAAACATACCGTTCAACCGTAAAGGTACCCACATAGGTATTAGGGTGGGTTGCATTTTGCGGTATGGCCAGGATGCTGGCCGAGCCATATTGATCCGATTGCAGGGTAAAAACTCCGCCTGACGAATTGACCACATGGCAATCATGGGCCAGGGTATTATAATATTTCATCACTGATGTTGGGCCCAGGTAAAAACTGCCTGTACCCTGGTTCAAAATGGACTGGGAATCATCAAAAGTAAGGTAACAGGGTGAGTCTCCTGTTGAGTTCTCAATACCTGCGAAAAAAAAGCCTGAGTTAATAATTGCATTGTTACCCGTGGTGCCGTTACCTGTTATATCAAAGCTCACGCCGCCATCGAGCTGGCACGTACCACTGTTAGTGATATAATTTTTACCCGAAGGTATACTCAGAATGCCGCCGCTTAAATGGAAATAAAACAAATTAGTTAAGAGGGAGGCAGTGCTGTTGGTGCCTATTTGCAAGGTTGAAGTTGTTGAGGCATTTGTTATTGTTGCCTGCCCGGTTGAATTCACTGTTAATCCCTCGTTAATCAGCAGGGTTAAACCCGAATTGATGGTAATGGTATTGATCCCCGTAAAAGTTAAAGTATTGCATTGGGACGCTACATTGACCGTAGGGCCAAAAAAAGTAGTCGGTATGGTCACGTTGTCGGTAGCCCCCGGGAAACCGGTGCTTGGGTTCCAGTTGGCAGCATCGTTCCAGTTTTGATCGATTCCGCTTGCTCCTGTCCAGGTATAACTGTTTCCGCACACCCCGGAGTAATTGGTATAGGTAATGCTATAATTGCTTATTGTGAAGCCCACAGGCGCCGAAGGCGTAACCGTGTAAGCCGCACCTGCTGCCTGTGCTGTGGTAGGGCTGGGTGTCAGCGTCAGGCTGGTTAGGCTTTCGCCGTTTACAAGTCCTATAGTGCTGAAGAACGCCGTATAACTGCCGGCGCTTAGTGTCTGGCCAGCAACTTTTGCCGGGCCCGTAGCCGCAATAGTTAAAGTCGCAGGGGTAATGCTAAAGCTACCTGGTACATAAAAAAAGGTATAGTTAGATGACGTGGCAGCCGCGCCGCTGGCGGTAATAGCATAAGGGGAACCAGCAACGCCCGAAGCATTGGTCGCCGAACAAGAGTTGGAAGGCAGCGTCGAAATAGCTGTTGCCTGTGTATCGCCGTTGACATACCCGGTAATGGTATATAAGTTTGGTATGGATGATACGTCAACCGCGCCGTACACCTGGCTTAAAGTACCGCAGGTGACGGTTAATACAGCGGCTGTTTCAGTGCCATTATATACATTGACAGTAATAGTATAATTGCTTGCTAAGAAGCCCCCGCCACCTGTTGGCGCCGAAGGCGTAACCACATAAGCTGAGCCTACGGGTAAACTAGCCGTTAATCCGTTAGCATCTGGCGTTAAGGTTACACTTGTCACCGTTTGCGCGCCTATTGTCCCGCTGTAGGTAAAGTTGGTGGCACTTGTTCCTGCTGTTAAGGCGGTGCCGTATGTTTTAAGCGGACCAGTGGCTGTAAGCGTTAATGGGGCAGGGCTAATAATACCTGTTACGCCTGTTGGCTGCGTTAATGTATAGTTGCCCGAACCTGCTCCGCTGATAGTGTACCCTGATACGGTCACTGCTACGGGATTACCTGCAGCCGCGCTTGCATAAACTGCCGTTGGCGCGCCGCCTAAGTTTACAACATCACTATTAACAATTCCGTTCAGGGAACCTGCTGTTCCTGTTAGCGTTGCCGTTGTGGTTGCATCATATGTTTTGGTGGCTCCGGCCAGGGTACCGATGTTTACTGTTAAAGTTGCTTTGGTAACCGTCATATTTGCCGTTGCATAGCTAAAGGTATAGTTTGCTATGCCGGGCCCCGTCGCCGACCCCGGCGTTATAGTAATCGGATAAGTAGGGCCGCCTATCACGGTCGCAGTTGATGCAGCACCAGAGCTTGTTAGCGTTACACCAGTAATGTCTCCGGCAACCGAGCCGACCTGTGTAAATTCGGTACCCAGGAATGTATATGTGGTACCGTATACTTTGCTAATCGCTGTGGCGGTTAAAGTTAGCGCCTTTGTACTAACTGTGATATTACCCGTGTTATATGAAATAGTATAGTTGCTTGCCGTGAATGTACCCCCGGTTGCTGCCGAGGCGGTTACCTGGCCATTATAGGGTGATGATGCTACTGAAGCATTGGCTGCCGCACCGGTACCATAAGCAATGGTTACGCTGCCAATTGTTTCCCCGTTTTTTAACCCTGATGATGTGAAAGCACCTGAACCGGAGGCACCTGTAAGTAATGTGCCATATGTTTTAGGTACATTATTTGCCGTTACAGTTAATGTGGCTTTACCAACGGTGCTTGCATTTATAGTGGCTACTCCATTTGTGCCCGCGCCGGTGCTGGTAACGTTAATAGTGCCCGAATAAGGACTTCCGGCAACTGTTGCCGTAGCCCTCAATCTTATATAAATAGTGGTTAATGCAACGTTACCGCCGACTTGTGTAAGCGTTATAGTGGTTGTATTAAAGGGCCCGCCAATTGCCGTGCTTGTTTCGAATCCAGCCGGAGGTGCAGCAACAGTAATATTTGCTGTCAAACCGGTACCAGTTACTGTAAATGAATTTGGAGTTGCGGCTACAGTGCCGTAAGTTATTCCTGTTACCGTAACAGGGCTTAAACCAACGGTAATAGTATGTGCCGCCATCACCTTAGCCGATGACATCACCACCAAAACAAGGCACATGATAATAGCCTTCGGCATAAAATCAGCAATGCGCCTCCTTTTAATGGGGAACGGGAACCTATTATAAACGGGCACCGCAATTTCCGGGTAAATACCATTATTTTCCAAAGGATTCAAACTGGTTCCTGCTGATAAATGATATTTACCAGGCAGAAAAAAAAGCGTACGTAACAATCTCACTAAAGCCATGATAAAGGTTATTTAAAGGAAGATTACTACCTGGATGGAGGGGGGCCGTCGGAGCAGGTCTATCCTTGTTAATGTTTTCCTGTTAGCTGCAATACCGCTAAGCGTTTGCTTTGCGGTAACAGTATTCGTTTTTCGGTATGCTGTATATATTGTTATTTCCGGTTGCAATATTTGCCTTTTGGTTAAAAATCAAACGTGCAGCAGGAAGCGTTTTTATAGCGGGATGGTAATTTGTAACGTGTTTTGTATGGGCTATTTTACTGGCTGTAAGGGCCATGCCGTGTACCAAAGTACGCGGAGATATGAAGAAAAAATACGGGTGTAATGCGTACACCATACCAGGTATTGATATTGAAACGTATACAATAATTATGAGAAGTAAAAGTCCGTTCAATTCCTTAATATTTAATTATCAATAGCTTAACCCGGCATCACCGGGGCATAAAGTAATGCAAAAATCATGCTGAAATGATGTATTTAGAGATATTGGTTGTAATATTAACTGACTCTTTAAGTTGGTCGATTTTTCTTAAAGTAATGATTAACATTATTGTCTAATAAGGCTATTTGTAATTTTGGAGAAATTCTGTAGAAATCCCGCGGCGATTTTATTGCGCAGACAAATTTCCCCACTCTGGGTAATATTTTCTAAACTTTTGGATTTTGATACTTTTTTTGGCTCGCTATATTTGTGGGTACATCATTATGATTTTCACCCGGTTACAAGGTCTTTATAAAGCATAAAAATTGCTCCCAAAGAGTGGTGGCTTATGGTGTAAGTTAAAAAAATGTCGCTGCTGTTAGCCTCTGCTATTAGGAAAAGCGGGAGATGGGCAGGTCTTCCCGGCGATATTTAAAATCGCAACAAGTATTATTAACCAAAAATTAAAAAAGACCAGGTGTTTTGGGATAACCGGCGATCTTTGCCAATCACCTTTGTCGTAGCAAAGAAAGTATCCTGGTTGGCTCTGTTACGCTTTTACAGCGATCACCGATATTTCGATATTTACATTCATGGGCAAACCACCCACCTGTATGGTTTCGCGGGCGGGGAAAGGTTCAGTTACATAACTACCATATATTGCATTCACTTTTGTATAATCCCGCATATCTTTCAAAAAAATGCTGGCCTTTACCACATTATCGAAACCGGCGCCTGCTTCAGCCAATATGGCTTTTATATTCTCCATTACCTGCCTGGTTTCAGCTTCAATGTTATCCAGGATCAATTCACCTGTTGCCATATCCTGGCCCAGCATGGCCGACACAAATACCAGGTTACCCGCGATAATGGCCTGGCTGTAGCGCGCCAGGGGCCCGGGCGCGTTGGATGTGTTTACTTTCGTTTTCATCTTGTCTTATTTTATCCTTAAAAATTCGACCGTTTTAAATCTGCCTTTAAATGGTTTTGGAAATCAGCAGCATGGGTAGCCATATTCATTTCGTAATGGAAATTTTCGGCGTCCACAGTCAATATCCTTTGTGACCGGATAGACTTAGGATCATTTAATATGGATAAACTATTAAAGGTGAAAGTATCATCCGTGTACTGCACCAACTCATAGGTTTCAATGCGGCCACCCACCTGCACACTGTTTAACAAAATTTTATCCTCTTTTAAAAGGATAAAACCGGTGTCCCAAAATACGGTATGGCCATTATGCTCCGTATTGTTCTTGTACCATGTTTTTTGGCGGTAAAATATGGCGTCTTTATACTCATCAGGTATCCATTCCAATTGTTCTGTATAAGCGGTGTCGCCAATCGTGGGGAATTTGGCGAAGCCCTCACCCGCCCATCTGCCGGCCAACAGGCTCTTCATTTTTAATAGCGTCTCTTTCATCATTGATCAATTTGTTCTACAGGATTTTGTTTCCCGTTTATGAAAGCGAACTTAAGCTTTTGATGAGGCAGGTTTAATCAGTGATTGATGATGAATGGAAGTTTAGCGCCCGGCAACCGCACTTTTAAGGATATACCCGGTTTGCCCGTTAAATATCACCTTGTAATAAGCCGTGCCTTTTTGTAGTACGCGGACCTTACTCGCATCCGGAATTTTAGCCAGCACAGCGGAGCTGTAGTCGGGCGCCTGGTGCAGGTAAACGATGCCGGTGATGTTAGCATGGAGCGTAGCGATATAAGTGGAGTCGCCTATTGGCGGTGCTGCAACAGCCGGGACGCTTTTAACCGGCTGTATCCGGGCTGTATCAGGATGGGTTACAGGCTTTTTCGTTACAGCAACAGCCTTATGATGTTTTTTCGGGCGGCTTAAAGCGACAAGCGGCTTAATCCTGGCTGGTTTTTGAATGGTCTTTTTTGGCGCATGTCCGTTGATGGTTTTTATAACATAGTCGGTAAACAAGGCAGTAACCACCAGGAATGTCAGGGCAACTGCGATATTAAGATATTTTAATTTGAAGATCGCGAGGTGCCTTTTTTGGTTCTTTTTGAAGGCAAGGTCGTACTTGCGGCGGCGACCGGCATCACGCAGCGTATCATAAGCCTCGCTGATATCGCGGAAGTGGGCATCCATAAATTCGTCCTGCTCATCTCCTGCCTGGCGGAATTTGCGCGCGAGTTTTTGATACGCCGCATCAATTTCAAGCGGGGTAGCGTCATGGGTGGTTCCCAGGATATAGTAGAAGTCCTTCATCTGCAATTAACAGGTATTGGATTCCCTTTTGGGGACAAAGTTTAACCAAAGTTACAATGTACCGGGCGCATCAATATGTGGAAACATTTCCCCTATTTTCCATTAAAAAAATGGGGAAATAAAATATTCCTGCGTAACTTTTTTTCGTGGTAAAACTATTCTAAATAAGGCTTTAATATCCTGTTATTCTGCATATAGCGGCTGTAAAGTGCTGGTTATTGCGCCATTATCCTAATTTTACAAATCGCCTCAGTTACACTGTTTTACCAAAAACATGTACCTTGCGCCCCGCGCTCATTTAATGGTATAGTAATTGGCTACTATTTATATGTTGATTAATTGAAATCTATCTTATCTGAGAAAAATTATTTAATAACACCCTAAAATGAAACTATTACCTAATAAAGCACAAAACGTAAAATCGTACATCAAACCTCTTCTCGCGATCATGGTTTGTTTAATGATGGTTTACACATCGTGCCGTAAAGCTGATAACAGCCCGGTACCTTCAGCCTCCAAAACTATCCCGCAAGATACAATAGGCTTTCACGTTGCATTAAATCTTACAAAATCATTACATGGCAGCTTTGGCGGTGTAAACCTGATGCGCAACATCGACTCATTGTCGCTGGCAGGCCACCATCAAGGCTCCAATAGCTATGGCCCGCTATGCGGCTTCTTTACCGATTCGCTGGTAAATTTAGATGCCACCGAAGGCGATACCGTATCCCATACAGGTGGTAACCAGACGTTCTTCTTTAATTGCACGAACGGGAAGCCATCCGGCTATACCGCGTACGATTCGTTAGGCACTACCAGGACCATCCCCAAAGGCTTATTCCAGAATTATTATATAAAACAAGCTTATACTATTGAATGCCTTGACAAAAAACACTTGTTTGTTGGCGTAAACGGCGATAACTACTTCTATCAATTGGTAAATATCGACTATGCCGGAAGCACTTATGCTGACGTTGAAAACAGCAACTACGTTTTAAACAACCTGACAATTGACGTTTGCAAACATGATATCCTGAGCGGTACCGCAACTTTCAAAGCATACGGCTATCATTGGGCCATTACCGGCACGGTAACTTTCCTCGGAAATTATTTGGCTGATATGACGATCGATGGCAATCCCACATTATATCATATGAACCTGCAGACACTTACAATATGGCATTAAACAATAAGAATTAATAGTTTTTTTGTATGCACAAGGCCTCCCGAAAGGAGGCCTTGCTTTTTTATCAAAAATGCAATTCCTAACCGTTTAAGCCAGGGGCAGGGTAAACCAAAATGTACTGCCATTGCCTATTTCGCTTTCCACTCCAATTTTGCCATCGTGCCGTTTAACTATTTCGGCATTAATATATAGTCCCAACCCTAATCCAGAGTATTGCATCCCGCTGCTATCCACACGGTAGTAACGATCAAACAAATAGGGCACTTTTTCGGGAGGGATACCCGGCCCATTATCCCTGATCGATACCCTGGCCATATCATTTACTTTTTCGATTTTAACATGAATTTCCTTTGAACCCGGCGCATACTTGATCGCGTTGTTTACAAAATTAACAACTACCTGGTCTATCCGATCCGCGTCGGCATAAACCATCAACTCCTTATCGCCTTCGGTAATGATATCGTAAACCCCATCAATCCGCACATGCTGGCAGCAATCGGCAATCATTTCAGCGACTATGAACGAGGTTTTATTAAGATGAAGTTGACCCTCGGTTAATTTATTGGTATTTAGTAAGTTTTCAATAAGGGTGGTCACTCTTTCCATACTTTTGTTTGCCTGCACAATAAGGGTTACCAGCAATTTATTCGGTCTGTCCTTCATCCGGTCCAATAGCTGTAAGGTAGCTTTCAACGTGGTAATTGGTGTTTTAAGTTCGTGACTTGCGATGCTCATAAAATCATCCTTCTTTTTCAATAACTCAGTTGTTGAATGATCCAGTACTTTCTGAACAGAAATATCAACCGAGGTTCCAACTAGGCGGTATGCCGCGCCTTCAGTATTGAAATAAGCTTTGCCCTTAAATTTTATCCATTTTATTTTTTTATTAATAGTTCCTGCAGTGCGAAACTCCATTTCATACTCTCCCTTATTTATTCCCTTTAACGCCTTTTGTAATACCTCATCAATATGGTCCCTGTCCTCATGATGGATAAGTTTTATAAACGCAGGATAATCAATGTTGACTAAAGGCTGAAGACCAAACATTTCCTTACACCTGGAATCAGCAAGGAGTTCGCCGGTTAAAGGGTTGTAATCCCATGTTCCCAATCCAGCCGCATCAATGGCCAGCTGCAAACGATCTTTACTTTCCTGGAAAAGGAGTTCTATTTCGGCAAGCCCTTCTTCTATTTTTCGTTTATCGGTAATATCTTCAATATCCAGCAATATCAGCTGTCCACCATTTGCTTTATCCAGTTGACGGGCATTTAAGCTCATTACACGGCGGCCAATTGACGGAAAGATGTGGGTTACCTCAAAATCATCCACTACCTTTTTTTCGGGCAGGATACTTTCAAGTAAATAACGAAGTTCGGGGATATTCCACTGTTGGTTACCGAGTTCAAAAAAATAATGGCCCTCAGTATCCTTTTCGGTTACATTAAATTTATTGTAAAACCCGCTGGTACACATCATCACCTTTAAATCCTTATCCATCACAATCAGCGGGTCGCGCAAAGTATTGATAATTCGTTCGGTATATGACAGATCATTTAATTCCTGGTTAGCAGTTTCAAGTTTATTTATTAAAACTGCTTGCTCCGCTGCCATACGCTTGTTCTCCAGGTGGGCCAAAATAAGCTCGTCCTCCAGTTTCTCGACCAGGAGGCTGTTAGCAATGGTTACCTTGTCCATACTGGCCTGGCTATACACGGCTTCTAAAGATGCTACTTTGAGGACAACATCCAGGGTTTCTGAAGGCACGTCCCCGGTTACAGGAATTTTAATTACGGATAGAGAATCTTTTTCTGATTTTCTGATTTTAGACATTAGTGGGGGTTTGGCTTGAAATTGGTATCGGATCTTATAATTAGGCAATGACTAAAATTGGAAAACTTTTGGATGATTGTAAAAAAATGAAAAATTGAACGCGTGACGGAGAGTACACAAATGAAAAGCAGTAATGTTTTAATTAAATAAATTATTATGATTTAGCTCCATACGGACGGCGCAACTGTGCCCGTACAGGCATGCCTCGAACGATAAGAAAACTAAAATTTTGACACGATTACCCGTAGAACACCCTATTTAATTGAAGGGGTCGTCGTCCGGGTCATTCCTTCCAAAAGATTATTCACCAACTCCTTATAGCTGCGGCCAATTGGCAGTTGCTTGTCATTTATTTCTATCTCGGTACTGGTAAAGGCATCTATTTTTTCTTTCGCCACGATAAATGACCGATGTATTCTCAAAAAATCTTCTTTAGGCAGATGCTCCTCGATTTGTCCGAGCTGATATTTGGTTACGATAATTTTATCGGCGGTATATATCTTGATATATTCCTTCAGGCTTTCGATATACAAAATATCATTAAAATAAAGCTTCACCTTTTTTCTTGCTGGTATTCACAAACATATAACTACTTCCGGATGGGATAAATACGGGGAGTGAGTAGCTTTTGAGGGAGTTTAGCATCTTCAACTTGTTTACCGCTTTCAAAAAACGGCTGAATTCAATCGGTTTCAACAAATAATCCACCACATTTAATTCATACCCCTGCAGAGCGTACTCGTGATATGCTGTGGTTATAATAATGTGCGGGGGATTTTTTAGGGTCTGGATAAAATCAAAGCCTTTAAGTTTAGGCAGGTTGATATCTAAAAATATAAGATCAATATCATTTGACCGAAGGTCCTCCAGGGCGTGCAGCGCATCCGTATAAGTATTTTTTAAATTAAGGAAGGGGATATCCGATACGTACTCCTGTAGTATTTCGGCCGCCAGGGGCTCATCTTCAATTATAATACAATTATATTTTTCCATTGCTATTGAGATTAATGGCCAGATCAACAATAAAGGTTCGCTCTAAGTTACAGGCATTCAGGGTAAATTCGTTATACATAAGTTCCAGCTGGCGGCGCACATTGCTTAAGCCAATGTTCGCGTTGATTGGCGCACCTGGCTCGTTCTCGTGACTGTTCATCACATAAAAACTTAACTGCCCTTCAACCAGTTTTATTTTGATGATAATGGTGGTTTCTTCCAGGGTTTCATTAATACCGTGCTTAAATGCATTCTCTATAAACGGTAAAAGTATCAACGGGGCTATAAGCTGGTTGTAATTATCTATTTCCTTTTGAAAAATGATATTCAGTTTTTTTGTATGCCTTATTTCTTCCAGTTGCACATAATCTTCCAGTATGCGAATCTCTTCCTCAATAGGTACTACTTCCTTGGCAGATTCATACAGCATAAACCGGAGCAATTTGGACAACCTTACTACTACTTCAGGTGTTTTGTCTGATTTTTTTACGTGCCAGTGCATAAATATTGTTTAGCGTATTGAATAAAAAATGTGGATTAATCTGGTTTTTCAAAAACTTAAGTTCAGTTTCCAGTTTTTCTTTAACCAATGACTTTTCGTGCTTTAGGTTAAGTATCTGCATTCTGAAAAGTCTTAGCGCGGCGGCAATGCCCGCAACGTATCCTATATCTAAAAGTCCCACAAAAGCCCATCCGATATCAAATACGTTGGCAATTGTGTATTTAGTGTGCGGGTATTCGACGGGATTAATAAAGTAGACGCATCCTATACGATAAAGTATAATTGCCAGCAAACACGCAATCGTTAATTTGATTATAATACTTGCGGTATTATAACGCCTTCTTAATGGCTGATTTACCGCCACCTCCAATGCGTAGTACGTGAATAGCATTTTGGAGGGTAAAAGGATCAGGTTAAAATAAAATGCAACAAGTATTACGTGCCACTGGTTGCTTCGGGCGAATATTGAATTTATCCAGGCATATTCAAGTAAAGTGCCTTGTACACTACAGAGGAACCAGAACAGCAAATGCCTGTAAATCTTACCTTTCACAATGCCAATATCGGCAATAATCATAAAAGATAGCTCCTATACTACAAACAGCAATAAACAATGTACGAAAAGCATGTATTTGCTTATGAATGACTCCGGTAACAACGTCGGACAAAATAGTGGAGCCGGAACATTTTATTAGCTTTTTAAATACCAATGCAGCTAATTCATCTACGAGTGGTTATAATTAAGCAAGTTTTGTTGTTTATCCGGTTTAGGAGGTTGTATATCGAATAAGTTTTAAATAAGATTTTGAATGTAAACATTTGCTCTACGACTTTTTTGATTTGAGATTGAGAAGAAGTTGAAATTTAGTTGGATAAGAAAGGTCTCCAGGAGACCTTTCTTTTATACCATATAGTAAGCTCCATCCTAATTGATATAATAAACCTTGTCGCTTCAATAAGTAATTAATCTCTTCTTAATAATCAATTTATGAAAAAGATCTTATTATTAGCCGCGTGCATTTCTATCATATACATTCTTTTTGCCTATAAATACGTTAAAAGGCAACCTGATAATCCGGGTTTTGCAGTAGTAGAGTTATTTACTTCAGAAGGCTGTTCAAGTTGTCCTCCAGCCGACAAGCTACTTGGCAAGATAAACGAGGGTTTTAATAACCAATCTGTTTACGTTTTGAGCTTCCACGTTGATTACTGGGATAAGTTTGGATGGAAGGACAGGTTCAGTAAACAACAATTTACAACCAGGCAAAAAATGTATGACAGTACACTTCATACTGATACCTATACCCCGCAGGCTGTAATTAATGGCCAAAAAGAAACCGTTGGATCTGATGAGAAATCTGTGCTGCAACTTATTAACAGCATGCTTCAAGTTAATGCTAAAGATAAAAGTTTGCAATGTGACCTCTCTGTAAAAAAAGGCAAACTGCTTGTTGCCTGGCAAACCGACCAGACCCTGGTCGGTGACACCATCAATGTTGCCTTAGTTCAGGATAATGTATCGGACCGGGTCACTGCCGGCGAAAATAAAGGGCAGGAAATTCAGCATGTAAATGTAGTGCGGGAATTTAAATCGGAAAGATTAAGGAAAACTATGGGAAACCTGACTATAAACATACCCGACGACCTGAAGACAGGGTCGCTGCATGTTATCGCTTATACACAGACTCGTGGCGATCTGCGAATTACCTCTGCATTCTCATCTAAAATTAAATACCTGCAATAAGTTAAAACTACGAACGACCATTCCTGGTGTAAGTTTTACACTGAATATGATAGCCAATAGCTTTAATAGTCGATATTTTGGCGTATTTACAGTGCAAAACCCTGCTTGTAGAAGAATATTGATAATGCACGTTCCACTGCGTTAATTTCATCTAATTATCAATTTTCATTAACCAAATAAACTAAATCCAGATCTCATGTTTAAAAGTTTACTCTTTAAAGGGAGAAGCATGTGCATATTAATTTTATGCATCCTCTCTTCAATGGCAGCCTCGGCGCAAACCAAAATTACAGGTAAAGTTATCGGCAGCGATGACAAACAACCAATAATTGGTGCCACAGTAAAAATTAAAGGTACAAATGTTGGTATTGTAACCGACATCAATGGCGACTTTACGCTTAGCGCGAAAGTAGGCGATGTATTGGTTATTTCCTTCATTGCCTACCAAAGCAAATCGGTCCCGGTAGCCGGTCCTGCACTCGGAACCATTGTGCTGGATATTACCAACAGCACTTTAAATGAAGTGGTGGTTACAGGTTACCAAACCCAGCTCAAAAAGGATATATCTGGTTCGGTAGCTACCGTAGATATTGCCGCGGCCAAAACATTGAACGTAACCAGCGCCGAAAACCTGTTACAGGGACAAGCGGCAGGCGTTAACGTGGTAACCAACGGTGGTCCGGGCCAGGCGGGCCAGATCACAATACGCGGTATTGGGAACCTTGGTAATTCAGGCCCGCTAATTATTATCGATGGCGCCCAGCAAGGCGGGGGCGCAGTAGGAACCATGGGGCCAATGTCATCATCAGGTAGTAATGGCACCGGTATGACAAATCTTAACCCGAACGACATTGAATCGATAACCGTATTAAAGGATGCCGGTTCAACAGCTATTTATGGTGTCAGGGGTGGTAACGGGGTAATCATAATCACCACTAAGAAGGGTAAATCAGGTAAAGCACAGTTCAACTACGACGCTTATTACGGCTCTACCAGCCCAAAGGGCGGCAACGTTTGGAACGTATTGGACGGTGCCAACTACTACGCCTTGTTAGCCAAGGTTGACCCGCAGAACACGCTGATTACCTCAATACCCGGTATCCCTACCTTTGGTTTCCAGGGCCCTGGTGTTAAAGGCGTTGGCGGTGCGAGCGACCCGCGTGCAGCCGCATCCAATTATTTCCTTGACCCGAACAATCCGGCCAATGATTACCTGATCCAAAGATTTGATAACGGGGCAGGTACTGATTGGTTCCATGCTATTTTCAAAGCTGCTCCAACGCAGCAACACAGCTTTACCTTCAGCGGCGCGAATGGGAAAAACAATTATTTGTTCTCCCTGGCTTATACCGACCAGGAGGGTACATTGATTGATACCTATAATAAAAGGTACCAGGCCCGTTTCAATACTAACTTCAGTATCAATGACCATTTCCGCGTAGGTGAAAGCGCACAGATTTATTATATTCATAATCCAACCGCATTAAATAACCAAAATGAGGGTAACGCTATATCCATGAGTTACCGTATGGAGCCCCAGATACCCGTATATGACATCAAAGGCGGTTATGGCGGTACCTGGGATGGACCAACCCAATTAGGTAACGCTAACAACCCGGTTGCCGGCCAAAATGCAACGGCCAATGACGAGGGTAAAAGCTGGAACATAGAAGGCAACGGTTATGCTGAGCTGGACTTCCTGAAACATTTTACCGTGCGCACCAGCATTGGCGGCACTATTTACAATAGTACTTTTGCTGATATTGCTGTAAATCCTTACTGGAGCGGTGAGGGTCACGCCAATCAAAACGGGTTTGCTGAAGGCTCGGGTTTTGGCAGCCAGTATAACTGGACCAATACTATCAACTATAAGCAATCATTTGGAAAACATACCGTAACTATTTTTGGCGGCTGGGAAGCCAGGAACAATTATTCGCGTTTTATTAGCGATAGCCAAACTACTTTCTTCTCGCTCGACCCTGCTTTCGTCGGTATTAACAACGGTACTGGCGCGATATTAGCTTCAAGTGGTATAGCCTTCCAGGAAACCGGTTTATCCGAATTTGGCCGTTTTGATTATAATTATGATAGCAAATATTATCTAGCGGGTACTATCCGGCGTGATGGTTCATCCCTGTTCTACCCGGGCCGTCAATATGGTACTTTCCCGTCTGTTTCTGTTGCATGGCGCATTTCACAGGAAGATTTCATGAAGGGCATTGCCTGGCTTAATGACATGAAATTACGTGGAAGCTATGGCGAATCAGGATTTGAAGGTAACGTTGACCCAAAGAATGCTTACTCGTCGTTCACAACTAATCCGGGCAACTCAACCTATCCTATCAGCGGCTCGATAGGCAACGCTGCTGCAGGTTTCTTCGGAGTTAACTATGGTAATACCAAGACTACCTGGGAATCTGATAAAACTTTAAATATCGGTTTCGATGCCACCCTGTTTAACCATTTAGATGTGACGGCCGAATGGTATAAAAAGACAAGCAGCCACCTGTTATTCGGCGTTACGCTCCCTGCAACGGTGGGTAGCGGTAATCCTCCATCAGTAAATATTGGGCAGGTTTCCAATAAAGGGCTTGATGTATCTGTTACCTATCACGGTTCAATTGGCTCTGATGTCAGGTTCAATGCAGGCATAACTTTAACCACCTATAAAAATAATATCGACCAGTTGGATGGTACAGGCGGCGGCAATTTCTTCTCCAACTTCCAACGAAACGGGGGCATAGCTTATAACCAGGTGGGCTCACCAATCGGCGAATTCTATGGGTATAAAGTGATCGGCTACTTCAGCAGCGCTGCCGATGTGACCAACTCGCCAACCCAGGCTGATGCTGCACCGGGCCGTTTCAAATATGCAGACATCAATGGCGACAAAAAAATTACTGATGCTGACCGTGTTAACATTGGTAATCCCAACCCGACAGCAACTTATGGCCTTAACCTTGGCGTCACCTATAAAAGCTTTGATGCCAGCGTGATATTATATGGGTCTTACGGAAATAAGGATTATAATTATATTAAATACTGGACGGATTTCTACAGCACTTTAACTGGTAACAAGGGTAATGATCTGTTATTCAATTCATGGTCGCCAAGCAATTTGAACCCAAAAACACCAATTGCTGAGGCTGTAAGTACATTCAGCTCTGACCAAACTATTAACTCCTGGTATGTTGAAAGCGGTGCCTTCCTGAAATGCCGTGTGGCACAGGTAGGTTATACTTTCAGCGGAGCACAGCTCAAGGCAACCGGAATAGCTAAATTACACGTATATGTACAGGCCAACAACTTGTTTACTATTACCAAATACACAGGCCTTGATCCGGAACTGCAAGCTATTGCTAATAACGGTATAGGTACTGATGTTGGTAACTATCCAAGCAATGAGCGAAGGTTGATATTGGGTGTTAATTTAACATTTTAAAAAAAATAAAAATATTTAATAAACGCTGTTACGAAAGGTTTAAACAATTCGTATATAGTATGTTAAGAACCCACTTTTACGGAAATTTTTAAAAATCACCATCATAAAATATTAAACAAGTCATATTTAAACTCAATAAATGTTATGAAAAGATTAAACAATAAACTCCTTATCCCCGCAGCCGTGCTAATGCTTGCATTATCATTTTCCTGCAAGAACTACCTGGATAAGACGCCGCCGGGATCATTGAATACAGTGATTTTGGCAAACAAAGCCGGTGTAGACGGTTTGCTGATCGGCGCCTATTCACTGCTGGACGGCGTATGGCGCGGTCAGGAAGGCGCTACCTGGTCAACGGGTACCGATAACTGGATTTACTGCAGCGTAGCTGCGGATGACGCCCACAAGGGCTCCACGCCGGGTGACCAGCCGGATGCGGCCGCAATTGAAAGCTATACCGCTTCAGGCAGTAACGGTTACCTTGACCCGAAATGGGTAATGAATCTCGGTGCTGTTCAGCGTGCCAATGACGTATTGCGCGAGCTGCCATTGGTTAAAGATGGTTCCATCAGTGCAGCTTACGCCACTGAAGTAACCGCTGAGGCCCGTTTCCTGCGTGGTTTCTATGAAAGCGAGCTTTCAAAGCTATGGAGAAACGTACCTTATGCCGATGAAACCATCACTTACAGCAACGGTAACTTTAATATCGGTAACCCCGGCCCAGTATGGGACAAGATCGAAGCCGATTTAACCTTTGCGCAGGCCAACCTGCCGGCTACCCAACCCCAGTTGGGCCGTGCCAACAAATATGCAGCAGAAGCATTCCTGGCCAAGGCTTATATGTTCGAGCACAAATATGCTTCAGCAAAACCCTTACTGGAAGAACTGATCGCTACCGGTGTGAACTCCCAGGGTGTTAAATATGCCCTTGAGCCTTATGCCAACAACTTCAACCCATCCACCAAGAATGGCCCTGAAGGCGTATTTGTTATCCAGACTTCGGTACACGACGGTTCAGACGGAGTGAATGGTAACGCGGGTGAAACCTTAAACTTTGCATCAGGCGGCCCTGCCAACTGCTGCGGTTTCTTCCAGCCCTCATTCAGTTTTGCCAATGCTTTCCAGGTTAACGCTGTAAGCGGTTTACCATTACTGGATACTTATAACGACGCGGACCTGAAGAATGACCAGAACATCACCTCCGATGCTCCGTTCACCCCGACAGTGGCCCCTGTTGATTCACGCCTTGACTGGTCAGTGGGCCGTCGTGGCATTCCTTACCTGGACTGGGGTATTATGCCCGGACAGGCATGGTGCCGTGACCAGGCAGACGGTGGCCCATATGCGCCAATCAAAAACGTTTACTACAAAGCAGCACAGGCTACCACCTCGGATACTTACGAAGGCTGGGCAGCTAACCAGTCAACCGCCAACAGCTATAACGCTATCCGTTTTGCTGACGTGTTGTTGTGGGATGCCGAAGTAGAAGTAGAAATAGGCAGTTTGCAAAAAGCAGAGGACCTGGTGAACCAGGTACGTGCCCGTGCAGCATTAACAAGCAACTGGGTAAAGACTTATGTGGATCCTGCCAACCCAACCGGCGGTTTCACCAGCACCCCGGCAGCCAACTATAAAGTAGGCTTGTATGGAGCAGTAGGTGTTAATGCAGCCAACATAGCAGCAGGCTTTGTACTGGGCGGCCAGGCTTATGCCCGCAAGGCAGTGCAGTTTGAGCGCCGCATAGAGCTGGGTATGGAAGGACACCGTTTCTTCGATTTGCAACGTTGGGATGGCCTTTACGGCGGCCCAATGCCAACAGGCTTTATGGCAACCGCGCTGAATGCTTATTTGGCACACGAAAACGGAGTACCTAACTTCCCTGCATTGCTGCTTAAGAGCGCACACTTTGTTCAGGGTAAGAACGAACTGTATCCTGTTCCACAAACTCAGATCGATATCACTCACGGTAATATCAAACAAAATCCAGGTTATTAATTAACCTCTTATAATTATTCATTAAGTAAAGCCCTGTATAAGGGCTTTATTTATTTAAATCAAGCTTATTTAAAACCGAGGTTCAGTGAAATCACATCTGATACCAGGTCGGTAGTCTGGGTATAATGACCGTATCTTATCTCAAGTTCGTGCAGGTTCTGCCAACCTAAAACACCTTTTGGCGGAGCGAATCTAAATCCGACCCCAAAAAAGCCGGCGTGGAATTGAGCATACTCATAGTTACTGGTATAGTACTCGTCGGCACGGCTATGCATTGCATAAGGGGCGAAATATTTAGCGGCTGTCTGGTTGTAATAGCGATAAAATGGGGATACAGAAAAGAACGGCGTAAGCTTGACCGGAATTTCGATACTGGCTGTATTTGATTTAATACCCCAGCTATCCATATAATAGCGATAATAGGATCTAATAATGATGTTGTCTCCCAGGAAGTAATTGAGCCTGAAACCTATGGGCAACTTATAACGCGATGACGGCAGTTTTTCAACTGTATCCTTGCTCGTATTGGTATTAAAAAATACCCTATGAAATGGTAGTCCCAAGTAACCATTTTGCGCTACTACGTCAGTAAGGAAAGCTATCTGCATCCTCGAATTTATGATTTGTGACCAGGCGAATGATGCTGAATACGTATTACGGGGGTTGCTTGGAATGCTGGCTTTTCCTCCTGTAACAGAGCTTCCGCTTGCTGAGGTGATGACTGTTGTCGTAGTTGTCGTTGGTATAAGTTCGGAAGGATAAATCAGCTTTACCTCATCAAAATAAGCCTGTAATTTTGCGCTGAACTCTCCGTTTTTGTCCGCAGTTTTCTTTGAAAAATGCAAATCAAATCCCAACGATTGGTAATTGTATTCGCCGGAATAATAAGCGCCCAGGCCAAAAGTGTTTCCTGTTTTGGTGTTTTCTGTGGTCCAGTCTAACGATGGGTAAATTCTTGAGCCACCAGTTTTTGAAGCGCCCGATTGGTTTACATAAGCCGCAGAAGCCGATGTATGATGGTCGTACCCAAATCCGAAAGTAAGGGAATTTTTGTGCAGTTCCTGTAACTGCCAGGCCATTTTTAAATCAATACCAGTTGAAATATCCGTTACTTTTTCGGTACCGATACCGCCTGTAACGGGTGAATGGTCTCCATTTTGTGAATAGTAGCTGGCAACCAGGTTTATTTCATCAATAGAAAGCAGCTTCGGTTGAAATCCGCCGTTCGTCGTTTGTTCAATAGGGGTATATAAACTAAACGCCGGCTTACGTGTTGTATCCTGCGTGGTTTGCGCGTGGCTATTCAAACGGCAAATAAATGCAAATCCGATAACGGACAAATATGCTTTCCTCATTAGGGGTACTAAATTTGATAAAAGAATAATTAATTACAGCCGCAGCCACCACCGGTTTTACCGGCATTTGCGCCCGACGCAGCTTCGCGATAAGATTCAAAATTCAACTCGTTCTTTTCCACTTTGCGATTACTCAACGCCATCTCTGAATCGTTGATGCGGCTCTTTTGATACTCCTTCAGGTGCACACACGAGGTGGCGGTTAACACTACAAGGAAGTACCCGATTGTTCTTACTAATTTGTTAATCATTATCCGGGATGCTTATGCAATATGTATGTTTTTAGATGTATACAATCTGTTATCGTCATCAATAATAACAGCTTCAATGTCTTTAATCTGGTTTATCATGTCCAGGCCGGTTTCAATTCCCATTATCATTACGGGCGTAGCCATAGCATCAGCGATCTCGGCGTTCGTTGTAATGATAGTGACACTTTTGATCCCCGTAATCGGGAGGCCGGTTCGCGGGTTTATCGTGTGCGAATATTTTTTGCCTCCTATCACAATATATTTCTCATAATTGCCCGAGGTAGCAACAGCCATATCGGTAACTGACATATATGAAAACACCTCATCCTTAGCATCAGGATTTACGATGCCGATAGTCCACGGCTTGCCGTTAGGTTGAAAGCCCCAGGCCGTTAAATCGCCCGACGCATTTACAACACCGCTATCCACACCGGCTTCTTTCATAACCTGGCGCGCACGTTCGGCAGCATAACCCTTTCCAATTCCTCCAAAGCCTATACGCATCCCTTGTTCTTTCAAAAAAACGGTGCAATTTTCGTTATCAAGGATAACATTCCTGAAATTGATGAGCCGGACCATCTTTTTAGCTGTCTCTTCATCGGGTAGCGACGTCATATCTTTATCGAAGTTCCACAAGCGCTTATCAATCGACCCATAAGTAATGTCAAATGCTCCTTGTGTTATCTCCGATATACGGATTGAGCGGCTAATCAGGTCAAAAGTCTCGGGGCTTACGTGCACGGGCATAATGCCTGCATTATTATTTACCTGGTTGGTTTCGCTGTCGTCGCTGAAAGTAGTGAGCAGTTTTTCGATCCTTTGTATTTCGCTTATGCCCTCATCAATCTTTTCATTGGCCCATTTTTCATTATCGGATACAACACTCAGTTCAAATCGGTTACCCATTAATTTACAATCCCTTTTAAAAACCAGGCGTTCGTTCATCTTATTGATTGCTGATTTATCCGTATGCCTATTTTCTAAAGTCGTTACCATATCATTTAACAACAATATTACGCTGACATTCTGAAGTTGAGATGAAATTCAGAGCCTACCGCCAATAAATAGAAGTTTTAACATCTATTAACAACTAAATGCTGAAATTATTGTTCAAACAAAAAAGCCGCCCGCTGGTTAGCGGACGGCCTCGTATTTAGTGGCTTTTAAGTGTCTTTATATTTTATTAAAAAATCTTCTTTCGTTAACCCTTACGTGCGCATCATGCTTTGACATGCGGTCATTCATTTCCGCCGTCATAGCTTCGTACCAATCCGATTCGCAGTTGCTTAAATAGGTGATCTTAAGGCCCAGCAGGTAATCGTCAATAAACAAAACGTTGTTGTTTCTATCACTGATTTTGCCGTTTACCAAATCGACCTCGTGCTGGTATTGATCCAAATATTTTTTAGTGATGGATTTAATAATGTAATCTCTTTCACTTACATCCAACTGGTTATAGATGTAGTTAACTAAAAATGCTTTATTCTTATGCAAGTGAACCTCGCAACGGGTTTTCAAGCCGTTAAATTTCCATTTATAAACATAGATAGAAAGATCCTTTTCGCTAAAGATGAACTCAGGTTTTCCATGCGCTGCTATAATATGCCTGGCGTTGGCGCCGAGCACTCCAGGCTGAACACTAACATCAGTTTGTATGGATCTTAAATTGATGGTACCCTTATAAATGTCTAAATAACTAGCATGATTAATGTACTGGCTCAAAACAGCTTTGTAATAAGTTGTATTACCATAATAGCTGCTTGTCGAGAATATCTTTTTTGTAAAATTAGATATAATGTGACCCTTTTTTATATAAGAGTATATGGTTCGGGGGTAAGCTATAGTTCCCATTTGATTGTGTTTGATTTAGGGTTTGGATGTATAAATAGTTTAATCTTTTTCGTAAAAACCTTCTACGCCTGTTTCTATTGGCTATTTATACGGTTATTCCCGATAGAAGGTTATTATTAAACAGGTATTATTTTGATATAACATATTGCTTAATTTTTTTCACGGTTGATTTTATCTGGCATGTAAAGAAATTGATCAATGACATGGATTTGTTTTAATCGCACGTATTAATAAAACTGGGGGTTCTGGCAGTTATCGTAAAAACGCATGCCAGAATTGGTTAAGGCGATGCAGCGCGTTTCCTGGTAAGCAAAGCACCGGATATGCCTCCGATAAAAGTAATTACATTGCCAGAAGCAACTTAATTGGTCAATTCAAATGTTCTTTTTAGCCTGATGTCGTCCGAAGCGCTGCCGATCATCACCTGGAAATCGCCAGGCTGCGTGATTAATTCCAGGTTATCATTATAAAAATAAAGCATATCCCGACTGATTGTGAAGCTAACGCGCCTGCTTTCACCAGGCTGCAGAAATACTTTCTTAAAGTCTTTTAATTCCTTTATTGGCCTTAATGGCTGCGATACAACATCGCGGATATATAACTGCACCGTTTCTTCCCCGGCATATTTACCTACATTTTTCAGCGTGAACGATATTGACAGCGTTTCCTTATCCTTTAATGCTATTTTGTTATTAGCAGGCTCATCGTCCACATATTGAAAATCGGTATAGCTTAATCCGTAGCCGAAAGCATAACGTGGCGAATTTGGAAGGTCGATATAGGCAGATTTATAAAAAAGGTCTGTATCACCCTGTGCGGGTCTGCCGGTGTTATAATGGTTATAATAAATCGGAATTTGTCCTTCGGAGCGCGGAAAGGTGATCGGCAATTTGCCCGAGGGGTTATAGTTACCGTACAGCACATCAGCAATGGCGTTACCACCCTGGCTGCCCGGCCACCAGGTATATAGAATAGCATTCGCGTTGTCAGCTGTCCAGTTGAATATCATCGGACGGCCCGACATAAGAAGCACCACTACGGGCTTGCCGGTAGCTACTACCGCTTTGATCAGATCTTCCTGCACACCCGGCAAATGGATGTTGGATTTGCTCTTAGCTTCACCCGTCATGTCCGGGGCTTCGCCCAACACCATCACCACCACGTCGGCCTGTTGGGCGGTTGCAACCGCGTCTGCAAAACCCGCTTTTGACTGCGCATTGATACCGCAGCCATACGAATAAAGTAATTTAGTTTGCCCAGCCTGTTGCTGCATGGCTTCCAATACCGATGGAATATCCTCCTTTGTATCTACGTCAAGGGACCAGAATCCTTTCAGCTCTTTTTTTGCCTTTACCAGTGGCCCTATCAATGCAATACTTTTCAAGCTTTTTAAAAGCGGCAGCAGTTGATGATCGTTCTTTAGCAAGACGATGCTTTTACATGCCATATTTCTTGCGGCATCCTGATTTTCGGGCCTGTTGAGCGCCGATTTCTCCCTGTCGGAATTAATAAACTTGTAAGGGTCGTCAAAGAGGCCCATCTCAAATTTCTTCCGCAATATCCGGCTCACGGCATCATCAATTAAAGTAAACGACACTTTTTTATCATCAACCAGTTTTGCCAGGTTGTTGATATAGCTGCGGCTTTCCATATCCATGTCGCTACCTGCAATAATAGCCACCTGGGCAGCTTCATAATTATCCTTTACGTAACCGTGATTTATCATTTCGCCTATCGAACCCCAGTCGCTCACCACAAATCCTTTAAAGTTCCATTTACGTTTCAACACTTCGCGCTGCAGGTAAATACTGCCTGTGGCCGGAGTACCGTTCAGGTCGTTAAACGAATTCATGAAAGTGGCTACCCCTGCATCCGCCGCCGCTTTAAAAGGCGGCAAATAAAACTCCCATAGGTTGCGCAGGCTCATGTCGACGCTGTTATAATCGCGACCGCCTACAGCTGCCCCATATGCGGCAAAGTGTTTAGCGCAGGCCATCACCGCATCTGTACTACCCAGCCCACGGCCCTGGAAACCTTTTACCCTTGCTGTGGCGATCAATGAACCAAGATATGGGTCCTCGCCAGCACCTTCCATCACACGCCCCCAGCGCGGGTCACGGGCAATGTCAACCATGGGGGCAAACGTCCAGTTTATACCTGATGCAGATGCTTCGGTTGCTGCGATTCGCTCGGCTTTTTCTATGGCGTCCACGTCCCAGCTGCAGGCCTCTGCTAATGGTATCGGAAAAGTAATCCGGTAACCGTGTATCACATCCTGCCCAAATAATAGGGGGATTTTTAAGCGCGATTGCATCGCTGCATCCTGGAAGGTTTTGGTATGAACGGTGCCCATGATATTCAATACCGCACCTACCCGCCCCTGCCGTATCTCATTCAATTTATTGCCAACGTCTTTGGTTACCGGCCCGGTGGCTTCCCAGTCGCCGTTGTATTGATTCAACTGGCCTATTTTCTCGGTCAGCGTCATTTTCGCAAGCAGAGAATCTACTTTACGACCAATTCCATCATCCTGAGCCTGGGCATTGCTGAATAAACCGGCAAAAGTCAATACCGTCAGCATACAAATTATTTCTTTGTAAGTTTTTTTCATTGTGATCGGTTTTAATGAATTATACCAATACGTTTATAACCGGAGCTATAGATTTCCTTTTTTCATTTCGGCCACAGCAAAATTAGCGGCCCTTGCGGTCAATGCCATGTACAATATCGATGGACTCTGATTGCCCGTGGTGGTCATGCAGGCACCATCAGTCACGAAGACGTTTTTGCATAAATGCAACTGGTTCCATTTGTTAAGCAACGATGTTTTAGGATCCTTACCCATCCGGCAGCCACCCATTTCGTGTATGTCCAATCCTGGCGCCTGTTTGTTCTCATAAGTCTGTACATTTTTGCAGCCCGCTTTCTCCAGCATTTCCTTACTTTCTTTCAGAAAATCCTGTATCATCCGTTCATCGTTATCATCGTATTCTACGGAGGTTATCAGCAATGGTATACCCCATTGATCCTTCTGGTCCTTACTCAGCCGCACATGATTGGTTATTTTGGGCACGGTTTCGCCCTGCAGGTACGCATATATTTTCCATTTACCCGGTTCGGTTAACGCATCTTTGTATGCGCCGCCAATCCCGTCAACCTCAGCGTGCTGTTCGCGGTATGAGCCCACAAAAGTGGTAAAGCCACCAAAATAATCCGTTTCCTGCTTATGCAGATTTCGGTAATTGGCCAGGATCAGGTCTGTCGGATTACGGCCGAAATAATACTTATCCGCGAAACCATCCATTTCGGAATCGACAGATGCGCGGTAATTCTGGAAAGCAACGTATTTACCCAGCAGCCCGTTATCGTTACCCAAACCATTTGGAAAACGGCTTGACGTAGAATTTAGCAATACCAGGTTGCTGTTGAGTGCTGATGCATTCAGGAAGATAATCCTTGCTTTATATTCGGTAACTTCTTTGGTATTTGTGTCGATGACCCGCACACCCGATGCCTTGCCCAGTTTTTCGTCATAAATAATCGAATGCACAACCGAAAAAGGGCGTATGGTTAAATTGCCGGTTTTTTTCGCCCAGGGTAAAGTTGAACTGTTTGAGCTAAAATATCCGCCAAAGGGGCAGCCGCGCATGCACATATTGCGTGCCTGGCATTTTACGCGCCCTTGCTCAAAGTGTATGGGTTCGGGTTTTGTCAAATGCGCCCAGCGGGCATGTACCAAATGACGGTCGGGGTAATTTTCACTTATTTTCTCCCTGACCACTTCCTGTACGCAGTTCATCTCAAATGGCGGCAAAAATTCGCCGTCAGGCATCGACTCAATTCCGTCTTTACTGCCACATACACCAATAAATTTCTCTACATGAGAATACCATGGCGCGACGTCGTCATAACCTATCGGCCAGGCCATGCCATAGCCAAACTTTTCAGGATTTGTAAATTCATATTTGCTCCAGCGCTGGCAGGCGCGACCCCAGGTGAGCGATTTACCGCCAACCTGGTAACCCCGTATCCAATCGAAAGGCTTCTCCTGTATGTAGGGATGGTCCTTGTCTTTAACAAAAAAATGCGCATTGTCATCACCATAGCCGGCCGCTCTGCTAATGAGCGGGTTCTCTTTTAAAAAAGCTGCGCTCATCCTACCCCTATGTTTAAATTCCCAGGGAGGTGTTGTGGCAGTCGGATAATCTTTGATGTGCTCCACGTTTCGTCCACGTTCGAGCACCATGGTTTTTACTCCAAGTTCACATAATTCCTTTGCTGCCCAGCCCCCACTTATGCCGGAGCCAATGACAATGGCATCGTAATCATGCTTATCGCCGGAAGGCTTACTATTTACAGAGTCCATTAGTATAATTGGGTTGAATTGGTTGAGGAAAGGTAAGGTTTTTATAGAAAATAAGGCAACAAAAAAGCCCTGTGCTTTGAACACAGGGCTTGCAGTATTTTATGAAAGTATATTATCTCCGGCCACCGCCGAAGAAAAAGCCAATATTGAAGGCCGCATAGCTGGAGCTGTTCCCATTGGCATCGTTACCAAGTACGTTGTATTCGGCCGATAACCTCAGGTGTCCGATCTCAAAGCCGGCCCGGGGGAAAAATCCGAATTTGGAACCAAGGCTCACGTAGCCGGTATTGCTTGTGCCGCTGCTGCTGCCACTAACGCTAACCGACCCCTGGTTGTAGATACCTGCACCGCCGCCTATAAAGGGCCTGAAGCCGCCGTTCATCAAATAAAAATCAAGCGAAGGGCAATAGGAATAGATCGCCGAGACATTTGCGCTGCCGCTGCTTCCGGTTCCGCTACCGCTCGTATTACCATAGGCTAAGGCCGCTCCCTCTATCCTAAGGCCGATAGCGACCGCATCCGCTACGCGGTAATGCGGCTCGAGCACGAATGTTGCACCCGCCTTTATCTTGTCGCCCGCACTGGTACTGGTCGACGGGGGAATAGCGTAGCCGATCGTAAGGTCGACCTTAAACTTGTGGAATTTGGATTCAGTGGCTTTGGGAGGTGTTGTTGTTGATTGGGCATTAGCCATTACAGCACATCCCGCTAATGTGAGTAGTAAAAATAATTTTTTCATGATAATTGGGTTTAAATTGATAATCTAAATTTAAGTAATTAATTCAAATTTCCTATATTTCAGCACATTATGCACTTATGAGAAAAATTGCAGCGCTTTTTTACGCATTGATATTAGGCTTTGTTGCCTATGGCCAGCAAGTCAAATACGGCGATAATCCTGCCGCAGGAAAATATTACGACGTCCGCGGTATAAAAATGTATGTGGAAATCTATGGTGAAGGCAAACCGTTGCTGTTGCTGCATGGGAATGGCGGAAGTATAAATGCCTTCTCGCAAACCATACCCTATTTCGCAAAAAAATACAAGGTAATTGCAGTTGATAGCCGTGCGCATGGTAAAACTATTGACAGCAAAGATTCGCTGAGCTTTGAAATGATGGCTGATGATTTTTCGGCTTTAATGGATAAAATGCACATTGATTCGGCTTATGTGATCGGCTGGAGCGATGGCGGTATCGATGCCCTCGCACTGGCAATGCGCCATCCCGACAAGGTAATTAAACTCGCTTCCACAGGGGCCAACCTAACACCCGATTCCACCGCACTTACGCCGCCCACCTGGAATGATATGGTAAAACAATATAACGGCGATAAAAACAAACCCCGCACCACTGCAAAAGAGAAAAACGATTGGAAAATTTTCTTGCTGGATTACACCCAGCCGAACATCCCGTTTTCAGCTTTAAAGGCTATCAAATGTCCGTCGCTCATTATTTGCGGCGATCATGATTTGATACCGATTGAACACACGACTAAAATTTACCAGGCTATTGACCGGGCTTATTTGTGGGTAGTACCCAATTCGGGTCATGGAACCTTAAAAGAACATCGGGACGACTTTAATAAGTTAGTGGATGAGTTTTTTGAGGAGCCTTACCACAAGTTTTAGGATAGCTTAAATAGTATCAACTATCATTTTCACAGTAAAAACAATGCACATCAGGATGTAGCCATAAAAACGAGGCGGGCAGTTGGCTGCTTACTTTGCCTTCCATCAGCTGTTCCATTATTGCTCTTTTGCTTTTCCCGAAAACCGGCAGAATTATTTTTTTGGATTGCAATATATCCGCCATGCCCAGCGTCATACCGCCCTTGATCTTGACACCTGCGCCGGTTACCATTTTATGCGATAACGAAGCCTCGCTCAGTGTAGCCAAGTGCGCATGTGGTTGCAAGGCATCAGCAGGCTCGTTAAAAGCGATATGGCCATTGGTACCCAAACCCAAAATACTAATGCTTATCGGGCCGTTTTCGGCGAGATATTGGTTTACCCGCTGAAACTCTTGTTCGGGGTTATCGGTTTTGCCATCAAACGAAATGTATCTTTCGGCAGGGATTGCCAAAGGTGTCAGCAGGTTTTTGTAAAGATAACTTTCGCAGGACCCGGCATCATTCGCGCCCAGGCCGTACCATTCATCCAGTTTGATAAAAACGAGGTTTTCGACAATGACCGAGTATTGCTTTTCAACAAATTTCTGGTAAATACCCGTCGGCGAATTGCCTGTGGCCGCGCATATCAGCGCATGGGTATTTTGTTTTATTTCGTATAGCAGCAGGTCAGATGCCAGCTCATTTAACTCTGCGACGGTATTGCACCTGGTTATCTGCATAAAAAAGAAAGTTTATAATTGGTGGTCAGTCAAATATAAACTTTCCTTTTAATCTCAGTGTTAAATTTTATTTGGCGAACCGAGTTAATAGGGCCAGTATGGCCATTAATTTTTCATAATTTGATTAATTAAACAACATATATCTGCGTGTCGGCTGGTTTAGGGGTAACCTGCTTTTCCAGGTAATAGAGTAATAAAATAATAGACAGGTTGATTAGCTGGCTTACGGCTGCGTAAGAGTCCGAAAACGAGTCGTTATTATGCCAATGCGTGTAAATCGCGCCAAGCATAATTAATACAAGTCCGATAGAGGCCAAAATGCCCATTTTGAATTTGAAGTGCAAAAGAACTCCTGCGGCCCCGATGGATTCGGCGATCATAATGAAATAAAGGAACCAGATCGCATAGCCCGATTGTTTAAAAAATCCTATCATGTACGGCATGTTCATTGATTTGCCAACCGTAGCTACTAAAAAGGAATTACCTATGGAAACCGAAATGGCCCAAAGTGTAATATTCAAAATTGCCTGTATCTCCAGTCTGGCCGCCTGTGTCTGACGGCTGCGCACGCCCATCAGGATATACCCCGCCAAAAATCCCACTGCCAGGTGAGCCAGGTAGCCACCATAATGCAGTAAAATATCAAGAGCACTTAACAGGAAAGCATTTTTAATGCCGGCGAAATAAAAAACCCAAACAACAAAGGCCAGGTAAATTGCCAGTAAAAGATAGCATTTGGCCAAACAATTGGCCGTTTTGATGGAAGGCTCCCACATGAAATTCAATAATCCTCCAATTAACAACAGGCCGGTAAATATCATAATATCCATCACTCAAAACTTTAATTCGACGCCGGCGGCAGGTTTATCGGTATCATCAGGATCCCGGGAGCCTTATCCTGTGAATAATAAAGTGTTTTGCCATCGGGTGAAATGTAAGGATCGGAGTTCCCCTTGCCATTATTCACATTAGGGCCCAATTTTTGACCCTGTGACCAATCATCGCCTTTGCGGTAGCTGATGTAAAGGTCGCCATTGCTAACAAATATGATGTAATGCTCATCTGGCGCTATGAACGGGTCGAATATCTCGTTGTCTCCATTTAATGCCAGCATTTGCGGTTTGTTGTAGCGGTCGCCCAGCCATTTTATATAATAACCCCTCATTCCCTTATTGCCGTCCCGGTTACGCGAACAGAAACAGACACTGCCTAAACCGCTTACAGATGGCCCGAAATCATTAAACCCTTCTACGTTTACCGGTGCATCAAAATGTTTCGGCTTTGACCAATTATCACCCGAAATATGATCCACAGACCAAAGGTGGGCGTTCTTTTGAGGCTTATCCTGCGGCATGTCCTCCAACGGGCGGGTCGAAACAAAGATCAACCGTTTGCCGTCAGGGCTCATTGCCGGGTCCCAATCCTTCCATTGTCCTGAAAAGGGTGCCGTAACCGGCTTGCTCCATTTACCACCCGCTTTTTTGGAGACCACGATGGTTTGGCCATCGGCGATGAATACCGTTTTTTGGTTCGGCATAAAGGCGGCTACCGACTCGTTACTGAGATCCGTTTTACCTTCCTGCGAAAATACTTTGGGCTGCGCAGCCGGATCGACAATTTCCTGGGAAAAAGCAGTAAGGGCTGTACAGAGTACCAGGGCACCTGGTACAACCCATTTTAATAAATTTCTCATATAGCAGATGCGCTGAGATTTAGTTGATTTAATTAATATCCTCGCCGGCCTGCAACTTTTTCACAAAACCGTTCGTGATGTTCTTGTTAGCCGGGTCTGGCGCCATCGCCTGTGCTTTAAGTGCATAAGTGAGCGCCTTTTTATAATCGCCTACAGCCGAATAACCGCGTGCCATGCCGGCAATGGTCAGGAACTGGTTAGGGTATTTATCATAAGCATATTTGAATGCCTCAAATGCCTGCTGACCTTTTTTCATACGGGTGAGGCCGCGGGCATAGAAGTATAACTCGTTCATAGTGCCGTACGGGTAGGCCTTTTTCATGGCATCGGCGGCTTCCTGGCTTTTGCCCATTGCATCTAATACCGTTGATTTGGTGCTCCAGGCGGTAAAGCTTTTGTCACCGCCAAAATTGGCGCTGGTGGCAGTATCTGTCCACATCAGGGCCTCATCCAAATTGGTTTTGTTTTGAGCGCAATACAGGGCGGCCTGGTCCCAGCTTTCCCATGTAAAGCCTTTGTCGCTGCGCAGTTCGTTGCGGAACATGGCTATTTGTGTATTTACCACATCCACGTCAACTTTGAATGGGATAACTAATTTTTCCCATTCCACTTCCACTACCGCGCTTGATGGGGTCTGATCGGTAAACTCATATTTGAGCCACTCAACGCTTTTGTCTGCAGCCATTGGCTTTACTTTTACACGGAGTACATCTTCCTCGGGTTTGTAGAAAAAGCTGCCCCACGAGCTGTTGTTTTTCGAGAAAATGATGGTGCTTTCGTTAGGATCATAAGCGATAAATAAGCCGTATTTACCTGCGGCTAAAGGTTGCCCCTCAATTTTTACGTCGGTCGAAAATTCGATAGTTGTATTTTCATTGGCACCAGCCCGCCATGGCGCCTTTTTTGACGGCCCAAAACCCTGGTCGACATAGCCAACTGGGATCAATTCACCCCAGATATGGCCGTCCCGTTTCTTAACCGCTGGTCGGCTATAACTGATAGATACATTGGTGAGCCCTACCCCTTCGCCAACCCAGGCCCTTTTATTGCCTCCGCTTGGCAGCGCGGATAAAAATTGCGCCTTCGCTAAGTCGGCGAAAGCCAGCTGAATGATAACCAGTATGATACCGGCTGTAAATAATTTTTTCATTGTCGTGAATGGTTTGAAAATTTGTGAACGTTGTTACTTTTTATCTTTTCTCCCAAATTGAAACCACACCCGTTAAACGCATGCCGTGCATTTGTTTTGTCACCTGGTCTGCGCGGGACAGCAGTAATAAAATCGCCGCAACCAGGGGCGCTAATTTTTCTGCAACGTGGTGTAGTTTCATATTCGGTTAAAAAGGAGTAGTGCAATTAAATTGTAGACTAAAGCTGGGCCTATTTTGTGACTAAAAAAATTTATTTCAACCCGGCTGGGAGTGTTTTTAACCATCTGTCCCGCAAATTCAATAACCTCTACAGCGAATCAATTATGCCGCAATCATTGGAATAACGGAGGCATTTATTGAATAATTTCCGCTAGCCATTGAAAGACCGCTTGCAAAACAGAAAACCTTTGTACTTTTAAAAATGATTTTTTTTAAGGGGAAGGCAACTATAGTGCAATTGCAGCGGGTGGTTTGGGTAGCTGTATATCTTATTATCTTTTTTTCCATTTTGCCCGAGGATGGGCCTTTCCAGGCACTTTTATATACCACTATCAATGTTACCTTTTATTTGTTGGTGATCTACGGCAATATTCGGGTGCTTTTTCCGCGCCTTTATGAAAAAGGGCACATCGCCTTATATGTTATTGCTGTGATCCTCCTGCTGCTCGGCGGCGGACTGGGGAGAGGGTACCTCATGATGTACATCTCCAATACCTATTTCCCAATGGCGAAGCCCGAAATAATGCAAATCAGCAATATGATTTATTTTGTTTTAAGCGGTACACTAACCTACCTGCTGAGCTTTGTTTTCCGTATTGCTATCGCTTATTTCAGCTTAAAACAGCAATCGGAGAAAATATTGGCCCAAAAAACCTATGCCGAACTGAACCTGTTGAAATCGCAGGTGCAGCCGCATTTTTTGTTTAACACGCTCAACAATATCTACTATGAAGCTTACCGCGAAGCGCCGAGAACGGCGGGGTTGATCGAACGCTTGTCGGACATTATGCGTTATTTTGTGGACGAAAGTCCGAAAGACGAAGTGTCAATGCAAACCGAGGTGAGTTTTATTGAGAATTATATTGCGCTGGAAAAAATACGCATCCGGCATAAAACAGATATCGGGTTTGTAAAGGAGTATCATGCAGAGTCGCGCATACCGCCGATGCTGCTTATGACCTTTGTTGAGAATGTTTTTAAGCATGGGATAGATAAGTCGAGCAAAGAAAATAAAATAGAAATATCCCTTATACAACAGGAAGGCTTTTTGCTTTTTCAAACCTGTAACAGGATTCATGATAAAGTGTCAAAGGAAGAACCGCATGGATTTGGTATTGAGAATTTGCGCAAACGCCTCATTATGCTTTACGGAACAAAGTTTGAGCTCAATATCGAAAAAAATGGCGGCCACACTTTTACCGCATTTTTAAAAGTGCCCATATCATGAACCTGAGCTGTATCATTATCGACGACGAGCCCAACGCGGTTAATTTGCTCGAGATACTCATCCGGCAAACTACCGAATGGCAACTGCTTGCCAAATGTTATGACGCGCTGGAGGCCATGGCGTTTTTAAAGAAAAACAAGGTTGATTTTATCTTTCTCGACATCAACATGCCGCAACTAACCGGTATGGAACTGGCGGCTTTGTTGCCCCCGGAAACTAAAATTGTATTCACAACTGCTTATTCCGAATACGCTGCCGAAAGCTATACCTTCCAGACTGTTGATTATTTATTAAAGCCAATTACTTTAAAGCGTTTCCTCGCGTCAACCCAAAAAATAGAATCACACTTTGGTAAAAAGGAACCGGTAGCAATAGCCACCCCGGCGCATGAAAAAGAATACTTTTTTGTGAAGTCAGGCAAAACGCTAAGCAAGATACGCCTTGACGAGATACTTTATTTTGAGGGAGAAAAGGAATACGCACGCCTGGTAACCAGTACCGGCCAATTGCTCATTTACCGGCGGCTGAAGGATATCCAGGAGCAGTTACCGCTGCCATTTGTACGGGTGCACAATTCCTATATCGTAAACACCAAACAACTGGAAAAAATACAGGATAACCACATTTATATAGCGGGTAAACAAATACCGGTAAGCGAAAAGTTCAGGCCGGAATTAATGGCGGTAATACAGCAGAGGATATTTTAGGAGCAGGCGAAAAGCTTAAAGCAGAAAGTCTAAAGCTTTTTACTTGTCTGCTTTGGTCTTTCGGCTTTGCGCTTTCTGCTTCTAAACTACTTCGCAAACAACTGCCCTATATCTTTAAAAGCTTTAAACTCCAGCGCATTGCCCGATGGGTCGGCAAAAAACATGGTGGCCTGCTCGCCGGGAAGTCCTTTAAAGCGGATACCGGGCTCAATGATAAATTTTATGCCGAAACTTTTAAGGCGCTCGGCAAGCTTTCCCCACTCATCCCATTCGAGCACTACGCCGAAATGCGGCACGGGTACATCGTGACCGTCGACAGGATTAGTGTGCAGTTTGTTATCACCTTCGGGCCGGGGTTTGTAATGGATAACAAACTGGTGGCCGTACAGGTCGAAGTCCGTCCATAATTCATCAGTGCGGCCTTCGGCGCAGCCCAATACTTCGCGGTAAAATTTGCGCGCGGCCTCCAGGTCATAAACTGGTACCGCTACATGGAATGGGGTTAGTTTTTGCATATGCAAGTATAACAGTTCGTCACATTTGCCTTTGTAAAATTTATGCTGAATATTATCATCTTTGTTCGGCATGAATCACATCTGTTTAGTTGAAGACGAACAAAAAGTAGCTGCCTTTATCTGTAAGGGCCTTGAGGAGCATGGTTATGGTGTAAAAACCGTTGGTGATGGAACCAGCGCACAAAGTATTTTACAGCAGGAACAATTCGACTTGCTAATACTGGATGTGATGCTGCCCGACACCAGCGGTATTGAGCTTTGCCGGCACATACGCGAAAAGGATGGTGATATTCCCATACTGATGCTTACCGCGCTAAACCAGGTGCATGATAAGGTATCCGGGCTTAAAGCAGGTGCGGATGATTATTTGGTAAAGCCGTTCCACTTCAGCGAACTCCTTGCCAGGATCGAGGCGTTACTACGTCGTAAAAAGAATACAGAGGATGAGCACCAGCTTATTTTTGATGATCTGAAACTGGATACCTGGAGCAAAACTGCTGAGCGCGGCGGCAAACAAATAGCGCTTACCGCGAAAGAGTACACGCTGCTCGAACTATTTATGCGTAATCCCAATAAAATACTTTCGCGCGAATATATTGCCGAACAGGTGTGGGAAATAGGTTTTGATACCGGCACCAATTTTATTGACGTGTATATGAACTACCTCCGCAAAAAGATAGAGAAGGATTTTAAAAGTAAATTGATACATACCGTAATAGGCATGGGTTATATCTTAAAACAGGCGAATAAGCAATGAAGATAAAAAACCGGCTTGCGCTTTACTTTACGATCATCAGTGTGGCGATACTATTGATAGCGCTGGCCACCACCTTTTTTACTTTTACCTCTTTTGCCAAAACCGATTTTTATGGGCGGTTGATGGACCGCGCCAAAGTAGCCGCACAATTGTACCTGGAAGCAGATGAAATATCCGTGGATTCATTGAATCACGTGCGCCAGCGATACCTGAAACAAATACCAGGCGAGGTAGTACGTTTTTACAACGACCGCAATACTCCATCCTTCATTAACGACAAACAGCAATACTGGAGCAACGACGTCATCAACATGGTGCGAAAGCAAAAGCAGGCCGAGTTTGCAGAAGGTGACCGGCAAACCGTGGGTATTTATTACAATGATAACCAGGGAAATTTCGTCATCCTGGTATCCGCCGAAGACATCCAGGGGCGCCACCGCATCGAGGATTTGATCGAAATTATGGCTATCATGCTGATCTGCGTGTCTGCCGCCTTATTTTTTATCGGCAGGTGGTTTGCTAAAAAAAAGCGCTTGAGCCAATGGATGATATCGTTAACCAGGTGCAAAAAGTACGGGCCAGCAACCTGAGCGTAAGAATAGATGAGGGTAACGGCAAAGACGAAATAAGCGAACTGGCGCAGAATTTTAACCGCCTTTTGAGCCACCTCGAAAACGCTTTTGAGTTGCAGCAAACCTTCGTTATTAATGCCTCGCACGAACTGCGGACACCTGTTACGAGCATCATCGGCGAGTTGGAAGTGACCCTCAACAAAGCACGTAGCACCGAAGAATATGAACGCGCTTTACAATCGGCGCTTACAGACGCCGAGCGATTAAATGAAACTATCAGCAGCTTGCTCGAACTGGCACAGGTGGATATGAGCTATACGCAAGCCGCACTCAGCCCGGTAGCCATAGATGAACTGGTGTGGGAGATTGCGGATTATTGGACACACAAAATGGGCAAGGGCTTTTTTGCAGTAAGCGTACAGCATTTACCCGAGGACCCCGAAAAATTGTTAATTCCTGCTAACAAGTCCTTACTTACTATCGCACTCAACAATATCATTAGTAACGCCTACAAATTCTCGGGCGACAAACGCGTGCAATGTGACCTGTATGCAAATGAAAAATTTATCCGTATAGCAATTACGGACTCCGGTATCGGTATCCCTACCGAAGAAACTGAAAAAATATTCCAGTCGTTTTACCGTGGTACCAACGTTAAGGCTTATCACGGCAGCGGTATTGGGCTTTATATCACCAGTAAGATCATCAATTTATTTGGCGGCAGCATCGACGTTCAGTCGTCGGATAAGGGTACGGTATTCACTATATTTTTTCCCATCTAAAATTCTAATCCCATTCTAATCCTCCTTTAATTCAGCTTTAATACCACGGGTTTACCTTTGCGGGATATAATAACCTATGCAAATAAAGTTTATTCGCGCCCTTTTCTTGTTTTGCTGTTTGGTCGGGGGCGTGTCAGGATATGCACAAAATTCGACTGCCGATACCTTAAAGCTAACTTTAAAACAGGCCGAGGACCAATTCCTAAAAAACAACCTCACGCTCATTATTCAGCGGTATAATATTGATAATGCCAGCGCAGCCGTCATTACAGCAAGATTATTTTCTAATCCTGATTTTAGTTTCAACAACGGTATCTCTGCAACTGACGTAACGCAGGGGCCGGCCTATAAAGAACAGTCATTCGCAATATCGCAGCTTTTTACCACGGCCGGCAAACGAAACAAAAGCATTCAATTGGCCAAAATCGGCGTTGAGCAAGCCAAATATCAATTCTTCGATTTACTTCGCACGCTGAAATTTACGCTGCACAGTGATTTTTACAGCATCTACTTCCAGGAACAATCGGCAAAAGTGTACGATGAAGAAATAAACTCGCTGGCAAAAACACTAACTGTTTTTAAAGAACAGTATCAAAAAGGGAATATCGCCGAAAAAGAAGTACTGCGTATTCAATCCCAGCTTTACTCGCTCCAGGCTGAACACAATTCGCTGGTTACCGGGATTGATACTACAGAAAGCGAACTGAAATTATTGCTGAAAGTTGCGCCCGGCAAATATGTTGAACCGTTGGCGAATTTTGACGATAACAATAAACAATTGGTCGCCTCAGTGCCGTACCAGCGTTTGCTTGATTCGGCTTATGTCAATCGTTACGACCTTAAATACACCAAGGCTGCGGTTGAGTATAATAACATGAACCTGGAGCTGCAAAAAGCTACCGCCATACCGGATTTTTCGCTTTCGTTGAATTATGATAAACTGGGAAGCTACAGCAATAACTTCCTGGGGGCCGGCATTGCTTTTAGCCTGCCGTTTTTTAACCGCAACCAGGGGAACATCAAACAGGCGCGGATTGCCGTGGACCAAAGCAATGTACAGTTCCAGAGCCAGCAGGACCGGGTGGAAAGCGACGTAGTAACCGGCTATAAGAATGCACTCCGGCTCGAGAAGTTATATAGCAGCTTCGACCCAAAGTTTAAGGATGACTTTACCCACCTGATACAGGAAGTAAATATCAATTACCAGAAAAGAAACCTGAGCATGCTTGAGTTTCTTGATTTCTACGATTCCTATAAAACCAACACCCTCCAGCTAAATAACCTGCAGCTCAACCGGGTTATTTCACTGGAACAATTAAACTACGTCACCGGGACCCCTTTTTTTAATCAACCATGAAGATGCTTACTAAAGGATATATAATACCCCTGTTTGCAACCGCCATAGCCATAATAGCTATGGCGCTGCAAAGTTGTCATCGTGCGGATACCGATGACCAAAATGATGAAAAATTCCAGGTTACCGACAGTTTACTGAACAGTTTGCTGATCGATACGGTTAAGGAGGCGAGCGCGCTATCCGAAATTAACCTTACCGGCAGCATAGCTGCTGATGAAAGCAAATTGGTTAAAATTTACCCGATGGTAAGTGGCGTGGCGCATGATGTAAACGTTCAACTGGGTGATGTGGTGAGCAAAGGGCAAACTTTGGCGGTGATGAAAAGCGCAGAGATGGCCGGGTTCACCAAGGACTATATATCGGCAGAAGCCGACCAGCGAAGTGCAAAACGCACTTTGGAATCTACACAGGACTTATACAAAAGCGGCCTTGCTTCGCAAAAAGAAATGGAAGAGGCCCAATCGAATTACGATAAAGCCGTTGCGGAAAATAAGCGCGCTACCGCAGTAGTAGGCATTAACAAAAGCAATGCCCAGGGTTACGTTGTAAAATCACCTATATCCGGTTTTGTAATAGAAAAGAACCTGACAGATAATACGCAAGTAAGAGCCGACAACAGCTCAAACCTGTTCACCATAGCCGACCTTTCGGATGTATTTGTGCTGATCAATATTTACGAGTCGGACATAGCGAATGTTCAGACAGGCGACCAGGTTAAAATCACCACTTTATCCTATCCCGACAACGTTTTCACAGGCAAGATCGACAAGATCTACGATATGCTCGACCCGGATAATAAAGTAATTAAAGCCCGGGTAAAGATTAACAACCCCGGTAATAAACTAAAACCCGAAATGTTTGCCAATGTAACCATAAAGGCAAAGTCAGGCGAAAGCCTGCCCGTGTTAAACACAAGGGCGCTGATATTCGACAACGATAAAAATTATGTGGTGGTGGTGGACGGCAAGGCAAAAGTGCATGTGCAGCAGGTTGATATAGCCAAACGTGTTGAGGACCGCGCTTATATACGTGCGGGATTGAAACCCGGGGACCGCGTAGTAGCATCAAGGCAATTGTACCTTTTTGAATCATTGCGGGATTAAATCTGAACAAAGACACCAATGAATAAATTCATAAAAGCCATATTGTCATTCTCGCTAAGGAATAGGTTCTTCATATTCTTTGTCACTGCTTTGATGGCCGTTGGCGGGTATATCAGTTTTAAAAATATAAGTATTGATGCCTTTCCCGACGTAACCAATACTTCGGTGACCATCATTTCGCAGTGGCCCGGTCGCAGTGCCGAGGAAGTTGAAAAATTTGTTACCCGCCCACTGGAAATAGCCATGAACCCGGCGGAGAAGAAGACCAGCATCCGTTCGTCTTCGCTTTTTTGGCTTGTCAGTAGTCAAGGTAACTTTTGACGACGATGTGGACTATGCTTTTGCCCGCCTGCAAATCAATAATCACATCGGTGATGCCAATCTTCCTGATGGTGTTAACCCCTCTGTCGAGCCGCCTTATGGCCCTACGGGCGAGATCTATCGTTTTACATTGGCAAGTAACCACAAATCAGTACGCGAGCTAAAAACCCTTGAAGATTGGGTAGTAGACCGCGAGATAAAGGCAGTTCCCGGTGTTGCTGATGTAAATAGTTTCGGCGGTGAAGTTAAAACCTATCAAATTACCGTAGACCCGCAGAAGGCGCTTCAATATGGTGTTTCGGCACTACAGTTATATGATGCCGTATCAAAAAGCAATGTAAACGTAGGCGGCGATGTTATTGAGCAAAGCGGTCAGGCTTATGTGGTGAGGGGCATCGGTCTGCTTAATGATATCAATGAGATAAAGAACGTAGTAATTAACAATGTTAAGGGCACACCCATATATGTAAAAACAATTGGTGAAGTTACCGAATCGGCCCTGCCGCGCCTGGGACAGGTGGGCCGCGACCGCGACCCGGATGTGGTTGAAGGTATCGTGGTAATGCGTAAACGCGAAAATCCGAGCACGGTGATCAAGGCGCTTAAATTGAAGCTGCATGACCTAAATACCAATATTTTACCGGATGACGTAAAGATCGTTCCGTTTTACGACCGCGAGGACCTGGTAAACTTTGCAACGCATACCGTGCTTCAAAATATGTTTGAAGGCATCATATTCGTGACGGTGATCGTGTTCCTATTTATGGCGGATTGGCGCACCACGCTTACCGTATCGCTTATTATACCACTATCGCTGCTTTTTGCCTTTACCTGCCTCAAGTTAAAGGGCATGTCGGCCAACCTGTTATCTATGGGCGCTATCGACTTCGGTATCATCATCGATGCTGCCGTGGTAATGGTGGAAGGCATTTTTGTGGTGCTCGACCATCGGGCAAAAGAGGTCGGGATGGAGAATTTCAACCTGCTCAGCAAACTCGGGATGATCAAACAAGCTTGCATGGTGAACGGTAAGGGTATATTCTTCGCTAAGCTTATCATCATTACCGGGCTATTGCCAATCTTCAGTTTTCAAAAGGTAGAAGGCAAAATGTTCTCGCCGTTGGCATGGACATTAGGTTTTGCGCTTTTAGGTGCACTTATCCTTACGTTCACTTTTGTACCTGCAATGGCCAGTGTGTTACTCAATAAAGATGTAAAGGAACGGCATAATGTATTCGTCGAGTTTATCACGAAGCTAGTGATGTCTATTAATGCCTGGTGTTTCAAATTCAGGAAACTGATGCTTCCGGTCACCATAGTTACCTTGTTTATGTGCCTTGCTGCTTTTAAGTTATTGGGCACGGAGTTTTTGCCCGAATTAAATGAAGGCGACATTTATGTGCGGGCAACAGGCCCGTTAAGCACATCGCTCGAACAATCGGTAAAGCTGGCAAACGAGATGCGTAAGATATTCCTGAGTTTCGACGAGGTAAAACAGGTAATGTCGCAAACCGGCAGGCCCAATGACGGTACCGATGCGACTGGCTTTTATAATATCGAATTTCACGTAGATATATACCCGGAGAATAAATGGAAAAGAGGCGAAAGCAAGGAAGAACTCATCCGCAGAATGCAGGATAAGCTTAAGTTTTTCCCCGGTGTCGACCTTAACTTCTCGCAGCCTATATCTGATAACGTTGAAGAAGCAGTATCGGGTGTCAAAGGGTCGATTGTTGTAAAGATGTTTGGCGACGACTACAAATTCATCGAAAACAAGGAAGATTCCGTTTATAAAATATTAAAGGGCGTAAAGGGCATCGAGGACCTGGGCATCCTGCGCGATATGGGTCAGCCGGAGCTTCAGATCAATCTTAACCAATCGAAAATGGCACAATATGGCGTAGAAGCCGCCGACGCCAATGCCGTAATTGAAACAGCAATCGGCGGTAAAGCCGCTACGCAGATTTATGAAGGCGAGCGCAAGTTCGACCTGCGTATCCGTTACCCGGAAGATTTCAGAAACAACATTTCAGCTATTAGCGACTTGCGCGTTCCATCCATCAGTGGGAATAAAGTACCCTTGCGGGAGATAGCCGACATCACGAAGATTACCGGTATCAGCATGATTTACCGCGATGACCACAAACGTTACGGCGCCATCAAGTTCTCTATCCGCGGACGCGATATGGGGAGTACGATAAAAGAGGCGCAGGACAAAGTTGAATCGCAGGTAAAACTACCAAAAGGTTACTTTCTTCAGTGGGCCGGTGATTTTGAGAATCAGCAACGTGCGTCAGCGAGGTTGTCACAGGTAGTGCCTATCAGTTTGCTGCTTATATTTTTTATCCTGTTTATCCTGTTTGGCAATTTCACAGACTCATTGCTGGTGCTGAATAATGTACCGTTTGCCATAGCCGGTGGCATATTGGCATTACTGATAACCGGTGTAAACTTTAACATTTCGGCAGGGATAGGCTTCATTGCGCTCTTTGGTATTTGCGTGCAGAATGGGGTTATCCTGATCACCAAATTCAAAACCAATATACGAGACCTAAGGCACCATGCAACCTGGAATAGCTTAACGGATGCATTACGAGATGGTGTAGAAGATCGGTTGCGTCCGGTGGTAATGACGGCGATGATGGCTGCCATCGGCTTGTTTCCGGCGGCAATGTCGCATGGTATCGGTTCCGAAGCATCGAAACCGCTGGCAATAGTGGTAATAGGCGGTTTAGTAACCAATACCACGTTTAACCTGTTCATTTTCCCGATCATCTTCTACTATGCTTACCGAAAACGGGTGGCACGTGGAGATATCGGCAGAATATAAGATAGTAATACCCCTATACTAAAGATACTAATACCCCTAGAGTATCAGTATTGTTGAAGGCGGTGCGGCGAAAGCTGCATCGCCCGATACAATTAATCTGAACCTTGATTAAACGGATTAAAGGATTCTTCTGATTTATCGTCCGATTGTGATAACATTTTTTTAATTTTATATGATGAATATGGAATCTGAAAAAATAGAATTGCCGGCTCATGTATTGCAAGGAATAAAAGAATCCATTGAACAGGCTAATCGTGGGGAGTTAATCTCTTTTGATGAAGTAAAAGAGGAAATGAAAGCTTTTCTTGAAAAATCTAAGCAACAAAAATTAAATACTTAATCTGCCCGCAAACTTTCTTCGAGAGTCATAGCTCATTCTGAGCGAAGGCTTTCCACCGGATTTGCACCTGCTGCTTTCACCGTTTTAAAAGCTATTGTACAAAAAGCTATAATCACCCCTACTGATAATGATACGGCAAATATCCACCAACTGATATCTACCCGATAAGCAAAATCACGTAACCAGTAATTATTCATAAAATACCAGGCAAGCGGCAATGCGATAACATTTGCGATGATAACCAGTTTGAAATACTGCCTGTAAAATAACATGACAATATTGGATACGCTGGCACCAACTACTTTCCTTATACCTATTTCGCGGGCTTTTTGTGCGACGGTGTAAGTTATCAAGCCCAAAAGACCGAGGCACGAAATAAAAATCGCCATTGCCGTAAAAATGCCCATCATTTGTTGCTCGTTTTGATCCCGTACATAATCAGACTGGAAAATATCATTCAAAAATCCATAGGACATTGGCGTATCGGGGTTGAGTTTTTTCCATTGCTGCGTGGCGTATTCAACAGCTGTAGGAATATGCCTACCATCAACTTTTGCAATAATAGTACTGCATCTTAATGGGTTCACACCCATTATAGCGCAGGGACCAATGGTTGCATGAAGTGAGAAGTAATGATAGTTTTTCACCACGCCTGCTATTTGATATTGATAAACCACCCCGTTGTGCAGGTGCGATACAAACTTACCTACTGCCTGGTATGGATCAAATCCCAGCAGTTTTGCGGCCTCTTCATTTAAAATAACCTGTTTTGCCAAAATCATGTAGCTCCATATCTTCCTGCATATTGGTATTGGTAAAAGTTTCTGGTTTAAAGTTGGTTCCGGCTACCAGTTGCAGGCCGAGTGTTTTAAGGTAGTTTTCATCAGCAAAGTCGAAGAATACAATTTGCTTATCATTGATCGATTTACCCGAAGGGTACAAATTCATATCCCCCGAAACTAAAGGCGCCGCAGCATCGGTTACCGATTTGAAGTTTACATTGCTGCACAATTGGCGGGCCAGAATGGCGCTGTTCTTTTGCGCTTGTTCCCCGTTGAGGGTTAACACCAATTGCTGTTCCTGGTCAAAGCCGGGTTTGGTATTCAGCATATAATGCAGCTGGTTCCATATCACCAAAGTGCCAAATATGAGGCCGGTTGAAATGATGAACTGCGATACGATCAACACCTTGCGTATGCTAAACATACCGGAGGAATCGCTGATGTTTCCCTTTAATACTTTAACCGGTTTAAATCCAGAAAGGTAAAAAGCAGGGTACAAGCCTGCCAATAGACCGGTGATGATGGCAATGAGGATCATCCATGATATTAAACTGCCGTTTTCTTTGGCGAAGAAGGACAGGCTTTGTCCGGTAAGGCTGTTAAACTCCGGCAGGAACAGGAATGCCAGCGCGACGGCAATAATGAGGGCGCCGAAACTGATAATAATAGTTTCGATCAATAACTGGTAACGGATGGATGCTTTATTGGCTCCTATTACCCGGCGTACGCCTACTTCACGCGCGCGGCTCAGCGCATGGGCGGTGGCCAGGTTCATATAATTGATACAACCCAGTAGTAATATAGCCAGTGCTATCGAAGCCAGCAGGTACAGGTATTTGATGTTGCCCTGTTTGTAAGCCAAATAATCCTGGAATTCCGACGAATTGAGGTGGATATCCTTAAGCGCCTGCAATGAGTTGGTTATATGATCACTGTGGGCCTTGAGTTCGGCTCCGGCATGTCTTTGCAGATAAGCATTCAACTCGTCAATTACATGCGGAACATTACTGCCGTGCCTTAATTTAACGTAAGTGTAAAAGTTATCGTTCACCACCCAACTGTTATTATTGGCCATCATTTCGCGGATGCCGTTGCTGTTGTTCGAGGCAAAAAAACCAGCTTGTACGTGGTTCAGAAAATCTTCCTTAAATACCCCGGTGACGGCATAAATATTATTACCAGCCTTTACGGTTTTCCCGATAGGATAAACATTCCCAAAAAGTTTTTTTTGCCAGCGATTGTGAAAGTACGATGGTATTTGGCGCGTTAAATACCGTTTTGTGGTCGCCGTACAAAAAGTGAAAGGAAAGCAGGTTGAAAAAGCCGGGGTCAACCCAATATCCGGAGTCTTCCATGTAAGGGGTTGATACGGCAGTGCCCTGTGCCTGTACAATGACGACGCCGTTTGTCGGGTCGAGGCGGCTCACCTGTTCGACCTCTGGTATTTCGCTTTTTTAAATATTTCGCATAAGGCAGGCCAACCGTCGGCGCTTTACTGTCACCCTTAAAATCTGAAGTTACGCGGTAAATATCATCGGCATTGTCAAAACCTTTATCAAAACTCAGTTCATGCTGAAAATACAGGAACACCAAAGCGCAACAGGCCAATCCTATCGCCAACCCGAAAACATTGATCAGGGTAGTTGATTTTCTTTTCCATAAATTACGGGTGGCAAGCTTTAAGTAAGATTGGAACATAGGGCAAAGTTTATTTCAAAAATATAAGGTTTTTTGTCAAGCGGTCAAATAACAAACTTATTTAACATTTTTTAACCCGGCGTGTTATGGCAATAATACTTTGACTATTAAAGATTATTTTTACCATCAGCGCGTTTTATATGACCACATCTTCTAATACCATGAAAAAAATCATCATCCTTATATTACTATTTTTTGCCAACAGGCTTTATGCCGATGATACGGCACAATTACAGGCTATGATTGATGCTGGCAATGCCATCTTACCAGCCCATCACGCTCCTTACACCATTACGAGGATTAATTTGTCGCACAGCCTGAATGCTAACGGAAACGTAATCAATTGCCTTCTTCCAAACGGCGGGGCCATTATAATGAACAGGCCCGGCGTGAAGCTCTCCAACGTTGAGCTCGTTGGTTTGAGTGACATAACCAACCCTTCGGGTGCATGGGGAATTGAAGTAGCTGCGGATGGCGATACAGTTACCCGTTCGTACATTCATAAATTTACGGCCTATGGCATATTGGGCGGTGATGGCAGTCTTCCCATCATAACTCACAACAAGGTAACAGATATCGGTTATGTCGGCGTTTTCTTTGTTTCGGGGAAGCACGATATACAAGGTGGTACTGTCGCCTATGATACCATAGACCGCAGCATGCTTGATGCGCAGACCATAACCCAGGGCGCTCTATTCCTTCGTGGTGGCAAGAATCATTTCTCGCCGGGTTGGAAAGTACATCACAACCTGTTAATTATGCCTTTTTTTGCCGAAGGATATAACTTCTGAATGCTTTGAGTTGCGATCTGCCGCACATAGCCTTATCCACAACAATGTTTGCATCGGCGGCAGTATCGGCATTTCGGTAGTAACAAGCGACTATGTGCATACCGATCAGAATAATTGCACCAAACAAAAGGAAGAAGGTATTGAATATGCGGACTGCAACAATGGTATGATAAAGAGTAACACCATAACCGACCAGGCTGGTTTGGGCGTATTAATTGATGGTTTTGCACCGATGGAATGCAGTTATGATACCCTCCTGAACGATAATATTTCAAAGTGTAAAAACCATGGGATTCAGTTGTACAAGGATACGCATGATATCTATATCAAGGATTGCGACATCAGTACGGGTACAAAGGCTATTAATATCCAGGGCGCTTATGGCGTTAAACTTGAAAATTGCCGCCTGCACGGCGATGGCAGCAGTGGTTCGGTTGGTTTATTTTTCGATAATTCGAGAGGCAAAGTCACCATGCATGGTGGCAGCATGGATGGTTTTGGGCATAAATTTTACATCTACACCAATAAAGCCGTGACCACGGATGAAATTTTGCTGGATAAAGTAAAAGATAAAAATAATGCTTCCGAATTCGATAAAACCCTTTCAGGCGGGGGCTCCGCAGGAAGTAATATACGTGTCAAAAAGGCGGACCATGATTAAGATACCGTCAATAACCGGGATAATAGACCGGCGCATCCTGGTTAACTTTACGATTGACGCTGATGTAGCGAAAACTATAGTGCCCGCGCCATTCTCACCTAAACTTTTTGATGGCAAAGCCATCGCGGGTATATGTCTTATCAGGTTGAAGAATGTTAGGCCAAAGGGGCTGCCATCCTTTGTAGGTATAAGCTCTGAAAATGGTGCACATCGTATAGCCGTAGAATGGGAGGAAGATGGGCAGGTAAAAGAAGGCGTATATATACCCCGAAGGGATAGCTCCTCTCTATTCAACACCATAACAGGTGGAAGAATCTTTCCCGGAAAACACCATAAGGCGAAGTTTGATGTGAAAGAAGAAAATGGCAGTTACCATGTCGCTTTTGTCAGTTCTGATGGGACGAGCATTAGTGTTGACGGAAAAAAAGCAGCTCTCTTAAATAAGGATTCCATATTCAAAAATTTAGAAACAGCATCAGGGTTTTTCAGGAAAGGCTCGGCGGGTTACTCGCCAAACGGTGCTAAGTACGATGGGTTACTTCTAAACACCTATAAGTGGGAAATTACACCTCTAGAAGTAAGTAACGTAAAATCAAGTTTTTTTGAAAACGAAAGCATATTTCCAAAGGGTTCGATAAAGTTTGATAATGCTTTGCTGATGACGGGCATTGACCACGAATGGTCATCATTGCCTGATAAATGCTGTGAATAACGAACTTACGATACCGTCAGCTCGCCCCGCAAATCGGTTTCTAATAATTCCTTGATGATAAGCGGGTCCTGGTATTGGCCCAGCAGGAACATCATTTTGGTTATAGCGGCCTCGTAGGTCATATCGTAACCGTTGGCAATGCCCATATCTTTCAGCTCTTTGCTGGTTTCGTAACGGCCAAGTTCAACCGTGCCTACTTTACATTGGGAAATATCGAGTATCACCTTGCCATCTGCAATGGCTTTTTTCAGCAGATCGGTAAACCATTTATCAGTGGTAGTATTGCCTGCGCCAAAAGTTTCCATCACAATGCCGCGTACATCGGCAGTTAAAATATTTTCGACCACTTTGGGACCAATGCCGGGATAAAGTTTTAATACAGCGACATCACTTGCCAGTTTTTTATGAACTTTAAATGGGCCCTCCTCTAAAGGTTGACGGATATCATTTATACTGAATTTGAGGTGCACGCCCGACTCGGCCAGTATAGGATAGTTTGGTGAGCGGAAAGCTTCGAATTTAGACGAGTTATATTTAAATGCCCGGTTACCACGGAACAGTTTATAATCAAAATAAATACATACTTCAGGAACGCGTGAACGCTCGTGTTTTTTTGCTTTGGCGATCTCGATCGCCGTCATCAGGTTTTCCTTGGCGTCGGTGCGGATGGCACTGATGGGTAGTTGCGAACCGGTGAATATCACCGGTTTGGATAAATTCTCGAGCATAAAGCTGAGCGCAGAGGCAGTGAACGCCATCGTATCAGAGCCGTGCAATATCACAAAACCGTCCACCGTTTCGTAATTAGCCTTTATTAAACCGGCAATTTCGCTCCATATATCCGGGTTCATATTGGATGAATCGATGATATGTTCGAAAGAATGTACCATGATCTTGCAGTTGAGACGCTCCAGCTCGGGAACGTTTTCCATAATCTGCTCAAAATTGATTGGCCTGAGCACCTTGGTTTTGGGGTCGCTCATCATACCTATTGTCCCCCCGGTATAGATGATCAGTATTTGGCTCATGAATTATTATATATGCTAATATTGAAAACGGCGGCAAGATAAGCAGAATCCGCCTGTAAAACTATATGCGCTAAGTCAATTTGCGGCATGATTTACACGGCTGCAAACGCCGAAAGGTATTTATCAATATAAAAGTCTTTGGACTTAGCCTTGTACTGCATAATAAACCGCGGGTGCTCCAGCGCGACTATCGTACCAAAAAACTTATACTCTTCATTTAGCTTGCGCAGAAAGATTTCATTTTTGCCCGTGCCGAAGCAGAAACAAACATCGGTTTCAACGCCCAGGCTGATTTGAGTGCGAATGTTTTCTATCATATAACCCGTTGTCGCTTTTATAAGCGCCGGGCTATCATAGTAATTGTAGTTTTTCTCTTTGCCGTTATTATCAATCGTGGTAAAACCAAGCGGGCAAAGCGAATTGATATAAAACTTGCTGTAAAATTTTTCTGGTCCGCCAAAGGCGTTTATCATTTCGTAAACAAAAACAGATGAGGGCTCATGTGTGATCTTCCCTTCATAATCAATATGGCATTCCGATTTTAACCGCTTCGGGTCGGTAAACGGAATACCAGTTAAGCCACCACCAAACCTGCCGGGATTGATGCCCAATATGATGTGTCGTTTGTTATTATCGTTATAATATTTGCGGTAAAATATCTCAGAAATAGCCAGGGTTTGCTCAGCTTCCCGGAAAGGGTTCATGATACGGATGCCCGGCGGGAGTGGATCGCCGGTGTAGACCAGTTCCTTATTAAAGTTGATTACTTTATCGGCGAATGACATTTTGCTCTGCTCCTAAAATTAAAATAGCGACGGGTTTAAAACCCCTCGCTATAAATATCGTCTTTTGAACTTGTGATTAAACTAATAATCTAACCGGCTCTTCCAGCAGCGCCTTCAGCGTTTGCAGGAATGCAGCACCTGTTGCGCCATCAACTACGCGGTGGTCGCAGCTTAGGGTTACTTTCATTACGTTGCCGGGTACTACGGCACCATTTTTAACCACAGGAACCTGCTGTATGCCGCTAACGGCTAAAATACAAGCGTCGGGTGGGTTAATGATGGCGGTAAATTCTTCGACGCCAAACATACCGAGGTTAGATATGGTAAAGGTTGAACCTTCCCAATCAGATGGCTGCAGCTTTTTGGCTTTTGCCCTTTGTGCGTAATCTTTTACTTCTACAGATATCTGGCTTAGTGATTTACCATCTGCAAAACGCACTACCGGAACCAGCAGGCCATCTTCAACCGCTACGGCAACACCGATATTCACATGTTCATTGTAACGTATCTTATCGCCCAGCCATGATGAGTTTACAGCAGGATGCTGTTTTAAAGCAACGGCACAGGCTTTTAATACCAAATCGTTAAAGGATATTTTAACCGGTGCAAATTCGTTCATTTTTGCACGGGCGGCTACACATTGGTCCATATCGATAGACATGGTCACATAAAAATGCGGCGCGGTAAATAAACTTTCAGACAAACGCTTGGCGATAACCTTGCGCATCTGGGTAACCGGTTTCTCGGTATATTTTTCCTGCCCGATGTATTGAGGAATAACAACTGCTTTCTCTGCCTTTGGAGCTTCGGCAGCAGGTGCAGAAGTTGGCGCGGCAGCAGGTGCAGCAGCTTTCGCAGCCGGTGTATATTCTTCAATATCCTTTTTGATGATACGGCCGCCTTCAGCGGACCCTTTTACATCATTGAGGTTGATGCCTTTGTCTTTCGCTATTTTGCGCGCAAGCGGTGATGCCTTTACGCGACTGTCGTCACTTGCAGTTGGTTCAGAGGCTGTAGTGCTTTCTGCTGGGGCAGCTTCTGGAGTTGGTTCAGTTGAACCTCCTCTTGTACCGGCGCCATCATCGGCTAACAACGGCGTAATATCCGTTCCTTCTTTACCTACAATAGCTATAATGCCATTTACCGGTGCAGCTTCGCCTTCTTTCGGGCCGATGTATAATAAGGTTCCGGTTTCGTAACCCACCACTTCCATGGTCGCCTTATCGGTTTCTACATCAGCCAGTGAATCGTCAGACTTTACTTTATCGCCTACTTTAAAGTTCCATTTATTAATAACGCCTTCGGTCATCGTATCGCTCAAAGCAGGCATACGGATAACAGTGGCAGGTATTTTAGAGGTATCAACTTTTGGGGCCGCAGTTGCAGCAGGTTTTTTATCTTCAACAGGTGCCGGAGCAGCTTCTTTTTTCTCTTCAGCGGCCGGCGCGGGCGCAGCGCCATTTAAGGCAGTTTTATAATCTTCACCCTCTTTTCCTATCACACCAATAACGGCATCAACGGGTACGGCTTTGCCCTCTTCGACACCTATATATAATAAGGTGCCGTCCTGGTACGATTCAAAATCCATCGTGGCTTTATCCGTCTCTATCTCGGCCAGCACGTCGCCCGATTTAACCTTATCACCCACTTTTTTATGCCATTTCGCCAATACCCCTTCAGTCATGGTATCGCTCATTTTTGGCATTTTAACTACTTCGGCCATATATTATTGATGAACAGTTTTTAAATTTAGTATAATTATAACGGTTAGCTCATAATAAAAGGATAATCCTTTTCTACATACACATCGGTATACAGTTCTGATGCTTCCGGCCATGGTGATTCTTCCGCAAATTTTACCGACTCGTCTACTTCGGCTTTTATCTTCTCATCCATCTGCTCAAACCAGGCTTCATCAGCGTATTTCTCGGTCAGGATGATATTTTTAATATGGTCGATTGGATCCTTAGCCTTGTAGCTTTCCAGTTCTTCTTTGGTACGATATTTCTGCGGATCAGACATCGAGTGGCCTTTGTAGCGATAAGTGCGCATCTCAAGGAAAGTCGGCCCTTCGCCTGCACGTGCGCGCTGAACGGCTTCGTCCATGGCGTTATGCACCGCAATTGGGTCCATACCATCAACTGCCGATGACGGGATACCGTAAGGCAGGCCTAATTTATAAATGTCAGTTTGTATCGTAGTACGCTCAACCGAAGTCCCCATGGCGTAACCATTGTTTTCGCAAACAAATATTACAGGCAGTTTCCATAAAGCGGCCATATTGAAGGTCTCATTCAAAGCACCCTGGCGCACGGCGCCGTCGCCCATGTAGGCAACGTTTACAAACTCGGTACCTTTATATTTTTCGGCGAAAGCGATGCCTGCCCCTAAAGGGATCTGGCCGCCCACTATACCATGCCCGCCGTAAAAGTGTTTCTCCTTATCAAACATGTGCATGGAGCCGCCTTTACCCTTTGAGCAACCGGTTGCTTTGCCATATAATTCGGCCATGATTGAATTGGATGATACGCCTTTGGCGATCGCATGCGCGTGGTCGCGATAAGCGGTTATCAAACTATCCTCGGGCTTTAGTACTGACATGGCACCGGCAAGCACTGCTTCCTGGCCTATGTATAAGTGACAAAATCCGCGAATTTTCTGCTGCCCGTATAGCTGCCCCGCCTTTTCTTCGAACCTGCGCATCAGAAGCATAGCCTCGTACCACATCAGGTAGGTATCTTTATTTATTTCGATTGAACTCATTTGTAAACGATCAATTTCTGTTAAGAACCGCAAATCTAATTATATCCGCGAAAATATCGAAACAGCAACAAATTTGTTAGAAAGATTTATCAAAGCGTGAAACTTTTACTATCCGCTTACGTAAAAAGGAATAGGCATTGTTTTTTTGCATTTTTGA
>Ga0207116_10012_pt1 | contig 55388 bp, 69 predicted proteins | sample Alteio_BWMinHeat_44_FD_153550 | JGI IMG/M metagenome (GOLD analysis project Ga0207116, IMG submission 153550) | Enriched cells from forest soil in Barre Woods Harvard Forest LTER site, Petersham, Massachusetts, United States -... | ecosystem: Environmental > Terrestrial > Soil > Temperate forest >... | reverse complement strand
AGTGCGGGTCGAATACCCGGGTACCATCGAACAGGGCCGTCACTTCGAGGTCGCCGACTTTCAGCCGGTAGAAGCCCGGCTGCTGATCGTGGTGCTGGGGTGCGGCAGCCAGAGCTGCGTTTGGGCCCACGCAGAGGCCGGCCAGCGCCATCAGGAGAACGGCGAGGCAAGCCAAATTTCTCTTCACCACGTTTTTAATCGTCCGTGCGGAAACTTCCACCGCTTTGTTTAAGCTTTTCATTGGTATGTATCTCTCCTCTGAGTTTCAATTTGGCTCTCGTATTGCATTTCGGTTCGGCGCAAGCGGTGAGAAACGTCTTCAGGTTCTCGATAAGCGCACGGTGCTGAGACTTCCACTGCTTTCTATGTGCTTTTCACTTGAGTTTTCGACATCGCGTTCCTGAATCGACGCGTCGAGCTCAGCCATATGCTTCAATTGCTTGCTTGCCATAGCTACTCCATTCTTTCTTGTTGTGCAGCAGCAGTTTTTTGGGCTGGCACGAGGAGATTTTCCAACCGCTCGTGCATGCGGTTGCAGTCTTCCAACGTGAGCGAAGCGAGCGCTGTGCAAATGAACTCCTCCTCGCAATGTTCCGAGCAGAAGACATTCGGGTATTGCGACGTTGACCTCTGCGGGTCTTGACTAACCCGGCAACGAAGGCACCATCCTGCTGTCGCGATGCGGGATTCAGCACCAGCGAGCGTTATGCCGAGCTCGATCAACATGGCCCCGGCGGATTTTCCCGCCATAGTCCTTCCTGGCCACGATCTCCGAATCTCGCCTCTGTCCAAATCGAGAAGATCTTCTTTTAATCGAGTTCCTGGCATTGGCACATCCTTCGGCATCACCGAAACACCTAGCTTGTCAGCGGCACGATCACTCTTAGGGTTTTCGTTCCTGAGCCATCCACTTTCGTATGTATGGCGAGCAGTGCACGATCTTCACCCCGTCGGCCTTGCACGCTCCTAAGAACCGAACCATCTCCACATCGACGACGGTTACTTCCTTCAAGTCCAAAACCAACCGGGGTCCGTTATCCTGGAGCTGCTTTTTCAATTCCCCGACGTGCTCCGATTGAAAGTGACCAATCAGACGAATGGTGGTCTTTCCGTCTTGTGAATCCTTTTCAATCTTCAATGTCCACTCGCTTCTGACGCCGTCCCGGTCAATGCAAGCGGTGTGCCAATGCAACTCATTGAATTGGTGGCTCTCACCGCCAAAGAAATTGTTGAGGTTTCAGGAAATCCTGAGTCTTCAGAAAACAGAGCGAGCATCGTAGCCGTCCGGGTGTGCAGAAGCGACGGGAGAGAACTCATGAGACGCGGAAGATGTCTGCGTATGGAACGGGAAATACGCGAATGCGGGCGAACCGCTAGGCTGACCGTCGCTTTGAACGCAGGACTTTAAACCGGCGCTTGTCTATGCCGAAGTTCGCGATCTTTGATTCAAGGGTTTGGTGCGGAATTCCGAGCTTTGCAGCCGCGCCATTAGGACCTGAAACTCGCCCCTGGCACTCTGCCAATGCGGTCTCGATTGCTTTTCGTTCACGGTCGGCAAACTCTATCTTGTCCGCTGCGAGGATCCCGGCGCGAGAAACCTGTAGTGGCCCAGAGAGTTCGGTCGATTTTCGCTGCAGCCATACCTCGTCGACTGAGAACGTTTCCCCGTCGCAAAGGATCACGGCACGCTCAACTACGTTTTGTAGTTCGCGGATGTTGCCGGGCCAGTCGTAGGCTTGGAAAAGGTCCAGCGTCTTCTTTTTTATATGGCTGATCCGTTTCCCGGCTCTTTTCGCATATCGTTCGACCAAATACTCTACGAGCAGAGGAATGTCATCCTTCCTCTCGCGCAGTGATGGTGCACGGATGGGGAAAACGTTGAGCCGATAGAAAAGATCCTCGCGGAATGTGCCCGCGCTCACAGCGGCTTCAAGGTGCCGGTTTGTGGCGGCGAGCACTCGCACGTCAACTGAAATTGGTTGGCTGCTCCCGACCCGCTCGAATTCTCGTTCTTGCAGTACCCGCAGTAGAGCAATCTGCACCTCGGGTGAGAGTTCGCCGATCTCGTCGAGGAAGATCGTTCCACCATCGGCGGATTCGAAGCGGCCGGCGCGTCGCTGAAGCGCCCCCGTAAAGGCGCCTTTCTCGTGGCCGAAGAGTTCGGAAGCAATCAATGAAGGTGGAATTGCCGCACAATTGACGCGGATGAACGCCTTGGCTGAGCGCTTCGACCGCTTGTGGATGGCACTCGCAATCAGTTCTTTTCCAGTTCCGGTCTCACCCGAAATCAGCACCGTGGAATCCGTTGGGGCCACCTTGTCGATTTGCAAAATCACCCTACGTAGCGCTCCTGACGATCCCACGATTGCTTCGTACATCGAAGAACGATCAATCTCTTCGCGCAATGCCAGGTTTTCATTGCGTACCCTCTGTTCGGCCTGCTTGCGATCCTCAATGTCCGTCCCCGTCACATACCAGCGAATAACGCTTCCATGTTCGTCGCGCAGGGGGTTGTAGAGGATGAGAAACCAGCGATATTTGCCATCTTTACCCAACGCCCGCTGTTCATTCTCAAATGGCAAACCGCGCGATAACGCGTCACGGCGCTCGTCCTGCACGCGTGCCACATCCTCAGGATGAAAGATTCTGGTGCGAAGGTTTGGCGCGATCGCCTCTTCGAGCCTGAGGCCCGTGTAATCAAGCAACCATTGATTGGCGTAAAGAATGGTCCCTTCCGGGTCTAAGATGACAATCCCCTGACGTATAGCATCCACAATTTGTCTGAGTTGAGCTTCGGATTTCTGGACGTTTTCGAATGCCAGCGTCAGGGCCGACCGCGATCGATCGCGCTCGATCGCGATTCCGGCAATCCGACTAGCGTAATCGATTAACTGAATGTCGTGCGTCTCCGGATGCCGAACTTCGCGATAGTACATACAAAACGTGCCTAGCACTTTGCCATCGTGCGACATGATGGGGGTTGACCAAGCGGCCCGCAGCCCGCTCGGCAGAACAACACTTTTGAAGTTGGTCCAATTCGGATGAGAAAGGATGTCGGACACAAAGACTGGCTGCCGAAGGTAAGCGGCTGCGCCGCACGATCCGACGTTAGGACCGATGCACGTTCCATCGGTCGCTGCTTGGTACGCTTGCGGCAGGTTTGGGGCGACGCCATATCGCAGGTGCAACCCGTCTTCGTCTAATAGGAAAATCGAGCACAACATTCCCTCACTGTGGGCTTCGATTAGACGGGTGATACTCGTCAGAACTTCGTTCAGAGATGCGCCGATGAGCATCATCTTTAGCGCATCCAGCACCGCCTCGCTGGGCAGCGTTTGCGCGGGGGATGGGGATCTTGAGTGCGCTTGTAGGTTGGGTAACGTGTTGACGTTTGCCATAAACTGGCCGCCTACCAGGCTTTGCCCACAGCATCACACAAACAGAGCATTTATATCACGAAGGGAAGGCGCGCAGCTCGAACCTCGCACAGCAATCGCACGTCGTGGCTCGCGATTTGTACTGTGCTGGTCCCATACACTTGCCTTTGTCTCGTGTGAGTCCCCATCACTTGATCGGATGACAGAGATCGTTCGGTCGCATGAGGTCGCAAGGTATTTGTGATACGCAACATCGGGCAGCGCAAAATTCTCGAGGGGCGTTAGCTAGCAAGCTGGCTGCCGAATGCGTGCTGCATAAAGCTGAGTGGGATTACCGTCCTGATGCCTTCTGGCCGCGAAGCGCCATACACGTGGAAGCCGCTTTCGCGACCAATCGGTTTTCCTCGTCGGTAATGGTGCACTCGACGTAGCCGATCGTATGGCCCCGCCGCACGACCGCTCCTTCCGCTTTGAGTTGCGCCTGCCACACCGGGCGAAAGAAATTGATTTTCAATTCCACGGTAGTAAAGGATTCATCTGGGGCGAGAGTACTTGCAAACGCTATGCCCATCGCGGCATCCGCAATGTCGCAAAGAATTCCGCCATGCAGCGTTCCCATGGGATTTGCATGCTGTGGTCCGGCTGCCAAGACGACTGTCGCCCGCCCGTCAGCGATGTCTTTCGCCTCAAATCCAATCAGCCGCGCGATGGGAACGTCGTTCGTCTTTGCGCGTTCCCTGAAGTCCGCTTGCGAGGGAATTCCTTGAGTACTCATGACTTGGCGGCTCCGGCCTTCGATTTCCGCGAACGAACTCCTGTTTCGAGGTATTCCTCCAGATGACGGACGGCGAGGTCACGAGGCTCTTCCTTCTTCTGCAGACGGCTCACCATTATGCTGCCTTCAAGCGTACTCGCAATCAAGGTGGCCAATTTCGCCGAATCGACATCGGCGCGCACCTCGCCTCGTCGTTGCCCCTCCTCGGCAATTGATTGCAGACGATCAAGCAGGGAACTGAGAGCCTGACGGGCTTTGGCTCGCAACTGAGGATTGCCATCGTCGGAATCGATGGCCGTGTTCAGCAGCGGGCAGCCTCCCGGCACCAGTCCTGTACGTCGGTCGCGAAAGTTCCGCACGATGTGTTTGAGACGATCAACGGTATTCGGGATCTCCTCTGTTCCTTCGAAGCGCGCATCCATTGCAATTTTCCAAGCGTGGTCGAAGGCGTCTCCCGCAAGTTCTTCCTTGCTCTCGAAGTGCCTGTAAATCCCGCCTTTTTCGAGACCGGCGGCTCGCATGAGATCGGAAAGTGCAGCGCCGTCGTATCCTTTTTGATTGAAGATTGGTGCTGCCTTGCGAATTATCTCTTGCCGAGTCTGCTCGCCTTTGCGCACGTTCTGCTCCTAGCAATGTTAACTCCGCGATAATACGGTCGCTGACGGCACGTTACAAGTAATTGAATGAGACCGACCGGTCCCAGGTTACAGTTAATATGCGGCCAATGGGCGGATTCGCCATTTTGGACCGCCTGCGCCCAGTTCCGCGGATACCTCTTGGGATATTCACGACGAGTTGGGAAAAGCTGTAGGAGGCTCAGGCACATTCAACCTAAGGTCGCCGTAGCTCAGTGGCTCACCGCTTTGCTGGTGGTCGTAATGATGCTCTAGCACTACACGCGAGTCGTTCCATTTCCTGAAGGTGCGCCAGCTCACTGTGCAGACTTTGCCCGTCGCCCCGACCAACTCCAGCGTCCACGCAGAATGGGTCTCGTCGACAACATCTCCAGGAATCGACCTTTGTCGAACGGACATTGACACACCACCGACCTCGGCCATTGCATGAAGTGGAACCAAAAAGCCGAAAACAAGTGACCGCACGCTCGCTTTTCCGCGAATCGGCTCTTCCGTGGTATCGCTGCTTCCCTCGACATCGTCGGCATAAAACGCGTCGACGATCTCCAGATATTCCTCGTAGCTTCGGCTGATGTCAGCATGGACGATGGCAGCGTTTAGGGTACGCTCCGCAGTCCGAGATTGCATGTACGGATCAGGACGAAAGTGATCGGCTGAGACAAAACCACGTTGATCGCTCATTGAAATTCGATGGAGTCTAGGGCTCGCTCTTGCTTCCTCCCATTTTGGCGCCGCCAATTACCACCGTGAATGGCAGTAGCTTCCAGAAAAACATGGGGACATTGACCAACTCACACCATTGATGACAGAAGGGACCGGTCGGTCGCAGAAATTATGCGTTGCGCCGGTATTTGCCACGCAACGATGCGGACACTTCGTTGCCCTCCTCACGGTATTAGTTACAGCTTCGAGCCGCCATCGACCGGAATACTGGCACCAGTGATCCAGCGCGCCTTGTCCGAGGCTAAGAACGCGACTACATCTGCCACGTCCTCCGGCTTTCCAATTCGCTTGAGTGCTTGCATCCCAAGAGTGGCCTCGCGGCCTGCTTCAGTCTTCAAAAAATTCGACATATCCGTATCGATCACACCGGGCGCCACTGCATTGACGCGAATACCTTGCGGCCCAAGAATGGCAGCCCAGTTCTTGACCAAAGTCTCCAATGCCCCTTTGGTCGAGGCGTAGGCAAGGATGGAGGGGTTGTCCAAGCCTGGCTTGCCAACTACGGCGTGGGCCCCGATCGAAGAGATCACGATGATGTTCGAGCCGTCACCTAGAATGGGCAGCAGTTGCTGCACCAGGAAGAACGGACTTCGGACGTTTGTCGCAAAGAGGTTATCAAAATCCTCTACCGTATAATCCGCGATGCGTGCCGCCTTGCTGATTCCGGCGTTGAGCACAAGTACATCCAATCGATCACCGAGGATGGAAGGCACCTGTTGGGCTAGCAGCGCAGCGCCGTTCGGAGTTCCTAGATCCGCCGAGATTGCATTTGCGAGTCCGCCTTCCGTTTTGATCTCGGAGACGAGAGATTCCGCTTCCCGCGCGGAGCGACCGTACTGAACCAGGACGTGCGCGCCGGTCCTGGCCAGCGCCGCTGCCGTCGCGCGGCCAATTCCTCTTGATGCGCCCGTCACAAGCGCCGTTGTGTTGTGCTGAGCCATTCTCCCCTCCAACCGTGGCTATTCACGAGAAGTCCCATCTGATGCCGAGTTTGAATCAGCCAGCGAGCATCCCTCCGTCCACCGCCAAAGATGCCCCGACGATGTAAGAGGCCTTGTCAGACCCAATGAACACGATGGCATTCGCAATCTCTTCGGGCATTCCCATGCGCTTGGTAGGAATGTGTGCCTCAAGGAAGTTTGCCTTGTTTTCCTCCGTTTGCGCAAAGCGGTTGAACATCCCCGTTTCCGTCGGACCAGGGCCAACGATGTTGACCCGAACGCCTGTGCCGGCGAGTTCGATGGCCGCAGACTTCGTGATGCCTTCCACCGCGTGCTTACTGCCGACATACACTGCTGCGGTCGGGCCGCCGACCTTGCCGTACGAAGACGAGATGTTGACTATGCTGCCTTTTCCTTGCCGAAGCATGGCCCGAATCTCGTACTTCATGCATAGAAGCACACCAAGCACATTCGTGTCGAAGATGGCTTGATAGCTCTCGGGGGTTACATCGGCAGCCGCACCAGGAGTGCCGACGGTGCCAGCGTTGTTGACGGCAATATCGAGGCGACCGAAACGAACAATGGTCTTGTCGACCAGGGTCTTGACTTCCTCTTCATGCCGGACGTCGGTGCGCACAAATTCCGCCTCCGTGCCGAGGTTGCGCAGTTCAGTGGCTAGCTTCTGACCTTCGTCGTCGTGTCGACCAGAAACAACGACTCGCGCGCCTTCACGCGCGAAGGCCAAGGCGGTGGCGCGGCCGATTCCTGTTAGCGCGCCGGTGATTAAAACAACGGGTGAACTCATAGACTGCCTCCTTGATCTGGAACCCATGCAGGTCAGGCATGACTTCCGCCCAACGCAGCTTCCGGTTTAGCTCAGATCACCTAGTTAGATCGCGAAGGAAAGTATTAGTAGCGCGGTTGAAGCATACTTTGTTAGGCTGGGAGCGATGCTTCGCGAGCATGGGAGTACAAATGGAATTACGGCATCTTCGCTACTTCGTCGCGGTTGCCGACGCGGGGAACCTGACGGTAGCAGCACAGCGAATCCTGCACACGTCGCAACCTTCGTTGAGTCGGCAAATTCGAGACCTTGAAGACGAAGTGGGTACTGAACTCCTGACGCGAAGAGCTCGCGGTATCGACCTGACACCGGCGGGTCGCGCCTTTCTCGATCACGCCCGCTCTGTTCTATCGCAAGTTGAAGCGGCAGCCGAAGCTGCACGCCGGGCCGCTCATCCTGCCAAGCCATGCTTCACCATGGGCTTTCTGACCGGACACGAATTGACCTGGATGCCTGAAGCCCTGCGAATCTTGCACGACGAGCTACCTAATATCGACGTGATGATATCGAGTCAATATTCGCCGCTGCTTGCGGACGGACTATTAAAAGGAAAGATCGATGCGGCATTCCTTCGACGGGAACGAGGGGTGCCCGAGTTGGCGTACCGGGTTCTCGTCAAGGAAGCCTTGATGGTAGTTTTGCCTAGCAACCACCGTCTCGCTGCGCTCAAATCCATCGGTCCAAGGGACCTAGTGGGCGAGCCCTTCGTGACCGTGTCCAACACGGCTCCTGTACTGCGCGCTGTCATCGACAATTTTCTGAAGCGCTCCGGGATGAAGATCACGCCAGCTCACGAGGCTGACCATCTATCCATGGGAATGTCGTTAATAGCGTCGACAGGAGCCGTAGGGTTGTTACCTGCTTACGCACAGAACTTTCTCCCTCCGTCTGTAACGAGTCGCCCTCTGAAGGGAGAGTCGCCAACTGTCGATCTGGTCCTCGGCTACAAAAGGTCGAACGAGTCTCCCATCCTAAAGCTCTTGCTTTCGAGACTGGATGAATTGGTCGAACGTGTCTCGAAAAAGATGCGCTGAAGCTCTGAATGCATCACAGCAGCAAGGATCAAATTGGCATTGAGCCCGCCGTGACGCGGCCCGTTATTTCCGGTTAGCCGACAGCGCGGGAGCAATTGTCCTAGTATTCTCCCATCAATGAATGCCATTGAGCGTGCTTGAGGTTCTGAAGAGTCGCCCTACCGCGAATGAAACAATCTGTTATGTTGTTGGACGGCGCAATCCGAATTCGCGCTGGAACCCGACCGATTGCTTGCGGAGGAATCATGATTCATCGTTTTCTCGCCATTACTCTTCTTGCTATCGGCGCGACGGTCAGTCACGCGCAACCGGCTTTACCATCCAGTTTTCAGGCAAAAACCATTCATAGCCCGGAAGCAGCGGACATCTTCGTGCGCTGGGGAGGAAAGGGGCCCGTGGTTGTGCTCATTCACGGATATGCGGAGAACAGCGACTCCTGGGCTCCTCTGGCCGCAGATCTCATGAAGGATCACACCGTTGTGGTGCCGGACCTTCGTGGAATTGGGAAGTCATCGAAGCCAGAAGCTGGGTATGACAAGAAGACGCAGGCCAAGGACATTCGCGCCGTCCTGACCGGGCTGGGATATGACAAGACCTTCGTCGTCGCACACGACATCGGCAATATGGTGGCGTACGCGTACGCTGCAATGTATCCGGACAAGGTTGAGCGGTTGGTAGTAATGGATGCACCGATTCCAGGCATCGAGCCTTGGAATGAGATTCTTCTAAACCCTGGAGTGTGGCATTTCAACTTTCACGGGCCAGATGCCGAACGTCTCGTGGCCGGTCGTGAGCGCATCTACTTTGATCGCATATGGAATGATTTCACCGCCGATCCCTCCAAGCCCGATGAGGCAACCAGAAACTTTTTTGCGGCCACCTATGCACAGCCGGGCGGGATGCGGGCTGGGTTCGCTCAGTTCACTGCTTTTTCTCAGGACGCGAAGGACAACAAAATCTTCGAGCGGGTGAAGTTGACCATGCCCGTACTGGCTGTGGGCGGAGAGAAGTCGTTTGGTCCACTGCAAGCGGTGATCATGCGCCACGTGGCGACCAATGTTCGAGAGGCGGTCGTTACTGGCTCCGGGCATTGGCTGATGGAAGAGCGTCCTGCGGAAACCGTGGTGCTGATTCGCAACTTTCTCGACTCTCAGGAAGTTGCCGCACCAGCCGTCCGAAGTTCCACAACCAACCTTGGTGAAAAGCGCCTTACTCCCACCGAGTACAAGTTCCCGCAACGCGGTAATCCGGGCACTGGCAGTTCCGGGGTTGGAGGAATTGAGACTGTGGTACTCAAAGGTGATCCAAATCAGGCAGGTGTCTACACCATCATGTTGCGCGTGCCCGCGCACACAAAGATTGCGGCGCACTCCCATTGCGATGACCGAGTGGCAACCGTAATCTCCGGCACCTGGCACATTGGCTACGGGGAAAAGTTCGATGAGGCAAAACTCAAAGCGCTTCCTCCGGGCAGTTTCTACACCGAACCACCAGCTGAGGCCCATTTTGCAGAAACCGGCGACGAGGCTGTCGTAGTTCAGATCACCGGCTTCGGCCCATCGTCAACAGATTATGTTGACCCGACGCAAGACCCTCGCAGGCACAAATCAGAATAACTGTTGGACCGCTCTAGAACTACGCTATTTCCGCAATCCGGAAGTGATTAAATTCTTGCTTGCCGACATCCATGTAAGTCTTTGTCAAGAGAAAACAGAACTCTCCTGACGCGCGCTACGGAGGAACGCGCACTACCGAAGCTTCCAGAACCCCGCAGCCGCACGTGTTGCCTCTCGGCGGTTGGTTCCTGCCTTGGCAGAACCGGACATCCATTCGCTGTCTCGGGCCGGTGAGGGCCGTCACAGAAGATTGAGTCTGTGTTCGCTGCCAGTCCTGAAACAATTCGAAGAGAGCCTCGGGAGTTTGATCTCCGTCCGCTCAGTCGGCAAATGGCAGGACCTGGCAGCCTGCGCTCTGTGCGATTCTGATGTTTCTCCTGCCGGCGGGGATTAGGCCGCCGCGCTCCTGTGAACTTCTGCAGGCACGAAATCCCTTTTCCCCCGATCCACGGCCAGCAGATACGCCACCCTCTTCCGGGCTACCGCAAGTGTCGCTCGATTAGCATTCCCTTTCTGTTTCTCGGTTTCATAGACCAGGGCCCGATCATGGTCTTGTCGGGGCGCCAGCTTGGCGGCTTCGACTAGCACAGGCGGGATATGCTGGTTGCGCGGTTTGGACAGCGGTGTGCGCATCCCCCTGTCGGCTGAGCTCTTTTCCGCACCGCAGAGCCCGCAGTAACTGACGGCTTGTCGGATCGACCGGAAGCGCGAAACATCCCCTACCTCCAGCGCCCAGGTCAGCGCCGTGATCGGTCCCACTCCAGGAACCGTCCTGAGCCGTCTGATTCTGTCGGCCAGCAAAGGATCTCGCTCAAGAGAACGGACCTGGCCGTATTCCGTTTTCTGCCAGCGTACGATGGTCTCCCGGCTGAGCTTTAATAAAGGCCGGATACTTTCATGGACCTCTTCGGGGCTCGACAGCAGCTCCCGGAAATAGCCTACTCTGTGCAGCCGCTGTTGGTTATAGCTCACTCCGGTTTCCATCAGCAGACCCGAAACCCGATTCTTCATCTGAATCATCTGGCGCACCAGCGGCTGTTGGTAGCGTAGGGTTCGCCGTCGATCCCGCATCTCGGTGGATGCCATGTGGCACTCCGGCAGGAAGTCGCAACGCAGGCAGTCAGCGATCTTGCTGGCATCAATCCGAATTTTCTTCTTCTTGGCCGCTGCGATGGCGCGCAGCATCAGGGGATGCGCCAACCTTTACCGGCTGCGCGTGCGGCCGCAGATGATCGTAGATCCAACTCCGATTTTGCCTTCCTGGTGAACCTGGCCGCTCGCATCCTTGACGCAAAAGCTGATCGTCTTCTTGTGCACATCCAGCCCGATGTAATACATAATGTCCATTGAGCAGCCTCCGTGGTTGTTCTCTGAATCAACGTTCCCGTTGAGTTCAGCTTTTTGTACACCATGCGCTCCTCACTAGACTTAGCCTTCAAACAATTCGCTCGGAATCCGTCGGACGTCAAACCCAACGCCGGGAGTTCGATCCACTTTACGCTGCGGCTTCCAATGGTTGATCCTTTGCTCCCCTAATCAAAAGCCACAAGAGTACTGCGGGCTCGCCGAGCGTTAGCGGGATGTCGGCAATCTGGCTCACAACATGTTCGTAACTCGGCAGAAGTAACGACGTAAGAGTATCCGCCAGGTAGCCGAAACATGCAGCGATCAGCAGGACACCCAGGATGCGGGGGAGAAAACCCGATTTAAATAGAAGAATCCCGAAGGGGAAAAGCCACAGGCCCCAAAAAATCCCGGCGACGACGAATCCCTCTCCATGCAAATTAAGGAATTGCATGGCCAAGGCTTGCCGTTGCGGCTGGTCGAATACTGACAGAAAATCCGCGCCGCGCAAAAGCGCCAGGGCAGCGATCTCATTCAGCACATTCACGAACATAATGGGAATTTGGAGCAGACCCAGGATCACCATCAGCGAAGCATGCGTCTTGTTCACTGCGCCGAGTAATCGGTAAAGAACCCAGAGCAGGAAGACAAATTCGGCCGCGCAAGTCAGTTCTGAGACGATGCCGAGGCGGAAAAGCCTCTCGGAACCGAGAATGTTGTTGGCGGTTGCAGCCGCGTTACCAAAAACAATCAGTCTGCTGGGGACATAGATGATGCTGAAGAAGCCGGTCACCCCGTTCACTAGGTACAGTAGGCCCGCGATCCTTGCTGTCTTTTTGGTTGAGTTCATACCTTCCCTCTTTTGCTGATGACTCTCGCCTGAGCTATGGCCCTTCGCTGCAACCTGCTCTACTATGTCACGTCCGGGCCGATACAGCTTCCGGTTTTAAATGTTGCCCATTTCAATTTTCCGAAAATTTGAATTCCCGAGTCTTCTCATCCTCATAAGGGCCACGAAGGCACGTGCCATTGGCACGAGCCAGAAGCCAACACCGGTTCCTCCCGTATGACGCTAGTGCTTTTTCGGACGCGACGCCGGGATGAGTGCTCAAGGTTGAAAGAAGGTGTGAGGCGTCGCGTTCGAAAAAGCCGTCAGAAGGAAGCCGCTGGCACGGCGGACGCGGGACTTACGCAAATTGAATGCAGCGAGCGAGGGTGTAGAAGTTCACGGGGTCGTCCAGGCCGCTGGAGTCGCAACCGGCGCACCTGTGCAAAGACGAGTCGATGGTCGAAGTGAGGCTAGGCGGGGGCTATGGTTCATGATGTGTGCCTCGAAGTCAGTGCTAGGTTAGTCGGTTGTGCTGGCGGCCGAGCTTCGTTTGTTGCGGGCTCATTCTCATGTTGCAGAAGAATCCGGAAACCGAGTCCGTGCGTGATCAGCAGTAGGGGCACGATGAAAGTCGGAATGAAATAGGTGGCACTCAACTGCCCCGCCCTGAGTCCGGCGTGATTGGCCTGGTAGAAGGCATTCACGAGATCGGCTGTACCCCAGAGACTGAAAATCCATGCGATGGCAACGCCGAATGCACTGGTCAGCGATGTCAGCGCAAGTAAGGCGAGTATCGCCGCAATGATGTCCCCATAGGCCGCGGCATGCGCGAAGGCAGACGGCAGGTCGGGCGACACGACCCCTGGGACAAGAAATGCTAACCCGATAAAGCGGAAGCTGTGCAGGATAAGCAGAGGTCGCAACGCTTCGGCCCGTTGCCTGAAGCGGAGCTCCGGCCAAATGTATCGGGAGGTGACAATTCCCCAGGCAATGAGACTGAATGCGATGCTTACGAAAAAACAGATTTGCGGCTGCATAAAGGTCCTCCTATTGGAATTCCAGCGATCGAGCGCGGCTGATGGTCGCGGGAGCGACCTTGTCGCGGCCCGGTACCGCTGGCTCGGCGGCGTCGCTGATGGCGTGCTCGCGTCGCCAGATTTCAGAACCAGGCGCGAACTGTGGCACGGATGGGAACGGACGGCGCAGTTCGCGGTCGTACCGGCCCAGATTGAAGCCAGGACTGAGTGGGGCCATCATGAACTCTGCGAACTCGCGGACCCAGTTGCCAAAGGTGCGCTGGTTGCGAGGCTGCCCAGCATAGCGCCGAGCGATCGTCTCGAAGTCCTCGGCCGGACTCCCAGTTACATCGAGCACGTCGGACGTCGGTGCCCCTAGCTCAAAAGCACCGAGCTTGTGATCATCAATGTAGTAGCGAACGTTACTCATCATATCGATCGTTATTCCGGCCATTCGCGCGGCCTTCATAAACAACCAGGTCGGCGTCGGCACAACTCTGACCGACCGCCCGACGGCTCGGCCGATCGCCTGAGCCATGTCCTCAGCGCCGAGAAGCTCTGGTCCAGTAGGGCGGTAGCTCTTACCGGCGTGCCGGGCGGGATCCGTGAGAGCCGCGACAGCGACTCGCGCAATATCTTCATTTGACGGTGGTGCGTTGCGGCTATTGCCGTACATCCAGGGAAAGACGCCGAGATGCGCGGCCAACCCAATCGTCACAAGGTAGGCGTCAGCGAAAAAGCCCGGGTTTACGATCGTGTGCGCGACTCCGGGCGTCATTGAGAACAGTCGGTCGACGAGCCAATGCTGGCGGGTCATCAGCGAGGGATGCGACGGGCTTGCTAGCCATTGGGTGACGCCGACGATGTGCTCTAACCGGGCTTCTTTGGCGGCGACCGCAAAGGCGACCGCGCCCTGAATCATGTACGGATCGATGGGCGGACAATAATAGGCGCGTTGGACGCCCTTCAGCGCGTTGGCGATGCGCTCCACATCGCTCATGTCGGCGACCGCGATTTCGGCCCCCTGCGCCTTCAGCCGCGCGCTGCGACTATCTTCGTGGTGCACCACGGCACGGACGGGGTAATCGGCTTTCAGTAGTTCGCTAACGACAACGCTCCCGGTCTTACCGGTCGCGCCAGTAACGATGACCCTTGGCTTGATCATAATCCTCTCCTTCTGAGGTTCCCTTCCTGCAGCAGCGCTATCGCGCTGGACAGTTGATGCCGCTGAGAGTATTGATGGGCCCTCCTCCTCGCGGCGAAGTAGGGCGCGTTGGTCCTGGGAACGCGTGACGTTCATGCGCGAGCGGCCTCCGTCACATAATCCAGCGACTCCGCGCGTCGCGGCTGTTGCGAGGTTTTGCGCAGGAGACCGATCAGGGAATAGGAGTGGATGAGGAATGCGCGCGGCACGGCATAGACCGGGATGAGCACGATCGGAAAGACGATGCCACCCGCGCCGCCGCCGGTGAGCGTACCCAACACTACGGCATCCACGAGATCGGCCATGCCGAAAAGGTTCCATGCGATCGCAGCGCCGCGCGCATAGGGTTTGCCGCTATACCACGCGTAGGCAACGAAAAGGGCGAGCAATCCGGTCGCAACGTCGCCAATGCCGGCCGGCAGCGCGAAAAGACCGGGTAGCTCGCCCGTGTAATAGCGGACCAAGAACACGCCTCCCAGGACACGGAAGGTCTGGATGCCGATGAGCCAGTGCTGCGGCACGGCGGCGACGACGCGGCGGAATGTCGGGGAGAGGAGCAGGAGATAGCCCAGCAGCAGCGTCGCGAAAAGCGCCATGGGGACGCGCGGGGGCTGCACGTCGTTGCGGAAGACATTAGCGGCGCCGAGCAGGAACACGCCGACGAGCCAGGCCGCGGCGACCACCGCCGAGCCGACGATCCAGCGAGACTTGCGCGCTCTCGCGTCGGGCAAGGCGCGAATACCGATATAGAAGCCCAGCCAGGTTAGCGTCGAGGACACCGCCTGGACGATGGTCTGAATGAGAATGAGCGACATTAGCGTCTCCTTTCGCCGAATCGCGTTCCGATTCCGGCAATGCTGCGATGCGGCATCAAGACATCCTTCTATGCGGGAATGAGAGTCACGGCTGCCCTCCAACGCCCATCAATGCGCTCAGCGGCATCAACGGTCCGACGGGAATGTACTCGTGATCCATCAACTGTTCTTTCGCGAGGGGGAGCGTTTCCATAAGGGCTCGCGCCTCGTCCTCGGTCTTTGCGTCAACCAGGAAGATGACGCCTTTGCCATCGCCCCGTGAGTACCACTCGCGGATTTTCCCGTCGAGGTAGAGCTTCACAGTTGCCCGAATCTCTTCGGGTATGACGGCCATGATTTGTTGAGGGGTTACGCTCGGCTTGGGAGTCTCAATGACCAGCACGGCGGTAGTTTTGGGTATAGCTATACTGGGCACGCCTGAAGCGCCGCTAGACTGTGATTGCGCTACCGATGCCGCGGGAAGCACTGCCATAAGCAAAGGGATCATAAATTTCATTGGTTCTCCTCTCGATTCAGTTTGGTATCGTTTGCTCCATTTGTAATAGAGTACGACAGTACTCTTACGACTCAAAAAAACTTACTCTTCTGCGAAGCTCTTTACGAAGAAGTTCCTCGCCTGCAGCAATCTCTGCTCGCGCATTTTAGGGTCCGGAGTAACGCGGACCATCATCAACACCCCCGCCATACCGGGGAACAACAACCTGCACTTCGCCAGTCTTTCTTCTCGCGTCCGACCAGGAACAAACCGCGATAGCCGCTCACGGTACGCTTCCAGCAACGCCTCAATCCGTTTGCGCACGGACAACGGCTTTCGCGCGAGCTCCGGCCCGAGGGCGGCGCGCACGCAACCGGATCCCGGCGAATTGGCGTGGCCTACGCTTAGATAGCGTTCGATGATGGCCCGCAGAGCCTGACCTTCGGGCGCGGACTTTGCAACCTCCTCCATACCTCTTCCCGTCTCGTCGAGTGCCCGTGCCACCGCTTCGACGAACAGGTCGTCCTTGCTCTTAAAATGCCGGTAGAAGCCGCCTTTTTTCAGGCCTACCTTCTTCATCACCGTCCCGATGCCGCTGCTGTCCCCGCCGCGCTCGCGGAAACAGCGAGCGGCGACGGAAAGAATTTTCTCGTGGTTTTGCGCTTTGTGTTCTGGCGAGTATCGCATAGCGTAAGAGTACTACCGTACTCTATAATTTGTCAAAGCCAAAATTGATACTGCTACCCCCGGCCGAAGGTGGAAGAAAGACTCGGAGTCGCTGTTGACTTCGACGATAGCGGACTACGTAGAATCTATGAAGGAGGACAAAGTCGCGATGCGTAAACTTGTTTCGTCAGGATCGCCGTTCGAGCCGCGAATCGGCTTTTCACGAGCCGTCAGGGTGGGACAGGTCGTCGCTGTTTCAGGCACTGCGCCGATTGCGGCAGACGGAAGCGTAGCCTGTCCTGGCGATGTCTATGGCCAAACGAGACGTTGCCTTGAGATTATCGCGCAAGCTGTGGTGGACGCTGGCCTTTCCCCCAACACTATGGTGCGGACGCGAATCAGGTTGACCGATGTCTCGCAATGGGAAGCAGCTGCCCGTGCGCACGGCGAGTATTTCGCCGCCATCCGGCCTGCCACCACCTTCGTCGAGGTGCAGGGTTTCATCAATCGCGAATGGTTAGTTGAGGTTGAGGCGGATTGCATTGCGGACAACTAAGACATTTCGGTCATCAAGGCGATGCTCGAATGCAGTTTTACGTTTTCCATAACTCCGATGTGTACAACTCCCGAATGACGGGCAAACACGGCAGCGGTTTTCCATAGCTTCCTCAACCACTTTTGAACCCACGATTTCCACCAATCCGATACATCGAGTCGATATTTCATAAATCGATGATCTTCGATATTCGCAATCCTCTGTATCGGTTAAGGTTAATCAGTGGAAGAGCGCAGACCAGAAGGGCTTGGCGTCTGCCGTTAAATGGCTTGCGATGGGCAACGTTGGAGGGAGCAGTTCAATCTCGATGCGCCTCTGCCTTGTCGCGGCAGAGGTCCCAGCACGCTGCTCACGCTAGGTCCAAGTGTTCAATCACGATCCTCAGGGTTACCCGTTGGGAGCGACTGTTGATCGCAGAGACTTGCGAAGCCACACATGACGCGGATCGGTATTCATTCGCGGGTGCCAGGCCATCAGGAAATGAAACGCCTGCAATTCTTGCGGTGCTTTCACAAGCCGCAACCTGCGATCGTTTTTGATAACAGATGTCATGCCGCTAGTTACCGTAAGGACCAGTTCCGTGCCGGGAAGGCATTGCAGCGCCACACCGAAGTAAGGCACGCGAATACAAGAACTCCGTTTTGCACCGACAGCCGCCAGCTGCTTGTCTGGAATTGTTTGCACCCCCTCATAGGTGGCAACCACGATGTGGCTCGCGGCCAGGTATTGCCTAAGTTGCAGCCGGTCGCCAAAGTGGCTGTCGCGCGCCACGGCGCAAATCCAATCCTCCTTGTAGAGCCTTTCCGACTGAAAATGCGACGGCAGGAGCCCGTCATCAATGTGGAGAACAAGATCGAGTTGCCCGTGTTCCACGAGTTCTGCGATGCCGCTCCGCCAGGGCCAGAATTCGAACTGCACTTGATAGCGTCCGTTCGCGTATTGGCGGCACAAGCGAGGGAGCACGACCGTACATACATTATCCGGACCTGAGATGCGGAAATGGCTTTTCTCGCGCATAGGATCAAACAGAGCCGGCGCAACGAGATTCTCCATCGTGGGCAGGAGTCCCTCAAGCTCGTCGAGAATCTTTCGACCTCGCAGAGTGAGTTCGAAGCCATTCGGCGATCGAATCAGAAGATCATCCTGAAACATCACGCGTGCGCGCTGCAGGGCCCGGCTCACGGCCGGCTGACTGAGCAATAGTCGGGATGCTGCTGCGGTAATGCTTTTCTCCTCGGCAATCGCAGCAAACGTAACCAGGAGATTCAAATCCGCCTGACGTAATTTCTCTAGACGCATAGACATCATGTTTATTATGCATGATTCGCATGCGGGTGTCTGCTCATCTGTAGCTCTTAAGTCGACAGAAACTGCACAGACGGAGAATTCAATGCCACGAGAAAACGGTTTCGAGAATAAGCGGGTGGTCATCGTAGGTGGGTCGTCGGGGATTGGTCTGGCAGTCGCCGAAGAGGCGGCATCGCAGGGAGCCGACGTCGTGATCGTCTCCAGCAAAGCAGAACGAGTTCAGGAAGCGATTCAATCTATCGGAGGAGAAGCACGGGGACAGGTGGTAGACGTCTCAGATGAAGGGGCTGTGGAAAGCTTCTTTAAAAAGCTAGGAGCATTTGATCACTTGGTTTTCACTGCAGGTGACAGCTTGCACTTGCACCAGCTTGCTCTTACGGATCTCAAGCAGGCAAGACGCGCATTTGAACTGCGTTATTGGTCTGCACTTGCCACGGTCAAATATGGAAGTCCGCAGATTCGCAAAGGCGGCTCGATCGTTCTCACGACGGGAGTCGCCGGCCAGCGCCCACACAGTGGATGGGTAATTGCCGCAAGTGTCTGCGGAACAATCGAGGCGTTAACACGTGCCCTGGCCATTGAGCTGGCACCGATCCGGGTTAACGCTGTATCCCCTGGAGTGGTCCGGACGAACCTGTGGCAGAACATGAGCTCATCAGAAAGGGAGCTGCTCTATGAAAGTGTGGGCAAGAGTCTGCCTGTGGGGCGAGTCGGCGAAGCTCATGACATTGCACAAGCCTACCTATTCTTGATGAAGGAAGGTTTCGGCACCGGCCAGACCGTCGTGGTTGATGGGGGTACGGTCCTGGTTTAGCACCGTAGACGTGTCTTTCTGATTGGGTACAACCGACAACTTCGTTCGCAAAGGAGATATTTAGTGAGTATTACGTCTCAGAAGAAAGAATCACTTACGCAGCAGAGGCTCAGGCCCAATCTAAAGCCGCAATACGACTTCATCGTTTGTGGCTCAGGCTCATCGGGGTCAGTGATAGCGCGCCGCCTGGCCGAAAATCCCGACGTCAGCGTGCTCTTGCTCGAAGCAGGCGGCAGCGACGAGGTGCCAAGCGTGACAGAAGCGGCTCGCTGGGTTGAAAACCTAGGGACCGAGCGCGATTGGAAGTTTGTGGGCCAACCCAATCCACACCTCAGAGGACGTTCCATGCCGCTAAGTATGGGCAAGGTGCTGGGCGGGGGATCCAGCATTAATGGGCTGGGTTGGGCACGCGGACATAAGAACGATTGGGATTTCTTCGCATCCGAGTCCGGCAACACAGCATGGAACTATGAGTCGGTACTGAGGATCTATCGCCGGATTGAAGACTGGCAGGGCGCACCAGACCCCACGTGCCGCGGAACCGGTGGATTGGTTTTTGTGCAGTCCGCGGCTGACCCGAATCCGATCGCTCCCGCCATGGTGGAAGGGGGCGTTCCATCGGGATGCCGACCTTCGATAGCAACAATGGTCGTCTGATGGAAGACGGGGGCGGGGCCTCGATTATCGATGTGCGCGCACGCGACGGAAAGCGCCTATCCGTCTTTCGAACTTATGTCTTCCCTTACATGGACCGACCTAATCTGACTGTGCTCACGCACGCATTGGTTACCAAGCTTACCTTAGAGGGAAATCGAGCCACCAGTGTGGAGATCGCTTGTGACGGAAAAATCCAACGGATTACGGCTGGATTCGAGGTTGTTCTTCCGTTGGGCGCGATGCACACGCCAAAGGTGCTGATGCTTTCTGGCATTGGCGATGAGGCTGAGCTACGACGCCTGCGCATACCGGTAGTGCAACATCTTCCAGGCGTAGGACAGAACTTTCAGGACCATTTTGCTGTCGGGTGTATGTGAGAGTATCAGGAACCGCTTGCTCCCCGCAACAATGGAGGCGAGGCCACGTTCTTCTGGAAGAGCAATCTTGGTCTTGACACTCCGGATTTACAGACCTGCCAGGTAGAAGGTCAGCTGTGCAGCGCCGAGACAGGCGCTAAGTTCAATCCACCTGCGGCTTCCTGGACGATGTATGGAGGTGTCGTACGCCCGAAAAGCCGAGGCCAGATTCGCTTGACCGGACCCAACCCCGACGACCCTATACAGATCGAGGCCAATACGCTGTCCCACCCGGACGACCTGAAGGCCGCAGTAGCGTGCGTGGAACTTTGTCGGGAGATTGGCAATTCGGCTGCGCTTCGACCCTTCACAAAACGCGAAGTCATGCCCGGCAACCTGAGAGGAGCGGCACTAGAAGACTTCATTCGCGATGCGGCCTCCACTTACCACCATCAGACGTGTACCGCGAAAATGGGGCGCGATTCGATGTCGGTCGTAAACGGTCAACTCAAGGTCTATGGGATCGAAAACCTTCGCATTGCAGACGGCTCGATCATGCCGCGCGTGACCACCGGGAACACCATGGCTCCCTGCGTCATCATCGGCGAACGTGCCGGAGAAATCCTCCGGGAGGAACACAAACTGTAGGCAGAGATGTAGATGAAAGGAGATCAGGGATGTATGAAGTATCAATTCAGACGTTATCGCCGCAAAGAGTCGTATCGGCGGTGCTGAGGCCGCTAAACCAAGAACAGATTGAGGACGCTGTCGCTTGTTTCACCGCGGATTTTCGGTAGAAGGATCACGGCATTGGATTGGAGTTGACGGACAAAGAGCGTTTGACCGAATTCTTCCGGAAAACACGGGAGCTTTATCCGGATTACTTTCTGTAGGCCGACCATACGTTCGTGAGCGACGAGCATGTGATCACGCAGTGGACACTTCAAGTCACTATCACCGAGCCTTTCTACGCTGGGCTCACCAGAAGGATTCCTATTTCGATAGCTGGAGTCTCAATCGTACGTGCTGATAACGGCAAGATTGCTGACTGGGCTGATTACTACGACGGTTTGACCGTCCGGCGTAATGCCCTGGGCGCACACTTTACGGAATGGGTCGAATACTAAATGAGGGAAGTTGTCGGCCCCTGTTGCATCTTCGTCAACCGAGAGCCGCGATGGCACCGTGCCGCAACGCCAGGGCTGACTGGGCCAGACAGCATAACGATGATCTTGAGGATCGAGCGATTTGCCCGTCACTCGGGAGTCGTCACTCCCCAAAAGGCGACCTCGCGAACCAGGCCCGCCGTAGAAGCTGGGATAACCTCCGGTTAGCAGGCCAAACGCCGAGACAAACACTATTGTTAAAGCGCAAAAGCCGAGGTCCGTACGCTTGGAACTTGCAGACGCTCTAAATTCCCGATCTTTACTTCGTTGAGATTGCTTTTCCGGCTTCACGGATGATTGATCGCAACCAGATGTGGGCCGCGTCGGTTTGCATCCTTTGATGCCAGATCATGACGTATTTGAATGAGCCGAGCGCCGCCGGCCCTTCGAGAATTTTGGTCACTCTCTTGGGCGCTTCGAGCCGCGCCATTCGGCGTGGCACAGTCGCAATCATTTCTGTCACAGCCGCGACGCGCATGGCGACGGTGTGTTGAGCCACGACCAGCGGACAGCGCCGTTTCTCACCGATTGCGGCCAAGGGCTTGTCTGGATGGGTCTGAACGCCCCCAATAATGTCCACGGCAACATGCTCCGCAGCTAGGTACTGTTTGAGAGTAATAGCCCTTTCGAATTTACTCTTCCGGGATACGACACAGACAAAATCTACCTTGAAAATCACTTCTTTGCTGAGGTGGAACGCAGACGTGTCGTGGTCCGCATTCAGCACAAGGTCGAGCCTGCCTTTCTCCAACGCCTCGTACTGTCCGGCGTGGAGGGGGACAAAGCTGAAATCTACTTTTGTGGGTTTCGACAACACAAAGTTGCACAGTGGCGGCACGAGGAGGTGTGCGGCATGGTCGGTAGCCGCGATTCGAAAAGTAGCATCCTCGGTCGAGGGATCGAAGTCGCCGCCAGCCATTAAGCGGTCAAGACGGGGCAGCATTGTCGCAAGGTCTTGCAGGAGGCGCTGTCCTTTCGGCGTCGGCTCGTAACCGTTCGCCGTTCGAATCAACAGATCATCGTGAAACATGTCTCGCAAGCGCTGCAGCGCGCGGCTGACAGCTGGCTGGCTCAAGAACAGGCGTGCAGCGGCACGAGTGACATTGCGCTCTTCCGCGAGAACGGTAAAGACGATCAAAAGATTTAGGTCTGCTTGACGTAATTGCGTTACACGCATGATCACTATAGGCATTATGCATTGGATTTATGTTTTGGCAAGCTGCATATTACTTCTTGTCGGCAGGGGTACAAAGAAGAAGGCCACCTGGACAGAAGGAGAACGTCATGAAAAAGGTTGCGATTATTACCGGCGCCTCTGGCGGAATCGGAGGCTCGATCGCAAAACGACTGGCTAAAGATGGATTTTCGGTGGTTGTGAACTACGCGGGAAAACCGGCCCCAGCACAAGCAGTTGTCGCAGATATCAAGGCTGCGGGGGGACAGGGCATCGCTGTGCAAGCAGATGTGGCAAATGCCGAAGACGTGGAGCGGCTTTTCAAAGAGTCGATGGACGCTTTCGGTAGACCCGATGTGGTGGTTCACTGTGCGGGCATCATGCCACTCTTTTCGATTGCCAGCGGAGACGTGACCGCCTTCGACAAGGTGATCGCGACGAACTTACGCGGAACCTTCCTGGTATTCGCGCAGGCGGCTCAACATGTTCTCGATGGCGGCCGCATCATGGCTTTTTCCAGCAGTGTTCTCGCCAAGTCCTTCCCGACCTACGGTGCCTACATCGCTTCCAAGGCGGGAGTTGAGGGGCTGGTTCACGTGCTTGCCAACGAACTGCGTGGCAGAAACATCACGGTCAATGCGGTGGCGCCGGGCCAGGTGCAAACCGAGCTGTTCCTGAAGGGCAAGAGCGACGCACGGATCGACGAATTAAAGAAGATGAATCCGCTCGAACGGCTCGGCCAGCCAGAAGACATGGCAAATGTAGTGTCATTCCTTGCTGGTCCTGAGGGGGGCTGGATCAACAGCCAGGTTGTGCGCCCTAACGGCGGCTTTGTCTACTGATTGGAGTTCGGAACCTTGCAAAGACACACGAGACACCAGGTAGAAGGAGGAGCCAGTCATGAAGAAGGTAATCGTAATCACTGGAGCTTCGAGCGGCTTTGGCTGTCTGTCCGCCAATGCCCTTGCGAAGACCGGCCACACCGTCTATGCAAGCATGCGCGACACCGACGGGCGCAATGCCCCTCACGTTGAAGCGGCGGCGAAGTTCGCGAAGGAGAACAATGTTGATCTGCGGACGATTGAACTCGACGTGGCATCGCAGTCTTCGGCCGACGCCGCGATCCAAAAGATCGTGAGCGACAACGGTCACCTGGACGTTGTGATCCACAATGCTGGACACATGGTGTTCGGTCCGGCTGAAGCCTTCACGTCCGAACAACTCGCAGAGCTCTACGACGTCAACGTGCTCAGCACTCAGCGGGTGAACCGCGCTGCGCTGCCTCAGTTACGAAAGCAGAAGAACGGTCTGGTGGTATGGGCAGCAGCAGCGCGGCCGGAGGAACACCACCTTATCTTGCGCCGTACTTCGCGGCGAAGGCCGGCATGGACGCCTTGGCAGTGATCTATGCGCGCGAGTTGACGCGTTGGGGTATAGAGACCTCCATCATCGTTCCCGGAGCATTCACTGGCGGAACCAATCACTTTGCCCATGCTGGATCGCCAGCGGATACAGCTCGCGCAGCGGAATACGAGGCAGGTCCCTATAAGGGCTTTGCTGACGAAGTGCTAAAGGGGTTTTCTTTTATTGTGCCGCCCGACGCCGATGTGTCGGCCGTTGCGGAGGCGATCGTGAGAGTCGTGGACACGCCATTTGGAAAGCGCCCATTTCGCGTTCACGTCGATCCTACTCAGGACGGTGCGGAAGTGGTGAACATGGTGTCAGATCGGGTTCGCGCCGAGCTGCTGCGACGGATCGGATTCGGTGATCTGTTGACCCCACGCGTCCTCACAACCAAATCCCAGAACGCTGCCTAAAGGCTTTTTGCAGTCCTGTGCGAACTCATGAGTACGTGGAATCGGGTCGATGCTACGGATTTCGTCGCGGTCATGGTCGAAGACGTTCTTCCGCCTTTCCGGGCGGTGATAGAAAGTTACGACCACGCGCACGCGGCGCAGAAGACAGGAGAGAAAACTAAGTTGGAGATATCCGAGGAGGCGGCGACGAAGTGAGGCCGTCGGAAGCGCGGCTATGCGCTCCCTCCGCCAGACTATTTCTCAATCGGAGGACAGAATGAGTACTTCACAGTTGGACGACCAGAGGAGCATCACACTGAAATCCACTGTCACATGACGCGCGCTCGGTAAACACGGGCCGACGGTTTCGAGCATCGGTCTCGGCGCCATGGGAATGTCCGAATTGTACGGCAAGGCTGACCGCACTGAAAGCATCGCCACTATTCGCGCTGCCCTCGATGCTGGAATCAACCTGATCGACACTGGCGATTTCTACGGCAGCGGCCACAATGAATTGCTGATCCGGGAGGCGCTGACCGGTCGCACTCGCGAAGCATCGTGCGCAGTGTCAAATTCGGCGAACGCCGCGATCCTGCGGGGGCTGGGGTGGAACCGACAATAGCCCCGCGGCACTGAAGAATTCTCTCGCACAAAGCCTACAGAGGTTGGGCACCGACTACATCGACATCTATCGGCCCGCACGGCTGGACCCAAACGTGCCGATCGAAGACACAGTCGGCGCTATGGCCGAGATGGTGAAGGCCGGGTACGTTCGCTACATCGCCCTGTCTGAGGTCTCTGCGCAGACGATGCGAAAGGTGCACTCCATACATCCGATTTCGGACCTGCAGATCGAATATTCGCTGATCTCGCGCGGCATCGAGAAAGACATCCTGCCGACCTTGCGCGAACTAGGAATCGGACTTACCGCCTATGGCGTCCTGTCCCGCGGCCTCATCAGCGGCCACTGGAGCAAGGCACGCGAAGGCGATAATGACTTCCCAGCATCAACCCTCGGTTCCAGGGCGAAAACCTGGGCCAGAACCTGCAACTCGTCGAAAAACTGCGAGAACAGGCGCGTTCCAAGGGCGCGACCGTTGCACAAGTGGCGATTGCTTGGGTGCTCGCGAAGGGAAAGGATATCGCCCCTCTCGTTGGCGCGCGCACGCGCGATCGCCTTGATGAGTCCCTCGGCGCGCTCAACGTTGAACTCAGCCCTTCGGATGTGGAGCAGATCGAGCGTACTGTCCCGCCGGAGACGGTCGCAGGCACCCGATACAACGCGCACCTGCTGGGTCAGCTCGACACCGAGAAGGCCGGCTGAATGCTATCTCATGGGCAGTACCGAATAGGGAGAACAAGATGGGCGTTAATCACGTATTGACGTTCATCAACATGTCTTGCCGCCCTTCTGGGCGAACGAGTTGCCAGCTCATGGCGGCGATCCCTCGGGCGCCCGGTCCGGCGATCCCAGGAGCACAGTTCTCCCTCAATGGTCGCCAGAGGTCGCGATCGACCTGATGGACTCGCAAGAGATCGCAATCGGAATCCTCTCGCTGACTGCGCCGGGCATCGTCGGTTGGGACAAAAGCGAGCGACGGAAGATGGCGAGACGCGTCAATGAATACACGGCGGATCTCGTCGCCAAGCGGCCCGATCGTTTCTGTAACTTTGCGCCGGCGCCGCTCCCCGACGTCGATGGTGCTCTTTCGGAACTCGAATGTGCGCTCGACACACTACGGGATGATGGGGTGATTCTTCTTGGCAATTATGCCGACAAATACCTCGGCATGCGCCCTTCGAGCCGCTGTGGGCGGAACGCGATCGACGCCACGCTGTGGTGTTCGTGCATCCCGCATTACCACTGCCTCCGGTGGCTGGCGTCGCCGGTCCGCTCGTCGACTACCCATTTGATACCACCCGAACGGCCGTCCAACTCGTCCTGAACGGTATAGTGGACCGGTATCTCGGAGTCCGCATTGTCCTGGCGCATGCCGGCGGCTTTGTGCCCTATGCCTCGCATCGCTTCGCCGAGCTTGCGAGCGTCTTTCGTGCCTATGCTGCGACGCCAGCCGACATTCTCGGGAGTTCCGGCGCTTCTATTTCGACACGGTGTTGTCATCGAGTCCGGCGGCATTGCCAAGTCTCAAAGCTTTCGCCCAAAACGACCGCATCCTGTTTGGCACGGACTTCCCCTTCGCACCCGATGACGTCGCCACGTACTTCACCAACGGACTGGACGCCTATGAGGGCTTGACAGCTGACGAACACCGGGCGATCAGCCATGGCAATGCATGGATTCTGTTTCCGCCTCGCCTTAGCGCTCGACACAATGAAAACGGGTCCGGCCAGAAGTGGAGCGATCAGCGAGGGCAACGAAATCCGGAAACCGCGGTGAAGACGAATCCAGCCATCCTCTTCGTTATTAGTGTTGTTATTAGCGTTATGCCGCTACGGAGGTTCCGCAGCGGCAATTTTCTTACAGCCATTGTGCTGATCCACGAGGGGCACGAGGCGCTCGGAGTCCAGTGTAGCCCGTGGTTTCCATGACCAGCTTCTTACATCGGATATTCCAGAGCTCACCGACGAGCAGTTGCGCAATGCTGTACGTGGGGAGATGTATCGACCTGTCAAGAAGCCAGTGACCATGCGGCTAGATGCGGATGTGATTCACTGGCTCAAGTCACAAGGGCCCGGCTATCAGACCAAGGCAAATCGACTACTGCGCGCAGAGATGCTGCGCTCGCTGGTACGGTCCGGGAAGCACCGGCAGTCGTTCGCGACAAGGATTGCGCCAAAGCACGCCGAGCGAGCAACAGTACGCCGCCGGCGCGGGTAGGTGCTACTTTTGCAGGTTGGGACTGCTCTCGAACCCACGATTTCAACCCACGATTCGGATGTCTCTCACGTCTTTTCAAGGACTTAGGCGGCCACCTGAAGTCACTCAAGTTGTTTAAAACACAGCATAACGTAGCACTGAACAAGGCTGGCGTCGGCGGTGCAAATCCGCCCCCGCAACCAATGAACTATCGTTTAGCAGACCAGCCCGAAATTTCACACCTGTGATTTCACACCTGTGGTCGCTCCCGGCCCCAAGGCAAACGGCTTTCGCGAACTGGGCTGATTAACTTCCGCATTGCCGACTCGGACTAAGCCGCTGGCGCGGCGGACGCTACCGCGTGGGTGAGCCGAGAGACTTCCGGCACCGCTGACATAGTGTGGGTCATAGGGAAAGGAGATTCCTGTGACCCGTTTACGCAAAATAATGTTGGAAGAACTCCAGCGTCGCAACTATTCTGCCATCACCACGCGCAATTACCTGCGGGTGGTGACCGGAACGCGGTCACAAGGTAAATGCTGGAGCACTGCCGCTTCAATCGCAACGTGGATTGCAGATTCACGGTTTCCGCTCAATCCTGCGTGTCAGTCGCGCGGATCTATAGGAGCGGGCGGCGTTCCTTGAACCTCGATCGCCTCACCAGCGCGCAAACACAGATCCTCGCGATAACGGCCTGCAATGATCTGCACGCCGACCGGGCTCTTACCCACGAGCCCCGTGGAGACTGTCAGGCCCGGCAGGCCCATGGTTGGGAGCGCTCGCATCAGAAACTGCGCGTCCCACACACGTCGAAACCCCGTTTCACCTTGCAGATCGAGTCCGTCGGGAAAGGGCAGCTCGCCTGAAACCGGGACCAACAGCACTGCATACTTGGCCAGGAACACCTGCCACTCTCGCGTCACCGTAGCGCGCTGAACGAGGGCACGCGCTACGACGTCCGCGGGAAACGTTTTGGCACGAGGTTCGAGGTTCGCAATTAGCGCCATAGCGCCCGGATCTCCGTCGCGCGCTACCGCGTCCGCAAGCTGCGCGAAACCGTCACCGAGCCACAGCCATTCATTGACTTCAGCCGCCTCATTCAAGGGCGGCGTATCGTCAATCTCCTCCACGGTCCATCCTGCGTCACCAAGGCGACGCCCCGCATCCTGAACTGCTGCTTCAACCTCCTGGGTAACACCCATACCTCCGGGTCGCACGCATAGCGCGGCACGCAGCTGCATGGGTGGGCCTTCCAGAGGCGCCGGCACCGACCACGGATCTCGTGGATCGGCACCTGACATCGCAGCTAGACTGAGGCGAAGATCCTGGACGGTGCGTGCAATCGGCCCCTTCACGTGCATTATTTGGAGCCCGATGGTATCCTCCGGCGAGGATGCGTTGTAAGCAGGAACTCGCCCGAGACTCGGACGAATCCCATGAACGCCGCAAGCATACGCGGGGTAGCGCACTGAGCCGCCGACATCTGTTCCTATGGCAATGTGTCCGATACCCGCTGCGAGGGCAGCAGCTCCACCACCGCTGGATCCGCCAGGAGTGAGCATCGGATCACGTGGGTTGCGCGTGCTGCCATAAAGCACATTGCTGGTAAACCAACGCAGGGCAAACGTTGGCGAGTTGCTGCGCCCTAGCAGCACTGCACCGTTGCGCAGCAGATTGTCTACGACAGGGCTGTTGAATTTGGCGACCCAGTCCTTTCGCAGCCTGCTGCCATCTGTCGTGGCGAACCCTGCCTGGTCGATGTTGATCTTGAGAGTGATCGGCACCCCGGCGAGTGGGCCTGGATCGTTGCCTCGGGCCAATAGCTTGTCCACCTGGTCCGCCTGCTCTCGCACCAGATCCGGCCGGCAGTCGACGATCGCGTTGATCCGCGGGTTGACGGAGTCGAGTCGCTGCAGTGCTGCGTCGGCTACCTCACGGGCGGACACCTTGCCCGACCTTACGAGGCCAGCGACTTCGCTCGCCGAGAAATGCCAAAGTTCAGTCATCGAGATTGTTCCGACATTCATCGAAGTTGCTCCTATATAAGGCCACCGCTGCTGTGGTAATCATTCTGAAGGCGATGATTGTCAACTACCTCGCTTCTTCTGGACGCTGAATCCTAACTTTCCGAGCCCCCTTAGGGCACCGACTTTCCCGCCCTCGAAGTCACCGGAGCAAGTCGTTGCCCCGTGGCGAACTCATAAGCTGTACCCAAGATTGCTTTCGGCGGGTAACGGCACTCATCCCAAACCAGCTCATAAGTCGCGGTAGGGGCGAAACCATGGTCGGAGAAGAACTGCTCCGGGCCTAGCCGGTCATATTCGTGTATCGCGCGCAACACTTCACGACGGGTCACGCGGTCCCACGTCACCATGTATTCATTCCTCCCGACATATTCATGAGCGCCCGTCGCAGCACCTGCGTCTGCTACCTCGTGGGCCGACATAAGCGGTCGCGAACGGTCGCTCGCCACTAGTGCACGTGCGGGGCCAAAGTCGGCGCGCATTCGTCCTTCGAGGATTACCTCATGAGACCGACTACCACTCGATCGTGTTGCCCTAACGCCGACTGCGAGGACGCGTCGATTAGACGTCGTCGCGTCGTCGTGACGTCTCGCTGGTCGATGGGCCGTCACGTCGTCAGAAATAACCATGCGGCAACTACCTCGATGCACCCCAGATGTCTCGCTCGTGCGATATTTCGGTGGAGATGCCGCCAGAGCATGGCCGCAACCCTGGAGGCCTCTAGCGTAATGCTCGGTCCAGCGCAACATGAAATTAGACAATAGAGGGTGAAGAGGAACGGGACCTCGTGACGCTTTGCTCTTCGGCGAACCTACGCGACCACACGTCCAAGTACGCCTGACACGAATCAGTCCTTCAGCAAAACTGACGTCTTGCCAATTGCAAGCCCAAGCATTCCGATATACGGAGACCTGTACCGGCAGCCAGAAGCGTCAGAGTCCGCTCCGGTTCTGGCAGGCAAGCCAATACTGCGTAGGCCTGTTTTGGTGTAAGAATCAGTGCTTCGTATCCGCTGGTAGTTTTGCAGCGAACAAAACGCATCGGATTGGATTCCTGATTTCGAGGAATCAGTCCGTATCTCTGAGCCATCCGGGCTGCTTTCGTGAACAGCCCTAGATTCTGATTTCTCAGGTCGCTAAACAATGTCACAAAACAGTGGAGTCCCCGGTCTTAGGTAACAAGTTTGAGTGATGAGTGCGAGTTGTTGACAGGTCTGTTCGGTGATTAGGTCAGAAGGAGTCTTTCAATGCCAAACGGGTCCAAAAAGATGGATGGACAACAATGCGTCGAACTCAAGCCCGACTTTCTTGGAGAGCCGGCATGAGTTCGTGGCAAAACTTGCTTACCAAAACTGGGAGGGGAGGGGCAGGCCACTTGGCTCGCCCGACATTGACTGGTTTGCAGCGGAACAAGCTTTATACCAGTCTCTGGTATTCTCTGGGTTGGTTTCGCCATCCGCAAGCAACCAGCAGGACATGGAGCAGGAGATCTACCACTAGTGAATTTGCCGAACGAAGGTCGTCGGCAAGTGGGTACAGATTCCCGAATGCCCTAACGTCTGCTTGCCAACGGCTGCCATCCGCCAGCGAATGATCGCTCAGTCCAATGTAAGTTCAGGCACGTCACGGTTGTCCAATCTTTGGCCGGAGATCGCGGCGAGTTTGCTTGGTCTCAGGAACCACATGATCTGATCTGCGAGACGCAAATACAATCTCGCGGAATTTTGGTGCGTGTCCGACCGGCGGGTGGTGACAGCCGAATTCGATCATCGCGGGCAAACAACCAACCGCCGGGCTCTGGCACCACGTGACCGAACTCGACGATCTGAGTCGCTTCACCTCAATGAAGATCACTTGGGTGAGATTCTCTGGCACCCCGGTCAGTTCTTTGTAGGTGCGACCAATTGCCACCGCGACTCTGGTCTTCGGTTCGCTTGAGAGACGTCCCTCGGGCACAATCACATTGAATGTAGGCATGATTTTCTCCTTCGTTTTTTTGCATTTGTTGAGCAAACCGTGTCTCGCGTTGCTAGAAGCAGGATTAATATTCCCATTCGGGTTGCGTAAAACACTATCTGCTGCGGCCATGGTACGTGTATATTGAGCACCTTTTGTTCAATACATACGTACGTGATCTGGTTCTGCGTCGTCTTAGCGCTTCTGAGGATATCGAGCACTCATTTCAGCCCGCCTCTGCTCCGAGACGTTGGCGCCGAGGATATCGAGCAATTGGAAGAGCGTGGGGATTGTCGCGCCGACTCCGAACTGTCCATCGTCGATTTCGATGAGATTTCTGGACAATGTGCATCGAAATCGACGATGGACAGTGGGCAGTCGGTGCGAAGATTCCCACGCTCTCTCAATTCCTCGATAACCTCGGCGCTAACGTCTCGGAGCAGAGGCGCGCTGAAATGGGACTTTCAGCGTTGCCATAACAACCTCATTTCGGAAGACTCTCGAGCGCTTCGAGAATGCCGTCGGCGGCGGGGTTGACCGCTATGGGAGAGATATAGCTCCAGCTAATGGTCCCCTTTTTATCGATGATGAAGAGCGCGCGCTCGGAGACTCCTTCTTCGTCGCGGTATGCTCCGTAAAGCTTCGACACAGCGCCTTTGGGTTCGAAATCAGCAAGCAACGGGAAGTGGAGCTTGCGATCGCGTGAAAATGTGGCGTGGCACCAAACGCCGTCCCCGGAAATTCCCATCAACTCGGCGTTGAATCGGTGAAACTCGGGCAATATTTCGTTGTAGAGTGCCATCCGGTCCCCGTACACCGGACTCCAGTCGGCTGGATAGATGGCCAGGATAACGGGTCTACCGCGCAGTTCCTTGAGCGACAGCATCTGGTCCGGCGTGACATGCAAGGTGAAATCAGGTGCCGATGTGCCCGCGAAAAATATTTGACATGGAACCTCCGGCCCTTCCTGCAGTTATGTTTCGGAAGTTATTATCGCTTACGAAGACGGGTTGACCAATTCAGTCTGGATATCGATCCTCGAAGTCAACGACCTGTGCACCGGGCAAAGATTTGCGATCTCCAATAGTCTTTGCCGTTGTTCTCTGGACAGCTCGCCAATCAGCGTGATCCGCCTCTCGATTCGATCGAGCATCGCTGCCGGTTGCTCACAGTTGACGCAGTCATTGGCGTAGTTCTTCGAATGTGTAAGGGCGACGCGGACTTCCTTAAGCGGCCACTTCTTGCGATCGGCGTACATCTGAAGAGTCATGTTCGTGCACGATCCCAGCGCGGAAAGCAGCAGTTCATATGGGTCTGGGCCAGCATCGCTGCCCCCTGATGTCTTTGGTTCATCCGCGAGCAAGTGGTGCAGGCCCACCGAAATGGCTTGGCGCAGGCCAGAGGGACCACCGATTACCATTACCGCTCTCGACATGTCTTAGCCTCCCGACTGGTGCATGGCCGGCAAATTCCTTAGGGTTGCCGCGCGCCTCAGCTCACTGTGTCAGCGCTCAGGAACCGCGTGATGTTCCTCAAAGCAGGAGTCCAGATTCTTGAGGTCTACCGCGACGCGAGCTTGCGAGCCTTCTGGTGCAGCCCTGAGATACTGGACAGGCCAAGAAATTGGCTGCCCTAGTTCATGGGCTGCCCGCAATGGCCAATACGGATCGCGCAGGAGTTCGCGGGCGATGATGACTGCGTCCGCCTGACCGGTACCGATGATGTGCTCAGCCTGAATTGGAGATGTGATCATTCCGACTCCACCGGTCAGGATGTTCGTTTCCCGGCGGATCTGCTCGGCAAACGGTGTTTGATAACCCGGACCAACCGGAATCTTTGCATGCGCGACATTGCCGCCAGAAGAACAATCGATCAGGTCCGCTCCAAGTTCCTTGAGCTGGCGGGCGAGTTCGATCGACTGCTGAATATCCCAGCCGCCATCCACCCAATCGGTGGCCGAGATGCGTACGAACAACGGTGCTCCCTCTGGCCAGGATCCTCGAACGGCGGAAACAATCTCGCGCAATATTCGAGTGCGATTCTCAAATGACCCACCATAGGAATCTGCTCTCTGATTGCTGAGAGGTGAGAGAAACTCATGAATCAGATATCCATGAGCAGCGTGAATCTCAATGACGCGGAATCCCGCTTCGCAGGCACGACGCGCTGCGGCCGCAAAAGCCGAAACGATGTTCCTAATACCGTCGATTGAGAGCGCTTGCGGTAGGGAATAGTCATCGGCGAAGGCCAATGCGCTCGGGGCAACAACATTGTTCCATCCCCCATTGCTCTCGGGAATCTTTCCGTGGCCGGACCACGGCCGGTAGGTACTTGCCTTGCGACCGGCATGCGCTAACTGCATCCCAGCCGCACTGCCTTGTTCATGAATAAAGCGGACGATTCGCTTCAGCGGCTCAATGTGATCGTCCATCCAGATGCCCAAGTCTTGTGGACTGATCCGGGCCTCGGGAAGAACTGCAGTTGCTTCGGTCAGCACCAGTCCAGCGCCACCTACCCCGCGGCTGCCGAGATGCACGAAATGCCAGTCGTTCGCGTATCCGTCAGTGCTGGAGTACTCGCACATCGGCGAGACAAATACACGGTTTGTAAACGTGATATCCCGAATCGTGAGCGGATCAAACAGGTGAGTCATAGCGTTGGCCACTGCCTCTCAATTTGCTTCTCGTTCACAGAATCGCCCGACGTCGTTGAATTCAGTAATGGCGACCCTCACCAACGCTTATCCACAACATCAGTCGCGTTCATAAAAAAGAGGCTTACGCACGGGAATTAATCTCCTATATCGAGGCCAAGGGCAGGCTGCGGTAGCGTTTGCCGGTGAGTTTCGCCAGCGCATTGACAACCGCCGGCGTGATCACCGGAACTGGCGGTTCACCGCATCCCGAGGGCTTTTCCGTGTCGGGCACGATGTGGACATCTACCGCAACTGGCGCATCCTTTATGTAGGGCGGAGTGTAACCGTCGAAGTTCCGCTGCTCCACCCGGCCATTCTTCAGGGTGATCGCTCCCTTGGCCATGAGTTGTGTGACCCCGAAACCGAGGCCCCCTTGCATCTGGCTCTCGATGGTAAGCGGATTCACTGCGACTCCCGGATCGACCGTAATTGTGGCGCGATGAATCCTGGGGCGCTGGTCCTCGATCGAGACTTCCACCGCGCAAGCCACTCCGGTTTCGAAGCTCTCGTGACACGCGATTCCGACAGCGTGATTGCGTGGAACGCTCTTGCGCCACGCAGTGCTCTTCTCTTCCAGGAGGGCCAGGCATGCGCGAAGCTTCTTTGCATCGGGAGAGAGAAGTTTAAGACGATAGGCAATGGGATCCGTTTTGGCACGCGTTGCCAGCTCGTCCACGAGCGTTTCCATGACGAATCCGCTGTGAGTGTGGCCAACCGAGCGCCACCACAGCACCGGGACGTTGACTTGCGGATGATGCGCAGAAACATGAAAGTTCGGAATGTTGTAGTGAGTGTCTACGGTGCCTTCCACTGCAGTTTCATCCACACCATTCTTAATCAGCAGCGCAGCAAATGGCGTTCCGGTGAGGATCGATTGACCTACAATTACGTGTCGCCACGCTACGGGCATGCCGTCGTGACCAATGCCAATCTCGATTCGATGGACATGCATGGGGCGATAGTAACCGCCCTGGACATCATCCTCTCGCGTCCAAACGAGCTTGACCGGTGTGCCGCGAAGACGTTTTGCGATCGCTGCTGCCTCCCGCTGTACGTGGGAATCGGGAACGGCGCGTCTGCCAAAGCCTCCACCCGCCATCTCAGTATGAAACGTCACCTGCTCAGGCTTCAGGCCGAGGACCTCGGCGATGGCCATCTGGTCGACGGTCTGGAACTGAGAGCCGGCCCAAACTTCCGCTCGATCACCATCGAACCGGATGGTGGTATTCAAGGGTTCCATCGGGGTGTGAGCCAGATAAGGAAATTCGTATTCCGCGACTATCCGGTTTGAGGTGGCGACGGCATCCATGGCCTTCTGGTCGCCGCGATTCACGGCAACGTTGCCAGGAGAGTGCGCCAGTTCCTTATAGTCTGCGAACAGTTGCGCGCTATCGGCTGGTTTTGCGGCGGAGAGATCCCAATCGATCTTCATGCGGTCGCGACCCTGCTTCGCCGTCCAGAACTTATCTGCGACAACTGCTACCGCCGTGCCCCTGACGAGTGGAATCTCGAATACCTCCCTCACACCTTCCATGCTGCGCGCAGCTTTGTCGTCAAAGGTTTTAACGCGGCCTCCAAAAACCGGCGAATGTGCGACGACTGCAGTCTTCATGCCGGGAAGATCCAGGTCCAGTCCAAACTTGATGGAACCGTCACACTTTGGCCGGCTGTCGAGCCGCCGGACGTGCTTTCCCACAAAGCGGAACTGAGATGGATCCTTAAGCTGGACCGTGGCAGGCACAGGTTGCTTAGCCGCGGCTTGTGCAAGTTCGGCGTACTTGGCCAATTGTCCGCTCGGGCCATGAACCACGCTGGCTTCCGCTCGGCACTGGTCAGGCGCGACCTTCCACTGATCAGCCGCAGCCGCCACCAACATCGCACGTGTCTTCGCACCCAATTCCCGGTATTGCTGGAACGAATGCGCAATCGAGCCGGAGCCGCCGACCATCTGAATTCCATACAGAGGATCCTTGTAAACGTCCGCGGCTGGAGCAAGTTCGGCGATGACCTGCGACCAGTCGGCATCCATTTCGTCTGCCAGAATCATCGGCAGCGAGGTGTATACACCCTGGCCGAACTCCAGCCGGTTCACTGTGATCAGGATCTTGCCATCCGGCCTGATCTGGGCGAAGGCGTCCGGCGGATAAGCCTTAGGCTTGGGTTGGGCGCCTTCCTGCGCGGCCAATGGAAGACCGAGATACATCGAAACCAGCAAGCCGCCCGCGGTGCTTGCGGAGACGCGCAGAAAGCTTCGCCGAGTCAGGTCCAGAACATTTCCAGTGGTTAGTGTCTCGAGCATCTCTCCGCCTCCTTATATTTATACCTTCAGTTGTTGAGACGCGCTCTTTATCGCTTCGCGAATGCGCACATAAGTGGCGCAGCGGCAGAGATTTCCGCCCATTGACTCTTCAATGTCCTTGTCGGTCGGCTTGGGAATACTCTTCAGCAAGGCAGCCGCGCTCATGATCTGCCCGCTCTGGCAGTATCCGCATTGAACGACGTCCAGAGAGACCCACTCGTCCTGCACGGCGCGGCCAACCGGATCAGTGGCCATGGCTTCGATGGTGACGACCGGACGGCTGCCCACGAGAGAAATAGGCACCACACACGAGCGTGTGGCCACGCCGCCGAGGTGTACGGTGCAGGCGCCACAGGCTGCGATGCCGCATCCGTACTTTGTGCCGGTCATCTTCAACTCTTCGCGGAGCACCCAAAGCAGCGGAGTGCCGGGATCCACGGTGACCTGCTTCGATAAGCCGTTCACGGTGATGGTATAGATTTCCACGACGTGCCTCCAGTCAGCGAGTTTGTGGGCAAGGCGTTCCGGCCTCGACCCACGTGCGAGTGGCCGTGACGAATTCCTCGTGCGTGAGCGGCGGCAGCGTCCGCATGCTGCCGTCGCTCCGGCGGCCGGGCTGGAATGCCCAGAGCACGAGCGGCTCCTCGGTGTTATGTTTCAATAGAGCTGCGCCGTCCCGATTGTCGTTTTTCGATCGATCCGTGAGCGACCTGCAAATTTCAGTGCTTGAAAGAATCTTGTCGTTCAGATCCTGCCACTTCATCGAAAACGGCGCCAGGTGCCAGTCATGCGCGCCGGGCACGCCCGTGCTGTCCGCATTAGCGGTCTGGTGGCAAGTGACGCACTGCAGCGCCGGTACGCCTTTACCCTCTGGCCCGCGCAGCACGTTCGCGAAATGCCGGTGCCGGTCGTCGCCCTGCTGTGGGTAGTTCGTGGCTGTGTGGCAGTTGATGCAGCGCGGATGGGTGAGCACGGAATAAACTTGCTGCCATGCGGCCAGCCCGTCCGTTCGCGTGGTGGCCACTGTCGGAGGCGCGCTTTGTTGGCCTTCTCGCCGGGGATTGGATGTCCATGCGGCAAGCGCCACGAGGGAGGCAAAGAGAAGAACTATTTTGCCGAAATGCATAGCGCTGAATTTCCTTGCGGCTCCTGAAGGAGCGACATGGCCAACCATCATACTCTGTGATCCTCTCTCCCTGGCACCGCGGCGACTCAATCGGCACTAAACGCGATATCCCGAATGTCGATTGCCACCAGCACCGGCTCCGGAAGGTTGAATATCTCGCGACCTATTTATCAGGAAGAAACAGACGAGTACGGTATAGCATCCGAGACTATACGACGGGAAGATGCTCATTTTTGAAATTTGTGCGCACAGCAAGCAGCTCAATAAGGAGAACTCCGAGATTTCAAAGCTCATCACCTCGCTACGCTTCAATGAGCCGATCCCCTGCACATTCACGACACTCTCTCACTGCCCTACGTGCACAACACCCTAAGCTCACAGTTCCTCTCGCCTGACGCCCCGGTATCTGATTTTATATCTTCATGGCGGCCTTGTGGCGATGCTTGTCCAGGTTGCAGCGAGTCCGCGTTCAACCCTCCCCAATCTGGGTGCCAGTGGAGCGATTACAACAGTGATGGGCGCGTTCATCGTGACCTACCGCGTGATCAAATTAAGGCAGTAGTTCTTATCTTCATTTTCGCGTGGATCACGTTCATTCCGGCGGTGGTCTTGAGCGGAGAGGGAGATTCTTGCCTTGCGTCGCTCCGCTGTTAATCTCGGCGCGATCGTAAGCAAACTTCTTCCCGCGGGTAAGGCACACCTCATCCGTGCCGTTGACAAGTGCAGGAAGCTTATGCCACAGGGGCTGATGACGGTTTCTCGCTTTCGTTCTCGCGATCTCGCGGCGGATGATAGGCAGCTGGGAGTTGCAGTTCCGAACGAACCTGCAGCAACTGCAGCAGCTGAGAACGGGAGACGACCCCATGCAGAGTACCATTCGCGACCACCGGCAACTGGTTGACATCCTTGCTGGTCACGAGTTTTAGTGCATCCAGAACTGGCGTGTCGGGAGTGATGACGTGCAACTCCTTTAGCGGGCGCATGGCTTCTCGCACAGTGGTCTTGTCCCAGCGGTCGCGCGGCATGTTGCCCACATCGCGGGGGGTAATGAGACCTACGAAGCGAGCCTGGTCTTCCACAGCGAAACATCGCTCGCCCGCCCTCAAAAGGTAAGTATCAACAAACTCCTGCAAACTCATTCCTGGGCTCACGATGGCGCAATCCCGCGACATTACCTCCGAGACTCGCACGCCACGAAGCGCAGCCGTTATCTCCACCTCGGCGTAGCTGGCCTTGGCTGCGTCCATCAGAAACCAGCCAATGAATGCGATCCACAAGCCGCCAAAGCCTGCGCCGGAAAAAAATTGCCATATCCCATCGAGAATGAACAGAAACGCGACGAATTGCCCGACGCGCGCGGCAACGCGTGTGGAGCGGTCGGCGTCTTTATTGATCGCCCATACGATCGCGCGCAGTACCCGGCCACCGTCGAGCGGAAAACCGGGAATCATGTTAAAGACCGCGAGAGCAATGTTGATATACCCCAACCAGACTAGGACCCCAGTTGCCGCAGTCTGTGCTTCGGTCAAACGTTGCCAGCCCAAACCGAGCGCTATGCCGAGACAGCCAAAACCGATAATCAGACTGGCGATCGGCCCGGCGATCGCGACCAAGAGTTCTGTTTTCGCGTCGCTCGCGTCGTCTTGGATTTGGGAAACACCGCCGAGCGCGAACAGGGTGATCGCCCTGACTTTCAAACCGCGAGCTTGGGCCACTAGTGAATGGGCGAGTTCATGCAACAGCAGGGTGACGAAGAACAGGGCTGCCGTGACCAGCGCAGCGATCCAGATCTGGCCCGGCCCCCAACTCGGGTCTACCTGACGAAAGTGTTCGGCGAGGGAGAACGCGATCAGGGCGGCGATAACGAACCAGCTGTAATGAAGCCCGATCTCTATGCCGGAGATTGTTCCGAGTTTGATGTTGGAGCGCATGTGCGACCTTCCTTAAGAAAAACCACGCAACTGTAGATAACGGATACTCAAATCCAGTTATTCACATCTTAATGATCGAAGAACCGAGTCTGCTCTTAGCGAACATGAATTGCAATGCTGGCGATTGCATTTCCAGTTCCAACAGGAAAAGAGAACCTTGATATTTCGGTTTAAAAGAGACAGAAATAGGTTTCCGCATTCATGTAGCTGAGTTATGAGCCACAGCATCAAAGCAGCATATGGCAATTCGCCAAGAGCGGCAGTCGCCTTCGCAGTCCCGCCCCCTAGATGTTTCATTCCACTGCGAAGGCGACTGTTGCTCGTTTATGTCTGCGGTCCGACACATTGTCAAACCAAAGCCCAACCTCCGCTCCTGCGAAGTGTTGGGTCCCGCTGTTGTGGCGATGGCGCGACTGCGACTTTGCGATCTGCCGGGTGGATGATGCCGCGAGGTTGTTTGAGAAACGTTGGTACCAACCGTCCGATTCCGGCGCAACGCAGGCCGTGTTCAATTGAAAATCGTTCTCAGTTTCTATGGCAGAAAAATGCAACCGATCCAGAGCCGCGCCATCATACTAAATACGCTACTGCGACGGCTCACATTAAGAAAGATGAAGCCTACAGCCGCAAGGCCCATTCCGCCTTAATGTGTGAATGAATCGTGTGTCCCAAGCGCAGAGCCGTTTCAATGCTTCGTCAGGTCGTGGCGGGCGTGTTGTGCTCTGTGTGTTATGTACTCAGGCAACGGCGAGCCAAATGCAGCCGTAACTATCTATTCTTGGCATCGCTGGAAGTCTCCGTCGCGGCTCTTACAATCAGGCTGCGCTCCGCGCGGCCAAATTACTTGTCCCAGAGAATAGTGAGATCGACCTCTTTCAGCTTTCAGCTTGATGGTATTCCGACGTTCAATGAGGATGACGAGAAGCGCCCACCATCATCAGTGCTGGAACTGAAGAAGTGCATTCGCCGCCGATGCTCCTTCTGATCGTAACGCTCGAGTACAACTACTCCATCCCTGGCGTCTTGAGGAACGCGATCGATTGGGCCTGTCGGCCCCATGGGGACAGCGCCTGGTCTGGGAAAGCAGCGGCGATCATGGGTGCGTCTATCGGCGCAATCGGAACCGCTCGGGCCCAATACCATCTGCGGCAGATCCTTGTAGCTCTCAACTTGTTTACCCGAATCAGCCTGAGGTTGCACCTGGAGTCGCTGAGAGAGATGGTTCAGAAGGAGAAGAGGCAAAGTGAGTGCAGCGAACCTCATTTCGAGTAGCAAAGGCGGCGTTCGGTGAGTCGTGCGGCGGCGCCGCTCTCTGAGTTATCTAGGAGACCTATGAGAGCTCTCGGCAGTTTGCTTCTCGGCTATCTGTCTGAAGGGCATCCGGTCACCGTTCGAAAACATTGCGCTGGTGGCCGGGTGTGTAACGTCCAATACCAACTGGGGAGCCGAGAACCGTGAAAGTCACAGCAGCGAGACTCCTGATGATCCGAAAGCGGGCGACTCGAAGGGAGCCATCACCATGACCCAGAAAATTGCATTAGTTACAGGCGGCGCCACCGGTATCGGCAAAGCAACGGCCATGATTCTTGCCAGGAAGGGCGTCAAGGTGGTCATCAGCGGCCGTCGCGAGGTTCTCGCGCAAAAAGCGATAGAGGAAATCCGCGCGCAGGGTGGGGAAGCGGCCTTCATTGTTGCGAACGTCGACGATGAGGCGCAGGTCCGTCAGATTGTTGAATTCGCGGTAAAGAAGTACGGCCGTTTGGACCTGGCGGTGAACTCTGGCGTGGAGCGGCTGTGTCATAAGGCTCACACCCCTTAAGCATTGCCCGGAACGAAATTTGGTCTTTGAGATTCTCACTCGGCAGGTTCCCCCCGCAGGCAGTCAAAGCAACGATAATGCCTATCAAGCGACGGATGGCGCTCGCGATCCGAATCATCGTGATGGGTGCCAACGGGATCGAGATATGAAGATAGCGGTTGTTGGAGCGACGGGTGCGACGGGACGCAGAGTGGTAAAGCATGCACTTGCACAAGGACATCTCGTTACGGCCGTTGCTCGCCATCCGGAGCGACTGTCATCTGCCGACCGGCTGTCCTTCGTCCGAGGAGATGTCCTTTCCCCAGGGGGCCTGACAGGTGCTCTTGACGGCGTGGAGGCCGTCATTAGCTGCATCGGACCAGAAAAAAACCTATCGCCAGGAACGCTCATGTCAGTCGGTGTCGCCAGCATTCTCACCGAATGCAAACGTGCGAACGTCCGACGATTCATAATGCAAAGTGGTATCGGCTTGAGCGATGGACGTGAGCTCTCCTGTCCCAACCGCTTTGTCGTTCGCGTATCGGGCTGGATATTCACTGCTGCAATTACTGACAAGGCGGTCGCCGAGCGGATGACGCAGAAAATAGACATGGAGTGGGTCATCGTTCGCCCGGTCATATTGATAGATAAGCCGGCGAAGGGACGCTATACGGCAGGTCGGTCAGCACGAGTGGCGCCACTCGTTCCGCTTTCCTTTGACGATTGCGCCGACTGCCTGCTTCGCGCAGCGACAGATGAACCAAACTGGATCGAAAAAATTGTGAACGTGGGTTCCTGACACCGGAATGAGTTTCATGATTCCAAGAGAACACCTTTCCCTCCAATGCGCAGTTACTTATGACGCTGTGTTTTAGTCGGCCATCCGGAGACTGACCGTAAACGGAATTCGGGGACCTTTGAGCTCAGTCCACAGTCAGTTGAATCACACTTCCCCCATGCCGACTTGAACTAAGGTGCCGATCCCGAACTGTTGGCAACCAAAGCCGCCTGGGCCATCTTCGGCGCCGCGCGGCGGTGGTCCCAGACCCCCGGGCCGCATTCCCGCTGAGGAGATCGCTGCCAGGATTGAAGCGATGGTGAAGCCGGTCTCTCTTAGCGCTTCCGTGCAGCCGCAACAATGGGAGGGAGGACGGCCCTCTAAATAGCCAGGCCGCCCGAGACCTTGACGCGCTGCGCATTGACCCAGCGATTGTCCCTCAGAGAGCAGCGAGGCAAGCTCGCTATTGTCCTCGGGAGAGGAAGCGGTCGAGATCTGCAGAGGTGAACGAAGTCATCTCTCCTTCTTATTCTGTCGAAATCGTCGAGAGCAAAGCGCGCGTCTCGGCGACGACGGCTTAAAAAGGGCTTCTCCACTTTGGGTTATGCCCTGGTTGTTCATAGTCCAACCGGAAGGTGCAGCCTGGTAGCCATTGAAAAACTTGCGTTAATTCCCAATCGACAGAGTGTGCCGATCGGGGTTCAGATGAGTGTCGTTGAACCGAGTCGGATACTTCAACCCAAATCCAAGCATTCGGTCAAGACCGATGTGAGCGATCCATATGAGAGACAGCGAAGTTTTGTCTCCTTTCGGCATTGAGTCACTTCGGTCACCACTTACTTACCGTTGAAGGATACCCGTAAACGCAGACCGCACACTCGACGCCGTAAGAAACCACAAGACCGTAACGACCACAGCCAGCGGCAAACCTGCAGGGGCCATGAAAATGTGAAAGCAGAGTATGTTGAAGATGACGGCACCCAGAATCGTAAGGGCCAGCGGCATGTGGCGATTAGCCAACAGGATCGCGGGCACGATCTGCAAAAGAAATATCACCACGTAAAACCGGGACACGAAGAGCGCCCCGAAGAACTGCGCTGCAACGCCTGTAGGCGGCGGCATGGGAATAAAGTGAAGGAACCCGTTGAGCCCGAACGTCATTCCGCTACAGATCGTTAGGGGTTTGACAAACCTGATATGCCTGTGCTACAACGCTGACTCTTAAGACTTCAAGTCTGCGCAATCCCCACGAGGCACACCCATGGCGCGGGTGAGTTTTCTTATTGCCGACCTGCCCACGCGCGATTCTTCGCTGCAAGTCTTCTCCTATCCCAAGCAAGAAGATCTAGCCGTGCGGGGCTCGCTCTTTGAACAGGAAAGAAGGTAACTGGATTCGTCGGCCTCGTACTTGCAAACGGCGAGCCTGACAGGTACGCGTTCTCTGAATCCGAAAGTGCACCATAGCGTTGGAATTCACGTTCAAGACTAGGAGTTGAGTTATGGAAGCCGAAACAGTTATGGAAGCCGCAACACGGAAGGCCACTGTCGACGTCGTTGGCGACGTGGCGGCCTGGGGTGCCCACTTCTGTCTTTTCTATGAAACGAAACAGGATCTTCTCGACACGTTGATCTCATATTGCAAGTCAGGTTTGGAAAGAGCGGAGTATTGCCTCTGGATCGTTGCCGAACCCCTGACGATCGATGACGCTAGGGCCGCACTAAAAAATGCGGTTCCTGACCTTGATCGATACTTCGCGGATTCCCGTTTAGAAATTGTGCCAGCCCGAGACTGGTTTCTGCCGGGTGGCGCATTTGACGGCAAAAGACTGACAGCCAGTTGGTATGAAAAACTCGCTAGCCTATCGGCCAGAGGTTACCCAGGCATGAGAATAACCGGGGATACGACGTGGCTCTCAAAGAAGGAATGGACGCACTTTTGCGATTATGAAGATGGTCTCAATGAGGTTATCGGGAATCAGCGCCTCGCCGTGCTGTGCACGTACCCACTTGCGGCGTGCGGGGCTCCTCAAATCCTGGATGTGGTGCGTACACACCAGTTTGTGCTCGCAAGGCGACACGGCAATTGGGACGTTCTTGAGACCGCCACGCTCAAGCGAGCCAAAGCCGAACTCAAGGGCCACAATGAGGAACTCGAACGACGCGTCGTCGAACGGACCAGCGAACTGATGAAGGCCTCGGAAGCGTTGCGAGAGGCGCAGGCGGAACTCGCGCGCGTCACCCGGCTGACGGCGATGGGCGAGCTGTCGGCCTCGATTGCCCACGAACTCAGGCAGCCACTCGCCGGCGCCGTCACCAACAGTGATGCTTGCCTGGCTTGGCTCTCAAGCCAGCCACCAAATCTTGATGAGGCGCGTGCCGCGGCAGATCGCACGATTGAGGCGGCAACTCGGGCGAGCGATATAATCCGCCGAATCCAGGCCCTCTTCAAGAAGGCTGCTCCGGTAAGACTGAGAGTGAACATCAACGAAGTGATCGAAGAGACTCTCGGCCTGATCCGGAGTGAGCTGCTGGGGAATAATGTCTCTTTGCAAACGGAACTCGGCCCCCAGTTGCCGCCCGTGCTTGGTGATCGCGTTCAGCTACAGCAAGTCGTGCTCAATCTGGTGAAGAACGGGATAGAAGCCATGAGCGGTGTCCAAGACCGGGCACTGCAGTTACGGATACGGTCGGCAAGACATGAACCGAATCAAATCGTTGTTGACGTCGCAGACTCTGGAGCCGGAATAGACCCACAGGTCATCGGCAAGATTTTTGAACCGTTCTACACGACGAAACTGCAGGGGACAGGCATGGGGTTAGCTATCAGCCGCTCCATTATCGAGGCGCATGGTGGACGCCTGTGGGCCGAACCGAACACTCCTCGCGGTGCGACCTTTCAATGCACGTTGCCAGCGGATATCGAAAGCAATGCAGCATGATACTCCCACGGTCTTTGTGATCGATGACGATCCGCTAATCCGTAATGGAGTCCGAAGCCTCATCGGATCGGTGGGGCTTCGAGTGTTGACATTCGGGTCTGCCCTGGACTTTCTTCGTAGTACACGGCCGGATGCGCCAGCCTGCTTGGTTCTGGACGTTCGGCTTCCGGACCTCAGCGGATTGGATCTTCAGCGCGAACTGCGCGAATCGGACATCCAAATTCCCATCATCTTCATCACTGGCCATGGCGACATTCCCATGACGGTAGAGGCCATGAAGGCAGGCGCGGTGGAGTTTCTGACCAAGCCTTTCCGTGGCCAGAATTTGCTGGAGGCGGTTCAGGGAGCGATCGCCCGCGACCGCGCCGCTCGCCAGGAGCGGGCGGAAATAGCAGAACTTCGGAAGTGCTTTGACACGCTGAGCCCCAGGGAGCGGGAAGTTCTGGGTATGGTTGTCACCGGCCTGCTCAACAAACAGATCGCTGCCGAGCTCGGCATCAGCGAATTGACCGTAAAGACTCACCGCGCACATATAATGGAAAAGATGCGCGCAGGGTCTCTGGCCGAATTGGTCCATATCAGTGACAGACTTCGGAGCGTCCCTCAACGAGCGTAGTCGACTCCTCCCAAAGCAGGATACCCTTCCAGTTTTTTAGCTGCTAGCATCACTCCCGGACTGAAACTTCTAATACAAGAGCTTGGGATAATGAAATGGGAATGCACTCCGTAGGCCGCTTGATTTCAATCGTCGATGACGACCCTTTAGTGCGCGAAGGACTGATAAGCCTGATGAGATCCGCTGGCTTCGCGACCCAGGCCTTTGCCTCAGCCGAGGAATTCCTATCGCTCGCTCATCGCGACGACATAGCATGTCTCATTCTCGACGTACGCTTGCCGGGGATAAGCGGACTCGAACTCCAGAGTCAGCTGACTGCCACCGTTTCGAATCACCGAACTCCAGTGGTCTTCATGACGGCCCGCGATGATGAAGCCACGCGCCAGCAGGCATTGAAGGGCGGCGCAGTGGATTTTCTCCGCAAGCCAGTACGCCGCGAAGCTTTACTCAATGCCGTACACTTGGCTTTCCAACAAAACGATGGGCCATGATGTCTGTGTCGCTGTCAGGCAACTGAAAGGAACCTTCTTACAAGGGCTTCTCCAGGCGGGATTCTGATCCCAAAGCGAGCAGGGTGAAGAGGGAGCAACTAGTTATGAGCAACACCAGGGGTCTTGTTTACGTGGTGGACGATGATGCGTCCGTGCGTGAAGGAGTGGCAAGTCTAGTTCGGTCTTTCGGGCTGGAGGCAAAAGGCCTCGCTTCAGGACAAGAGTTTTTGGCTATCCCGCGACCTGAGATACCGAGTTGTTTGGTGCTAGATGTCCAGCTCCCCGGGTTGAGCGGACTCGACGTGCAACAGGAGATTGTGAGATCCGGAGTCAACCTCCTGATTATCTTCCTGACGGGTTATGGCGACATCCCGATGAAGGAAACCAACTGCGAGCGGAGCGAGCTCGCGAAATGACCAAGTTGATTGCGATCATTGATGACGATGAGGCCATGCAAGATTCACTGCGCGACCTAATGGAAGCGGCTGGACTGGTCGCACGGTGCTTTAGATCCGCGGAAGAATTCCTCGCATCTGGTTTGCACCGTCAAGCCGCGTGCCTGATAAGTGACATCGTTATGCCGAAGATGTCGGGTTTGGAATTGCAGACCAGGCTTAAAGGTGAGGAATGCGATATCCCGATCATCTTCATTACTGCTTACGGAGATGCCAGGATGCGGATTCAAGCGATGAGAGAGGGCGCGGTCGAGTTCCTTGCAAAACCGGTCGACCATCAATTGTTGCTCAAAACGGTCCGAGCTGCACTGGATATGTGAGCAAACAGGTTATAGCAATCGTATGCCGTGCCTGGGAAGGAGTATCTTGTGGCAGATTATGCAACAGTTACGTACTCTGCGGGGGATCAGGCCGAACCTAGATTCGACCGGATCATCGGCAATAGCGCCGCTTTGGAATCTGTTCTCGACCAGGTGGAGCAGGTGGCTCACACCAACTCGACTGTCCTCATCGAGGGGGAAACCGGTACAGGCAAGGAACTCATCGCACATGCCATTCACAACACCAGTCAGCGCTTCGGACGCCCATTTATAAAGCTGAATTGCGCGGCCATTCCTTTGGATCTTCTGGAAAGCGAATTGTTCGGTCATGAGAAGGGCGCCTTCACCGGAGCGATTGCGCAGAAGATCGGGCGCTTCGAAATGGCTGACAAAGGCACCCTGTTTTTGGACGAAGTAGGCGACATCCCTCCTGCGCTGCAGCCGAAGTTGCTGCGCGTGCTGCAAGAACAGGAGTTCGAGCGCTTAGGGAGCGGTCGCACCCACAAAGTGGATGTCCGCCTGGTAGCTGCAACCAATCGGGATCTGGTCAAGATGGTAGCTCGCGGACAATTTCGCAATGATCTGTACTATCGTCTGAATGTCTTCCCGATCGTGTTGCCTGCACTAAGAGAGCGCCGGGAAGACATTCCCGCCCTTGTGACACATTTTGTGAAGCTGTTTAGTCGCCGCATGGGAAAGCAAGTCGAGTCGATTCCTCCGGAGACCATGGGTGCCTTCCAGTGCTACTCCTGGCCAGGCAATATCCGCGAGTTACAGAACTTGGTGGAACGCGCGGTTATCCTTTCGCGGGACGGTGTGCTCCCCAACCCACTTCACAAAAAGCAACCAGAGCCCATGATCCCTAGTCTGCATCGCACCCGAACTTTCCAATCGCCGATGACCTTGGAAGACTCCGATCGCGCTTTGATTGTGCAGACGTTGGAGCAGGCCGGGTGGATCGTAGGTGGACCACGCGGTGCAGCGGCCAAACTGGGGCTGAAACGAACCACACTGCTGGCCAAGATGAGAAGGTTCGGGATTTTCCGACCTATCTTTCAGGAGGAAACAGACGGGAGCGGTATAGCACCTGAGACCATATGACGGTAACGTCTCAGTTTTGAAATTTGTGCGCACAAGAAGGTCAGCTGATAAGGAGAACTTCGGAATTTCAAAGCTCATCACCTCGCTGTATCCCATGGGATTCTTGCCGATGATCGCGGCTATCGAGGGAGGCGCCCATGTGCACTCCGAGTATGCGCTACTTGCCAGTGTGATTGTGGCGGCCGAGGGTGCGACCTTCCACGATATTCGGTATTTCGCCGGAGGCATTGTGCCGGGCGATGGAGTCTTTACCACCTGGAGCAGGAAGAGCCGAGGCATTCCTGCTGAATCCACAGCCACTGACCGCGCGTACCACACACGAATGGGGAGTGGTCGCCGAGGTAGTGCCGAACTGAAAAGCACTCACTCGGGCCGCGGGATCGGCGGGGATGCAGCGAGAAAGGCGCTTCTTGATCAAGCAGGCCTTCGGCCAGGCCAGCAAGTGCTCGACGTCGGCTGCGGCACCGGCACGATGATTACACTCCTCAAGCGCCGCTCGTATTTGCGATCCCCGCGATCACTTCAATTCTGATTTGGTGGAGAACCTCTTATTAGAGCGTGCTGAGGCGACCAGCTGACTGAAACCTGGGCGGGGCGCAATGCCTGGGGCTTTAATAGTTCCGGATGGAATCTGTGCAGCCATGCTCAGTTCATTCGCAAGCTTTACCATTTGCTTCCAATTCCTGGTCTGATACGGCGCCGGGAACGTCATAAACTAATTTGTTCCTCTTATTTGTTAAGGGTCTTAAATCTTTGAATGACCTTGGAGCTGGCCTTTACGGTGAGTGCGAGAGATTCGATGGGTCTTAACGTGGCGACCCGCTTGGGTTACGGTGCGATGTCCGGGGGCGCGAAGAGCAGTTGACGCGACGACCAGCGCCGCGTTGAAAGCAGCGATAAATCGAAGATCGGTCGATACGGCTTCGATCTTTGAATCCGCGAGGCTACGCTCCATAATTCCCAGAAGATCTTTGATCTCACTAGGGCTGGTTGGTTCCCGCCTTAGCCAACCGTACTCTACCCACTTTTCTAAGCTCATCCTCGTCGCCAAGCAGGAATACGTTTTGGCCTTTGAGCACGCCAGTCAAAAAATGATTCCCGTTCGCAAGCTTCGACCTGAATTCCTCGACGGAGTATACGGTTGGGTTGACCGAGCGCTCGATGCTCTTCTCGACTGTAGAGAGCCGAGACCGTACTTCATCGAGCTTGGCTTTCCCAACAAGTAAGAGAGATCCACCTCGCTCTGCGCCGTCTCTTCTTCCCGTGCCACCGATCCGTACACAAACGCCACCAGGACTCGCTTCGCTAACGGGTGGAGCGCTGACCTCAGGTGTCTTGTTCACCAGTCCCTGCATCTCTCGAAATTCGGAGCATCCCGCATCGCTTGATAAATAATGATGTATCGGGAAAAGTTAATGCTGGCGGGGTGCGTCGCCGTTTGGCTCACCGATCCAGAAGCCTCGATGGCTACCAGGATGAAGGCCGCCCGCTTGCCAGCTTCTACTGCAGACTTGTCCACATGGTTCCTAGAGTTCATGAATAGGAGTTCTCCACGGCGCTTAACTTGATTGCACTTCGCAAAATAGACCTCCTTCGCTCGCAGTGAAGGACTCCTGCAATCTCTCATGTTGAGAGGCGTTAGATTCCGTCATAGCGGGAATATCCACGTTCGGCCCAATAGTCTCTTGGCTCTTCCGCGACATACGTAATCCTGGTAATGGCCTTCACATTCTTCAAACCTAGTTTCACGGGCACCAAGAGACGGAGCGGCGCTCCATGATCCACGGTAAGGGGCTGACCGTTGAAGTGTGTGGCGAGCAGCGTCTGTGGATGGCCGGCCGTCGCCAGGTCGAGCGACATAAAGTAAGGGTCAGGATTCCCCGAGCCATCGAGATTGACCGAAGACTCCACGCGCGCCCATTTCGCTTGCGACATCGGTGGGTAGGCACGAAGCAGATCCTCGAATCTCAGACCAGCCCACCACGCGATCGCACTCCAGCCTTCAACGCAAACCAGCCTCGTAACCTGCTCATGCACCGAAAAGCGAGTCAGGAGATTCCGAATATCGAGAGAGATGCTTAGGCCAGAAGCGAGCCCATCCAGAGTCAATTTCCATCCAGAAATATAGCCAGGATCGGGAGTAGTTCCGTTGTAGTTGTTCTTCAGCAGGGTAATCTGCGATTTGGTGTAGGTGGGCACCCTGCGAGTTCCAGAGTAAAGTGCCTCTGCAACGTCATCGTCGATACGCAGTGCTTTGTTTAGAAACCACTCCTTCCCAGGGGAGTCCACATTTCGACGCACACCGAAACGACTGAGCGTATCTTGTGGAAGTAGAAATCCAGCGCCTGTCAGGGTTGCCAGCGCGCCAGCCCCAAACACCAGAAAGTCGCGCCGGCTCCGATAACGCAGGACCCGCGGAGCCATCTCCATTGCCGGGAGAGGTCGCTCTCCAAAGAAGCATTGCGGCTTTTTTAGGGAGACAGATTTCACAGCAACAGATGAAGCCGCTTCGTCGGTTCGCGGTCGATGGTCTACCGACGGCGAGGGCGATCCATCTGCATCCTCTTGTTGTTTTGTCGCTTCAACGGCCTCGGGCTTCTCATTCGCAATGGCCATTGGGACGGGAGAATTCGCATGTTCAGGGCCAGCCTCGGGTAACGCGGCCATCTCATGTATTGGTCCTATACCCGCCGAAGGTATATCTTTCGGTTGTAACGAATCGTCGCCATTTTCCTTATAGTTCATTTTGCGACGACCTCCGACCGCTCTACGCTTGTTGACCAACCTACGATCATGCTGCGCAGCGTATCCCACCCGTCGGCGAAAACCAGAATCACATGCGGTACGACGAAGCTGATGTAGATCCACATCAGCCAGAAATGCCAGACACGCGCTGCGTTATACCCTCCAAAGAGCGCCGCCAGCCAATGAAGCTGCATGGGCTTGTGAATCGCCCATCCCGTAGCGACCGAAAGCAACCCGGCGACCGGAACAGAGAAGTATGCTGCGCGCTGGAGCGCGTTGTACTTTGTGTTGAAAAGGGGATGCAGCCATTGGCGGCGTGCCAGTTTAGCGAAGGGAAACCCAAGGTAGTATCGAAACATCCTGAGCCCGTCAAGCAGATCGGTCCGGCGGGGCAGCAAGGAGCGCCAGCCTCCTCCCATGACCAACCCCGCAACGTACACCATGCCATTGAGCATGAATGAGTACGCGCACAGCCAATGCAGTCGCAGAGCCAAGGCCAACATGCCCGGCCCGAGGCTCATGTGGTTGTAGATCCAGTCGGGTGGACTGCTGTAATGATGCTGTCCGGGCACACGAGCGCATATCCAGATTCCAATATCCGCTGCCACATCGAAGTTTCCCGTATTCGGATCTGGCTTGTGTTGATAAATCGGCGAAGCCCAGTAAATAGAGATGCCGCTTAGAACAAGGCCGAGAACGATCGGCACATTCAACCAGTGAGTCCAGCGCACCAAGAAATGGTGTTTCCTGACGACGAGCACGCCCGGTTGTTCCGGCAACGTGCTCGTAGAGTTCGGTTGACAATCAGGGGGTGTTGAATGGCCCATTGCTCAGAACCCTCACTTGGTGTCGCTCGACGCCACTGGAATGAAGAGGAATATCTTGTCCGTCACAAGTGTTCCGTTTGGCAGCTTCTCAGTCGCCGCATAGACGACATCGCCATTAGCGAGTGTGACTTGCTCAGGTGCGACTTCCATGACCAGGACATTTGCAGGCACAGATATCGTCTTGGAGCCGTCCTGATACTGGACCACCAGGGTGGTGCCGCTGCCTTTCTGTAGCGTGCCGTTCGTCATGCGTGAGTGGGATGCTGGGCGAGAGACGGAGCCGTTGGTCATTCTGCTGTGAGTAGTTGCACCCGGCGAGTCTGTCAGAACACTACCTTCTGCAGCTCCACTCAGTTCCGGCGGAAATATGATGATCTGCTTCGCTACTTCTTTTCCATCCGCCTGCTCAGTCGACGCAACGCCGACATAAGACGCGGACGTGACATGATTCAGATCCGACGGTATCTGCTTGTAGGTTGTGAGCGGCTGCTTGACATCAACGTGGACCACGCCTGAAGGTGTCTGAACGTCGAGTGAGCTGCCTGTAAATGACTGGACTTTTCCAATAACTCCGGAGATTGGAGGGGCTACTTGCGTGGTGCTGTTGACGGCCTGCTGCGCCTCGGTCGCACCGATGGCGAGCGTACAGGTGAGGAGGGTTAAGCCGAGACGCTGCACCATCCCTCGGAGCGCTGACTTGGGCTCCTGGGGCGCGGAATCAACTCGGTACGTTTGTGAGATTCTCATTTCTTTCTCCGTTTCCTTTTGCTTGTGATTTAGTCTCGCGAGCCTATGCGGCTCATAGATTCCTCAGGACCTCGCACTCAGCCTTTTAAGGGTGTGTTTGCGAGGATCTCCACTTTTTCCACCTGAGGAGCAACCGCAAATAATTCGCTGGCCCGCGCCGTCAACGTCTTTGCGATCTCGCCCGTCAAGTGGGCATTGCGGCCCGCTTCATTTGCAAAGGTGTCGAAGATGCCGAACTTCCCCGGCCCGATCTTGATCGCATACCATTTCAAGGTCGTTTTCTCATTCAGCGCGAGTGGCTGAGCTGATTTTAGAAATGCCTCGGCATCAGCCTCCTTACCTGCGCGTGCTTCGAGTGTGACCAACAATCCAATTACTTCCATTGACTTTCCCTCCTGTGTTGAATTAATTCCTGCCTATTGACGACCTCTGCTCACAACTGTGAGTAAAATGCAGATTGGAAACGGACTTGTGCGGATTTCTGCTGGGATGGTCGGAATCGTGCTGAATTCATGGTCGAGTCGGGCGCAAGAAGCGATGAGCTATCAATTCCGACACGGCTGGACTTTAACGAGAAAGTAAACGGTAGCCCCTGAGAGTGAAGTTCTGGCTTCTTCTTCTTCTTTCTGAGGAACTCTGGTCATCCGATGGCTCCAGTTTTTGCGGGAATGATTTCTAGCCCGAGGTCTCGGGCTTGTTTACGAAGCCGGGCTTCTAGGCGTCGGCGATTCTGCATTTCGTTTTGCACGCAGATGGTCTCATCGTAGGCCTGTCGGGTGGTGACCAGCTGATAGATGATGCGGGCTAGTTTGTGCGCCGTGGCGGTGATCGCTTTCGGAGCCCCGAGCTTGGCGCGCATGCGGCGACAGAAGTGTCCGAGATAGGACTGACTGCGATGAAGCGCTTGAGCGGCGATACGCAGCGCCGTGGCCGCTCGATTCTTGACCTTGCGTGTTTTGACCGACAGCACTTTCCCTCCGCTTACTCGGTTGTCGGGACAGAGTCCGAGCCAAGATGTAAACTCGGGCGCGCTGGGAAACTGCGAGAGGTCGGGACCGATCTCCGCCAATAGAGTTTGTGTGGTGAGGACGTTGATCCCTGGAATGCGTGTTAGGTCTACACCGAAGATTCGATGGAGGTGACTCTGCAGGTCGAAGCGGGGTTCGCCACCACTGGGGTTTTGCCCGTCTTGCGATTCCAGGATGGATCCTTCCGGCGGATCCATTTTTGATTCGAAGGTCTCCAGAAGCTGCGCAATTTCGCGATCACAGGCCCCGATCAACTCTTGGTAATGACGAAATGCTGCCAGCGACTGGCCGAGCGTGAACAGATGCTCGCGCCGATAGTCGCCCACCAATGACTTGGCGATGGTATCCGCGGTGGCCTTGATCCGCCCATCGCGTAGTGCCGCCAAGGTGTGCGGGTTGCGCTCGCCCGCCAGGATAGCCGCGATGATCGTCATTCCGGTCACACCCGTGATGTCGCTGATCACGTGGTGCAGTTGCAGATTCATCTGATCCAAAGCCTTTTGCATGTGTTGGACGTGACTCGACGCCATCTGCGCCAGACTGTCCCGATGACGAAGGATGGAGCGCACCGTGCATACCGCCTGTTCCGGCCGGAACGATCCTCGCAGCAAACCCACCGAATGCAGATACTGCAGCCATTGACAGTCGGACACGTCCGACTTGTGTCCTGGTACATTCTTCACGTAACGAGCGTTGACCAGAGAGACTTGGAATCCTCGCGCCTCTAGGATCTGAAACAACGGGATCCAATACACTCCTGTCGATTCCATCGCCACCGTCTCAATCTGGCAGCTTTTCAACCAGTCTGCAGCGGCGTGCAGGTCTTCCGTAAACGTCGAGAAATGGCGAACCGGTTGCGGATCGCGATCCGCAGGCACGGCGATGTAAATCTCCGTCGCGCCTACGTCCACACCGGCAGCATTCGGATTCAAGCAATGCAACACTGGCGCACCGATCTTCTTGTTGTTGTTCTTTCGCTTTCTTGCCATGGCTCTCTCCAAAACTATTTGGCCAGGCGTGTCGGCCCAAACTGTGCGAAAAAGAGTACTCTTCTGATCGGGATCGACGTACCCCCAAGCACGAGGCCGCCGTCACCACTGACTTGAGCACGGAGTCTGGGACCATACTTCTAAACGGGCTCCCGAAGGATGCACCATTGTCTTTTCGGCCTACTTGCCGGCACGCATGGACCCTACCACTCTATCGCACCAACGACCTGAGGCTCAGTTCCTTCCCTGCTTGACCAGCGCATCGCGGCTCGGTTACTTCTAAGCAGAAAGTCGCAGGTTCGAGTCCTGCCGAGCGGGCCATCATCCTGAATCTGATTGGAAAAAAAGGAATTAGAAAAACTGCCGTTCACCCCCGATCCACTGCGAAAAGCGCAGAGGGTCGGGTTCTCAGAGCACCCGAGGACTTGTCGTTTCTATCGTTTTTTTCAAACCTTTCGTAGATTACTGCCGCGCATCCCTGCGTCGCTATGCGAACTGTCACGAAAACGTAACACTTATTGGTAGTTTTGGCTCGCGAATTCAATACACGCAACGACGGGCCTGCTGTACTACTAGAAGCATCGGTTCAAATCGGGCCGCCAGAATCAAAAGCAAACCATGCGAATTGCATGTCACAACCGCGGCATCACATGTAATGTTGCGAGCTTCCATGGCGGGTGTCTTTTCGTAGAGTTACCGCCGATTTCGCTGATTAGTAGCCGCAAGTAGGCTTGTGAGACCTAGACCTTGCGACGTCACTCCGAAGGTTCACCGAGACAGCTCGAACATCGGGAATGGGTCTGCGCCATTGGCTTGAACGCCGATTCGAAAAGGGTCCTTCGGTTTGCTGGCCAAGCTGCGAAGGATGTCCAAGCGAATCTCACGTTAGTTCATGTGATTCTCGCGAGCGGGGCTGATCTGCTTGTCCAATTGGATTTGGAGGAGCGCCTGCAGTCAGGAATAAGAGAAGCAGCCAGTCGCCGCATCGAGGAGTTGCAAAGCACCGCTGGTTCGCGCGCTCGGGTCAGCATCGGCATCGGCGCGATCAAAGACATGGTGACCGAGGAGGCGCGCAGGTTGCGGGCGGACGAGCGGCTCTCGCCGGAGCAGTCCGTAGCGGCCAGAGGTTCCATTCCCTGCTGACTGGGCTGTATTGTTTCCCAAGCGAAATGAATTCGGCGCGAATTTAAGGCCGATCCGTTGAATATTGTACCCTGAAAGGGTACACTTGACCCCAGAATGGGTACGGCGACTATCTTATCCGATACTTTGTTTGGTCGCACCCGCGGCGCCGTGCTGTCGGTCTTGTACGGTCACGTCGGTGAATCCTTCTATCTGCGGCAGCTCGCGCGACTTACAGGCAAGAGCCTTGGTCCGGTACAACGCGAGGTCCGGCAATTGGTCGATGCTGGTCTGGTCACTCGAAGAATCGAGGCGGCACGGACCCTCTATAGTGCGAATCAGGATAGCCCGGTTTTCGCCGAGATTAAGAGCGTGATAACGAAAACCATCGGGATGCACGACGTTTTGAATTCGGCGCTAGAAGAGTTGCGGAGGAAGATCAATCTCGCCTTCGTCTACGGTT
>Ga0207116_10011_pt1 | contig 58033 bp, 68 predicted proteins | sample Alteio_BWMinHeat_44_FD_153550 | JGI IMG/M metagenome (GOLD analysis project Ga0207116, IMG submission 153550) | Enriched cells from forest soil in Barre Woods Harvard Forest LTER site, Petersham, Massachusetts, United States -... | ecosystem: Environmental > Terrestrial > Soil > Temperate forest >... | reverse complement strand
TATCGTTGACAAAACATCCATCTATGCTTTGACAGGTGCTATTATAGCCCAAGACCGCTATGCCATTGCCGATATGACGCACCGTTTACGCAACGCAGCCGGAAATTTCTACATTAATGACAAGCCGACAGGTGCAGTAGTGGGACAACAGCCATTCGGTGGTGCAAGAGGCTCTGGCACGAACGACAAAGCAGGGTCGATGATCAATTTATTGCGCTGGGTATCGCCACGTACGATTAAGGAAACATTTGATCCGCCGAAGGATTATCGATATCCGTTTCTGGCGAAAGAAATATAGTTGAGAACCAAGAGTCAAGAATCGAGACAAATTAAACTATCTTGCTTCTTGGCTCTATTTAAATTTAAACACCTTATCCAGCCTATCATTGTTGGTGGCGCTCACTTTCATATCGGTAATGATGCCCGTGCTGAGGCTATAGACCCATCCATGCACACTCAATTCCTGACCGTTTTTCCAGGCATTTTGCACAATGGAGGTTTTACATAGATTGTTTACATTTTCTATCACGTTCCATTCAACTAAGCGGTCGCTGCGCTCTTTTTCATCTTTAATGGCATCCAGCTCTTTTTCGTGGATACGGTACACATCTTTAATATGTCGTAACCAGTTGTCGATGAGTCCGAATTGCTGATCGCTCATAGCTGCCAAAACACCACCGCAACCATAATGCCCGGTGACGATCACGTGCTTTACCTTTAACACATTCACCGCGTAATCCAGCACCGATAGCATACTCATATCCGTATGGATAACCATGTTGGCAATGTTACGGTGCACAAATATCTCTCCTGGCGCAGTATTGGTTATCTGGTTGGCGGGCACGCGGCTATCAGCGCAGCCTATCCACAAAACCGGCGGGTTCTGGCTGGCAAGTTTGTCAAAATATTCCGGGTCTTCCTTTAGTGCTTTTGCGATAAACCGCTTGTTGCCCTCCAGCAAGCCTTCGTAAGTAATGTGATCGGTCGAGTGCATATCTGCAAATATAGTAAACTGCTTTATACCTGCTTTTAATCCGATAATTGTTATTTTTAGCAGATTCTTTAAAATTATCCCGGATTGTGAATAAAAAACTTAAGACCCTGCAGCATAAGCGCGAACACGCTTTGCAAGGCGGCGGCCATGCGCGTATTGAAAGTCAGCATAAAAAAGGAAAACTAACCGCACGTGAGCGCCTGCATTTCTTATTGGATGAAGGCTCGTTCCAGGAAATAGGCATGCTGGTAACGCACCGCTCTACTGATTTTGGGATGGAAAAAGAAATCTATCCAGGCGATGGTGTAGTTACGGGTTATGGTACGATAAACGGTCGGCTTGTTTATGTTTTTTCACAGGATTTTACAGTATTTGGCGGTTCCCTTTCAGAAACCCATGCCGAGAAGATTTGCAAAATAATGGACCTCGCCATGAAGAATGGAGCACCTGTAGTAGGCCTCAATGATTCGGGCGGTGCACGCATCCAGGAGGGTGTGGTTTCATTGGGTGGTTATGCCGATATATTTTATCGCAATACCATGGCGTCGGGCGTAGTACCGCAGATATCGGCTATTATGGGCCCGTGCGCAGGAGGCGCGGTTTATTCGCCTGCTATTACTGATTTTATTTTGATGGTAGAGAATACCTCTTATATGTTCGTTACCGGGCCAAATGTGGTCAAAACCGTTACACATGAAGTGGTAACATCCGAAGAACTTGGCGGAGCAACCACACATGCTACCAAATCGGGCGTTACGCATTTTGCCTGCGCTAACGAGATAGATGCTATTCAACATGTTAAAAAACTATTGAGTTACATGCCGCAGAATTGCGAGGACAAGGCTCCTTCTCTTCCTTATGAAAGCAAAAATGAGCTGCGTCCGGCATTAAGCGACCTGATTCCCGATAACAATTCGCATCCTTATGATATGCGGGATGTAATTGGCGAAGTGATAGATGAGGGAACATTTTTAGAGGTACATAAAGATTTTGCCGAGAATATCGTGGTCGGTTTTGCGCGTTTAGCAGGACGCAGTATCGGCATTGTTGCCAATCAACCCGCGTTCCTTGCTGGTGTATTGGATATCCATTCATCCACCAAGGGCGCACGCTTTGTACGCTTTTGCGACAGTTTTAATATCCCATTATTGGTGTTCGAAGATGTACCCGGCTTTTTACCGGGCACCGACCAGGAATGGAACGCCATCATCACCAGCGGTGCCAAACTCTTATATGCTTTTTGCGAAGCAACCGTGCCCCGTATCACGGTGATCACCCGTAAAGCTTACGGCGGTGCCTATGATGTAATGAATTCCAAACACATTGGCGCGGACATGAACTTTGCGTGGCCCTCTGCGGAGATAGCTGTAATGGGAGCCAAAGGCGCTGCAGAAATTATTTTCAAACGCGAAATTAACGAAGCAAAAGACAAGGAAGCCAAATGGATTGAAAAAGAATTGATGTACTCAGAGATTTTTGCCAACCCTTATCGAGCAGCCGAACGTGGCTTTATTGATGAAGTGATCGAGCCATCGGAAACCCGTATTAAACTCATCCATGCTTTTAAAATGCTCGAAAATAAAGTGGTGAATAATCCCAGGAAAAAGCACGGGAATATCCCTTTGTGAGGTCAAAGGTTGAAAGGATAAAGGCGAAAGGTTTGATTCCGGAATTACCTTTATCCTTTTACCTTTGTCCTTTCACCTAATGGAAATAAGTATCGAACAAATCCGTCACGAACTCACCTGGCACCTGCGCCAAAAGGTGTTATATCCTGCGCAAAAATTATATGAGATGGAAATGGATGAGGATTTGAAGGGTGTACATTTCGGCGCTTTTATGGACAATAAATTGGTGGCTGTGGTTTCGTTATTTCCTAAAACTCATGATTTCCAGTTCCGGAAATTTGCAGTTGACCTTGATTATCAGGGTAAAGGTATTGGTAGTATGTTGCTTGATTATATTACTGATTTTGCACAAGCCGATGGCGGTACAAGGATATGGTGCAATGCGCGTCTGTCGGCGATTGGTTTCTATCTGAAAAACGGGTTTCAGCATACGGGCCATTTCTTCGCAAAAAATGGATTTGATTATGAGATATTGAAAAAAGAGCTTACTCCGTCTTCAAATCTTCCAGGATAGTAGTCGCATACTCGTTGTTGAATTTACTAACGGACAGCTGGGCCATAGTGGCGGCCGTTTCAATATCCCCTTTTGATTCATAAGCCACCGCAAGGTTATAAGCCGCTTTAGATGCTTTCTTCATATTTTTATGTAGCAGCAATGGTTTTAGCAGTACAATCGCAGCATCCATGTCGCCCGCATACATTTTTTTTAGCGCATCCATCAAAAAATGGTCATTATAAAGCGGCCTGTCATGACTGACGGATGTGTACATATAGTTCTTCAGGGCATCTACAGTAGCATTGTGTGCCGAGCTATCAATAGATGCTTTATGCTGCTCAATTGGCGGATGAATATATAATGCGGCATAAAACCCTAAAGTATAATTTACATCGGGGATAATATCGCTGGCAGTACCTCTTAACTTCTGATAAAACGCTCCATTGCTTTCGTATAATTTAAAGTCCGCCCGGATATCGGTATTGAAATATGGGTTTGAGCTTTGCACATCACTTAAGGTAATATCGGCACTGAAATTCTTTAAAGCTAAAACATGTTGCGCATTGTATTTTGTTGCTATAAGTTTGACTGAATCGGTATTTGCTTTAAACGCCGCTGAATCAACCAGGTTAACGACTCTTACATGCGGGAGCTGTTTCAGCTGTGTTTCAGCAGTTTTAAGAGAGTTATAGGCAGCGCTCCGGAGTGTCCCAAGTTTTTTTTGATTGCTGACCTTAGTCTCATCTAAATCAGTTTGATTGATCAATACAATGGTGGTTGAATCTTTACCAAGGTAGTTTTTGGGGGCATAATACACGGGCACTGTTAAATATGGCGGGCCGGATGGTTGATTTTCCATCGCCAATGTTAAAAGTGCCACTATTATCCCGCCTATAAGATTTACGATTTGCATACACCCGAATGTAAACATATAATATGAAAACCGGGTGAAAAAAAGCCGGCCTGAGAAATCAAACCGGCTTTTAGCCAACTAAACTAATCTTGAAAAAAAATTTACTCAAGCAAAGTAAAAAAGCATAGATGAACCTAATGTTAAGCCAATAATAACAAAGATAATATTGTTTAACCCTAAATGATGATGCTCTCTATTTCGACCGCGTAAACTTAATAGTACCTTTCCCATGAGACCCGTTCTCAATCGCACCATACATTATATCTGCCTCAACTTTCAGTTCTACTTTATCGAAAGCCACTGTCCGCCCTGGTTGCGGCATCGTTTTTATAATTAGCTTCCCGTCCTTGAACATTCCTGTAACAGGAATTGGATCATTTTCGCTTGGTCCAACCCAGCCAGTCACGACTTCACCACTTTGCGAAAGCGACCCTTTCCCCATGATCGTCCCTTCTGACACAGAAATTGTAACCTGCCAATTCCCTGTAACGTTGACCTTTGCACCTGTGGGTTGTTGAACTTTGCATGAAATGTTAATCGACAAAGCAACAAATACGAGCAAAAATTTAAGTAAAATATTTCTTCCCATGTTAAGCCTGTTTTGATGTATTATTTGCTGAGACGTAAGGGATTTATAACAGGTTACACTAAATTGAAATATTATTTCAGGAACTACCACAATGAAAAAAATCTGAAAATTTCAAAATGTGTCACTATCAAATAGGTTAACATACAGCTTTATCCCAAGCTTTACTATATTTGCCATGACTATCAAAAACAGTAAAAATGGCCAAAAAGAAAGAGGATAAAAAGGAACATGTTAAGGTGGTTACCAAGACCTCATTAGCTTTCTTCGAAAAATATATCAATAACCCCTCACCTACCGGTTTTGAATGGAAAGGTCAGGAATTATGGCTCGACTATATAAAACCTTATATCGACGAGCATTATGTAGATAACTACGGTACAGTGGTTGGTATCATTAACCCTAAAGCCAAATACAAGGTGGTTATCGAGGCCCATGCCGATGAAATATCCTGGTTTGTAAACTATATCACCAGCGACGGGCTGATCTATGTAATCCGTAACGGTGGCTCCGATCACCAGATAGCACCATCCAAACGGGTAAATATTTACACCGATAAAGGCATTGTAAAAGCGGTATTCGGCTGGCCTGCAATCCATACCCGTTCTGGAGACAAGGAAGAAGCGCCAACGCTCAAAAACATTTTCCTTGATTGTGGATGCACTACTAAAGATGAAGTTGAAAAACTGGGCGTCCATGTGGGCTGCGTAATTACGTATGAAGATGAATTTATGGTGCTTAACGACCGCTACTACGTTGGCCGTGCCCTGGATAATCGTGCCGGTGGTTTTATGATTGCCGAGGTTGCCCGTTTACTGAAAGAAAACAAAAAGAAACTGCCGTTTGGCTTATATATCGTAAATGCTGTTCAGGAAGAAATTGGTTTACGCGGGGCCGAGATGATCGCGCACCATATTAAACCAAATTTAGCCATAGTAACCGATGTTACCCATGATACCCAAACGCCAATGATAAGCAAGATAACCCAGGGCGATTTAGCCTGCGGAAAGGGCCCGGTAGTATCCTATGCTCCTGCTGTACAAAATAACGTAAATAAGCTGTTGATTGAATCGGCAGAAAAGGCAAATATTCCGTTCCAGCGCCAGGCCTCGTCAAGGTCAACAGGCACAGATACTGATGCCTTTGCTTACTCAAATGATGGCGTGCCGTCGGCGCTTATTTCGTTACCATTACGCTACATGCATACCACTGTTGAGATGATACATAAAGAGGATGTGGATAATGTGATCCGCCTGATTTACGAGGTATTATTGAATGTTAAGGATGGGCAAGATTTCAAGTATATTAAATAATATCAATAATTGTCATTACTACATTTATTTATTAGTTTTGAAAAGTGAACTTTCACAAAACATTTTAAGTATAAATGCCCTTTTGATAAAAATTAAATAAAAACACCCGACACAGCACCTCACCAAAAATATGAAACCTACACTATTGATATTGGCTGCAGGAATGGCCAGCCGCTATGGAAGCATGAAACAAGTCGATGGCTTTGGCCCTCATGGCGAAACCATCATCGATTACTCTATTTACGATGCCATTAACGCCGGTTTTGGTAAGATCAGCTTCATTATACGTGAAGAATTTGCTGATACATTTAAGGCTATTTTCGAGCCTAAGTTAAAAGGTCGCGTCGAAACGGATTATGTTTTCCAAAGCTATGATTTGAAGCCTTTCGGGATTGATAAGGTTATCGAAAGGTCAAAACCCTGGGGTACGCAACATGCAGTATTAGCAGCGCGCAACCAGGTTCATGAGCCATTCTGCGTGATCAATGCCGACGATTATTACGGCAGGGAAGCATTTGAAAAAATGGCAAAATTCCTGACTACAGAAGTTTCTGACAGCCAATATTCCATCATAGGTTATCAAATAGATAAAACCTTATCCGATTACGGCTCCGTATCACGCGGCGTGTGCAAGGTTGACGATAATGGCAATATGGTTGAGATCAATGAACGTACCGAAGTATACTTTAAGGAAGACGGCACAGTGGCTTATAAAGACACTACCGGCGAACATTCTTTACCTAATGATACCCGTGTATCCATGAACTTTTGGGGCTTTACTCCAGCCATCTTCAAACAAAGCGAGCCCATGTTCAAAAGGTTTGTTGAGGCTAATGAGAATAACCCAAAATCCGAATTCTTCATCCCCCTTGCTGCTGACGAACTGATCAAAAGCGGCACAGCATCGTTTAAAGTGATCCCAACTTCATCCAAATGGTTTGGTGTAACTTATAAGGAAGACAAGCCTATCGTACAAAAAAGCATTTCTACCCTGGTAGAAAACGGAACCTACCCAGAAAATTTATGGCCGTAATTTTTGATTATTAGATATTAAATTTCCTGTCCAAACGGCGGGATTTTTTGTTTCTATTCCGGCACAATAGATGCCCTGATCATATAATTATAGGTAAATGGTTCCTTGTACCATTCGTGTTCCCGGTGTTTATATTCGCCGCGAAAAGACTGTGAATTCTTAAACTCATTTTCGGTCATGCCCAAACGTGGAGTAAGCAATTGAGCGCCATTGCTCGCTTTATAATGCTTTGCGTCAATCAGGCAAAATGCCACAAAAAACCCGCCGGGCGGATTGGATATATTATAGTCTGACAGGTCCACATCAAACCATGCATTATTTTTTTTTGCAGAAACAATAAGAATGTCTTTAGTTAGTTCTTTACCGGGCATTCCGTGAGCATCCACATCATATATTTTCACCCTGAACGGCGCTATGGCGTCGCCGCCCTGTGCATTACCTAAATAGAATCCAACGGATTGTATGGTACCTTTTGCATTTTTGGAAGCCGTCATAAACATGGCTTCTTCATTCAAGGGCCAGTAGGCTGTCCATACATCCTGAGTGTTTGCCTTACTGCCGCATTGGATAAGGCCTATCCTCACCTCGCGGAGCACCTTTACCAATACTGATAATTTTATAATTGTTTCAGCCTTAAAGTCGGCAGTTTTGCGTTTTTGAGTTTGATAACCTATACATGATATGCTGATGGAGTCAGTTGGAACTATCTTAACGTCGCTGATATCAAATTCGCCTTTATTATTTGTTGGGTAAAAAAGATTTTTTTCCTGAACGCCGATGGTGGCTTCTCCTACCGGCAACCCAGTTTGCGCATCAACAACATGTCCAAATAAATGAGTTTGTTGCCCGTACACTGCGGAAATGTTCAGCAATAAAATGACCAGGCATTTAAACTTCATCGCCTAAAGATAACGTTATCCAACAAAAAAGCCCGTCAGTATTATCCTAACGGGCTTTGTCATTTATAATGGATTAATTATTTTACTTCTTCGAAGTCAACATCGGTTACATGGTCCGAATCTGCTTGTGCACCGCCTGCAGCACCCGGCCCTTCGGCACCTGGCTGTGGCTGACCGCCTTCTGCCGATGCTTTGTACATCTCTTCAGAAGCGGTTGCCCATGCGGCATTCAATTCAGTTTGTGCGGCATCAATGTCGGCTAAGTTTTTAGCAGCATAAGCATCTTTCAGTTTTTTCAAACCTTCTTCGATTGGTGCTTTTTTGTCAGCCGAAATTTTGTCGCCATACTCTTTCAGTTGCTTTTCAGTTGTGAAAATCAGGGCGTCAGCGGAGTTCAGTTTTTCAACTTCCTCTTTTGCCTTTTTGTCAGATTCAGCATTTGCTTCTGCTTCGTCCTTCATTTTCTTGATCTCAGCATCTGTCAGACCTGATGAAGCCTCGATACGGATCTTCTGTTCCTTACCGGTTGCTTTGTCCTTGGCAGCTACGTGCAATATACCGCTGGCATCAATGTCAAACGACACTTCGATCTGCGGAACTCCACGGGGTGCAGGAGGAATGCTATCCAGGTGGAAACGACCCAAGGTACGGTTCTGTGCAGCCATCGGGCGTTCACCCTGTAAGATATGGATCTCTACAGAAGGCTGATTGTCAGACGCTGTTGAGAACACTTCCGATTTCTTGGTTGGGATAGTTGTATTAGCTTCGATCAGTTTGGTCATTACACCACCCATAGTTTCGATACCTAATGAAAGCGGGGTAACGTCTAACAGCAACACATCCTTCACATCACCTGATAACACACCGCCTTGTATGGCAGCGCCTATAGCAACCACTTCATCAGGGTTTACACCTTTTGAAGGAGCTTTGCCAAAGAATTTCTCTACAGCTTCCTGTATCGCAGGGATACGGGTAGAACCACCTACCAGGATAATCTCGTCAATATCCTTTATAGTTAAACCTGCGGCTTTTAAAGCTGATTTACAAGGCTCAATAGTACGTTTTATAAGGCTGTCGGCCAGTTGCTCAAATTTTGCACGGGTTAAAGTTTTAACTAAGTGCTTTGGCATACCGTCAACAGCAGTAACGTATGGCAGGTTGATCTCCGTTTGCGGACTGCTCGAAAGCTCGATTTTAGCCTTTTCAGCCGAATCCTTCAAACGCTGCAGGGCCATTGGGTCCTTGCGCAGGTCGATGCCTTCGTCATTTTTAAATTCGTCAGCTAACCAATCAATGATCACGTGGTCAAAGTCGTCACCACCCAGGTGCGTATCACCATCAGTTGATTTTACTTCGAAAACGCCGTCGCCCAACTCCAGTACCGATACATCATGCGTACCGCCACCGCAGTCAAACACTACGATCTTCATATCCTTGTGCGCTTTATCCAGACCGTAGGCCAGGGCAGCAGCGGTAGGTTCGTTAATAATACGTTTTACATTTAAGCCTGCAATTTCACCGGCCTCTTTAGTAGCCTGGCGCTGCGCATCGTTAAAGTAAGCCGGAACGGTAATAACCGCGTCGGTAACTTCCTGACCCAAAAAGTCCTCGGCAGTTTTTTTCATTTTCTGCAATATCATTGCCGAAATTTCCTGCGGGGTATATTTGCGGTCGTCAATTTCAACACGCGGAGTGTTGTTATCACCTTTAACCACTTTATAGGGTACACGGGCAACTTCCTTGGTAACTTCGTCAAACTTGTTACCCATAAAGCGCTTGATAGAATAAATGGTTTTGGTTGGGTTGGTGATAGCCTGGCGCTTTGCCGGGTCACCTACCTTACGCTCGCCGTTGTCAACAAATGCGACAACCGATGGCGTAGTACGTTTACCCTCGCTGTTGGCTATAACTACCGGTTCGTTACCTTCCATTACGGACACGCAAGAGTTCGTTGTTCCTAAGTCGATTCCTATTATTTTAGACATATGTATGATTGTTTTCCTTTACAGTAATTTATTATCTATACTGTATCAACAATGCTTATGCCAATACCTTTTTGGCAGAAAATTATGCATTATGTAATGTTTAAGCATATTATTTAGTCAGAAAAGAATACACTTGGGGTGACAGGTTGTCAGAATTAGCTGAAAGGAGAAAGCGTAAAGCTGAAAGCAAAAAGCGCAAAGCCCGATCCCTCAAAAAGCTTTTAGCTTTGATCTTTCTGCTTTCTGCTCAAAAAACCACACCAAGTGTTCACGCTCACGCACCTTTTAGCAAAACTAAGCCATTAATTGCCTAATGATGAGCATCTTATTCAGTACACAAAGGTCTATCACAACATCATATGTGTCATTTTCATGAACACATCTCGCATAATCAACTCATTTACAGCGCATAATATTTTTTGATCGTTTGCGACCGTCCGTACGAAAAAAGCCTTCAAATCGGATTTTTCATTTTTATGCACTTTTAACCCGTTTAATGCTTTTTTGCGTCTTTTCGATCGCTCGGATGGCCTTGGTGTACGGATATTCTGCAAGCTTTTTAAGGTGACCGTTTCCGGCAACGAACACTATATTAAAAACAACCCCACTGCAAACTCCTCACCCCTAACTGCCAACTGGGGTCCTCCCCCTCAGCAAATACCCCTTCATCTGCCCTTTTCCCTTAATCTCTATCATCCCCCGCTCTGTAAAGCTGTAATTAGGTTGCAGCAATTGGTACGTCGCTTCCGAAACCTGTATCTCGCCGAGTACCCCGTGCGGGGTAAATAACCAGGAATATATTGGCGAAATTCGCAAATCACCAACCTTATTTTCGTCAATTTCAATAATCCGGTATCCTCGTTCCGCATTTTTTGTAATTAATCAGGTCAGGTCCCCTGTTCACCCCGGGTCGTTGCAATATTCACCTAAACCTGGTCGTTGGCGCTAAAAACCAATTTTCCCTGAGGCACCCCTTTCCGCAATTTTAATATGACAATTCCGTCAAACAAAAATTAAAACTATGAAACCTACATTAACAATTAAGAGTTTCCTGGCAGGATTATTCCTGCTTGGCATTTTTTCATCCGGGTGTCAAAAAACTGACCTCACAGATCCCAACGGAGGGGCAAAGCCCGCAGCCGCTACGCAAACCGCAGCCGTAAAAACAAACAAGTGGATCATCAACACTATTGCGGGCAGCGATATCCGTGGTTATTTGGGCGATGGGGGCCCGGCCATCACCGCATTGCTCAATAGTCCCCAAAATGTATATGTCGATAAAGCGGGAAATGTTTATATCTCAGATTTGGGCAATAATGTGTTCCGTAAGGTTGATGGAAAAACCGGTATCATGACAACCGTCGCCGGAAACGGAATTAACGGATTCTCGGGCGATGGCGGCCCCGCAACACAGGCCAGTTTTAGCAATGCCTTCCATACGGCGGTCGACGCATTGGGCAACCTGTATATCTCCGACCTGAGCAACAGCAGGATCCGCATGGTAGCCAAGAATACCGGTATCGTTACAACCATCGCAGGCACAGGTTCAACCGATTTTAACGGCGACGGTCTGCCGGCTTTGCAAACTAACCTTTTTATCCCATTCGGTATTGCTTTTGACAAAGACGGCAACCTGCTTTTTTCTGACCAGGCCGGAATCCGTTTGAGGAAATTAAATATGCAAACTAAAATAATCACTACCGTGGCCGGCAATGGCAACCGCGGATTTGGTGGAGACGGCGGGCCGGCTGTGAACGCCATGTTTGATTTTATATGGAACGTGGCCGTTGACAACAACAGCGGTGAGATCTATGTGAGCGATCAATCCAATCACAGAATAAGGAAAATTGATCCTGCAACGGGTATCATTACTACTGCAGCTGGCAACGGCAATTTCGGAAACAGCGGTATGGGCGGCCAGGCTGTCAATGCTTCTTTTAACTATCCCGAAGGTATTGCTGTAGGTAAAACGGGCGATCTTTTCATATCCGACCAGGCCCTGTCACAGGTTTATGTGGTCCACAAAAATACAGGCATTATAAACCTGGTAGCGGGCAACGGAACCAATGGATATTTTGGCGATGGCGACCCTTCAATTGTTGCCTTATTATCCTGGCCGAACAGCCTGTCGGTTGATCAGGCGGGAAATCTGTACATCAACGACGCCAATAATAACAGGGTCAGAAAGATAAACGGGATAGCGCAGGGGAATTAATTCGAAAGAGAGAGCGAGGGTGGCCAGGCAGGACTAATTGAAAAAGTAATGTGGCGCCACCCCATCGTGTACCATTTGAGACGCATAATTATGCGTCTTTTTTATTATCCTCTTCGCCGCGTTGTCCCCAACTACACAATAAAGGGAAATAATCACAACTAATCGGGAATTCATTGAATAAGGTGGCCCGGCTTCCCGCCGCACCTTTGTATTGTAAACAAAAACAAAAACTTAAAATCAAAACAAAATGAAAACTCAAGCAAATTCCCAGGCAGTAAAAAATGTAGTATTGGTTCATGGCGCATTCGCCGATGGCTCCGGCTTCAAGGCCCTTTACAACGAATTAACCCAAAAAGGCTACAACGTATCGGTTGTGCAGAACCCTCTAACTTCACTGGAAGACGATGTTTTGGCAACACATGTTGCTTTAGACAGGATCGGCGGTCCGGCCATACTTGCCGGTCATTCATGGGGCGGCGCGGTGATAACCGAAGCCGGTAACCACCCAAATGTTGCAGCACTGGTTTATATCGCCGCATTCCAGCCCGACAATGGCGAATCTGCCCTGCAATGGCTGCAAACCGCTCCGCCAGCACCTGAAAACGGTGTACTTGCTCCTGATGAGAAAGGCATTGTATATTATGACAAAGATAAATACCATGCAGGTTTTTGTGCCGATATCGATGCTGATGAAGCCGCATTTATGTATGCCTCACAGGGAGCTTTTTATGCCAAAGGCTTTGTAAGCCCCATCACTGATGCAGCCTGGAGGCACAAACCTGCTTACGGCCTCATCGCTACCGAAGATAAAAGCATTAACCCTGATATTCAAAGAGCCATGTACAGCCGCTCAAATACCAAATCGATCGAAGTTAAAGGAAGCCATGTGATCTTCATGTCTCAGCCAGAAATAGTTGCAAGTGTTATTATTGAAGCTGCACAAGCTATAGCTTAATATCATAAACTGAGCATATCGCCTGTTGACTCACCCGGTCATTGCTTCGCTCGGCCACCCTCTCTCCGCAAGCGGAAAGAGGGTTTTATATTTTAGGAAAATTTCAATAGCCCTCTTTGCGCCAACGGCGGAGAGAGGGCCGACCAGTCCCGCACGTGCGGGATCGGGGTGAGTCTACCGCTTGCTATGAACTGTGTTTTTCGTATCTTGAGCCTTCATCATGAAGCTTAAACTGACAGAAGAAAACACAGGCGGCGAACTGCTGCTTTTTAAGGAAGAACCGGGTTTCGACCGGTTATTTTTTTCGCGTGACCGCTTCAATAAATACTTTACCATCGCCTGGAACCCGGGGGAAAGTCAAACCGTTACCATCGACGGAACCGAATACGAATTCCCGGCCAATTCATTGCTTACCCTCCTGTTCAACCAGTCTTTCAGTTTTGAACATTCCGCAAGCATTGTTGCCTGGCAGTTTAACCGCGAATTTTATTGTATCATCGATCACGATAGCGAAGTAAGCTGTGTAGGGTTCCTGTTCAGCAGTACCGACCACTTGTTCGTAAAGTTAAATGTTCACGCACAGCAAAAATTACAACTGCTATCCGATGTTTTCATAGAGGAATTCAGCACATCCGATAATATTCAAAATGAAATGCTGCTGGTGCTGCTCAAGCGCCTTATCATCTATGTAACCACTTTGGCGAAGTCGGGGTATGCACCGGTCAAAAAACTCCAGGACGAACGGTTTCATATCATCCGTAAGTTCAACCTGCTGGTCGAAAAAAATTTCAAATCCGAACATGGCGTCAGTTTTTATGCGGACCAGCTTTTTAAGTCGCCCAAAACCCTGTCCAACCTTTTTGCCATTTTCAACCAGAAAACCCCTTCGCAGATCATCCAGGAACGAATTACAGTAGAGGCTAAACGGCTTTTGTGTTATACCGACCGGTCCATTAAACATATCACGTTCGACCTCGGCTTTGAAGATGTGTCTTACTTCTCCAGTTTCTTTAAAAAAAACACCGGTTTTCCGCCATCAGATTTCAGGAATTCGCGACATATCCAAACGTAGAGACGCAAGATTTTGCGTCTCTGATTCTGCGTCTCTGAACGATTATGCATTCTCACAAGATTTTGTTTCCCGCGAAACGTTTTCCATATTTACAAATACAAACCTTATGGACGACCTGTTCAAAAACAAATTCCGTATGTCACCAGCCCGATTGACTGGATGGGATTATGGCTCCAGTGGTTTATATTATATTACTATATGCACCAAGGATCGGGTGCATTATTTTGGAGATATCGTTTCTGACGATAATCCTGAGACGCATAATTATGCGTCTCTACAACCGACACCCATTGGTCAAATTGCACACAATAACTGGTTAGACATCCCAAATCATTTTCCGTTTGTCGAATTGGACGAATTTGTGATCATGCCCAATCATATGCATGGTATTCTTTATATAAACCGGGAGGATAAATTTGATTGGCAGCCCAATAAATTCGGCAGCCAAAGCCGCAACCTGGCATCCATTATCAGGGGTTATAAAGCATCTGTTAAAACCCACGCAACAACAAATAATATCGAATTTGCATGGCAACCCCGTTATTACGACCGGGTTATCCGAAACGAAAGGGAATATGCAAACGTGCGGCAATACATATTTAATAATCCGGATAATTGGTTATTAAATGGTGACGACGTAAATAATTTATATCCGTAAATTATAATCATACACATTCACCCTGCACATTTGAGACGCAAAATCTTGCGTCTCTACGGGCGTTCCCAAATCACGACCGGGAAACCATTATTAAAATCTTTTCATTAACGTAGAGACGCAAGATTTTGCGTCTCTGAACGATTTGCATTTTTGCAACCACATACAATCCTGCCCCAACGTAGAGACGCAAGATTTTGCGTCTCTGATTTTGCGTCTCTGAACGATTTGCATTTTTGCAACCACATACAATCCTGCCCCAACGTAGAGACGCAAGATTTTGCGTCTCTGATTTTGCGTCCCTAAACGCACGTCTCTGACCGATTTGCATTTTTCATATACATATTCACCCTGCACATTTGAGACGCAAAATCTTGCGTCTCTACGGGCGTTCCAAATCACGACTGGGAAACCATTATTAAAATCTTTTCATTAATGTAGAGACGCATAACTATGCGTCTCTGACCTCCCGTCTCTGAACGATTACCCCGCCCTGCACACCCATACAAGGATTGGGCCGCCCCCGTAAAATTTCCATGACACCCAACCGTTTTAACCAAACTGCCGTAACTTTGATAACAACACATTAACCACTAACAAAACAACCCGTCATGACCAAAAAATATTATCCCTTCGCTTTTTTAGTTTTCAGTTTATCAATCCTGGTAACCCTGTCCGGCTTTGTGCAAACACACATGCTGGCCAAGGGCGATGCAGCGCCTGTATTTAGCGCAAAGGCCAGCCTGGCCGGCAACGCATTCGATTTTTCGTTGAAAAACGCGCTGGCCAAAGGACCCGTTGTGGTCTATTTCTATCCTTCTGCCTATACCGGCGGCTGTGATGCCGAGGCCCATGCCTTTGCCGAACTCAAGGATAAATTTACCGCGGCCGGCGCCACCATTATCGGTGTATCTGCCGACGATATTACGCGACTGAATAAATTTTCGTCCGATCCGGCTTACTGTGCGGGCAAGTTCCCGGTAGCTTCAGATGCCGACGGCAAAATTGCGGCATCCTACGGCCTCACCATGGCAGCCGGACGCGCCGGAATTAAAGATCTGGCGGGCCAGGACCTTACCCACGGCTTCATCCCCCGAACCACTTTCGTCATCAACAAAGTCGGTAAAGTTGTTGCCATCCTTTCATCCGATGCCGATCATATTTCACCTACCCAGCATGTCGAAAAGTCGCTGGAGATCGTAAAGGCGCTGTAATTGGTTGGGGCTATGGCATTGCCCCAATGTATCTCTACGTAGAGATGCAAGATTTTGCGTCTCTAATTTTGCGTCTATAAACGATCATGCGTCGCACACGATTTTGTTTCCCGCGAAACGTTTTCCATATTTACAAATGCAAACCTTATGGACGACCGATTCAAAAACAAATTCCGCATATCACCAACCCGATTGACTGGATGGGATTATGGCTCCAGTGGTTTATATTATATTACCATCTGTACCAAAGACCGGGTGCATTATTTTGGTGATATTGTTTCTGACAATAATCCTGAGACGCAAAATCTTGCGTCTCTACAAGGGACACCTATTGGTAAAATTGCACATGATAATTGGTTACATATTGCCAACCATTTTCCGTTTGTCGAATTGGACGAATTTGTGGTTATGCCTAATCATATTCATGGCATTCTTTATATAAACAGGGAGGATAAAATTGATTGGCAAATCAACAAATTTGGCAGCCAAAGCCGCAACCTGGCATCCATTATCAGGGGTTATAAGGCATCAGTTAAAACCTACGCAACAACAAACAATATCGAATTTGCATGGCAGCCCCGTTATTACGACCGCGTTATCCGAAACGAAAAGGAATATGCGAATGTGCGCGAATACATATTTAATAACGCGGACAATTGGTTATTAAATGGCGATAACGAGGATAATTTATATCCATAATTATAAGCACCTTCTTTCCCCTGTACAATTTGAGACGCAAAATCTTGCGTCTCTACGGGTGTTCCAAAATCACAACAGGGAAACGCTATTAAATCCATTCTTTTGATGTAGAGACGCAAGATTTTGCGTCTCAGTTTTTGCGTCTCTGAACGATTTCCGTTCCCCGCCTTCGTTGGTGTTGTCACCAACGAACCGCAAGTGTTTTAGATAACGGGATAAACGAAATCACGGTGCTTGTTGATGACAACATTGACAAGGGGATAAAGAATGAAAATCCGTTGTTAGAATATTAATGTTTCTTTTTAGTTATCTTGCATCAACTCATAACCTAGCAATATCATCTTACAACATCACTTCTATAAAAAATGCTGAAACTCAATCTTTTTTACTCCTACAGCCAAAAGGACGAGCAATACCGAGAGGAATTAGAGAAATCCTTGGTCATGCTAAGAAGATACGATGCTCTAAATGATTGGCACTTTAGGAAAATAATTCCAGGAAAGGAATGGGATAATGAAATAAGGAAAGAATTAGAAGAAGCAGATATAGTATTGCTTTTAATTAGCAGAGAATTTCTTTCATCAAGTTATTGTTATGAGGTAGAGTTTAAACGCGCACTGGAATTGTATGATCAGGGTAAAATAGCGATTGTACCTATAATATTAAAAGAGTGCGATTGGAAACATGAAAAAAGTCCAATTAAAAGATTTGAAGGTTTGCCCAAAAATGGGTTACCTGTTAATAAATGGGACGATATCGATTCTGCTTTTTATGATATCACCGAAAGATTAAAAGAAACAATAGAAGATATTAGAAGAAAGCATACTATTGCAGGAAAGGATATGGTGAGTTCGGCGAGTCCATATACTGTCGAGAACGAAAATACCATATTGGTGCAGGCACTCGAAGTTATACAACAAGAAACAAGTAAACTTGACCACAATAGCTCAAAAGAAGACTTAGAGAAATTAGAAATACTTAAAAGGGAATTATACCAAAGTCTTTTTTCTGGGTTTCACGAAAAGATCGAAAATATACCCAAGTTGCGAGAAAAATTACCTGAGGTACTATTTGATAGAATTTATATATCTGAAAAACTAGATACAGTCACAATACAAGAAATTCAAAACATAAGAGACAATAAGCATCTTTTCAGATGGTACGAAAGAAAAGTGATTATTGATGCCATTACTTTATCATTGATTTCATTTAAAAAATTTGACGCAAAAAAAGCAAATCTATTAATTGATTTTTTAACCGATTTTGAGGCTGGTGTTTGGGAAAGTGCTTTAACTGGATTAGTGATTTCATTAGTCCATCACCAAAACAAGTGGGGGCGCTTCGATGATTTGAAGAAACGATTACAAACATTGCAGCATAATGAAGTTGTTCAGGAAGGGTTAGAGTCTATAGAAATTATATTGAGGCATAAATTATTTACTAAAAGTATTTTTAACACACGGATTTTCTACAATTCATTTTTTGACTCCCCTATCAACTGTTTTTTGCCTTTTTACGATAACAATAAAATATTAACAAATGCTATAGAAACTAATAGTACTGAAATAGATTCTGATGATTTCACAAGCTTTATAACAGAACTGCCATTACTGGATAGTTTCAAATATGCTTTATGCCTAAGTATGCAAGATGGAACCATCGCCAAGACAAAATTAGTGGGTGGCAAAAAAATATTGTATAATGAAAAGTTACGTTTTTCCCGCCTTTTCGAGCCTTATCAAAATCTTATATGCGATTACTATAATTTCTTAAATCACTACCCAAAAAACAAGTCTAATAATATTTTTATTAATCAATTTAGTATTGCTAAAACAAAATTAAAGGATGTTATACTAGACAAGATACATGAGTTACAATTTGCCGCAGATGTATATATTGATGAAAAAAATTATGTCGACGCAATAAACAAATTGCTTGATTTGTTGAAAATTGACGAATTAGATTTTGGTGGAAATTTAAAAATTGCGGAGTGTTATGTTAAACTTAAAAAGCCAGATCACTCAAGTGCGTTATATCATTTAAAAAAAATAGAAAACGTAAAAAACAATGTTAGTGTTTTGCGAGAAATTATAGAATGTTATTTGGCTACAAATAATTTACCTAGTGCGTATGAATATTTAGAAAAGGCGAAGTTACAGCATCCCGATAATAAAAATGTTTTGATAGTTGAATGCCGGTACTATGATAAAAAAGAGAAGTATGAAAAAGTGGTTGATATTTCACTAAAGGGTATAAAGTTGTATAACGACGACTACAGCTTTGTTTTTCTGGCAGGAAATGCCTATTCATCTTTGGGTGAGCACGATTTGGCAATTAAATATTTTCTTGATGTATTAGACATTTGTCCGCCTGAAAAGAAAGCAAGTACTTTTGGATCCCTCGCGTCTGAATACGCAGAAATAAATGATCCCAAGTCTGCTCTTAAATACGCCGAACTAGGTTACAGAACTGATACTAAAGAATGGAAAGGAGTCACTACTTATGGTAGAGCTTTTATTTTGGCGCAGGGCGACATGAAGTTAGCCAGACATTATCTGGAAAAATCTTTATCTATAGAAAAAAGCGCTATTACATACGGCAATTTAGGACATCTCGAGCTATGTGAGGGTAATCTGACAAAGGCTTTAGGTTATTATAAAAAATGTATTGATGGATTAAAGGATGTAAAGGCGTTTGAAAAAAAATTCAACATGGATGAAAAATTCTTACTTAAATATGAAATAAGTCATAAACAGTACAACGATATAAAAAACGAGATAATTAAATACTACAATGATCAAAAACCTTCGGAATGAATGACAGAATTTAATATTACAATGTATTCTAACCGCCACCCGCGTTAAGGATTGCAGTGAAAAGCCCACAGCGCAGCGAGGACTTGTAACGGAAAGCCTGGGCCCGCTTCTATCAGCGGGCAACGCCCAAAAACAAAAACGCCCTGCTCAAATGAGCAGGGCGTTCGTTTTTATCTTATGTAGAGACGCATAATCATGCGTCTTTACAGTTATTCGCCTTTTTCAGCTTGTTCTTCGTTATCAGCAGCTTCTTCGGCGGAAGGTGTTTCTTCGGCAGCTTCAGCAGCAGGTGCTTCTTCAACAACTTCCGGTGCAGTTTCAACTACAGCTTCAGCTACAGGAGCTTCAGCTATTGGTTCTTCAACCACTACAGCATCTTCTACAATTGGTGCAACAGCTACAGGTGCTTCTGCAACGGGTGCAGCAGCTACAGGAGCAGTAGTATCAGCAGCTTTAGCAGCGCCTTTACCTGATCCACCACGACGGCGGGTTGCCTTCTTAGCGGTAGTTGCGCCGTCCTTAGTATAAACGGTGTTGTAATCTACCAGTTCTATCAGGGCCATTTCGGCGTTGTCGCCCAAACGGTTTTCCATTTTGATGATACGGGTATAACCACCGGGGCGGTTAGCAATCTTCTCGGCAATATCGCGGAACAAAATGTTCACGGTATCCTTATCCTGCAAATAGCTGAATACGGTACGGCGCGAGTGCGTGGTATCGCTTTTAGCTTTGGTTAGCAATGGCTCAACATAAACGCGCAGCGCTTTTGCTTTGGCCAGAGTAGTAGTAATGCGCTTGTGTAAAATAAGCGATGAAGCCATGTTTGCCAGCATCGCCTTGCGATGGCTGTCGGTGCGGCCTAAATGGTTAACTTTTCTTCCGTGTCTCATTGTTTTGTTAGTTTTTGCACGTGCATACCGTCAGGCGACCTACCTCAGTCAAGCCCGGGAATTATGCCATTGCTTATTTTTGTTATACGTTTGACGTTGTACGTTTTTTGTTTTGGTTAGACGTTTGACGTGGTACGTTTGACGTTTAATCCGTTTATTTTAATTGTACCGTACACAAAACGTATAACGTCTCACGTACAACGTACAACCTATTCCTCGTCCAGCTTATACTTCGACAGGTTCATGCCAAAAGACAATCCTTTTGATTTCACCAGGTCCTGTATTTCTGTTAATGATTTTTTACCGAAGTTGCGGAACTTTAACATATCAGCAACGTCATACGATACTAAATCGGCCAGGCTGCGGATGTCGGCAGCTTTAAGGCAGTTCAATGCGCGAACTGAAAGGTCAAGGTCAACCAGCTCCGTTTTCAGGATCTTGCGCATGTGCAATATCTCTTCGTCAACTTCCTTAGTTTCTTCCTTAGCCTGTGCTTCAAGCATCATGTTCTCATCGCTGAACAGCATAAAGTGCTGGATCAATATCTTGGCAGCTTCCTTTAATGCGTCTTCAGGGTGAATAGAGCCATCGGTAGCAATATCCAGTACTAATTTTTCATAGTCGGTCTTTTGCTCAACACGATAGTTCTCGATAGTATATTTTACATTTTTGATCGGTGTATAGATCGAGTCGATAGCGATCACACCAACATTAGCATCCGGGTTCTTATTTTCTTCACTTGGTATGTAACCGCGGCCCTTGTTGATGGTAAGCTCGATTTCGAGCGTTACCGAAGTGTCCATGTTACAGATAACCAAATCAGGATTCAGCACAGTGAAGTTATTGGAGAACTTGGTAATGTCGCCGGCTTTAAAAGCGTCCTGGCCGTTTACGATAACAAATACTTTTTCTGAATCGCCTGAATCACCCGATTTTTGCAAACGAACCTGCTTCAGGTTCAGAATGATCTCGGTAACGTCTTCAACAACACCCTTGATAGTTGAAAACTCGTGCGTTACTCCCGAAAAACGTACCGAAGTAATTGCATAACCTTCCAAAGATGAAAGTAAGATGCGACGTAAAGCATTACCAATGGTTATGCCGAAACCTGGTTCAAGGGGACGAAACTCAAAAGTACCCTCGAAATCCGTTGATTTCTGCATGATAACCTTGTCTGGTTTTTGAAATGCTAAAATTGCCATTTATATCCTTTGTTAATTGTTTACTAATTGAATTAAACCACGAAAATGACCAGTAAAAGCTAGCCAATTCCGTGTAAAGTATTTTATTATTTTGAGTACAACTCGACGATAAGGTTTTCCTTGATGTTCTCAGGTATCTCGTCGCGGTTTGGATAGCTCAGGAATTTGCCTGTTAAATTGGCGGCATCCCATTCCAGCCAGCTGTATTTGTTGATCTTTCTGCCTGCAACCGATGTGGTTATGGCTTCCATAGATTTTGATTTTTCACGTACCGAAACCACATCACCTGCCCTTAAGCTGTACGATGCGATGTTTACCACATGGCCGTTTACGTTGATGTGCTTGTGGCCCACCAGCTGGCGTGCTGCCGAACGGGTTGGTGCAATACCTAAACGGTATACCGCATTATCCAAACGTGCTTCTAACAGTTTCAGCAAGTTCTCACCAGTGATGCCTTCTTTTGCAGAAGCGGTATGGAACAGGTTTTCAAACTGGCGTTCCAATACACCGTAAGTGTATTTAACTTTCTGTTTTTCCTTTAACTGGGTCGAATACTCTGATTCTTTTCCTCTGCGTTTAGAGGCCCCGTGCATACCCGGTGGGTAATTTTTTCTTTCTAACGCCTTGTCCGGCCCGAAGATGGGCTCGCGGAACTTGCGCGCAATTTTGGATTTTGGTCCTGTGTATCTAGCCATTTTGTTTGTTTAAAGTATCAACCGGCCCGCAGCCGGCGATTCTTAGCTTTAAAAAATATATTAATTAAACTCTTCTCCTTTTTGAAGGACGACAGCCGTTGTGCGGCAGCGGTGTAATGTCTTTGATGGTAGTTACCTCAATACCGGTAGTCTGCAATGTACGGATAGCCGACTCGCGACCAGCACCAGGGCCCTTTACAAAAACTTCCACTTTACGCAAGCCTAAGTCATAAGCTACTTTACCGCAATCGGCAGCAGCCTGGCCGGCAGCATAAGGTGTGTTTTTCTTTGATCCTTTGAAACCCATTTTACCGGCCGACGACCATGATATGGCTTGCCCGCTTTTGTTGGTAAGGGTAATGATGATATTGTTAAAAGTTGCGTTTACATGTGCTTCGCCAACTGACTCTACTATTACAACGCGCTTTTTGGTAACTTTTTTTGCTTTCGCCATCTTTTTAATTTTGATTTGCTGAATTACTGAATTATTGAATTCGGACCCAACAACATTTAATTTATTCTATTCCTGGAAACTGATCGCCAGTCGCCAATCACTTATTTACTATTTAGTAGCCTTCTTCTTGTTAGCAACCGTCTTACGTTTTCCTTTACGGGTACGTGAGTTGTTTTTGGTACGCTGACCACGCAGAGGTAATCCCTTACGGTGACGTGTACCACGGTAGCAACCTATATCCATTAAACGTTTGATGTTCAACTGCACTTCTGAGCGAAGAGCGCCTTCCACCTTAACCTCGTCGTTGATAATTGTACGGATAGCAGTTAACTGCTCATCGGTCCAGTCTTGTACTTTAGTATTTACGTCTACACCTGCTTCGTCCAAAATGTGCTTAGCAGTTGAGCGGCCGATACCATAAATGTAAGTAAGTCCGATCTCTCCTCTTTTATTCTTTGGTAAATCAATACCTGAAATCCTTGCCATATTTTTCCTTTAGTTTTTAAGTGACGACCGAACGGCGGCTACCGTTGTACGAATCGTTACAATATCAATTTTAATTATCCCTGACGCTGTTTGTACTTCGGGTTCTTTTTGTTTATAACATAAAGTTTCCCGTTGCGACGGATGATCTTGCAATCAGCGCTGCGTTTTTTAATGGATGCTCTAACTTTCATCTCTTTATTATTTATATCTATAAGTTATTCTACCCTTTGATAAATCGTATGGACTCATCTCTAATTTCACCTTGTCTCCAGGTAAAATTTTGATGTAGTGCATGCGCATTTTACCGGAAATATGTGCAATAATCTCATGACCATTCTCGAGTTCAACTCTAAACATTGCGTTAGACAATGCTTCCCGAATTGTTCCGTCCTGTTCAATCGACGATTGTTTAGCCATATTTTATTGATTATTACTTTATTATCCGCTTTTAAACCGGGATGCAAAATTAAATAAATTTTTTCTAATTATTTACATTTTCTTTCAAAACTTCTTCAACGTATGAAAAAGACGAAAGTATGTCTGCTTTGCCCTTATTTATGGCTACTGTATGCTCGTAATGGCATGAAGGCTTTTTGTCACTGGTAGATACTGTCCAGCCATCATTCCAGAATTTAACTCCTGCCCTTCCGGCGTTTATCATCGGCTCAATCGCGATCACCATTCCTTCTTCCAGTTTGATACCCGAACCGCGTTTGCCGTAATTTGGTACCTCGGGTTTTTCATGCAGATGTGTTCCTACTCCATGGCCCACCAGTTCCTTCACCACGCCAAAACCATTCTTTTCGGCATGTTCCTGTACTGCGCTGCCTATATCACCAACGCGCATTCCGGCTACTGCCTTTTCGATACCCAGGTATAGACATTCTTTGGTAACACGCATCAGTTTTTGGGTTACTTCGTCTACCTCGCCTATGGCAAAGGTATATGCTGAGTCGCCATAGTATTTATTCATCAGCACGCCGCAGTCAACCGATACCAGGTCGCCTTCTACCAGTTCGTATTGACTGGGAAAACCATGTACCACCTGGTCGTTCAGCGAAATACAAAGTGAATAAGGGAAACCGCTATAATTCAAAAATGCCGGCACCCCCCCGTTGTCACGGATAAAGGTCTCGGCAAGTTTATTTAATTCTATGGTTTTGATTCCCGGGCGTATAACTTTTGCTATCTCGCCCAGGGTTTGAGCAACAAGTAAAGAACTTTTTCTTATGAGTTCTATCTCCTCGACAGACTTATAATTGATCTTCGACATGTTAACTTATTAAATTGCCGGTGGCGTCGTGCCGGCTGCAGTAGGTATTGCCGTCCTTCCGGTAATACGTCCTGTTTTCATCAGACCGTCATAGTGCCTCATCAGCAAATGGCTCTCAATCTGCTGCAGTGTATCTAAAACAACACCCACCAAAATGATAAGCGAAGTACCACCAAAGAACCTGGCGAATACATTACTTACACCAATCATCATCGCAAATGGCGGGATGATCGCAATAATTGCCAGGGCAATAGAACCGGGCAGTGTGATCCTTGAAATTACTCCGTCTATGAATTCTGATGTTGGCTTGCCTGGTTTAACCCCCGGTATAAAGCCGCCGTTCTTTTTCATATCATCAGCCATCTGGTGAGGGTTGATGGTAATAGCCGTATAGAAATAAGTAAATACGATGATCAATAAAGCAAACAGCAAATTATGTTCCCACGAGGCGTAGTTAGCTAAACCCATTATGATAGGGTTTGTAGATACCGAAGTAAATAGCTGCGGAATATAAGCAGGAATAAACATCAGCGCCTGGGCAAATATGATAGGCATTACACCTGCCGCATTTACCTTAAGCGGGATATACTGGCGAACGCCGCCATATTGCTTATTGCCCACAATACGCTTAGCGTACTGCACTGCTATCTTTCGAACACCCTGAACGATCAGTATGGTAAACATTACCACCCCGATCAGTGCTAAAATTTCAACTATAAAGGTTATCAAACCGCCCTTACCACCGGTACGAACGCTGAATTCTGATAAGAATGCACTCGGTAGTTGCGCTATAATACCCACCATGATGATGAGCGATATACCGTTTCCAATACCCTTATCCGTGATTTTTTCACCCAGCCACATTACAAACAATGTACCTGCTGTAAGTATAAATACCGACATCAAAGTAAAAACAGCAACGCTCATACCTGGCGCGATCTGGTCGACCTTGATCTGCGATTTTACGTATGCAATAGCCTGCAGAGCTGTAATACCTATAGTTAGGTAGCGGGTCCACTGGTTTAGTTTGTTACGGCCGCTTTCACCTTCCTTTTGCAGTTTGGTGAAATATGGCACCGCGATACCCAATAATTGAACAACGATAGATGCCGAAATATAAGGCATCACACCTAATGCAAAAATGGAGGCGTGTGAGAACGAACCACCTGAAAACATATTCAGCAATCCGGCCAGGCCTTCTTTGCCCGTCTGGGTATTTACAGTAGAATAGATCACCCCTGGCAAAACCACGAATGAACCTATACGATATATTACAAGAAATAAGAGCGTGTTAGTAATACGCGTTCTCAGATCTTCAATTTTCCAGATATTGGATAATGTAGTGAATAGTTTCCTCATTGGGATTTACAACTTTACGATAGTACCACCTGCTGCTTCAATAGCCTTTTGGGCCGTAGCCGAGAAGGCATGCGCCTTAACTTCTAACTTGGCTTTCAGTTCGCCGCGACCTAATATTTTAACCAGGTCATTACGCGAAACCAAACCATGTTCTTTCAAAGTTGCAAAATCAATTGCAGAAACCTTATGTTCTTCCGATAATTTTTGCAAAGCATCAAGGTTAACGCTTACATACTCCACGCGGTTAGGGTTTTTAAAGCCCACCTTTGGAACACGGCGCTGCAGTGGCATCTGGCCACCTTCAAAACCTACTTTGCTGCTGTTACCAGAGCGTGAACCTGCGCCTTTATGGCCACGGGTTGACGTTCCGCCACGGCCTGAACCAGTACCGCGGCCTATTCTTTTCCTGTTTTTAGTAGAACCTTCTGCAGGTTTCAGATTACTTAAATTCATGATATTAAATATTTTCTACCGCTACCAAATGATTAACTGCACGTACCATGCCGATGATAGCAGGCGTAGCCTCTACTTCAACGCTGTGGCTGATTTTCTTCAAACCCAACGCCTCGATAGTTCTTTTCTGGCGCTCACTTCTATCGATCACGCTCTTAATCTGTGTTATTTTGATTTTTGCCATGACGATTATCCGTTAAATACTTTTCCTAAACTAATGCCGCGTTGTTGTGCCACGGTATAAGCATCGCGCATTTGCGATAATGCTGATACGGTTGCCTTTACCACGTTGTGCGGGTTTGATGAACCTTTTGATTTAGCCAATACGTTGTGTACACCTGCTGATTCAAGCACGGCGCGCATTGCACCACCTGCTATAACACCTGTACCGTTTGCTGCCGGTTTCAAGAAAATAAAACCGCCCGAAAACTTACCTATTTGCTCGTGAGGTATGGTACCGTTAATGATCGGCACTTTTACCAGGTTCTTCTTAGCATCGTCAATACCTTTGGCAATTGCCTCAGTTACTTCTTTTGCTTTACCCAAACCATAACCTACAACACCATTCTCATCACCTACTACCACGATGGCAGAGAAGCTGAAAGTACGGCCGCCTTTGGTTACTTTGGCTACACGCTGTATGCTCACCAGGCGATCTTTCAATTCGATCTCGCTGGTCTTTACTCTTTTTATGTTGATTGTTGACATCTCTCTGTTCGATTAAAAGTTTAAACCGCCTTCACGTGCACCTTCGGCCAGTGATTTAACACGGCCATGATATAAGTAACCGTTCCTGTCGAAAACAACATCTTTAATTCCTGCTGCTACGGCTTTGGCAGCAACCATTTTGCCTACGGCAACTGATTGTTCTGACTTGTTGCCTGTGGCTGCGAAATCTTTTGATAAAGATGATGCCGATACGATAGTTTTGCCGGTTACATCGTCAATGATTTGGGCATAGATACCTTTATTGCTCCTGTACACTGACAAGCGCGGACGCTCTGGGGAACCTGAAAGTCTCTTCCTGATTCCTTTTTTAATTCTGTCTCTTCTTGATAATTTACCTTGCATGACGATTATTTTTTAGATGCCGATTTACCTGCTTTTCTTCTCAACACTTCGCCAACAAACTTGATACCCTTACCCTTGTAAGGCTCTGGTGCACGTAACGAGCGTATTTTTGCTGCTACCTGGCCAATCAGTTGCTTATCAATTGATTCCAAAATGATGGTCGGGTTTTTACCCTTCTCAGCAGTAGTTGTAACTTTAACTTCCTTAGGCAGTTCGAACACGTAATGGTGCGAGTAACCCAATACAAGGTCTAAAGTGTGGCCCTGGTGAGTAGCGCGGTAACCCACACCTACTAATTCCTGTTCCATTTTGTAACCCTGGGTTACGCCAACAACCATGTTATTTAAAAGCGCACGGTATAAGCCGTGTAATGCTTTGTGACGTTTTTGTTCAGTGGGGCGCTTAACTAAAAGATTCCCGTCTTCCTGTTCAACAATGATCTCACTGTCAACAGCCTGGTACAATTCGCCTTTAGGACCTTTAACGGTAACTAAATTATCTTCAGCTACGGTAATGGTTACTCCTGCCGGTATTGCTATAGGTGCTTTTCCTATTCTTGACATTGGTTAATTCCTCCTTAGTAATTAATAAACAAAGCATAAAACCTCGCCGCCGATGTTCTGTGCGCGTGCCTCTTTATCGGTCATTACACCTTTTGAGGTCGAGATAATTGCGATTCCTAAACCATTTAATACTCTTGGCATGGTAGCCGTGCCTGCGTATTTTCTCAAACCTGGTTTACTGATGCGCGAAATGCTGCGTATAGCAGGAACTTTGGTTATCGGGTGGTACTTCAAGGCAACCTTGATGATTCCTTGCGGGCCCACTTCTTCAAACTTAAAGTTAGCGATGTAACCTTTGTCGAAAAGCACTTTCGTGATTTCCTTCTTCAGATTTGATGCAGGAATTTCAACAACCCTATGGTTGGCTTTAATAGCATTCCTTACTCGTGTAAGATAATCTGCGATTGGATCTGTATTCATTATTTATTGTTTATGATGGTGGTTTCCGTAGACCTTCCATCGGTTCGTACTCTTTGTTATACGTATTACGTTGTACGTTATACGTTTTTTAGGAAGAAGGCAACGTACGACGTAAAACGTCTAACGTACAACCCTCTACCAATTTACCAGGACGCTTTCTTCACTCCCGGTATCTTGCCTTCCAGTGCCATCTCGCGGAAAGTTACCCTCGAGATACCAAACTGGCGCATGTAACCACGCGGACGGCCGGTAAGCTTGCAACGGTTGTGTTGCTTCACAGGCGACGATGCTTTAGGCAATTTGTCTAATCCTGCCCAGTCACCAGCAGCTTTAAGGGCCGCCCTTTTTTCAGCGTATTGAGCTACTAATTTAGCGCGTTTTACTTCACGTGCTTTTACACCTTCTTTAGCCATTATCTAGTCTGATTTTTAAATGGTAAACCAAATTCTTTCAGCAGTTCTAATGCTTCTACATCATTGCCGGCCGAAGTCACAAAGGTAATATCCATACCCTGTATCTTATTTATCTTGTCGATGTTGATCTCAGGGAATATGATCTGCTCGGTAATACCCAGCGTATAATTGCCCCTTCCGTCAAAACCTTTATCATTGATACCTTTGAAGTCACGAATACGCGGCAGAGCCACAGCGATCAAACGGTCCAAAAATTCGTACATCGTGTTATCACGTAAAGTTACACGCACACCTACCGGCATGCCCTTACGCAATTTGAAGTTCGAAATATCTTTTTTCGATTTTGAAGAAACTGCCTGCTGACCGGTAATGGTACTTAACTCGTTAATGGTCTGCTCAATCAGTTTTTTGTCGGTTGTTGCACCGCCAACACCCTGGTTGATCGCAATTTTCTCCAGCTTAGGAACCTGCATTACGCTTTTGTACTGAAATTTGTCCTTCAGGTTAGTGCGTATTTCGTCCCTATATTTCGACTTTAGTCGTGGTGTGTAAGTTGTTGCAGTTGCCATTACTTAATTTCCTCCCCAGTTGTTTTTGCTATTCTAACCAATTTACCGGCAGCATTTCTTTGCCTGCCCACGCGGGTAGGTTTGCCCGATTTTGGATCAACCAGCATCAGGTTAGAAATGTGTATAGCCGCTTCCATCTTTACGATACCACCGTTAGGGGTAGCAGCATTCGGCTTGGTGTGTTTTGATACCATATTGGCACCTTCAACCAAAGCACGGTTTTTATCTGTTATAATCTCAAGTACTTTTCCTTGAGAGCCTTTTGAGTCGCCTGCAATAACCTTAACAAGGTCGCCCTTGCGGATCTTTAATTTTGCAGGTACTTCTATTTTCTTCTTTCCCATATTACAATACCTCCGGGGCTAATGATACAATTTTCATAAATTGTTTCTCGCGCAGTTCCCTTGCTACCGGGCCAAAGATACGTGTGCCTCTCGGCTCGTCCTGGTTATTTAACAAAACGGCTGCGTTGTCGTCGAAACGGATATATGAACCATCCTTACGGCGAATTTCCTTGGTGGTCCTTACTACTACTGCTTTTGATACAGTACCTTTTTTAATGTTGCCTGAAGGCAGAGCACTTTTAACGGTAACAACTATCTTATCGCCAATAGAAGCATATCTTTTACCGGTACCGCCTAATACGCGGATCACTAAAACTTCTTTAGCGCCGCTGTTATCGGCTACGTTTAATCTTGATTCCTGCTGTAACATGTTATTTAGCCCTCTCTATTACCTGGACTAATCTCCAGTTTTTGTTTTTACTCAGCGGGCGGGTTTCCATAATCAATACGGTGTCGCCGATACCACAGGTATTTGCTTCGTCATGCGCCATAAATTTGGTAGTCTTCTTAACGAACTTACCATAAATCGGGTGCTTTACTTTACGCTCAACGGCAACAACAATAGATTTTTCCATCTTATTGCTTACTACCAGGCCGGTACGCGTTTTTCTTAAATTTCTTTCCATTTCGAGCCTAAAATTATTTACTTTCAGAAGCTGACGCTGCTTTACGCTTTGTTAATTCAGTATTTAAACGAGCGATATCCTTACGCACTTTCGTAATGCGGGTCGGGTTCTCTATAGCCGAAACTGCATGGGCAAATTTCAATTTGGTAAGGTTAGCCCTTTCCTCCTTTACTCTTGCGTTCAATTCTTCAGTTGTTAGCTCTAAAATTTCTGAGTTCTTCATTTTATTATTATGTTATAAGTTATACGTTGTAAGTTGTACGTTGCAAGCATCGACTTTTGACTTACAACTTTGGACTTAGAACTTATTTTTATTCCTCTACGTAATCTCTACGTGTTATAAACCTGGTTTGTACCGGCAGTTTTTGTGCTGCAAGGCGCAATGCCTCTTTAGCAACTTCCAGTGGTACACCTTCAGCTTCAAAAATGATCCTTCCGGGGCGAACAACCGCTACCCAATATTCCGGAGCACCTTTACCTTTACCCATACGTACTTCCGCTGGTTTCTTGGTTACAGGCTTGTCAGGAAATATCCTGATCCACACCTGGCCCTCACGTTTCATGAAACGTGTAACAGCAATACGTGCAGCCTCAATCTGGCGACTGGTTATCCAGGCCGGCTCGAGTGATTTGATACCGAAAGAACCGAATGCAAGCTCCGCACCACGAGTGGCGTTTCCCTTCATTCTGCCTTTTTGCATTTTTCTGAACTTCGTTCTTTTTGGCTGTAGCATTTCTTTAAACTTTTATATCTAAACGATGTCTGTCCCGACTTTGATTATTTATTCTATTATTACCTTCTTCCGCTTGGGCCACCTGGACGATTACCACCGCCACCTGCGCCACCCGGACGACCCTGACCACCTGGGCGATTACCACCGCCACGGTTAGGTCCGCCTGCACCAGGTCCGCCTCTGCGATCGCCACCCTGGCCTCCCGCGTTACGGTCACCACCTCTTCTGTCACCACCTCTGCGCTCTCCGCCACGTTCGCCGCCTCTTTCGTTGCCACGTCCGCCGAATCCGGCTGCGCCTTCAGGACGACCACCTTTACCACTTGCGCTGCTTGCAGCACCAATGTTTGGCGATAAGTCGCGTTTTCCGTAAACTTCACCTTTGCAGATCCACACTTTAACACCTATTTTACCATAAGTAGTTAAGGCCTCTGCCAAAGCATAGTCAATATCAGCACGGAAAGTGTGCAAAGGAATTCTTCCTTCTTTATATTGTTCGGTACGTGCCATTTCAGCACCACCTAAACGACCAGATGTCATTACTTTGATACCTTCAGCGCCCATTCTCATGGTGGAAGCTATCGTAGTTTTCATCGCGCGGCGGAAAGAGATACGTGCCTCTAACTGCTTTGCTATACCTTCGGCAACTAATTGTGCGTCAAGTTCAGGGCGTTTTATTTCGAAAATGTTGATTTGAACGTCCTTTTTAGTCAGTTTTTTCAACTCTTCTTTGATCTTGTCAACTTCCTGGCCGCCTTTACCAATCACAATACCCGGACGGGCAGTGTGTATAGTTACGGTAATGCGTTTCAGGGTGCGCTCGATAACCACTTTTGATATACCGCCTTTGGCGATACGTACAGAAATGTACTTGCGGATCTTTTCGTCTTCAACTAATTTGTCGGCATAGTGATTACCACCGAACCAATTAGAATCCCAACCTCTGATGATACCTAACCTGTTGCCTATTGGATGTGCTTTTTGTCCCATCTTAAATTAATTGTTATCGTTTTTACTGTCCACAATAAGGGTTACATGGTTTGAGCGTTTGCGGATACGGTATCCACGGCCCTGCGGTGCGGGGCGAAGCCTTTTTAACTGGCGGCCACCACCTACCGAAACCTCTTTTACAAATAAAGCGCTGTCCTCAACACGTTTGCCTTCGTTTTTTGCTTCCCAGTTTTTAATTGCTGACAGCAATAATTTCTCTACACGGATAGCGGCTTCTTTATTAGTATACTTTAATATATACAACGCTTTTTCCACGTTCTCACCACGGATCAGGTCAACCACCAGGCGCATTTTGCGCGGCGATGTTGGGCAGTTCTGTAACTTGGCAGCAGAAGCTCCTCCTTGCTGAGCTTTCGCAGCTTCCTTTTGTTGCCTGATTTGTACAGACCTCTTAATTTTTGTTGTTGCTTCCATTACCTGTTATTTTTTCTTTTCTGCGTGTCCACGGAATGTACGTGTCGGCGCAAATTCGCCCAACTTATGACCAACCATGTTTTCTGTTACATACACCGGGATAAATTTGTTCCCGTTGTGCACTGCAAACGTATGACCAACGAAATCAGGAGATATCATGGAACGACGTGACCATGTTTTTACAACCGATTTTTTACTCGAATCATTTAACGTGTCAACCTTTTTTACCAGATTATGATCTATATAAGGTCCTTTTCTAATTGAACGTGCCATTATTTCTTCCTTCTTTCAATGATGTAACGATCAGATGTTTTCTTTTTATCACGGGTTTTAAAGCCTTTGGCTAAAATACCTTTGCGTGAACGCGGATGGCCACCTGATGCCCTTCCTTCGCCACCACCCATAGGGTGATCTACCGGGTTCATGGCTACACCACGAACTCTTGGCCTGCGGCCCAACCAGCGTTTGCGGCCAGCCTTACCTAACACAGCGTTAGCTCTTTCGCCATTTGAAACGGTTCCGATAGTTGCCATACAAGTCGACAGTATCATACGGGTTTCGCCTGAAGGCAATTTGATGATGGCGTATTTGCCGTCACGTGCCGAAAGCTGTGCATAAGTACCGGCGCTGCGTGCGATGATACCTCCCTGGCCCGGGTTCAATTCAATATTATGAATGATAGAACCCAAAGGGATATTTTTCAATGGCATTGTGTTGCCTACTTCAGGAGTAGCTGTTTCGCCCGATAAAACGGTCTGCCCAACTTTTAATCCTTCAGGAGCTATCATGTACCTCTTCTCGCCGTCAACGAAATGCAGTAATGCAATACGTGCCGAACGGTTTGGATCATACTCGATAGTTGCTACAGTTGCAGGGATATCAAATTTATTGCGTTTGAAATCGATCAAACGATATACCTGCTTATGACCACCGCCCATGTAGCGCATAGTCATTTTACCGCTGTTGTTACGTCCGCCAGACCTTTTGTTAGATGCTACAACCAACGATTTTTCAGGAACGTTTGTTGTAATATCCGAAGTACTGGTGTCTACCCTAAAACGGGTACCCGGGGTAACCGGTTTAAATCTTTTAACTGCCATCTTTATATGCTATTATAAAAATCTATTGTTTCACCGTCTTTCAACGAAATGATCGCTTTCTTATACGTAGCTGCACGACCGCTAACGGCTCCAGCTTTTGTATTACGACTTTTCAGTTTACCAACGTATTTCATGGTGTTCACCGCGGTGATATTTACACCATACATTTTCTCTATCGCTTCCTTTATCTGGATCTTGTTGGCCCTGTGGTCAACCTTAAAAGCGTAGCGATTAAGTTTCTCAGTCAGCTGAGTTACTTTTTCTGTAAGTAAGGGTTTCTTTAAAATTTCCATATTACTTAGCTAATGCTTCCTCCAAAGTTTTAACTGCGCCTGTAGTTAATAAAAGTGTACCGGCATTCAACACTTCGTAAGTGTTCAATTGATCAACGGTGATCACTTTGCTTTTCTTCAGGTTACGGCTTGATAAATAAATGTTTTCATTTGCGGTGCCTAATACTAATAATGTTTTCACATCAGTAAATTTCAGGTCTGCCACCATTTGTATGTATGTTTTGGTTTTTACAGCGTCGAAGCTGAAATCTTCCAATACTACTATACTGTTATCTTTTGCTTTGTATGATAAAGCCGACTTGCGCGCCAGTGATTTCAGCTTCTTGTTTAACTTGAAGTGATAATCGCGTGGTTGCGGACCGAATATACGGCCACCACCATTAAACAATGGTGATTTTACGCTACCGGCACGGGCGCCGCCTGTACCTTTTTGCTTATATAATTTGCGGGTCGAACCTGCAATTTCGTTACGCTGTTTTGATTTGTGCGTTCCCTGGCGCTGATTGGCAAGGTATTGCTTCACGTCAAGATAAATCGCGTGGTCGTTAGGTTCGATACCGAATATGGAATCAGAAAGCTGCACCTTGGCGCCTGTTTCTTTACCTGCTATATTTAATACTTTAACTTCCATCTTATTTATCCACGATTACAAATGAACCCTTAGCTCCGGGGATGGAACCTTTAACTACTAACAGATTTTGCTCAGGATAAACTTTCAAAACTTCTAAGTTCTGAACTTTTACACGAACGTTTCCGGTTTGACCTGCCATGCGCATACCCTTGAATACTCTTGATGGCCATGATGAGGCGCCCAGTGAACCTGGAGCACGTAAGCGGTTGTGCTGACCGTGAGTGGCCATACCAACACCACTAAATCCGTGACGCTTAACAACACCCTGGAAACCTTTACCTTTAGAGGTACCAGCCACATCCACAAAATCTCCGGCGGCGAAAATATCTACAGTGATGGTATCACCTAATGATTTTTCGTCTTCGAAAGTTTTGAATTCAACCAGCCTGCGTTTTGGAGTAGTGCCTGCTTTTTGGAAGTGGCCTTTTAAAGGGCCCGAAGTATTTTTTTCTTTTTTCTCACCATACGCCAGCTGAACTGCGGCGTAGCCGTCTGTTTCAACAGAGCGAACTTGCGTTACTACACAAGGTCCAGCTTCGATCACTGTACAAGGAATGTTCTTCCCTGACTCGTCGAAAATGCTGGTCATTCCTACTTTTTTACCAATAATTCCTGACATTTTACTATTTGTTTGTGTCCATCGAAGCAGTAGGGCCTCGTTCAAGACATATTAAATCCCCCCGAAAGGGACGGCAAAGATAGATATTTTACATTAATTGTCAAATAGATAATTAGTTATTTTTTTATAATTGTTTTGGAGGGGGATTTAGGGTGAGAAATGGGGGATTATTTGGCATTCAGCGTCGCCCGATTAAGTTTCATTACTTGAAATTAAGAAGACCTGCAGAGTTTCTCCTATATTCGCCTTATAACAAACCTCAGTGAATATGAACACATCTACCAAAATCTTATCATTGGCCTTGGCCATTATCTTGCTCGCAGCCTGCAAAAAAGATAACAAACCGACTATGATCGATGTAAGTTTAACAACCAGCAGCCTGCCTGGCACCAGCGGGCAAACAATATTACTTTTGTCGGACGAACACCGCACAACGTCTGATTATGTTTCGTCGGGGACGACCGATGCCAACGGGAAGATCAGTTTTAATGCAACCCCCGGCAAGAAATATTACATCTACAATGGCAATTTTGACCTGGTTAACCCAAATTCGGCCTACATTATTACAGGAAAATTTACCAGTCAGCAACAGATCGATAGCTCCCCGGTGCAAACACCTGCGGCGCAGATTGGCGACAACATCGAAATGGATATCAATGGCGATGGCATTGTACGCCAGAACGAAAAGGTGATCCCGGTTACCGCACCGGCAAAAGGCAATACTGTCCAGGTAAGCGCTACCATAAATAGCCAAATAGCGCAATAACCTGCCTGTTCACGTGTCTACACTTGATGCAAAAGTAGGGACGCAAAATTTTGCGTCTCCCTACGCTTTAGGCCTACCGAAAAACAAAACATAGCCGTTAACATCACATACTTCAAATCCGTGCAATCCGTCTTCATCGTCGCGGAGGGGCCGGCGGAACGTTACACCGGCCGAACTGTATTCCTCAAACAAAGCGTCGGGATCTTCAGTAGAAATATATGCGTCCCACCTGGCCCATTCGTGCCGGGTATAATTAGGAATAGGTTTTATACCCTTAGCAATAGCCTTCAGCATAATCGAAATATGGTCGCGGCCTACCATGGCGTAAAACGGGTCGCCTTCCGGGCCAATATAGATCACTTCAAATCCAAGTTTATCTACATAGAACGACACCGAATCGTTTACATCCGAAACGATAAAAAAAGGCGAAATAAAATTGAGGTTTGCCATTACCCAAAATTAACGAAAAATGTAGAGACGCATAATTATGCGTCTCTACGAAATATCATAAGGAAATATATTATTTACCCGGCGCCCTTGGCGACGGCACTACATTTTTAACCGGTTTGGTCGATTTCAGGTACGTAAAAATAGCTTCCATATCGGCATCGTTTAAAACACCGAGTTCCTCCCATGGCATAGGTGGCAGCAGCATCCGCTCTTCTTTTAGTCCCATATACTTACCGTGCCGTATTGCATTCTTAAACTGGTCCAAAGTCCAGTTCCCTATTCCCGTTGCGTCCGAAGTAATATTAGCCGAGAAAGATGTTCCCCAGGGACCGACAACAGCAGTAAGGTCGCCGCTGAATACGATCTGGTGGCTCTTAATGTCCTCGGCGCTTGCAACAGGCGGAGGTGCACCTGCAGGTGAGCCGGATAACATTAATGCAGTGTCAACAACCGGGCCCTGTGGCCCCATCTTCTTGGGCGAATGGCAATCATTGCAGCCAATAGTAGTGACCAGGTAATTCCCGCGTTTAATCAGGCTGTCTTTAGATGGCGGAGCACCAGTTGTAGCTGCAGTGTTCGTTTTGGCAGGATCGCAGGAATTCAGCGACCAGACAAAAGCGGCCAGGATGAGGATAACAAATAGTGATTTCATGGTGAGTGATTGGTTTGAAAGTTTAATGCAGATGAAGCTAAATAAAATTTCCTGTAAACCAAATTAATTCAAGTACTTATCAATTCGACGAAAAATACCTAAATTCATCCGTCTCAATATATTAACGAAAATGAAAGCAGTCCTGAAAGCCCTCTCCCTGTTTGCCTTATTAGCTGTAATATTATTCAGCTGTTCGCAAAAACCTCACGATCCGCTTGCCGGCTCAAGCCGCGAAGATAAAAACGGCTGGATATACATCCACCTCGAAGGTTCGCCGCATGATGTGGGTTATCAGCATGGTTATCTCGTGTCAAAAGAGATCGACACCTTAATAAAGGTGTTCCAGTTTTACCTGCCTCACAATACCAAAAAGGATTGGGCCTGGTACCGCGCGGCGGCCTCCCGCTTTATGTGGAACAAAATAGATAAGGAATACCAGGATGAATTGAAGGGCCTTGCCGAAGGCTTGCAGGCTAAGGGCATGAAATATGATTCTATCGATATGGTTGTTTTAAACGCCAATATTGATCTATCATCCTATTATTTGCCTATGCTGGAAAACAAAGCCAGGCCCGGCAGCGGGGATAATAAGGCCCCCGGAAATTGCAGCGCTTTTATAGCTACCGGCAAATACACCAAGGACGGCAAAATCGTGATGGGCCACAATAACTGGACGGACTATATAGAAGGTGAGCGCTGGAACGTAATCGCCGATATTAAACCAGCAAAAGGAAATCACATCCTGATGGATTGCGCGCCCGGCTTTATCCATAGCGGGGATGATTTTGTGATCAGCAGCAGCGGGATATTGATAACCGAAACCACCATAACCCAATTCAAGGGGTTTGATACCACCAAAACGCCCGAATTTGTGCGTGCACGCAAAGCCGCGCAATATGCCAACAGCATTGATGATGTCATAAAAACCATGACCACCGATAACAACGGCGGCTACGCGAACGACTGGCTCATCGGCGATACCAAAACCAACGAGGTAGCCAAACTGGAGCTGGGCATGAAAGACTTTAAAGTATGGCGCTCCAAGGATACGGCCATAATAGGCTCCAACTTCCCGCAAGATCCTAAGCTGATCAAAGAAGAAACAACATTTGACGTAAACAACAAAACCAGTTCGCCAAATGCGCGCAAACTTCGCATGGAAAAACTGGTGGCCATTGACTATAAAGGAAAACTGGATGATGCTACCGGCAAAACTATTGAGGGCGACACTTATGACGCTTTGGATAAGAAGCAGGCATTAAACCGCTGCGTGGTCGACGGACACATCGACCTTGACCCAATGGGCTGTCCGGAATGGAACGAAGGGCCCTATTACCCGATGGGTGCTGTACAGGGTAAAGTAACTACCAGCGATCTGGCCGGCAAGATGCAATTCTGGGCGCATATGGGCCACCCCAGCGGTGACGACTTTTTAGCAGCACCTTATTTTGCCAAACACCCTGAATACAAATGGATGAGCCCTTACCTTAGGGATATGAAAGCTTATCCCTGGACTTTGTTTAGCGGGAAATAAGAGTTAAGAATAGTGGTAACGGCATTGCAGAATGTGTAACCTGTTCTCTTTAACCTGGTACACCATCCGGTGTTCATCAGTTATACGCCTGCTCCAACAACCTGAAAAATTACCTTTTAATGGTTCGGGTTTACCAATTCCCTTATAAGGGGAACGCAAACAATCTTTTATAAGGTCATTTATGCGAGTTAGTATTTTCTTATCGATTTGTTGCCAGTATAAGTAATCATCCCAGGCTTTACTTTGCCAAACCAATTCCATCTCAATCTTCGATAAGCTTGTGAGATTGGTATTTGCCGTTATTCATTTCATCAATGGCGTCCTGCAGGCGCTTCCGGTTAGCTTCACTGCTCGTGAGGTGCAAGGTTTCCACTAACGAATTATATTCGTTCAATCCCATTACCACCACATTCTTTCCTTTGCTTCGCGAAACAATCACTGTTTCTGCATCATCATTCACCATATCCAGGCTTTTGGCCAGGTTACGCCTGAACTCCGTATAGTTTAATACTTCCATGAATCTTAATTAAGTACTTATTTAAGTACAATTATAAGTAATTTTTACGGAAAAGCAAAATATATCCTTCATTCCGCATTCGACGCTCCGACTTCCGCAATCAAACTACTCGCTCATCAACCTTCTGATCAGCTCCGCGCTTTGATTTTTCCCTTCTTCCAAACGATCCTTAAAAAAAGCCTGAACCTCGTTAAAGTGTTTTTTATAACCTTCCATATCACCGTAGCCGATAATGGCCGACCATTCCCTTACCGCAGAGTGAAACTCCAAATCGTCCCCACGGATGGTTTTATCATACAAAGCCGTTTCGATAGATTCCTCTAACAGTTCTTCATTCTTAAACAGGTATTCGGCAATGCCTAAACGCAAACGAAAAGGCGGCGTCTGGCAGATCAGGTTATCATAGGGGTTTACGCCAAGATGGTACCAGGCATCCACCATACTTAATATACTCAGGTGCGAATTTGGCTTTTGCTGTTCGGGTCGTTGAGAGAGGGAAAATTCTTTCATCACTTTATCGCTCAGCATAATCGGTTTGCGGCTTTCGTGGAAAACAAAATCCCGGGCACGGTAAAGTCTTTCGCGGAATGATTTTTCCTCTTCCTTGATCATCAGCTTAAACAATTCCGATTCCGAAACCGCGTAGCGCTTAACCTGCTGACGGGCGTAAGGGTTTAATATGGCGAGCCCGGCATACACGTGCGCCTTATAGCTGAATATGCGTAGCGTGGTCAATATTTTAACGTTATCTATCCCGCCTACATACGAGCCGTTCTCCCAGGGGAAAAATCCCGCCTCTTTCCAGGCCGTGCCCATACTCTCAAAACCAACGTGTGTTACCGCCTGTGTATCGGCTACAATTTTATCATGCTCATGGTAATCTGCTATCTCAACAATATCAGTCTCCACTGCTGTAAACAGCTCCAGCATCCTTTTATAAGCCGCGTCATCCGAGCGGTGCCTGATCAATATCAGTTTCTGCCCCTTTGGCTCAAAGCCCGGCCCGTGCATGGCGTGAAAAGTAATAATTTGCGCGTCTGCAGGCAGGTATTTTTCAAATATGGCTATCTCGGGGTGTTTTACAGAGGTTTGCCCGGCTACTATCGCGCCGTATTTGGTGGAAGGACCATAAGCGGCAACAACTTCTGCAATCCTGTCGGCTTCAACCGAATAAATAATAAGATCATTAGAACGCGCCACATCGCTGCCATTGCTCATCACTTTGATGCCTAGCGGTGCTAGTTCTTCTTCCAGCTTATGTTTGTTTTCGGGCAGGTCACAGCCGCAAACGGTATAACCCGCTTTGGCGAAAGCTTTTGCATACAGCTTTCCCATGTCGCCCAAACCGATAATACCGATATTCATTCCGCTAATATACCGATGCGAGAGACATTTTATAATCTTAGCTTAACATTCCTTGCAATAACCGGATATATTTTTCTGTAATTTAGTATATCTTTTATCTCAAAAGATAAGTATAAGGAGTAATCGAATATTTTTTACTGTGGTCATTAATTATTAATTAACTTACCATCCTAAATCAAATACCAATGATGAAACGTTTATTTCCATACTTTTTAGCAATTATTTTCTGCTTTGGCTTAGGCCGGGTGCAGGCACAGGATTCTGTCAAAAAGGCTCCTGAAGAAAAGAAGGTTCAGGAAGAAAAAAAGGTTCAGGAAGAAAAAAGTGCCCCAATAAAAAGCACCGTTGTTCCTGCTCAGTCAAAGGTAAAGCCTGTTACCCACTATTATCATAAAATAAAACCGGCACCTGGCCCGCTTGTTACTCCGGCTACAACTGCTACCGCTGTACCGGACACATCAAAAGCAAATGCAAAATCGCAGATAGATCCTACACAACTGAATGCTAAAAGCCTGACGGGTCAATACCAATATTTACTCACCAAAACTTACAACTACCAGCAGCCGTTAATAGCCGCATTATGGAAAAACTTTACAGATACGCTTGGTGACGTACGTACCAGGTTGAAAGCCATGCAGGCCAAAGTGGCGCTGCAAACTAAAGTAGCTGATAGTTTAAAGGCCCTCGCCAGCAGCAAGGAGCAAACGCTGTCCGAATCCAATGCCAAAGCCGATGCCATAAGCTTTTTCGGTATCATGATGTCAAAATCAAGCTATAACCTGGTGATGTTTGGACTGGTGGCAGTTTTAGCCATTGCGTTATTCGTTGTGATAGCAACCACTGCTAAAAACAAGCACGAGGCTAAATACCGCACCGAACTTTACGAAGAACTGGACGAGGAATTCAAAGCATTCAAAGCTAAGGCCCACGAAAAAGAACTCAAACTTGCCCGCGAATTGCAAACCGAGCGTAATAAACTGGATGAGTTATTAGGCCGCGGTTAATCTTTTTATTCCGATCTCAAGCTCTCTTCGAGAGCCATAGCTCATTCCGAGCGAAGGCTCTTCACCGGATTCGCCATTGCCGCTTTAACACTTTGATAACTTACCGTTAGCAGAGTAATCACCATAGCGCCAATACACGCCACCACGAATATCCATAACGAGATCTCGGTATGATATTTATAACCCCTTAACCATCCTGCAAGGAAATACCACGAAATAGGCACCGCAAGCGCACAGGAGATGATCACTAGTTGTACAAAATCTTTGGATAACATGCCCCACAGGTTGACAACTGAAGCACCCAGTACTTTGCGAACCCCGATCTCCTTGGTCTTTTGTTCGGCCACAAACGATGCCAGCCCAAATAAACCGAGCGACGAAATAAATATGGCCAGCACAGCAAATATGGATGCCAGTTCGCCAATGCGTTCTTCATCAGAGAATTTTTTGGCGTATTCGTCATCTGTAAAGTGATAGTCAAAAGGACTGGCCGGGTTATATTTTTTAAAAACCCCGCCAATCTTTGCCACAGCGTCCTGCAAATGGGCCGTTGGCTTCATCTTTACTGTAATAATGTTCGCCCAGTTATTATCCACAAAAAATATGGTGGGCTGCACCGGCATATACGGCGATTGCATCACCATGTTATCTATCACGCCCACAACGGTGTAAGCTTTTTTGTCTTTCCGGATGATTTTACCTATCGGGTCCTTGAAACCGGTCAACTCAACAGCACTCTGGTTCAGTATCATCGCGCTGGTGTCACTTGGAAAATCTCTTGAAAAATCCCGCCCCTTGCGTATATGCCAGCCGATGGTCTTACCAAAATCCCTCGTTGTAGCTATGGTACCAAAAAGCGGGTTAGTTCCCGGTACCTTGCCATCCCATTCGTACCCGATCTGGTTGCTGTAAACTTCTGTGGTTGGACTTGATGATTCGGCCATATTTTCAACTACGCCGGTGTTGATCAGGTCGTTTCTAATGCCATCATAGTGCCCATACAGATCGGGCGTGCTCATATCTATGGAGATCAGCCCTTCACGCGAATAGCCTACCGGGCGGTCCTTAGCAAATTGAATCTGTTTAAAAACGATAATGGTGCCAATAATCAGCGTAACCGATATCGTGAATTGCAGCACCACAAGTATTTTACGGGGCAGCGCGGCAAAACGGCCCGCGCGGAAAGTGCCCTTCAGCACAGTTACCGGGTTAAAACCGGATAAATAAAACGCCGGGTAGCTGCCCGAAACACAGCCCGTGAACGCGGTGAACAGTAGCACAACAACCCAGAAAATTAAATTCCCCCAGGGGATAGTCATGCTTTTATCGGCGATGGTGTTAAAGACCGGCAAAGAAACCAGCACCAAGATGATAGCTAATACAAAAGCCAGGCCCGCCATTAATATCGATTCGCTTAAAAACTGGAAAATCAGTTGCTTTCGGATAGAGCCTATTGCTTTGCGGATGCCAACTTCTTTGGCCCGTTTTTCGGAGCGCGCTGTGCTCAGGTTCATAAAATTGATACAGGCCAGCAGCAACACAAAAACGCCGATAATGCCAAACAGCCATACATACTGAATGCGGCCGCCCTTGATCTTGCCGTTCTCAAAATCACTATACAACCGCCATTTATCCATTCCGTGCAGCAGCAGGTGCTCATTACCCTCTTCCTTTTTCACGTATTTTTGAGTGATCAGCTCAATTTTGGCTGATGTTTTGGCCATATCCACGTTATCATTCATCTGCACGAATATCTGGAAGCTGTGATTATCCCATTGCGTTTCGGAGCGCTTCAGCCAGGTTTCGGTCGTCAGGTATTTATCCCAGGCCATCAGGAAATGAGTATCGTTAAAAGACGAATTCTTTGGAATATCCTTGTAAACACCGGCAACCTTAAAATCAAATTTATTATTCATGCGGACCGTTTTGCCAAGCACGTTATCGTTGCCGAAAAGTGCCACAGCCAATGAATGATCGATCAGGATAGAAGAAATGTCGGTTAACGCCTTTAAATTACCGCTCACGGTCTCGAGACCCATCATGGTCGGAAATTCAGGCTGAACCCACATGCCTGATTTAGAAAGTTTTTTCTCGCCTGCTTTGACAACAAACCCGAAATTCCACGAGCAAAGGGTTACGTACTTAAAATCAGACCCATACTTATTGCGCAGTTCCATACCGAGGGGAATAGCCATTGCCTGCCCGGTGCCCGTCTCGTTATTAAACGTTTGGGTGATCATCACCTGGGCCAATTTTTTATGATTGGCATGATAATGATTGTACGTCAACTCATCAAACATCCAAAAACCGATAAGCATAGCTACAGCCATGCCGCATGCAAGCCCTAAAACATTGATAGACGAATACACCTTGCTTTTGAGCAGGTTACGCCACGCGATCTTGAAGTAATTTTTAAGCATATCCCCGGGTTTTGAAATGTACGTAGCTAAAAGACGTTTCGGGAATTGAGGACGTTGCAGGGAAGGAAAAGTATTTTCCCCCAACCGTCATTGCGAGGAACGAAGCAATCTCCAAACTATGCCAGTCAACGGACCACAATCATTTTTTTGAGTATTTTGCCCAATGGTATTTAAACAAGGTGGTTGCGTTTATATTATGACCAATATATATCATAATGTACTTTACGTCGGAGTTACTTCCGAACTTATTGCACGTGTATGGGATCATAAGAATAAGACTTATCCAAAAAGCTTTACAGCAAAATACAATTGTGATAAGCTTGTATATTATTTATTCTACCCAAGAATCGAAGAGGCAATAGCGGTTGAAAAGACCTTAAAAGGAAGCAGCAGAAAGGCAAAGCAGAATCTTGTCAGCTCACTAAATCCAAATTGGATAGACCTTTATGACGGCCTGATAAAGGAATAGCTTTGTTTAGATTCCATAAAGCATTTATCTCATTTGATTTGCAAACGGTGAGATTGCTTCGTTCCTCGCAATGACGCGCGGGGGATTGGGGGGATGTTGTTAAACAAAAAAGCCACCCCTTTGCAGGAATGGCTTTCAGTATCTGATCTTCCGGTACTATCACACCTTGATCTCAACTTCAACACCGCTTGGCAATTCAAGCTTCATCAAAGCGTCAACAGTTTTTGAGTTCGAACTGTAAATATCCAGCAACCTCTTGTAAGAGCATAACTGGAACTGCTCGCGTGCCTTTTTGTTTACGTGCGGTGAGCGCAATACGGTAAACACTTTCTTTTCAGTTGGCAGCGGAAGCGGTCCGCTAACTACAGCGCCCGTAGGCTTTACTGTTTTTACGATCTTTTCGGCTGACTTGTCAACCAGGTTGTAATCGTACGATTTTAATTTGATTCTGATTCTTTGGCTCATGTTTTTGTTTGTTTGAACCAACCCTAAGAGCTATTTGTTAGGGTTAGTTGATTAAGTTTATTATGTTGATTAAGTAGATTGAGTTAGGATACGTTGAACTTAATCAACTTAATCTAACCCAATCAACCACTTAACTTATTTATGCATTAGCAGCAGCCTTTTTACCCTTTGCTTTAGCTACAACTTCTTCCTGTACGTTACGAGGCGCTTCAGCATAGTGGTCAAACTCCATGGTTGAAGTCGCACGGCCCGAAGTGATGGTACGCAACTGCGTTACATAACCAAACATTTCAGAAAGTGGTACAGTAGCTTTAATTACCTGTGCACCTGCGCGTGAATCCATGCCTAAAAGATTACCGCGACGACGGTTCATATCACCGATAACGTCACCCATGTTTTCTTCAGGAGTTAATATCTCGATCTTCATGATCGGCTCCAGCAATACCGGCTTACATTTTGGCAATGCTTCGCGGTAACAGCTGCGTGCGCAAATTTCGAACGATAAAGCATCTGAATCGACCGCGTGGAACGATCCGTCAATTAAACGAACTTTCAGGTTTGTTAACGGATAACCCGCTAATACACCATTATCCATTGCCGATTTAAAGCCTTTTTCAACAGCTGGAATAAACTCACGGGGAATAGATCCACCACTGATCTCATTCACAAACTGCAGACCTGTCTGACCTTCGTCATTAGGTGAAATAATAACCTGGATGTCGGCAAATTTACCACGACCACCGGTTTGTTTCTTATAAGTTTCGCGGTGCTGGATAGTTCCTGTAATTGCTTCTTTGTAAGCAACCTGTGGCGCGCCCTGGTTAACTTCAACCTTAAACTCACGTTTCAAACGGTCCATGATGATATCAAGGTGAAGTTCGCCCATACCTGATATTACAGTCTGTCCGGTTTCTTCATCAGTTTTTACACGGAAGGTTGGATCCTCTTCAGATAATTTACCAAGCGCCATACCCAGTTTATCTACGTCGGCCTGTGTTTTAGGCTCAATAGCTAAACCGATAACCGGCTCAGGGAAGTTCATTGATTCCAACACAATTGGGTGTTTCTCATCACAAAGTGTATCACCTGTTTTGATATCCTTAAAACCCACTACCGCAGCAATATCACCTGCCCCAACATTAGGGATAGGGTTTTGCTTGTTAGCGTGCATCTGGAATATACGGCTGATACGCTCTTTATTTTCCGAACGCATGTTATATACGTACGAACCTGCTTCCAAATTACCCGAGTACACGCGGATAAAGCACAAACGGCCTACAAACGGGTCGGTTGCAATTTTAAACGCTAATGCAGCAAATGGCTCTTTTTCTGATGGCTGGCGAATGATTTCTTCACCGGTATCAGGATTGTGACCCACAATACCTTTAACGTCCATTGGCGAAGGCAACAGCTCCATCACATAATCAAGCATGGTTTGTACACCCTTGTTTTTGAAAGATGAACCGCAAACCATTGGAACGATTTTCGCGTCAAGCACAGCCTGGCGTAATGCGTCCAATACTTCGCGTTCGGTGATGGTTTCAGGAGCATCAAAAAATTTCTCCATCAAACCTTCATCATATTCAGCTACAGACTCCAGTAATTTCTCTCTCCACTCAGTAGCTTCCTCGATCATATCCGCAGGAATAGGCACTTCGGTAAAGGTCATCCCTTTATCGTGCTCGTTCCATACAATACCTTTCCAATTAATCAAATCAACAACACCCTTAAAGTGTTCTTCAGAGCCAATTGGCAATTGCAATGGAACAGCGTTACTGCCCAGCATCGTTTTTACCTGTTTTACAACATTTAAAAAGTCGGCGCCAGAGCGGTCCATTTTATTCACGAAGCCTATACGGGCAACGTTATAGTTATTGGCAAGCCTCCAGTTGGTTTCTGATTGCGGCTCAACACCGTCAACAGCCGAAAAAAGGAACACCAAACCATCCAGTACACGTAATGAGCGGTTTACCTCAACGGTAAAGTCAACGTGTCCCGGGGTATCAATAATGTTGATATGGTATTGATGGCCCCTATATTTCCAGTCGATAGTCGTCGCAGCCGAAGTGATGGTGATACCACGCTCCTGCTCCTGCGCCATCCAGTCCATGGTAGCTGCACCCTCGTGCACCTCGCCTATCTTATGGCTAAAGCCCGAATAGTAAAGGATACGCTCGGTAGTAGTGGTTTTACCGGCATCAATGTGAGCGGCAATACCTATATTTCTTGTATATCTTAAGTCTCTTGACATCTTTTTACTTTTTGGATTTCACCGATTAACTGATGATTTCACCGATGTAATTATACAAAATCAGTGTAATCCTTCTATTAAATCGGTGTAATCTAATCTTAGAATCTAAAGTGCGAGAACGCCTTGTTGGCCTCAGCCATTTTGTGCGTATCTTCTTTCTTCTTCACTGCAGCGCCTTCACCTTTTGAAGCCGAGATGATCTCACCTGCTAATTTCTCGTGCATGGTTTTTTCACCACGTTTGCGAGCATAGCTGATCAGCCATTTCATACCTAAAGCAACCTTACGCTCTGGACGAACTTCAGTTGGCACCTGGAAGTTTGCGCCACCTACACGACGGCTTTTAACTTCCACAGCAGGCATTACGTTGTTCAAAGCTTTTTTCCAGGTATCCAAACCGTTTTCGCTGGTCTTTTTCTCAACTATTTCAACTGCATCATAGAATATAGAGTAGGCGGTTGATTTCTTACCGTCATACATCATGTTATTTACAAACCTGGTTACCAAAACATCATTGAATTTTGGGTCAGGAAGGAGAATCCTTTTTTTAGGTTTTGATTTTCTCATTTTTACTATCCTCCTTTAATTATTTCTTTTTGCCTTTTGCTGGTGCGGCTGCTGCCTGACCCGGTTTAGGGCGTTTAGTACCATATTTACTACGACGCTGGTTACGGCCATTAACACCTGAAGTATCAAGGGCACCACGGATGATGTGGTAACGTACACCCGGTAAATCTTTCACACGACCACCGCGAATTAACACGATAGAGTGTTCCTGTAAGTTGTGGCCTTCTCCTGGGATATAGGCGTTCACTTCTTTACCGTTGGTAAGGCGCACACGTGCAACTTTACGCATTGCTGAGTTTGGTTTCTTAGGGGTAGTGGTATATACTCTCGTACATACTCCTCTTCGCTGTGGACAGCTGTCCAACGCTGGCGACTTACTCTTGTCAACCAGAGCTACTCTACCTTTTCTAACTAATTGTTGAATAGTAGGCATTCTTCCTTTTTTGCTTTTTTGTTTTTATCCCCTCGTACACCAACACGGCGTACTTATTTTAAGGACTGCAAAAGTACGGACTTATTTTTTGATATTCAAGAGGTTGAGTGAAAAAGTTTTTTAAGGACGATTTGCAAGCAATCGCACGCTTGCGGGGGGGGCGCTGCATAGTTATGAGCTCCCCACTCCGAAGGTCGGAGGAGCGCAACGCCAAAGCTAATTTCCATCACCTGCTCAACTGCAGCGGTGCAACGATGATCCCTGTAGTATATGGCCAGTTAAAGGTAACCGCTGTTGAGGTTATCGTAATACTGCCATGGTACAATTGGCCGTTCATTCCAACTTGTAATGGATAAGTTCCATTAGCAAAAGAATGCACAAAATTAAAACCAATATAGGCGGTTAGTGTGCTGTACTTATCGGTACACTGGAAAGCGTGGCCTGCTCCGTCAAATGTCATGTAATATATCTGCGTCTGCGCATCGTAGTAAACTCCAAATTCAAGCACACTGTTGCCGCAATAGGTATCTTTTGTGGTCATAGTAAAAGCAAAGTATGCGGTGTCAGTGGAGGTAGCTTTAACATATTTAGGTGTAAGGGTGATTACTTCATCAGCATTTAGCGGCGTAAGAGAAGGGGTTCGCACAAATACCGAATCTGTTACCGTTATGGTTATGGGGGCTGATTCAATTCCGTTATTACTCGCCTTGACAGTATATTTCCCGGCTTTAGTAAACCTGATGCGGGCAGCATTTTTTTGGGTCTGCAACGTATCGAGATCAGAAGGCGTTATGCTCCATGTAACCGCTTTTGTCGTGTCGGCATTTACCAGCGCCATGGTATCGGGTTCGTTTATTTTTACTTTTAACTTGCTTACAGCAATTTTTCCCGATGGCGCATTAAACCCGCCGTTTTTATTGCAGGCGACCCATACGAAAACTGCTATCATCAATACAAGAAATCCGGGGAACAACCTTTTCATTGTTTTGCTTGCGTTTAGGCGTACCAATTTACGCAAATTATTATAAAACAAAAATCCCCGGTTATGCTCCTTCTCACGTTTCTCGTCGCAATACACACCGGGGATTTTGTAATTAATATATGGTCTTTAAATAAATTAGGCAAACTATAATGGTTTAAAATAAATCCCCGGCCATGCTCCTTTTCACGTTTCTCGCTCGCTGCATTACCGGGGGTTTTATCTCCTCACTTATCTTCTTCACTTCAGACACGTCTTATACGGGATGACGCGAAGCCAATTTTGTAGGATGTTGCATGAAAGGTTTGTAGTTGTTTGGTTGACAAGAAAGTTTAAGCAGCTTACAATCCTTTCAGATCGACCTTATTACAGTCATAGAAGTTTTTCTAAGCCTGGGGTTGTAATCAAACCTGATTTTCCGGCCTTTAATAAATTCTTTTGTTTCGGTGTAATCGTCCAAAGGATGGTCCTTAATATTGTTTTTAAACTGGTCCGAAAACCATTGAACCGCCTCCTGATTTACCATGAGCTGAACGAAACTTGCCATTCTAAATACTTCTTTAATATTTACATCGCGGTTTGATGTAAATGTTGCTGTCCACTTTGCTATTTTGATATCGTTGTCAGTACCGATTATTTCGACAGATGTATTATACCTGTCCGTCGCAGAATACATGGGTAGCCCGTCAACATCCGGGCCTTGCTTAAATACAAAATCCGAATCTATATTTGTAAGTAACGGTATCAAGCCGGATCTCATAGACAATGATGGGTCGGCCACTTCCAATTCTTTTACCATTGGCGGGGTTTGGGCATAAGCTGAACCTTGCATTCCTAAAAAAAAGGCAAAAGTAAGAAGCGCTAAAATGCAGCCCGGGAAGTTCATCACATTACTCCACTTCATACCATCAGCTGAATATCCACCAGTAAATCAACCCCCAGGCCAATACAAACAAACATCCTCCAATAGCATCATCTTTATGCTGCCTGAGATCTTTTTTAATTAACCAGTGGTAAAGCAGCCATCCCACAAAAAGCACCGCCATTATAGGCCCGAAGAGTAAACGCATAAGTTCAGGTTGTTTATCAAGTAAAAATACAAAATATATGCGTTTTTCACCAACCCGTTCTACATAACCGGCATTTGGTGTTTATCAGTTGCGACTATATAGTTTTCCCTGTAAATTGCAGATATCAATTAGCACATATCAATGGAAGAGGAGATAAAAAAGCACACCGTCAAAGCCTATAAAGCAATCAAGGACCCCCAATTACCGCTCTGGCACAAAGTAAAGGAGATCAGTATCGAGGTCGGCATCATTATTTTTGCGGTTACCTTATCTATCTGGTTTCATGATATAAGCGAGCATAACCACGAGCAGAAAGACGTAAAATCGTTCCTTTTAGGCATGAGACAGGACCTTACCAACGACATAACGCAGATGAAGGGCGACCTGGACGCTTACAACAAACAGGGGCAGGCTTTTAACTACCTCACTACCCCCACCCCCGGTTTCAAACTTAATATGGACAGCGTAAAAAAACATAAAAACTATATCTCTAATACAACAACCTTTGTGTCTAATAATGGCCGGTATGAGGGCTTTAAGTCGAGCGGCAAGCTTGGGAATATTGAAGATGACAGCCTTCAAAACAATATCACAACATTATATCAAAATATTATCCCCTCTGTCCTGGCGTCAACAAACAGTTATATTCAGCGAAAGCAATACCTGTTTGAATATTTAAACAGGAGCACTAAAAGAAACCCCGATGGAAGCCCTAACCTTCTCACTGCATTATCATCTGACGAAGCAGTGAATATCAGCAACACATTAACCTTCGTTACCGAGATAACCGACAGGTATAAGAACGCCATCAAAAAATCGCAGGAGATCATTAACGAGATCAATGCCGATTACAACTTGAAGTAACAAAAAGGCTTTTCGCATACTTTCCGCACAAATGGTTTAATATCTTTGAGTTAAACCCGATCATACATGAAAAAGATATTTAGCTTATGGGCCTTGTTACCGCTATTATGTTTCGCCTTGCATACTTCGGCCCAGGTCGTTACCAAATATGGCGATACCATAAGCACACTTAATGGCGTAATGAGAGCTTACTATGGCGTGGTGAGTGTGGAGAAGGGCGGCAAAGTAAGTTACGAACGCGACAGCCTCCTGCACTGGCCCAATGTAAACGTGGGGATGGTGGGGATGAATAAAAGCGGCAATCCGGTGTTTCACTATATTAGTCTGAAAGAATTCCACCGCCTTTCGGACCCTGCTGTAGAAAGGGATGGCTTTTTCGAGCAGGAAATATCCCGCAAGGTTGAAAAATTTGGCGCCATATACCATGTTTGGAGCACCTACGAATCGCGCAATACAGCCACCGGCCCGGTGATCGAAAGGGGTATCAACAGCATCGAAATGTTTTATGATGGCACCCGGTTTTGGATACTCGGCTGGTTTTATGATGCAGAGCGCAAAGGAAATCCCATACCCGCTGAGTATTTAAAATGATTACACCGATTAATCGGCGTAATCCTAAATTAAAATTATTTTGACGGCGGCGCAGGCGCTCCCGGCGGTGGCGGCGGCGGAGCCAAATGATGTCCTTCGGCACAACCGGTAACTAATATGGCACACATTGCAGCAAGTGTTACCATACTTATGATCTTCTTTTTCATAGTCGTAGATTTTATACAACTATAAGTGTTGGGGCAGCTATTTGTTTTGGAGATTAGTAATTAGTCCGAAAGTCCGCATAAGTCCGAAAGTCGGAAAGATAGTTTTGGGTACGTACTAGTGGTAGTAACGATAAGGCAAATGCGCCATTGACTATTGGCTATTGACTTTCCAACGCCTGCAAATGTCGTTTTTCCGGCGGCAGATCTTTATATTTTTTGTATGAATCATTGATATACGTTGCCAGCGATTCGCTGTTGTTGCTGACGATAAACTTATAGCTTGGCCGGTACATGGTCATGAAGTCTTCCAAATCCTGCCCTTTCAGCGGCACTATGCTGCCCACATAGGCCCGTGTAAATATCTTATCCACCTGTCTTTCTTCCTGTTCAGTCTGGAAGTATTTTTTCAGGCGGCGCGCCATACGCGCATCGCGGCTAAACCAGGTTGATGGCGAAAGAGGGTAAACCTTGGCTTTTTCATAAACTTCGGGGTATTCCTTATGAGGGTCAAAACTGGTTGTACGGGTTGATACAACGCTTACCTCGCGCAGTTGTATGGGCTGATTCTTCAGTTCAACATGTTTTTGCGAAAGATCGACAACATATAAAGTATCGGCCACATATCCCGGCAAGGTAAAGAGTAAAATATGCCCGGTTTCGGTATTGATAGAAAAACGACCGTTCTTATCCGTTAGGGTAACCTGTTTATTGGTCATGTCCCTTACAAAGACATTCTCCAGCTTAATACCGCTGCCCGATTCAAAAACACCGCCTTTGACAAGTGTTTGAGCATAAAGGCCAGTACAAGTAAAAATTAATATTAGGGTGATAAAAAGTTTGATTTTCATATAGAAGGGATAGATAGTATAAATATAATGCCTTTGTTAACTAAAACTTACATTACAACGCGATAGTTTTTAATTTAACATTTAATTGACCCCCATAATACAAAAAACCCGGCTTTACCCGGGTTTGCGATCCATTTACGCCATTGCGTCCCGTTCCTCACCTCCCCCTACCTTTAGGGGGAGGCCGGGTGGGGGTATTATTGTGGTTTGTTCCAAACGTTGTTATCAGGGTTTATGTCCGGGAATACTTTATCCGGATCATAGGTTACCGATTGTATCTCCTCTGTAGAAGGATATTTAAACGACCAGCTAACGTTGCGCTCCCATATTTCTACAGGTAATTTTACACGGTCAACTTTGCCGCTTACCGTTTTTATCTCGAGGGTAACCGGCATGGCCATCTTTTGCAGGTTATCAATGGTGATGATAGCGCCCTTCGTCGGGTCATTTTCCATATACTTTACATCCCTTACGGCCACATCAAGCTGCCAGTTATTCAGGAACCATCCCCTCCAGAACCATTGCAGGCTCTCGCCGCCGGCGTTTTCCATCGTACGGAAAAAGTCATCTGGTGTAGGGTGTTTAAAGGCCCACCTGTTAATATAAGTTCTGAAAGCAAAATCAAAACGCTCAGGGCCCAGTATCTGCTCACGCAGCATGGTTAAACCAGCACCCGGCTTGCTGTATAATAAGGTACCGGTGTTGCGCTCTTTCAAATTTGCCGGCTGGCTCAGCATAGGTTCAAGTCCGGCACGGGTGAATCCGGCAGCAGATCGGTGCATATCTGCCGGACCGCGCCTATATTCGCCGTTATTAAAATCGTAGGTCGATAATGTATTGATAAAGGTATTAAAACCTTCATCCATCCAGCCATAAAGGCGCTCATTTGAGCCAACGATCATCGGGAACCAGGTGTGACCAAACTCGTGGTCATTAACACCCCAAAGCTGACCCTTTTTTGCCCTAAACCCGCAAAAAACAATACCCGGGTATTCCATACCACCTACTACACCGGCAACGGCCGTAGCATTAGGATACGGGAACTCAAACCACTGTTTCGAGTTGAACTCTATAGATTTTTTTACATATTCAGTTGAACGGCCCCAGGCATCGTTACCATCGCTTTCAACCGGGTAAGCTGAAATAGCCATAGATCTTTTGCCGCTTGGCAGGTCCATTTTGGCAGCATCAATAATAAATGATGCTGATGATGCCCATGAAGCGTCGCGGGCGTTGTGTATTTTAAAGTGCCAGGTCAGCTCCTTTTTTCCGGCCGGGCGTGATGCCGGGTCGGTAACTTCCTGTGCAGTGCGGATCACAACGGTTTTCTCGCTGTTTGCGGCTTCCGCCCAGCGTTTTTGCTGCGTTGGCGTGTACACTTCCATTGGATTTAATAACTCGCCGGATGCCACCACGATGTGGTTGGCAGGCGCCGTAATCGTCAGATCAAAATCGCCATAATCCAGGTAAAACTCACCCGGACCTGTATAAGGCTGCGTATTCCAGCCCATTACGTCGTCATACACACACATGCGCGGGTACCATTGTGCAACGGTAAATATTTTACCGTTTTTGCTGTCCTTGGTGCCCAAAATACCCATACGGTCCGACCCATAATCAGGCGAGATGAACGACCATTCGATCTTCAGTTTCACCTGCCCGCCGTTTGCTGCAACATCCGATGGTAAAAACACTTCCATGCGGGTATCGCTCACCAAAAATTTAAGTTCGGTGGCTGCGCCTTTGGCATTTAACAATTTTACCGATTTGATTTTATCGCCGGCGTCAAAAACCTGTCCGCGACCCCAGTTGCGGCTTATCTGCTGCGGCGGGTCATAGGGCTTATTAGGGTTACTAACCAACGGCACTATCGCCGAACCGCGTGAATCCTGGCGGAAAAGATTTTGATCAAGCTGCATCCACAAAAAGCCAAGTTTTTGCGGACTGTTATTGGTATAGGTCAGTATTTCTGAACCTGTAATTTCGTTGGTTTCGTCGTTCAGCTTGGCTGTCAGCAGGTAATCGGCGTGGTTGCTAAAGTACTTAGGGCCCGGTGCACCATCGGCAGCGCGAAATTCAGTACCATTTTTTGAATAGAACGGCGGCCCGAAAGTTTCGTGATAGTCATAGTTTGTTGTGGGAGCAGCAGCTTGTGGCGCGGTGGCCGGAGCTGCGGGCTGGGTTGCCGGCGCAGGTTGCGGCGGCGGCGTGGTGATTGTCTGCTGCGCATTTGCCGCGCTGATAACCGTTAAAATAGTCCCGATAGCGATCGGGACGATCAGTTTAAATTTCATGTCAGTTCAGTTAATAAGAGGCGCAAGTTAGTATAAATTAGAGAATTGCGATTCGCGTAAAATGATTGTTACGCAGCAAGGTGACTTTCACACATACGCATTGGTTGATTGATTTAGTCCGGAAGTCGGAAAGTCCGCATAACCTGCCTGCCGGTAGGGTCCGAAAGAACCGACTCACTTCAAAAATTGCTTCTTATAAACCTGCTCATCAAACCCAAAGAACAAAAATTTTCCATCCTCAATCACGGGTCTTTTGATGATGCTGGTTTTTTCAAGTATCAGGGGAAATGCTTGCTCTGCCGAGGTGATACTTTCCTTTACTTCATCAGGTACATCCTTCCAGGTTGACGACTTCTTATTCAGGAATTTCTCGTAGCCGGCTTTTTTGTCCCATTCCTTCAGCTTTTTAAGCGAAATGCCTTCTTTCTTAAAATCATGAAATTCAAAATCAACATGGTTTGCCTTAAACCATTTGATCGCCTTTTGAACCGTATCGCAATTGGGAATACCGTATAATATCATCCGGCGAAATTAGTCATTAGTTTATTCATTTAACTCTTTCTGCCATGGGCTATTGACCATTGACTATTGACTACTGACTTACTTATTCCCGCCCGAATTATTGTTACCGCCTCCGCCGCTTTTGGTATCATCATTTTGGATGCCGTGCTCGTTCCGTTTGATCTGGCTGTTCAATTTGCCGATCCTGAAGTTGAAACGCACTGCAAACGAGCGATAATAATTTTGGTTAGATAAGTCCTGGTAAAATTGAGTCGAATTAACCGTCGTACGGAAAGTATTGAATTTGGCGTAAGGGTTGTTCGCCACCAAAACAATGGTCATCTTCTTATTGAAAAACTCCTTAGAAAACAGGTATTGATTAAAGATAAAATCGCTCGACTTGCCCTGCAGGTTTACATTACCACTGAAATAGCCGGCATTAAAGGATAAGGCAAAACCGCTGGTGCCAAATTTGTAGCGCATATTGCCAAATGCATTACCGGTAAAGCCGTCGTTATGGTACATGGTTCCGCCAAAGGTACCCGTCAGCCATACGTGATTCACCTGCCCGTTCAAACCCAGGGTAAAGGTTTTTGTAATATTCATGTTCGTGTTAATGTTGAGTCCCAGAGTTTGGTGGGTGCCCAAATTTTCAAAAGTGGTATAGGTCACCGTGTCCAGCTTGGTTTTCCCTTGTATTGTCCGCAGGCTTGAAACATTTTGTATCGAATTGTTTGAGAAAGCGTAACTCAGGTCGATATTAATAGAGTTCTTGGTGAAATTACTGTAAGTCAAATCAAAAGTATTGTCCAGCTCAGGTTTCAGCTGGGGGTTTCCTGTGTTGACAAAGGTTGGATTGGATTTGTCGACAAAAGGATTCAGCTGGAATATCCCCGGTCGCAAAATACGCTGCGTAAACCCGAAATTGATACTGCTGGTTTTGAAACTGCGCTGTATGGATACCGATGGGATCAGGTTGCTGTAACTTGGGGCGGTGGTAACTCCTGCCGAAATAAAATCGGCGCTTAAAGCGGTGTACTCCAAGCGCAGACCGGCTTTTCCTGCCCATTTATCACCAATTTTTAATTGATACGAATTGTACAAACTATAAATATCCTGGTGATAATTAAAATTGTTGGTTAACGAATCAACCATGTGATATACCTGTGCTGTGCTGTCGCGATTATCCACATGAAAATCGCTGTAGTTATTACGCAATATAGCTTTCGCCCCAGCCTCTATTGACAATTGTTTGGTAAGCGGACTAGCATAATCTACCTGGATGGTATGGTCCTTGTTTCCCGCGTTATTATATTGCTGAAAATCGGGCACGTCCGACTGATAGTAGTTAAACCGGTCGGTAAACACATTAGCATTGTATTGCTTATTGGGCGAATAGCTGTATTTATATGAAAATGTAAGCAGGATATCTTTGGATTTCTTAAAACCCAACTGATAGTTCAATGCCGCGTCGAAACCGGTAAAACTGCTTGTACCTGAATTATTCAGGGTATACGTTTGTGTTGTAACGCCTGCCTCATCAGTGTTTGAGTTTGTAGGGCCAAATTGACTTTGGTTATTACTAAAAAGGTTGAAGGAAGCCGTGATCAAATTGAGTGTGTCTAGTTCATAACTCAACTCGGTCCCTCCATAGTGGAAGCGCCCTTTTTGAGTGTTGACGCCGCTTTGCAATATATTGATATTACTGGCGAAAATATTTTCTGTACTGCCCGAAGTATTGGTCAGTGTACCATTGCTGCCAAATCCTCCAAAGAATGACATCCCGAATTTACCCTGTTTCAAGGTACCGTTAAGGTTATACCCCGCCCCGAAAACGGTGTTGAAACGGGTATTGAGTCCCACATTGTATCCCTGGTCGGCATTGCGTTTGGTAATGATATTAATAAGGCCCGATAAACCTTCGGCATCATACTTTGCCGGCGGGGTTGTTATGACTTCAATCTTCTCAATATTGGTGGCCGGCATCGATTTAAGCACATCTGACGGATTTTTAGCCACCAGAGCCGATTCCTTGCCATTGATCAGTATCTTATAGTTTCCGCTTCCCTTCAACTGGATATTGTCGTTCCCGTCGACGGATAAAAGCGGCACTTTGCGCATCATATCCAACACCGATAAAGCCTTGCTATCCGGGTCGGCTTGTATATCATAGCTGATACGGTCAACTTCCTGCTTCATCAGGGGCCTGGCTGCCGTTACCGATACTTCGTTCAATTGGTTTGATGACGGAGAAAGTATCAGCTTACCCATATCGATGGTATTGTCGGTACCCGTTACCGGGACGACCTTGCTCTTGTAGCCCACAAATACCAGTGCCACCTCGAGCGGCCCGGTTGAGTTTGTTTTTAACGAGAAACTCCCATCATCTTTGGTCAACCCGCTCCTGATCCCGGCATGTGTTTTTGCATTTTGAAGGGCGACTGTCACAAACCCTATGGGCTTGTTGGTTGCCGAATCAATAACTGCGCCCTGTATGGTGGTGCTGGTGGCCGGCGGAGCGTTCTGCGCGAATGCACCAACAGATAAGCAGCAAAAAAGTAATGCGGGTAAGATTGGTTTCATGCGCAGGATTTGGCATATGACGCAGCAAGCTACGCCTCCGTTGTGGGAAATTTTTAAATTTAACATTTGATTAGCGGGATTTAACATTTTTTAACTAATCGGTTAGTATTTCCAGGTAAAACTCACCATTTTAGGGGATGTTGCTGTTTTAC
>Ga0207116_10010_pt1 | contig 60256 bp, 50 predicted proteins | sample Alteio_BWMinHeat_44_FD_153550 | JGI IMG/M metagenome (GOLD analysis project Ga0207116, IMG submission 153550) | Enriched cells from forest soil in Barre Woods Harvard Forest LTER site, Petersham, Massachusetts, United States -... | ecosystem: Environmental > Terrestrial > Soil > Temperate forest >... | reverse complement strand
ACCCAGAATTTCCTTGGCATATTCCGACGATCCAAATTCTGATTCTGCGTCGGTCGCGTCCCCAAGTTCCGCGCCACGCATGAGAACGATCGCGCGTCCCACCTCGCGGAAATCCGGACGCACCGCCTTGTGTACATCTTCGAGAATGCCCACCACGCCCAGCACCGGCGTAGGATAAATCCCTTCTCCCAGAGTTTCGTTGTAAAAGCTGACGTTGCCCCCGGTGATGGGGATTTCCAGCTCCTCACAGGCTTTGGTGATGCCGTCAATCACCTGCGAAAACTGCCACATGATCGGAGGTTTCTCAGGATTGCCAAAGTTCAAACAGTTGGTGCCGCCGATCGGAGTGGCGCCGGCACAAGCCACGTTGCGCGCCGCTTCCGCCACAGCATGCATGGCGCCCAGTCGCGGATCCAGATAACACCAGCGCCCGTTGCCATCGAGTGCCATGGCCAGCCCGCGCTGCGAGCCTTTTATGCGAATCACTCCCGCATCGCCCGCGCCCGGACCCTCCACGGTGTTGGTCTGCACCATGTGATCGTATTGCTGCCAGATCCAGCGCTTGCCCGAGATATTGGGAGTAGCAAGCAGCCGCTTCAAATTGGATGTGAGATCGGAAGATTCCGCCAGCCTGACGTGCTCCGGCATTTCGCGCGGCACCGGTGGTTCCCAGCGCTCGAGTGGACGCTTGTAGACAGGCGCGTCGTCGGTGAGGGCCTGGTTGGGAATTTCGGCGACGACTTCTCCGTGCTGCAGGACGCGCATTTTGCCGTCCGCAGTGACGCGGCCGACCTCGACGGCGTCCAGTCCCCATTTCTCGAAGACGCGAAGGACTTCCTGCTCGCGCCCTTTTTGCGCCACCAGCAGCATGCGCTCCTGCGATTCGCTCAGCATGATTTCGTAGGCTGTCATGCCGGTTTCGCGCTGCGGCACAAGGTCGAGCTCGATTTCAGTTCCCACCTGGCCGCGTGCGCCCATTTCGCAAGTCGAGCAGGTCAACCCGGCCGCGCCCATATCTTGTATGCCAACGATCGCACCGGTCTGCATGGCCTCGAGACACGCTTCAAGCAGGAGCTTTTCGAGAAAAGGATCGCCCACCTGCACGTTGGGCCGCTTGGCCTCTGAGGCTTCGCTGAATTCCTCGCTGGCCATGGTGGCGCCGTGAATACCGTCGCGTCCGGTTTTGGATCCGACGTAGATCACCGGATTACCTTTGCCCGCAGCTTTTGCGTAGAAAATCTGATCGCGCCGGACTAGTCCCAGGGCAAATGCATTCACCAACGGATTGCCAGAGTAGCAAGACTCAAACTTGGTCTCACCGCCCAGGTTGGCCACGCCGAAACAATTTCCGTACGAGGCGATCCCGCTGACCACACCCTCAAGCACGGATTGGTTCCTGTGGACTTCTTGGCTTGATGTAGCTGCGAGCGCCCCGCTCGTGCTGGCCTGTACGACGGCCGACGTTCCACCCGCCTCAATCGGTCCAAACCGCAGCGAATCCATCACGGCCACGGGCCGCGCGCCCATGGTGAAAATGTCACGCAAGATACCGCCCACGCCAGTGGCCGCGCCCTGAAACGGCTCGATAAACGAGGGATGATTATGAGATTCGATCTTGAAGGCACAGGCCCAGCCATCGCCGATGTCAATGATGCCCGCGTTCTCCCCCGGCCCCTGCACCACGAGCCGGCTGCGCGTCGGTAGACGTTTCAGGTGTACACGCGAGGACTTGTAGGAGCAGTGCTCGCTCCACATCACGCTGAAGACGCCCAACTCGGTGATCGTGGGCTCGCGTCCGCCCAGCAGCTGTTTGATCTTTTCGTATTCGTCGGGAGTAAGCCCGTGTTCCCGGATGATCTCGGGAGTAAGGACCAGGGTCGGAGAAGTGGTCATATGGAGAAGCTCTATTGTCGCATCTGGAGCGAGAGGAGGAAAGGTGTTTACAGAATTACGGCTAGGCCATGGTTGCAGCAGATTGATCGCAGCATATTTTCCCGGTACGTTTCTGCGCTCTGCGGTGTCTTTCTGACATAAGTATCGTCCACTCCGGAGCTACCCATGACCTTGGCCGGGCTCGTCGCGAACAACGCGCTGCGGAACAAGCGTCGGGCCGTGCCCACTATCCTAAGCATCGCATTCTCCATACTGCCGCTCACGGTCATGCTGACGCTATGGCACAGCTTCTACATCGACGACCTCGGTCCGGCTTCTGCCCTTCGTATCTTTACCCGGACGCACATATTCTTCAGCTACTCCATGCCGAACGACTACCGGCAGAAGATCAAGTCGGTTCTCGGAGTCGTGGCTGTGGCTCCATTGAATATCTTCAACGGCGTCTACAACGACGGTAAATCCAAGAATCGCTTTCCCCAGGGAGGCACGGATCCCGAGCAATTCTTGAAGGTTTACCGGGACTACGAGATTCCACAGGACCTGCTGATTGCATGGCAGAACGATCGCGCCGGGGCGATCGTCGAGAACGCTGGGAGACCGGATTGTGATTCAAGGCAAGTTTTCCCCGTGAATCCTGCTGGTCTCGGCGAACACCATGGCGATGTCGATTCGAGAGCGGACCCGCGAGGTCGCGGTGGTCGCCACCTCGGTTGATGCAACGTAGCGCGTCCTGCCGGCTGTCGGATGGGTGTCCCGCCCACCCCTCGGGCCGGCCGGAGGCCGACGCCACCTGGCAATGTCGAACTAGCGTACGGCTGCCGCCGACTATACTGTCCGGGATGAAGTCTGTCATTGTCGGCACTGCCGGGCACATCGACCACGGGAAGACCGCGCTGTTAAAGGCTCTCACCGGCATTGATGCCGATCGCCTCGAAGAAGAAAAGCGTCGCGGCATCACCATTGACATTGGCTTTGCGCATCTGGAGTTGGCCCTGCCGGACGGGGAAACCTTGCGTCTCGGTTTTGTCGATGTTCCCGGACACGAACGTTTTGTGCGCAACATGTTGGCTGGAGTGGGAGGAATCGATCTCGTTCTACTGGTGATTGCCGCCGGCGAATCCATCAAGCCGCAGACGCGCGAACATTTCGATATCTGCCGTCTGCTTTCCGTGCGCCGGGGCATCGCCGTGCTGACCAAATCCGACCTGGTGGATCGCGAGACTCTGGACGTGACGCGGTTGGAGGTCGAAGAGTTTCTGCGCAATTCGTTTCTTGATCCCACTCATTCGTCCATCATCGCCGTCAGTTCGCTGACCGGAGCGGGTCTTGATGACCTGAAGCAGGCTCTGGTAAGAGTCGCGGGTGAGGTTCCAGCGCGAGATTCTTCCGCACTGGCCCGCCTTCCCATCGACCGCGTCTTCAGCATGAAAGGCTTCGGCCCGGTGGTGACGGGGACGCTGGTTTCCGGCATGATTCGCAAAGAAGACGAGCTCGAAGTGTTTCCCGCGCGCAAGCGTGTGCGCGTACGCGGAATTCAGGTGCATGGAGAGGCAGCTGAACAAGCCATTGCTGGCCAGCGTACGGCTTTGAACCCTGCAGGCGTGACCACGCAAGAGTTGGCACGCGGCATGGTGCTGGCACCGCACTCGACTTTTCATTCCACCTCTTGTGTGGACGTGTCTCTCACACTACTGCATTCGGCAAAGCCCTTAAAGGACCGAGCGCGTGTGCATCTGCATGCCTACACTTTTGAAACTATCGCCACGGTCGTGCTCTTTGACCAGAAACAAGTTGTCCCAGGAGAGACCGCACTGGCTCAGTTGCGCCTCGCTGAGCCTACGCTACTGTTGCCGGAAGACCGCTTCATCATGCGGCAGTTCTCGCCGGTCGTGACGATCGGCGGCGGCGTGGTGCTGGACGCGTCGCCGGTTCCGCGCAGGCCTGGGCGGCGGGAAGCGTTTCTGGAAACGCTGGCGGACGGTGATGCTCAATCGATTCTTCGGGCCCGCATCGGCCGACGAGGTCATGGCGGTATTGCTCTGGCGGAACTGGTGGCAGAAACCGGATGGTCCAGACAGGTGATTGAAAAACACTTGGCCGCTCGTGCATGTCAGGCCGAAGTCCGTAGGATCGGTGACCTGCTTGTACACACGCACGCGCTGGATCGATTGAAATTGTTGGTCATCAGCACGGTTGCGAGCTTCCAGAAGAAGAACCCCCTGGTCGCCGGGATCAGCAAGGAAGAACTGCGAGACCAGGCGCAGGCAACGAGTGAAGTGTTCGCCGCCGCCCTGGAGACGCTGGTCCGCGAGAAGAAACTGGAGGCTGGTGGAGAGGTCATCCATCTGCCGGGACGCGGTGTGGTCATGAAAGACGAAGAGGCAGAATCCCGCGAAATCATTGAGCAAGCATTTGCTTCGGCGGGCCTTAAAGTCCCCGCGTTGAAGGATGTGCTGGCTGGATTGAAGGTGGACAAAGCCCGTACTCAGAAAATCGTCACGCTCCTGTTGCGCGACAAAGTCTTGGTGAAAATCTCTGAGGACTTGGTCTTCCATCGCGATGCGCTGCTGGATTTGCGCAAGCGCATGTCATCGGAAAAGGCGAAGTCGCCGAAGATCGACGTGGCTCGCTTCAAGGACCTGACGGGAGTGAGCCGAAAGTATGCCATTCCCTTGCTGGAATATCTGGACCGCGAACACGTAACCCGGCGCGTGGGAGACGAGAGATTGATTCTTTAGCGCAAAAAACTAGGCCCCGAATCTCGAATTTACACGGATAAGGATTTGAAAAAGAAAATGATCTATCCGTGAAATCCGCGTAAATCCGTGGCTAGATTTTCTCTTCCGGCATTTCCAACTCCAGTCCCAGTGGATCGGTAAACCGGTTGGTGAGGTTCGCGAGGCCCGCGAGCAAATGGAGATCCAGGATTTCGGGGTCGGCGAAGTGCTTCTTAAGCTGGTTGAAGTCACTGTCAGTAATTTCATGTGGCGACCGGGTTAACTTCTCGACGTAAGTCAGAGCTGCTCGCTCTTTTTCGTTGTAACTTGAATTGTTTCCCTGCTTGAGGGCCCCCCAATCTTCTGCAGTCAGGCCCACGCGTTTGGAAGAAGCTAAATGATGTTGCAGACAGTAGCGGCAGCCATTGATCATCGACACCCGAATGTAGATCAGTTCGTAGAGTTTGCGATCAAGTGAGCGTCCGACGCTGGCGTAAAATCCGAGGAAGTTTTTTAGCATATCCGGGCGGTGCGCCAGCGCCTTTTGCACATTGCCAGGCTTGCCCTTCAATTTCTGCTCGTAGATTTCTTTCACTTCGGGTGCGGCTTGCTCGGGTTCGATGAGAGCGATGCGTGCCATGACGGCCTCCGGAGCCTTGAGAATCAACGTCCGTATAATAGAACACATACTCGTGACGGCCGTGATCGTGCGTGCAAAGGAACTCGTAAGATGCTTGCAATTCGTCATGCCAGTGCCGAAGACGTGCCCGTGCTGAATACGCTCATTCATGAATTCGCCGAATTCGAGCGTCTGCCTGTGGCAGCGACCGAAGCGGCGCTGTTGCGTGACGGATTTTCCCCATCCCCCAAATTTCGCGCACTGGTGGCGGAATGGCAGGGCCAGCCCGCCGGCTATGCCCTTTTCTTTGAGTATTACTTCAGCTTTGAAGGTCGCGCCGGACTTTTTCTGGAGGACCTCTACGTTCGCGACCAATATCGGGGAAAGGGAATTGGCAGGGCACTGCTGGCCCGCGTCGCGTCGATCGCCGAAGCGCAGAAGTGCTTTGGCATGCGGTGGCAGGTGCTGGACTGGAATACTCCCGCGATCGAGTTCTATAAGGGCCTGGGCGCTACGTTCCTGGACGACCTGAAGAGTATTAGCCTGGACGGAGACGCGCTGGAACGTGTGGCCAGAGGTGCGCAACGATGACACACGCGACGACGGCAGGCGTACGCGTTATTGGCGCTGGCCTTGCGGGATCGGAAGCCGCGTGGCAGTGCGCGCGTCGCGGCGTTGCGGTCGAGCTTTGGGAGATGCGCCCCGCGCGCTCGACGCCGGCGCATCAGACAGCGGATTTCGCAGAGTTAGTCTGCTCGAACTCCCTGAAATCTGACAGCGAGAACACGGCGCCCTGGCTGCTGAAAGAAGAAATGCGGCGTGCGGGGTCGTTGCTGCTGGAGATCGCCCGCCAGTGCGCCGTCCCGGCCGGCCATGCGCTCGCCGTGGACCGCACGACTTTCGCCTCCCGAGTCACCGATACGCTCTCTCGCGAGCCGTCGATTACGATCCGCTGTGAAGAAGTCACGCAGGTCAACGAAGATGAGATCACAATCATCGCCACCGGGCCCTTGACCTCGGACGCGCTTTCGCCGGAGATCGCCCGCCTGAGCGGGGCAACCCACTTGTATTTCTTCGATTCGATCAGCCCGATCGTCGAGGCCGATTCCATCGACATGTCCAAGGTGTATCTTGCGGCCCGTTACGACAAAGGCTCGGCTGATTACATCAACTGCCCCATGTCAAGAGAGGAGTACGACCGTTTCTGCGATGCGTTGATTGCGGGACAATCGGTCGAGGAGCGCGATTGGGAGAAGCTGAACTATTTTGAGGGCTGCCTGCCCATTGAAGAAATCGCGCGCCGGGGTCGTGACACGCTGCGCTTTGGTCCGATGAAGCCGGTCGGCTTGAAGGACCCGCGCACCGGACGGATTCCCTACGCCGTGGTACAACTTCGGCAAGAGAACCTGCGGGCCGACTCGTACAACCTGGTGGGTTTCCAAAACCATTTGAAATTCGGAGATCAGGCCCGCGTGCTGCGATTGATTCCTGGCCTGGAGAATGCGCGCTTCCTGCGCTACGGACAGATCCACCGTAACACTTACATCAACGCGCCGACTTTGTTGTCCGAATCGTTGCAGATCAAGAAATACCCGGCAGTGTTCTTTGCTGGACAGATCTGCGGAGTGGAGGGATACGTCGAGTCCATCGCCACCGGTCTGATGGCGGGGATTCACGCTGCAGGGTTGGCTTCCGGAGCAGACCCCATGCCCCCTCCACGTCCGACCGCCTTCGGCTCGCTCGTGCACTACGTAACCCACGCCGATGCGCGCAACTTCCAGCCCGCGAACATCACTTTCGACCTTCTGCCACCGCTGCAACAGAAGGTTCGCGATCGCCAGGAACGGCATCGGCAGCAGTGCGAGCTGGCATTGCAACAATTTGATGCGTGGCTCGAAAAGTGTGGGGCGGGCGCCCTCGCCCGCCGCTTTTGATTCGGATTCGGGCAGCACAACCGATTCAAAGCCTCAGAACAGCAGCAATCCTCACAGTCAACTGCAAGAGCGGCGGGCGAGGGGGCCCTGCCCCACACTCGTTATGAACAAAATCAGGCCGACTCTCGTATATGGACTTAGGGGCCGGTGCGCCTGCCGGGCTTACGTTCAGGCGGCGTGTGCGTCCATAACCATATGGTCTTGCGCGATCTTGTTGGCGATGTGTTGCGTACGCTCTGGGCCCACAAGCTACGCACGTTCCTGACCATGTTCGGAATCGCCTGGGGAATCGTTTCTATCGTTCTGATGGTGGCGGCCGGAGAAGGGCTGCGCCAAGGGCAGGAAGTACAGGCCCGTAATCTGGGCAAAGATATTCTGATCGTATTTCACGGACGCACCAGTATGCAGGTTGGCGGGGCGCGCGCGGGACGCGAAGTGCATTGGGAAGATGCAGACGTGGTCGCGGTCCAGTCGGAGTCGCCAGATTGCGAATACGCAATTCCGGAGCTGGAGCGAAACGACGTGCGCGCGCACAGTAGCTACAACAATGCCGCGTTCACCGTGACCGGATCTCATCCCCCGTTCGGTTACATTCGCAGCCTCGACGTGGGTGAAGGCCGCTTCTACAACTGGGACGATCAGAAGGAATCGCGTCGCGTGGCCTTCCTCGGCAGCGATGCGGCCAAGCAACTCTTTCCCGGCCGCAATCCGGTCGGTGAGAGTGTCTATCTGAATGCGTTCCCGTACACCGTCATCGGCGTAATGGCAACCAAGAAACAGGATTCCAGCTACGACGGTTGGGATGTAAACAAAATATTTATCCCTTTCGCGGCCATGCGGCGTGATTTCCCTGACAAGCCTCCCGGCACTTCCACAACTTTTGACCAGTTGCTGGTCACGCCTCGAGCGGTGGAACAGCATGAGGCCTGCAAGCGCGAAATAAAAACCGTGCTAGGACGGTTGCATAACTTCGATCCCCGCGACAAGGAGGCTTGTCCCATCTGGGACACGGTGCAGGAAGCCAAAGCTTTCCGCCAGATGACCAATGGCATGAAATATTTTCTGGGCGCGGTTGGCATCGTGACACTTTTTCTCGGCGGCCTGGGTGTGATGAATGTGATGATGGTCGCGGTACGGGAAAGGACCCGCGAAATCGGCGTGCGCAAGGCGTTGGGAGCCCCGGCGCGCACCATCCTTAAGCAATTTTTTTTCGAAGCGCTGTTGATCGCGTTTCTCAGCGGCGCCATCGGGATGGGAATTGCCTACGGCATCTGCTTCCTGGTGAATTTGCTGCCCATGCCGGATTTCTTTGCCGGGTTAGTGGCGACGTGGCAGTCCGGACTGGTGGCCTGCTTGTTGCTGGGAATCATCGCGATTTTCTCGGCCTTGTATCCGGCCCGCAGGGCGGCGTCGATCGACCCCATCGATGCGCTGCGCTACGAAGCGGGAGGTTAAGTTGTGTGGGCCGGCTTTTTGCACCGGACAGGCCGCGCTGGCCCGGCAGAGGCAGCTTAAGATCGCGGCCGAGCTTCGCCCGGATTGGACGGGTCGGAGACCCGTCCCCACATGAAAAGTAATAGTCGTCAAAATGCTGACTGAAATCATTCTCGAAGCCTGGATCGCGCTCAGGCGCAATTACACGCGCAGCCTGCTGACCATGCTGGGCATCGTCTGGGGGATTGCGACCGTCACGCTCCTGATCGCCTACGGTAGCAGTTTCCGCAGCATCCTGGTGGGCGGGTTCGATGCTTTCGGCAAGAGTGTTGTCGTCTGCTGGCCGCAGCAAACCAGCGAGCAACCCGGCGGACAGCGTGCCGGCAAGAAAGTGCGTCTGGAGCAGGCTGACCTCGACATGGTCAAGGAAACTGCTCCTCTGGTGAAACATGTGTGCCTCGAAACCGTGAGTCGGCCGGGCATCAGCTATGGCGAGCGGATGGTGGGGACGGCTGCGATACGCGGCGTTTGCCCCGAGTATGGCGAGATGCGCAATGAAGTCCCCTCCGAAGGGCGTTGGATTTCTACCGGTGACGAACTGGAACGCCGGCGCGTGGTATTTCTGGGGGGACGGGTGCGCGAGCAGTTGTTTAGCGGCCGGCCGGCGGTGGGCGAGACGGTGCAGATCGGCGGCGTGCACTTCACCGTAGTTGGCGTGATGGCCCGCAAGATCCAGTTGAGCAACTATTTCTCCAGCGACGACGACTCCGCGTGGATCCCCTACAGCGCCGCCGGCGACGTTTGGAACACGAAATACGCTGCGGTAATGGTCTTTGAGCCGGTCGCCCCCCAGTTTGAGAGGAGGGCCGAGGCCCAGGTGTTGGCCGCCATTGCGACCCGCCAACAGTTTTCTCCCACTGACAAGAAAGCATTTCTGATGTTTGGACGCGACGAGTTCCGCCCGGTTATTGACGGCTTGACCATCGGACTGCAAGTGCTGCTCACGTTTGTAGGCACGCTGACCCTGGGCATCGGGGGCGTCGGAGTAATGAATATCATGCTGGTCTCGGTGGATGAGCGTATCCGTGAGATCGGACTGCGCCGCGCGCTGGGCGCCAAGAAGTGGCAGATCAAACTTCAGTTTCTGGCCGAAACCCTGCTCATTATGCTGCTAGGCGGAGCAGCTGGGGTTCTGCTTTCCTACGGGATTGCCGCCGCCGTGGGCACGCTGCCGCTCATGGGCCCGTTATTTGAAGACGATTCCGGCAAGGCCGACATCCATTTGCAGGTTTCCCTGGCTACGGTCATGCTCTCCAGCCTGGTACTGCTGGCGGTAGGGGTTGCCAGCGGCCTGGTGCCCGCGCTGCGCGCCTCGAAGCTCGACCCTGTGGAGGCGCTGCGCTACGAGTGAGAGGCAGATTGCAGATTTTAGATTGAAAATCCTGAGCTGCATGAGCCTGGAAGAATTCGGTTTTCGATCTGAAATCTACGATCTGAAATCTGCAGTTTCCAGAGTACCAAGAATCCCATTGACCCATCTCCCGCTTCGCAGTACCTTGCTGCGAACCGCGATCTTCTGAGGTGTCCTTTGCCGATTTCCGCCGTGGATGCGATTTCTCCGGCTTTTGAGCATGCCCGACAGCAACTGGTGCGGCCGTTCCGGGCCAGCCAGTGGGCCAAACTAGGGTTGGTCGGCCTGCTCGCCGGCGAAATGGGCTCAGGCGGAGGAGGCTGCAGCCCCGGCAGCTTCCAGATGCCGACACGCCCTAATAATTCTCAGCATTTACTCGCCGCCCTGCCCACGGTCAATCCCATGCTCTACGCTTCGCTGATCGCGGTGCTCATCGTTGCCGGGTTCGTGCTGCTAGTCTTGTTCTTGTACGTGAACAGCGTGATGCGTTTCGTTCTGTTCGACAGTGTGGTGGCCAAGGAATGCCGCATCTGGCACAGCTGGTGCGGGAGGCAGGGCCCGGGGCGGCGTTTGTTTATCTGGCAGATTTTGCTGGCTCTGGCTTCGGTTGCGGGTTTGACCATTCTGGTCGGAATCCCGGCGGGTTTTGCTTTCCTTGTGGGCTGGCTCAGAAATCCCAAGGAGCACATGATCCCGCTCATTCTGGGCGGCATGGCTCTTTTCTTTGGGCTTCTGCTTTTCGTGGTTGCGCAGTTGGTGATCCACGTCATGACCAAGGATTTTGTGGTCCCGCAAATGGCCTTGGAAGAAATTAGCGCCATCGAGGGATGGCGGCGGCTGTGGCCCCAGATCAAATGTGAAACAGGCGGATATGCCGCGTACATCGGAATGAAGATCGTGATGGCGATTGGTGCCGCAATCATTCTCGGCATCGTATCTGCCATCGTGATCCTGCTGTTTCTCATTCCGGTTGGCGGACTGGGTGCGGTGGCAGTGATCGGAGGCATGGCGGCTGGACTGACCTGGAACCTTTACACCATCACGCTGGCGGTTGTCGTGGGCGCCATTGCGCTTTTCTCCTTGCTGTATGTAATCTCTCTGATCTCAGTGCCGGCCGTGGTGTTCTTTCCGGCATATTCCATTTATTTCCTCGCGTCGCGATATCCCGCATTGGACGCGCTGCTGCATCCTAAGGCGCCCCCTGCGATGCCACCGCCCCCGCCAGATCAGCCGCCGTTGCTGCCGACGCCGGAGCCGATCGGATGATCTTCCGCCCGGTGAACTCCGAACTCATATGGAGTGTCTAATCTTTTCAGACACGCGCGTGCCGGAGAGGAGCAACCCCGTATGGCGTTCTCAATGGCAGGCGGGTCCGTCGCGGCCCGAAGTCAATGTCACGCCGCTGATCGATGTCCTTCTGGTGCTGATCATTATGTTCATGGTGATTGTGGCGTCAACGAAGGAGTACAAAGTCGATGCGCTTCTTCCTCAACCGGGCAAACCGGAGCAACCTCATCAGAACGAGCGCACCATCGTGATTCAAATCATATGGACTGCGCGGAGTCAATTTCCACTGCTTAAAATCCATCCGGAACCCGTACCTCGGGAGCAACTGGAACCGAACCTGGAACGAATCTTCCTGGGTCGAGCGGAGAAGGTCGGGTACGTCAAAGGGGATGAAAGTCTGGATTTTGAGTATGTGGCACAGGTCGTGGCCGAAGCTCACAAGCGGGCATCAAACGGGTCGCGTTGCTGACGGAAGGCCATGATTAGCACCGCACCGTGGGCAGGCCGGAGGCAACTTAGCCCCGGGCTCGGTTCTTGATCCAGATGGGCGTGCCCAGGAATCCAAAGGCCTTGCGAATCTGGTTTTCCAGGAAGCGCTGGTAGGCGAAGTGCAGCTTCACCTTGCGGTCAGTGAAGATCACGAACGTCGGCGGCCCAACCGCGGCCTGGGTCATGTAGAAAATTCTGACCTGCTGCCGCGCGGGAACCGAAGCGCGTTCGAAGTCAACGTGCTTGAGGAAGCGATTCATCTCCCCGGTTCCGATGCGCTTGCGTCGTTCGCTGGCCACTTCTTCCAGCGTGGGAAATATTTTCTCGGTACCTTTTCCGGATGAGGCGGAGACGAACAGTATGGGTGCATAGCTGAGAAATTTCAGCGCATCCCGCAATCTCTCTTCGTAGGCTATGCGATCGGCAGGGCGCTTGTTCTCCTGCATGCGCGACGCTTTTGTCTGCCGTCCGGTGCGTTCCTGCCCGCTGACGACCAGATCCCACTTGTTCACGATGATGATCATGGAGCGACCACTCTCGTGGGCGTATCCGGCGATGGCGGCATCGAGCTGGCTTACACCTTCGGTTGCATCGATCACCAGCAGCGCAATGTCGGCGGCCTCCAGGTGCTTGCGCGCCATCACGACGGAGAGCTTTTCCGCCATCATGTGCGTCTTACCCTTGCGCCGGATGCCGGCGGTATCAATGAAGCGGAAGCGCTTGCCGTGGTGCGCGACGATCTCGTCGACGGCGTCACGGGTAGTTCCAGGGATAGGCGAGACGATCGAACGCTCGGCGCCGGTCAGCCGGTTCAGCAACGTGGATTTCCCGACGTTGGGGTGCCCGATGATTGCCACTTTGGTCTCGTGAGACTCGGTCCCCTGAGATTCTGCTGTTTCCTCCGCGTCCTCAGTTTCCTCTATGGTTAATTGATGATGCAGCGGCAATATCTCGAAGATGGCATCCAGCAGGTCATCCAAGCCACGGGCGTTTTCAGCGGAGATAGGGAACACCTTGCGGATTCCAAGACGATGAAACTCGTCGGTGAGGCTCTGCTGCTTCTCGGTGTCAACTTTGTTGACGGCAAGGAAGAGCGGCTTGCCAGAGCGGATGAGCTGGCGAGCCAGTTCGATATCCGAAGACGCCATTTCCGTGCGGCCGTCCACCACCATGATGACAGCATCGGCTTCTACCAGAGCGACCTTCGCCTGGCGGAAAATCTCGGCCGGGATGAAGTCTTTGTCTTCGGGGAGAATGCCCCCTGTATCCACGATCCGGAGATGGCGTCCGCGCCATTCCGTCTCGCCATAGAGACGGTCGCGCGTGATGCCGGGTTCGTCGCCAACAATGGCGCGACGCGAGCCTACCAAGCGATTGAAGAGCGTGGATTTACCGACGTTGGGACGCCCGACGATAGCCACGGTAGGCATGCCGGCAGCGGCCGCAGCCGATGGTGAGGTCAAAGTCGGATGGGTCATAAGGTGTTAGGCAAATCTGCAGCGGCACTTCTTGGGCACAGACCGTGTGGGCACGGGTCTCCAACCCGTGCAGGCCGAACGCAGCTCGGCAGTTCTCAGCTCAAAGTTCCCAGCCGCTGCGGCACAACCGCCGCCGCCCGGAGGTCAGAGACCCATTCCTATACGGTCTCTATTATAGTGACTCTGTGCCTCCCGCCCCCCAGCCCGTCTCCGACGCCAGGAAACGCGACGTTTCTCTATACCAGTTCTTCGCTCCGGGCGGAGTGCTTTCGCGCACCCACCCGGCCTACGAATTCCGCCGGGGACAGCTGCAGATGGCGCAAGCGGTCGAGCAGGCGTTCGAAGAGAAGCGTCACTTGATCGTCGAAGCCGGCACCGGAACGGGCAAGACGCTGGCCTACCTGGTGCCCGTCATTCGTTCCGGCAAGCGGATTATCATTTCCACCGGAACCAAGAATCTGCAGGAGCAGCTCTTCCATAAAGATATCCCTTTTCTCGAGCAAGCGCTCTTTCCCAACGGCGAAGGCAAGCTCAATGTCTGTTACATGAAGGGACGTAACAACTATCTGTGCCGCAAGAAGCTCTATGACCTTACCGACCAGCCCGTGCTCAGCGGCCTGGAGGAGATCGAACACTACCGCGCCATCGCCGCGTGGGAGAAGGTAACGCAAACCGGGGACCGGGCCGAACTGGCATCGCTTCCCGAAGCCAGCGCACTCTGGCATAAGATCGATGCCCGCTCCGATACTTGCTTGGGGCAAAAATGCAGCGCCTGGGACCGCTGCTTCATTACCGAAATGCACCGCAAGGCGATGGAGAGTGACATCATCATCGTCAACCATCACTTGTTTTTCGCTGACCTTTCGATCAAGCAGCAGGCCGAGTATGCGCCCGATGCTGGAATCCTGCCCGAAGCTGGGGCCGTCATTTTTGACGAGGGCCACGAACTGGAAGATGTTGCCGGAAGCTATTTCGGAGTTTCGGTGAGCAATGGGAGATTCGAGGAGTTGTGCCGCGATGTGGAAGCCTCGCTGCAACGCAACCATATGCTGTCCGCTTCGCTCTCGGGCGCGCTGCAGAGCCTGCGCGAGCGGGCGATGTTCTTCTTCGCTCTGTTGCCAACAGGCGACGGCCGTTTCGCATTCGAAAGCCGGCGCGAGTTCATGGAAGAAAATGGCGACGAGTTTCTGGGCTTGCAGCAGTCGCTCACGCGTTTGGGGTCGGAGCTGGAGAACCTGCCGTCCAAACCGGAGGAAGTTTTCAACTTCGCCCGCCGCACTCAAGAGTTGCAGGTACAGCTCGGCTTCCTGATGGAGTCTGAAGACCGCAACACCGTCTTCTGGATCGAGCGGCGGCGCGGCGGGAGGGACAAGCTGAATGTTTTCCTCCAGGCTACTCCCATCGATGTGGCTCCGATCCTGAAGACCTGCCTGTTCGATAAACTCGAATGCGCGGTGCTGACCTCGGCGACGCTGGCCGTGGGCGGCAGCTTCGAATACATGCGCCAGCGGCTGGGACTGGAGCACGCCCGTGAAGCCGTTCTGCCTTCGCATTTCGATTATGAAAATCAGGCGCTGTTCTATGTGCCTCCCGACCTGCCCGATCCCCGCACCCCGCAATTTACCGCTAAGGCGGCCGACCGCATTCGACGCCTGCTCGAAATCACACGCGGGCGGGCTTTCGTCCTGTTTACCAGCTACGCGCAGATGAACGATGTGTACCAGCGCCTCCTCGGCGAATTGGAATTCCCCATGCTGTTGCAAGGCGATGCCCCCAAGACTGCGCTTCTTGAAGAATTCCGGCTGACTCCACATGCCGTATTATTCGCGACCTCATCATTCTGGCAGGGCGTGGATGTGCAAGGCGAGCAACTGAGTTGCGTGATCATTGATCGCCTGCCATTCGCGGTGCCCAGCGATCCGGTGGTTGCGGCACGGGTGAAGTCCATCGACGCCGACGGTGGAAACGCCTTCTTCCAATACCAAGTTCCGGCGGCCGTGATTACGCTGAAACAGGGTTTCGGACGCCTCATCCGCTCGCTGCACGATCGCGGTCTCTTGGTGCTGCTGGACAACCGTATTCTGAAGAAACAGTACGGGAAGGTGTTCGTGGAAAGCCTTCCGCCCTATCGGCGGACCACCGACCTGAAGCAGGTGGAAGAGTTCTTCGGGATCGAGTAGCTTCTGCTTTTTTCTTTGCGAAGTTCGCAAAGACTGCTGAAAATCGGTACATAGTCGGTCAGATCAGCCTGTGGCGTCGCTATCGAGGTAAAATAGAAGGTTAGATCATGCGCTGCGGTTCGGTCCGTACTCGCGCCGCTCGCCAAGAGGGTTCATGTACGAGGTGACGGTCGAAGATTCGTTTGCGGCAGGGCACTACCTGCGCAACTACAAGGGCAAGTGCGAGAATCCCCATGGGCACAACTACAAAGTACGGGTGACCCTGGCCGGCAAGGAACTGGACAAAGCCGGTCTGTTGCTCGATTTCAGAGAGCTAAAAGAAGCAATGAAACCGGTCATCGACCGGCTGGACCATCAGATGATCAACGATCTCGAACCTTTCAAGGTGCTGAATCCCTCGGCGGAGAATCTGGCCAAATATTTTTACGACGAGACCAACGTAAATCTGGATCGCGCGACCCAGGGACGGGTCCGGGTCAAGAAGGTCACCGTATTCGAAACCGATGTGACTACCGCGACTTACGCGGAGTAGCTTAGGCCAGTCAAGAGGGCCAGGAGTTCCGGCGATCTCAGCCGTTTATTGGTGCTATAAGGGTCGTTCGACTCGCCTGTCGTTTCGCGAGCGAAACCGCAGGGTCGTTCAGGATGACAACGCAAAGCTGGGAACTGGAAACAGCTTCATGCAGATTACCGAGATTTACAAGTCGATCCAGGGCGAGTCCACTTATGCTGGGTTGCCTTGCGTCTTTGTACGACTTACGGGCTGTAATCTGCGATGTTCCTGGTGCGACAGCGAGTACACGTTCACCGGCGGTCATCGCCGGACGCTGGAAGAAGTGACCGAAGAGGTGGAACAGTTGAGCCCAGATGGCGGGTTGGTGGAGGTCACTGGCGGCGAACCTATGTTGCAGGAGCGCGAGCTGGTGCCGCTGATGCAGCGCCTCCTGGACGCGGGCTACAAGGTTCTCCTCGAGACCAGCGGCGAACGTCCACTGGAGCGTGTGCCTCAGACGGTCATCAAGATCGTGGATGTAAAATGTCCGAACTCGGGTGAGGCCGACACTTTTCACCTGGAGAACCTCGACTGCCTGAATCCGGAGGACGAGGTCAAGTTTGTGCTAAGTGATCGCGCTGACTACGAGTTTGCGCGTGACTTTGTATCTCGCCACCATCTCGATGAGCGAGTAAATGCGGTGCTGCTCTCGCCTGCTTTCAGCAAGCAGGCTAGCGGCGCCCGTGACGCGTCTGCTTGCCTGCTGGACCCGCGCGAACTGGCGGAGTGGATGCTCGCGGACGGAGTTCCGGCCCGATTGTCACTGCAGATCCACAAGTTCGTCTGGGATCCGGCCATGAAGGGAGTCTAGGAGATTGACGATTTCAGATTGCAGATTTCAGATTGAAGCCACAACCGGACGCGATCGTTATCTGCAATCTGCAATCTGAAATATCCCACCTTATCTGGCCTGGTTTCATGGGTTTAGGCCGGGAAGACGATTCGGTTCCAAGTGACATCTAAGTCATGGTGAAAGACACACAACGCGCGGTGGTTCTCTTGAGTGGCGGGATGGACTCCTGCGTCTGTGCCGCGCTGGCGGCACGCGATCACGACGCGGCCGCGGTGCACGTCAGCTATGGACAGCGTACCGAAGAACGCGAGTGCCGGGCTTTCTTCGCCATTTGCGATCACCTGGGGATTCGGGACCGGCTACGGGTGAAAAACGAGGTGCTCTCCGCCATTGGCGGTTCGGCGCTGACCGACCGCAGCATTGGCGTTCCAGAATCCCACGCCATCGGACATGATATTCCGGTAACCTATGTGCCTTTCCGCAACGCCCACTTCTTGTCGGCCGCGGTAAGCTGGGCGGAAGTGCTGGGGGCCGGTCAGGTATACATCGGCGCGGTCGAGCAGGATAGTTCGGGATACCCCGATTGCCGTCCCGCCTATTACCAGGCGTTCAATGAGGTGATAAAGCTGGGCACCAAGGACGGGCGGATCGAAATCGTTACACCGTTGATCCAGTTGCGCAAGTCGGAAATCGTGCGCCTGGGCCTTGAACTGGGCGCGCCCTTGGATTTAACTTGGTCGTGCTACAGCCGGGAAGACAGCGCCTGCGGCGTTTGTGACAGCTGTGTTCTGCGCCTGCGAGCCTTTCAGGATGCGGGCAGTGCTGACCCGATTCCTTACGCGGCGCTGGCGCAGAGAGCTTAAGGGTCGCGCCCGCCCAGAAGCCGGCGCTGTGACATCAACATCAATCAGTTTTGTGGGGAGGCCAAAAAATGAAGCAACGTTTGCTGATGGTGGTGCTAGTGGCGGCAATCGCAGGGCTGTGCGTACCCCCGGTGTTCGCCCAAGCTACAGGGACAGTGAAGGGTGTCTGCAAAGACGCACAAGGGAATCCGATCGTGGGCGCCAACCTCGAATGGAATAATACCGATAACGGACGGAAGTACAACCTGAAGACGAACAAAAAGGGCGAGTACTTTTCGCTGGGCATCGAACCCGGCAAGTACAAAGTCACGCTGACCCAGGACGGTAAGCAACTGGACATGGTATCCGGCTTTCCGGTGGGAGCCGATGAAGCGACGCTCGATTTCGATCTGAAAAAATCCCAGACTGAGGCAGCTCAGCAGAAAGGCATTAGCCCGGAGCAGCTGAAGGCGATGCAGGAACAGCAAGCCAAGGCTGCGAAAGAGACCAACACGGTAAAGTCGCTGAACGAGAAGCTGGCTATTGCCAATCAGGCCATGCAGGGAGGCGATTTCGAAACTGCGATCACCACTCTCAATGAGGCCACGCAAACCGATCCGACGCGCGACCTGCTCTGGGCCCGTCTGGGTGATGCCTATCTCAGCTCGGCTGCCAAGCAGACCGACACACCGGAGAAGACGAAGCGATACGGCGAGGCTGTCACCGACTACCAGAAAGCGATCGACCTCAAAAAGAAGAACATGGAAGCCGGCGCCAAGCCCGATGATCCCAAGATTCTGGCCGCCTATTACAACAACCTAGGCCAGGCCGATGCCCGCACCGGTCAACTCGACGAGTCGGTCAAGGCCTATGACCTGGCGGCGCAACAAAATCCTGCCGGTGCGGCGCAGTACTACTACAACCAGGGAGCCGTGCTGACCAATAGTGGCAAGGTGGACGAAGCCAATACGGCTTTCGACAAGGCGATCGCGGCCGATCCGACCAAGGCGGACGCCTACTATCAGAAGGGCGTCAACCTGATCAACAAAGCCACAACCGACCCTAAGACCGGCAAGGTGATTCCCGCCGCCGGCACCGAAGAAGCCCTGAACAAATATCTCGAGCTGCAACCCACCGGGCAGTTCGCCGATGGCGCCAAGAGCATGCTCCAATACATCGGGAGCAGCATCGAAACCAGCTACGGTTCGAAGAAGAAGGCCGCAACCACGAAGAAATAATCTGCCATCCGAATCATCGCGGCGGCCCAGGCGGGCCGCCCTCTATGTTTACTGTAGGCGCGAGCGCCCACGCTCGTGCGGCAGCGCCCCGGACGCCTCCGCACGAGCGTGGGCGCTCGCGCCTACATTACCAAGGTCTATATCCCTGACGTTCTTCGTAGAATGCCGCCGTCGTTTTCGCTACAGTTGATCGAGATCGCAAAGAAAAGCATCAGGACGACGACCCGCAGGCTCGAAAGCCCTCCCCCGTCCGGGCTCTAACTTCCTGGCTAAAAGAAAATGGCTGCACCAGGCACAGCACCGCTTCAGGTTACGCTCGAACCGGCACCAAACTCCGGTGCGGCGGCCACGCACGCCCTGCTGGCTGCCATGCTGGGTGCAACAGACAAGGTAAGCGACCTGATCTTCTCGCCCGGCCGTCCGCCCCAGGTGGAAGTCTATGGGCAGCTGATGGCCGTCCAGGGTCAGGGATTGGGCGTGCTTACCGCGGACGATACCCGCCGCATCGCCTCCGATCTCATCGGCGACAATAAGCAGGCGATCAACGTGTTACGCGAACAGGGGTCCTGCGATATCTCCTTTGGTTTGCCCGGACTGGCTCGCTTTCGCGTGAATGTTTTCATCCAGCGCGGCAGTTGCGCAGTGGTAATGCGGGTGATTCCAACTACGATTCCGGAGTTCTCCGCTCTGGGTTTGCCGCCTCAGCTGGGGGACGTCGCTTTTCTCAGGGACGGCATCGTCCTGGTGACAGGGGCGCGCGGGTCGGGAAAATCGTCGACACTGGCGGCGCTGCTGGATCGTATCAACGAGAAGCAGAACTGCCATATCATCACCATCGAGGATCCGATTGAGTTTCTCCACAATCACAAGCAGTCGACCATCCATCAGCGCGAACTCCATAGCGACACCCCGAACTTCGCGCTGGCCTTGCGTGCGGCGTTGCGGCAAGCACCCAAGGTGATCCTGGTGGGCGAACTGCGCGATCGCGAAACCATGGAAATGGTTCTCGAAGCCGCGGAAACCGGCCACCTGGTCCTTTCCAGCATGAACGCTCCGAATGCGGTCAAGACTTTGGAACGCATCGTCTCTGCCTTCCCGCCGTTGGAGCAGTCATCGTTGCGCGGCCGTCTGGCCAAAACCCTCCGCTACGTGATTTCGCAGCAGCTCATCCCGCGTAAAGGCGGCGGCCGAGTCGCCGTTCTGGAAGTTTTCAAGAACACCCCGCGCACCGCACACTACCTGGATGGCGAGGATTCGGCTGGTGCCAACTTGCTGGATGCCATTAAGAACAGCGCCACGGAAGGCATGCGGAGCTTCGACCAGGAGATCGAAAAACTGGTCCGGGCGAAAGTTGTGGACCCGGAAGCAGCCTTGAACTACGCCACCGATCCCCAGCAGCTGCAGCGCGCCCTAAGCCAGTAAGACCCTTCCCTGAAAAGCGGCCACCGATCTGCACGGATTCACACGGATCAACCAAAACACGAAAACAGCAAAAAATATATGCGTGAAGATCCGCGAAAATCCGTGGCCTCCGTTGGGGCGGCTTTCCGCAAGCAACCCTTTCCTGACCCCCGGCCATCTCTATTCACCTGATGCGGCGAAAACTAACAGATTTTCCCGCTGAATCTCCAGTCGCGATACCATCATCTGAGACTGTTATAGAGGAGAAAAATATATGGCTTTCGAGTTACCCCCCTTGCCCTACGACTATTCCGCTCTCGAACCCACCATCGACAACGCCACCATGAAGCTGCACCATGACATGCATCATGCGGCTTACGTGAAGAACCTCAACGCGGCTCTCGAGAAACATCCGAATCTCCAATCTAAAGGCGCCGAAGATTTGATTCGCGACCTGAACGCCCTACCGGAAGATATTCGCGGCGCCGTACGCAACAACGGCGGCGGTCACGTCAACCACAGTATGTTTTGGAAAATCATGAAGCCGAAAGGTGGAGGCGATCCCAGCGGCCCCATTGCAGAGGCGATCCAGAAGTCCTTCGGCAGCTTCAAGGATTTCCAGGCCAAGTTCAATGATGCCGGCGTCAAGCAGTTCGGCAGCGGCTGGGCGTGGCTGGCCGGCAAGCGCAGCGGCGAGGTGCAGATTCTCAGCACCCCCAACCAGGACAACCCCATCTCCCAGGGCCTTTTCCCCATTCTTGGCAACGATGTTTGGGAGCACGCCTACTACCTCAAGTACAACAATCGCCGTCCGGAATACCTGGCGGCCTGGTGGAACGTGGTCAACTGGGAGGAAGTTAACAAGCGCTACGCGAGCCTGAAGTCAGGCCAATTGGAGCCCGCACTAGCCCGATAGCGCCGCGCAACCAAGTAGCGCCGGCCTCCGGTCGGCTGTCCCGAGGGCGTCGCGCCCTCGGCGCGGCCCGGCGGGAATGCCCGCCGGACAGCCCCGCCCGGACGGCGCTACTTTCCGATCTGCCGCGATTCGACCCCCGGGCGATAATGGATATTATTTTTCGGTCGTCGACCACAGCGACAGCGCCCATTCTGGAGGCGGCTATGAAATTCTCTTCCCTGGTGACGAGTGGGTTCGCTGTCCTGCTAGGACTGTTCTCAATTAATATGACTTGGGCGCAGTCCGCAGCTGCCGTAGCCGCCAGAGATTACTCCTTCACCATTTCGACCGCGCAACCCTGGACCGATACCGGCGTGGACTTGCAGGCCGGGCAGGTGTTAGAAATCAATTCCAGTTCCGCGGCGAGCTGCGATCCGGCGGGCATGAGCGGCGCAGCCAGTTCGGGTCTTCCCGTGGTCTCAGCTCCAGCCGGAGCGTTGATCGCCAGACTGCAGTCGCAGGGTGTGCCGGTCCTGATCGGGAATGGTAAGCAGCTCAAAGTCGACGGGTCCGGCCATCTCTACCTTGGAGTAAACGCTTCCGGCACGCCGCCATGTAGTGGCAGCTTTGCGGTCAAGATCCATATCACGTCCGGGACTGCGGCAGCTGCGCCTGTGGTGGGCAACTCACTGACCTCCACTTCGACGTCTGCGACGTCGACGTCCCCAGCTTCATCCAGCGGAGCGCAAACGCCAGCGTCGACGCAAGACATCAAATCGAAACTGGCCAGCGCCGCCCAGGTTTTTCTTTCTGGACAATTCGGCAGCGGCGCAACGCCTTCCACCGCTTCTTCTTCCTCGGTTGCATCGGGGGGGAGTGACGTGGTCTCGCCGACTTCTGCGACTACCGCGTCAACTTCGGTAGCGCTGAAGGTGTCGTCGGCAAAGTTGGATTCTGCCCTGCAAAAGGACATCGACGGCCTGCCCCGGCGCGTCAACGATGAGTTCAAGAATCAGGGCGACATGGTGAACTTCATATTGGTCGGTTCCGAGCAACAGGTAAAGGACGCTCTGGACGCCGCCAGCTGGCGCATTGCAGACATCGACAACAAGGAAGCGGTCATGAAGGCCGTGCTCGAGACCTACGAGAAGAAAGACTATCTGCAGATGCCGATGAGCCAGCTCTACCTGTTCGGGCGCAAGCAGGACTACGGGTACGAATTGGCCCAGGCGTACTCTGTCGTCGCCAGCCGTCACCACTTCAGGATTTGGAAAGCGCCGGTTACCTGGAACGGACAAACTCTTTGGGCCGGGGCCGGCACCCACGACATCGGGTTTGAAAAGGACCAGCGCAATGGAAAGGTGACCCACAAGATCGATCCGGCGGTAGACGGCGAGCGCGACAATATCGGCCAGACCCTGCAGACCTCTGGCAAGGTTAAGAGCCTTTCTTACTACCTGCCCCCTGATCCAGTGCAGGGAGCCAAAAACGCCACCGGCGGCGGATACCACTCCGACGGCCGTATTCTGGTGGTGGTGCTGCAGTAGTAGCGCCAGCATCCCTCCGACTTCCCTCAGGGCAGGCCTTGCCGAAACGGGGGCTACCAAATTCCAGCAACAAAAAAGGGGCCCCGAAGGACCCCAGTAGAGTTGCTTTGTGCGAGAGGCTAGAAGGTGAATTTGGCCACAAGTCCGATGGTGCGCGCGTTGCTGGCAAATACCGCCCTCGGGTTGTTGAAGATGGCATTGCCAGGAGTCAGGTAGTTCAAATAGCTCGTACTGTTCGGTCCAGTGATGAACGAAGTAACGTCGTTCACTCCCAGTCCCTGTCCAGGATTACTCCCAGGAATGAACTGGGGGTGATTGAACAGGTTGGCAAATTGTGCGCCGATACGGAATTTGACCCGTTCGGTGATGTTGATGTCCTTATAGGTAGCGACTGAAAAATCGTTGGTCGGTTCCGTCGCCAGCGTGTTGCGACTGCCGGTAGCCAAAGCACCAGCGCCGGCAACGATGTACTGGGCCTTGGGATTGTTGGCGCTGTAGCCTACGAGGAACGGGAACGAGTCAAAATTCCCCGGTCCAGGAGGCCCGACGGTCGGGTCGAAATCATGTTCTCCACAGACACCAAAGCTTGGCATCGCGCTCCGGCACAGCGGAGAGACTCCAGACCCTGTTCCAGGGATGCCACCGGCATTGAAGACTGCCCGATCGCCGGCGGAATCGCCGTTCAGATTGGCATCCACGGCTGATTGCACCGTCGCCCACTGGGGTGACTCGTAGGTATAGACCGGGCTGAAGCCCCAGTTACCTACGATGTTCCGCATGAGCCAGTTGCCTTGTTTGAAGTAAGGCAAATCGTAAACCGCCGCCAGGGTGAAGCGGTGGGTTCGTGAGAGAGGAGATACAGACCGCTCAGCGTCCCAATTCTGGAAGTCTTGCGGACGGCGAGGCGTGAGGCTGGTGGAAAAGAAGTCAGCCGTACTGTTGTCGATGTTGCGGCTGTAGGTATAGGCGGCTTGGAACATCAACCCGTGGCTGAAGCGCCGGGTGAGCTGGGTCTGCAGTCCGTGGTAGATGGAATAGCCGTTGGGGGAATCCGCCACGATGTTGTTTTGATTGAAGCCGGCATTGGCAAATTCCGGTATGAATGAGCCCGGAGCTCTCAGGCCAGCCAGTGTGGTGGTCAAACCATCCACCTGCGCCTGTGATGGTTGCTGCAGGAAAGTTGGCAAGAAGGCTTGCGGAGAAACCAACGCCCTGCGGTTAATTCTGTTTTGGACATCCAGATGGACACCGCGCGTTCCCACATAACGAATCTCGGCGGTGAAATCCTTGGCGAAGGAATGTTGGACGCCCAAATTCCAGTTGATTGAATAGGGTTGTTTCACGTCAGGTGGTATCCAGTTGGACGTGAGAGCGCGTGCAGTGGGCCCGTCGAGCACCCGAATTCCTGTTCCACCTCCCGGCAACCCACCACCCGCCAAAAAGCCCGGCGTGGGGGCGGTCAGGTCGACATCACGCGTGGCGCCGATTTGTGGAGGCACCGCGAGAATGCCGATGTTGTCATAAAGCACATCGTAGGCTAGGCCAAATCCGCCGCGAATCGAGGTTGTGCCGTTATTTCCCGGTGAGTAGGCGAAACCAACGCGAGGAGCCCAGTTGTTCTTGGGAGCCCGCGGCGCGTCGAACAACAGGGGCTGGTTCACTGAGCCCGGCACGATAATGCTCGGCGTGTTCGATATGGCATTCAGGGTTTGCTGAGCCTCGCTGGTGGAGACCGTCGTGTACTCGTAGCGGATTCCAAGGTTCAGCGCCAGATGCGAGTTTACTTTCCAGTTGTCATTGGCGTACCAGTAGACCGCCTTCTGGTTGCCGTAGTAAGTCACGGAACCCTGGCTGCGCTCGCCAAAGTTATCCGGCGAGATGTCTTCCAGGAACTTCTGTGTGGAGTTGTAGTCGTAGTCGCCGCGCTGACGCTGAGTAAAGCTCTGCGGCGAAATGTACCAGCGATATTCACCACCGAACTTCAGGGTGTGAGCGCCCTTGGTCCAGGTGATGTTGTCGACGCCCTGGTAGAGGTTCTGAATGGTGAACTGCGGAGCTTGGGAATCAGGTCCGAGTTGAAGGCCGTTGCCACCGAGATCCAGCAAGATGAGATTGGGGAAGGCATCCAACCCGGGGTACTTGAAGTTCCCGTCCGGCAGAGTGTTGTAGTACCGATTGAAGCCTACCCGAAACTCGTTGATGATCGACGGGCTGAAGGTGTGGTACTCGCCCAGGGTAAACAGGTGAAAGCGGAAGGGCTCAATCGTATAGAAGGCCGACAAATTCGCAGCTTGGTCGACTTTATCCAGCTTGTTGTAAATGTAGCGACCGCGCAGCTGATCGCGGGAAGATATGTTGTAGTCGACGCTCTGGACGTAGTTTTCAAAGTTCTGAAAGGCGGGATTTGCGACCGAAACCGCACCGATCGGGACTGAGCCAGCCGCGCATGAGCCGCTCGCCGGAGCCGAGGAGTATGGGAGACAACCGCTCGCACTGGCCGCCACTGGCACGTATTGCTTGAATACTCCAAAGTTGGTGGCACTGAGGTTCGGGTCCGTAGCGATCGCCGCCAAGCCGCTCGCCGTAGGCGTCAATACCTGACCGCCCGCTGTGGCAGTGAGCGATATACCTTGGCGCTCAAAATTACTGAAGAAAAACAATTTGTTCTTGATGATGGGACCGCCAAATGTGGCGCCGTAGCGATTGCTGTCAAAACGGGGATTGGAAGTGAGGCCCTGGAGCACGAAGGCGTTGTCCACTGCGTTCAGGTTACGGTTCCTGAAGTACTCATAAAGCGAACCGTGGAAAGTGTTGGTGCCACTCCGGATCGTGGTGTTGAATTGCCCGCCGGACGAGTGGCCAAACTCGGTGTCGAACTGGTTCGCCAGCAGCGTGAAATTGTCCACTGCATCGTTCGGAACCGTAATCAGGTTGCCGGTGACTGCCTTATTATTGTTGTCAACACCCTCGACCGTGAAGTTGTTGTTATATGGCCGCTGGCCGCCCACGGAGGGCCCGACTCCGATTCCCATCGCACTCGACTGGGTGACTCCCGGGCTCAGCAGGGAAAGGTTCAACACGCCTGCGCCAGTTCCTCCGGTCGAGGTAATGCCCAAGTCCTGAGAAAACCGCGCGTCATAGTTGGTTTGAATCTGGGCCGAAGTGGTGTCGATGGTCGCAGCCACGCCAGAGACCTCAATGGTCTCGCTGGTCGAGCCCAGAGCCAGCGTGAAGTTCAGAGTGCCCGTCTGGTTGAGCACTACTTCCACCTGCTGGACGGCCGTCTTAAAACCGCTGGTCTTCACCACGATCCTATAAGTGCCTACCGGAAGATTTTCGAAGCGGTATGCACCCGTGTTACCCGAGGCGGTCGTTGTTGTTATTCCAGTGTCGATTTTCGTGGCTTCGACACTCGCGTTAGTCACGACCGCGGAGGAAGAATCGCTGATCGTACCTACGAGGTTGCCGCTGATGGCCTGGCCATAGGCTCCGCTCGAACTCACCGCGATCAATCCCAGCAAAGCCAGTCCGAAGGCTGTCGCTTTTAACATCGATATACATCGATTCATACATTCTCTCCCAAGCTTAAAGTGTGAAATCCGGACGCCACAACGAAACACTTCGCAAGCACTGTTGAGCCGCACTGTCATTGTGCGTTACGTTTTATTCTCAACTGACAGCGAATATGCATAGGAGCAACTGACATTCCACAACATCCTCTGGTGAGAGCTCGTGTTCACTTGCAGTTGTGATTGCGCGATCGAAACTAATATTGAAAACGGGACACACTTCGTTTTTCTGCTATGAGATCTCGTACGAATGCCCGCATAAACACTGCATCATTCGTACGATGTTATGTATTGGTGTAGCGCCGGCGTCCCGCCGCCCGATGGCGGGCTTGAAAGCCCGCGTAAATTCGAGGCCAGCCTCTTCGCGTACGGTAGCGCTTGCACTGAAGGGAAAAACTGGAGGAGTGAAGAGAAGGAATGAACCGGCCAGAGATCAAATCATGCTGATCGTGACCGTCACCCACTTGCCGGTGGGAATCGTGGTCACGAGCTTGATGACATATGGGGCTTCCTTCGTGATCCAGAAGATGCTGTGGCTCTTGTTGGCGTAGTTCCCCTCCGTGTCAACCGGCCAGGCCATCACCTGTTTGCCCGGTCCCGCGTCCACCAGTTCTTGCTTGCCCACCGCCACTGTGATCCAATCCAATTCGTCGCGGTCTTCCGAAAGCGTGGGAAACGTAGCTTTGAAGCCTTCTTTGAGCGGGAGCGCCGCCAGCAGCACCCCATACATTCCTCCGTTGTAGTCAAAAACAGGTTCCTTCATCTCCAGTTGCCCGGCGTCATTGTTGGTTTCATCAGCGGAGCTTCCCCGCCGATATTTCACCCAAGCACTGTCGAAATCACGATGTGCCCATTCCCCTGTGTCGCTTCGTTTGAAGTCCATGGAGACCGGCGCCATGGTCTTTGGGTCAAACACATTTACATAAGTGGTCACGATGTTGTACTTGGCGTAGTCGGCCATCTGGGTACGTTTGAGCAAATGTCGTCCATTGACGTCCATCGCTGCGAGTTCATCCGTCCAGGTGCCAACCAGGAATGAATCTTTACCCGGAAAACTATAAACAACTTTCCATGCATTCTTGTAAGGTTTGAGGAACGACCCGTCAACGATCGAATCGCCGAGCCTGATCGTTGTCGGCGGTGGCGGAGATTGAGCTTGTACGAATGAGGGAAGTAGAGCCAGTACCAGAGGGGCGAGAGCAACTCCGCGGGAAAGCGCACGGCGCGCCTGAATCATGTCCTTTTCCACGAGGCTTAGACTCGCTCAATAGAAAACTGTTAGCCGGAGCGATGGAGCAGGGCCGGGACGCCCGTCCTCCTTCGACAAGCGTAAATCCTCAGCCCGTCAGGCCCATGCGGGCCATCAGCGCGTGGAAACGGGCGTTGCCGCGCAACGGGTCCAGGCGCGAGTCCAAGGCAGCGTGCACCGTAAGCCAGGACGAGCGCACGTCTTCAGAGCGTTCCAGCCAATCCAAAGCGGCTCCGGTTTTCCCCAGAGCAACACACACCAGTGCCAGCGCGAATGGCTCGAAGTATTTCTGTTCCCACAGCCGTTCTCCTTCTTCGAGGATGGCGAGCGCTTTCTCGGTGCGTCCCGTGACCGCGAACAAGTGCCCGGTAAATGCACGGAACACCGGGTTACCGCCAAAGTCAGACCCCATCTGCGCGAACGCCGTCTCTGCGGCGTCGAACTGGCCAAGCCTTTCCATGGAGACGGCAAGCCAGAGATGCGCGAAGGGATAACGATCATCGAGTTCGAGTAACTGGCGGGACTGCGCCGCCGCGCGCTCATATTGACGCGCCAGCATGAAGCACCACGCCGCATGATGTTGCAAACTGAGCGACAGGGGATCGATTTCGAGCGACCGGAGTTGCGCCACGATCGCTTCATCGGCGCGTCCCTGCGCCAGCCATACCAATGCCCGTCGGTCATGAACCAGAGCGTCGTTCGGGTCGCGCTGAATCGCTCTATCCATTTCGGCGTTGGCCTCCGCCCAGTCGCGATGCAGCCAACCGTGCGTCATGGCCAGCGCCGCGCGGCCCGGTGCGAAGTCCGGATCGATCGCCACCGCGCGGGCCGCGGCTGCAGCCGCCTTCTCCAAATATTCTTTCGGCACGCCGGCATTGAAGAAGGTAAGCACGATCAGCGTTTCCGCCAGGCCCTGATAAGGCAGCGCGTATTCCGGGTCCGCCTGAATGGCGCGCTCAAAATAGTGCAGCGCCTTGGCCAGACTATCGCCAGTTCTCTGATGCCATTGGTGTAGTCCTTGCAGATAAAAACGGTACGCTTGCGGATCGCCCGTATGCTTCGGAGGCTTTTCTCCGCTCCTCAGCCGCGGCCGCAGTTTAGCGGTAATCTGCGAGGTGATCTGCTCTTCGAAGGCCAGGATGTCCGCCAGATTTCCCTGGAACCGTTCACCCCAGAGTTGGGTTTCCGAAGCGACGTCCTCAAGCTCAGCCTGCACTCTCAGCGTCTCCCCGCGTTGCAGGACACGGCCTGTGAGTAACGCGCGCACCCCGAGTTCCCGACCCAAGGTCTCGGTATCGACATCTTTGTCCTTGTAGCGGAACACACGACTCCTCGCGACCACACGCAACCCCGGCAGGCGGGAGAATGCGTTGATGAGACTTTCGGTGACCCCGTCGCTGAGGAAGTCTGTATCCCGACTGCCGCTCGCGTTCTGAAAGGGCATCACGGCCAGGGAATCGATCAAAGATTCTTGTGTTGGCGTCGGGGTCGCACTGGAGGTTGGCCTGGGCGTCAGCCCGAAGGTTGGCCCGAGTGTTGGCCCAGACGCGGGCGCGACAGCTGGCGATGACAACGACTTCCCAGAAAGGACTGATCGCAGAGATGACGCAATGATCCGGGCAGATCGGCAACGCCGTTCGGGCGATTTCTCCAGGCATTCTGCCGTCAATTGGATCAAGTCAGGAGGGAGGGCGGTCGGTAGCGGTGCGGGATCGTCGCGCAAGATCGCCGCCAGCGCCTCCACCGGAATAGGCCGCGAAAAAGGGGGATGGCCGGCAAGCATCTCGTAAAGGACGCAGCCCAGGGAAAAGATATCGCTGGCGCTGCCGGCAGCCTCGCCGCGCACCTGTTCGGGAGACATGTACCCGACAGTCCCCATGGCGAGGCCGGCTCCGGTGAGCACCGTTTCTTCTTGCTGAACACCTGCAGGCGTCCAGCGTGCCAAACCGAAATCGAGAATGACCGTGCGGCCTGGCGAGCCATCGGTAAACTGAGTTAGAAAGATATTTTCCGGCTTCAGGTCGCGGTGGACAATGCCCTGGAAGTGGGCGGGAGCCAGGCCTTCGGCGATTGCTGCCGCAATCTCCGCTGCTCCACGCCAGTCGGGCGGCGAGCGCTGAAGACGCCCGCGCAGGGTCTCGCCTTCCAGCAGTTCGGTTACGGTGTATGTGAGACCGCCATGTTCGCCGAAATCATAAACGCAGAGCAGGTTGGGATGAGACAGCGCCGCAACGATGCGGGCTTCGCGATGAAAGCGCGCCAGAGCCTGCGGGTCGGCGACCGTTGCCTGAGGCAGTACCTTGATCGCGACATCTCTGCCCAGCTGCGGATCGGTTGCTCGATAGACTTCGCCCATACCACCGGCGCCTAGCAGTCCGACCACTTCGTAACGTCCTAGACGCGTACCGGCTGGCAGCGACATATCTTCACCGGTCCCTGACTACTGCAGCTTGGCGTACTCCGTTTTGATCTCCCGCAGCACGGGGATGTCCGGATCTGCATTCTTCCACAGAGCGAAGAAATCCTGATAGGCCACGCGACCGCGAGCCTTGTCACCCGCCAGGACATAAGCGCGGGCCAGGCCGACTTTGGCCAGCGGCATGATGGGATCAATGTTGATGGTATTTTTCAATTCCAGCAGGCGCTGAAAGGCTTGCACCGCGTCGCTGCCACGCCCGGCCTTGAGGTAGGCATTCCCGCGAACATACAGCACACCAGAATTCGCTCGCGCGTACACCAGCGCGCTGTCGAGCAGGTCAATCGCCTTGCCCGGGTTTTCGTGATTCAGTTCAATCTGAGCTTTGATCAGCGGCACGGCGACGAATTGCACCAGCGTATCGTAAGGACGCTTCTGGGCGACATCGTCGGCCAGCTTCGCCGCGCGCGCATCTTCGCCTGCCAGAGCCAGGGCGCTCGCACAGTAGAGCACCACATTGCGTGACTGGGACAGTTTCAGGGCCTGGGCTACATCTTCCAGGGCGCGGGCCTTGTTCATGAGAGTGGCTTCAGTGAACGCTTCTTGGGCATATTCGTTGGCCGCCGCTTCCTTGAAGCCCAGCCGTCCAGCCGCTTCTCTCTGCTTCTGTCCGAAGTTTCGTCCCGCCTTGATTTGCCCGCCATATGCGGCCATCGCTGACCGCATCCCGGTTTCGGTGAAATCGCTCTGCGGATCGTTCCTCATCAAATCCAATTCCCGTTCCATGGCAGCCTGGTCGTCCTGCAACCAGGCAATCATGGCCAATGAAGAGTGGGCCATCGCCGCGCCAGCCTTGTGCTGCAGGGCCTCGTTGAACGTGGCCTTGGCCTCGTCAAGGCGGTTCAAACCCGCGTAGGCAAAACCCGCGTTCGAGTATCCGCTCGCGCTATCGGGATCGAGTTGCACCGCCTGGCGCGCATTCTCTAGCGCATTCTCAAACTGTCCCATCTGGATGTAGACCGCCGCGATATTGTTATAGGGAATCGAATCCCGCGGATATGTCTGCTTGTAAAGTTCGAGGGCGGTGATGCCCTTGTCGAGCTGTCCGGAGTCCACGTAGAAGTGCGACATGATGTAGAGCTTTTCATGCTCGCTGGCGCGATCTCGCAGTTCGAATGCCTTTTGCCGGTTGGTTTCCGACAGTTCGCTTTGTCCCAGATTGTTGTACACCGTACCCAGGCGGGCGTACGCCATGGCGAAATTGGGATCCAGTTCCACCGCGTGCTGGTAGAGCGGCAGGGCGGCGAGTTCGTCGAAACTCTGATGCTTCATGTCTCCCAGGCTGAACGCCTTCAGCGCTTCGAGCGATGAAGTGGTCGCTTCCGATAGCGGTTTGTCGTATTTCTGCACCGAGACCAGAGATTCTCCCAGCTTCTTGCGCAAACTGGAGCCCGCCGCATGCAGCGAATTCAAAACTGATTCCTTGTTCGTCGCTTGCACCTGTTCACGGGCGAGCGATTCTCCCGTACCGGCGTTTACCGCATCCAGGGTAATCACATACTGGCTGCCCATGTTGGCGATCGAACCGTTCAGCATGGCTTTGATGCCGACGCGCTGGCAGATCTCGCGCCCCACGTCCCCGGTGATGCGCTCATCAGGAGTGCGTCCCATGAACTGCAACGTCTGTCTCACCTTTTGTTCGGGAAAGACATTCAAGTAGGGCGATTGCTCCAGATCCACCGCCAGCGCTTTCTTAAGCGCACCGTCAAAAACCGGATCGGCTGTGGTGTTCACAAAATCTGTGACCAGAATTGCATCCCGCTCCGTCATCACCGCCCGGGTCCGGCGCAGGAAGACAGTCATCGCCAGTCCAAGCACAGCCAGTACGACGATCGCCATGACTACGAGATTCCAGATCCGGCCCGGTTTCCGCTCGCGCGGCGTCCGGAGCGTGGAACTTGACGCGGCGGAGATCAATCCCGAGTCCGTGTCGCGCTTCAACCGCTTCAGGTCCGCCCGCACTTCGGCTGCACTCTGGTAGCGCAGGTCTCGGTCCTTCTCCAGCAGTTTGTTGATGATCTCTTCCAATTGCAGCGGCACGTCGGGATTCAACCGCACCGGCAACACCGGAGGACGATTCAAAATGGCCTCGAAGATAACGGGGGACGTGTCCCCCCGAAAAGGCAGGGCGCCCGTGGCCATCTCGTACAGCACCGCGCCGAACGAAAACAGATCGGTGCGCGTGTCCAGGTCCTTCCCGCGCGCCTGCTCAGGGGACATGTAGGCGACGGTTCCTACCGTAGATCCGGGGCTGGTTAGCATTTCCTCATCCACCGTAACGTCGGAGCCGCCGGTGACCCCACCCACTACGGCTTCCGCCTTCAGCGTCTTTTTCGCCAGTCCGAAGTCCAGGACCTTGGCCTGCTTGCGGCTAGTGACAAAAATGTTGGCCGGCTTGATGTCGCGGTGAATAATGCCCTTGGAGTGTGCCGCCTCGAGCGCATCCGCGATCTGGATGGCCAACTCCATCAGCACATCCATCTCGAGGGCATGCTTGCCGATGCGCTGCTTAAGGGTTTGCCCCTCCAGCAGCTCCATGGCGATAAAATACCGGCTGTCGACCTGTCCGATCTCGTAGATAGTGCAGATATTAGGGTGATTCAGAGCCGACGCGGCCCGGGCCTCGCGCTGGAAACGCTCCAGCGCCGACGGATCTTTCTCCAACTCTCCAGGCAGGAACTTTAAAGCAACGTGCCGGCCGAGGCTAAGGTCCTCAGCTTCGTACACCACACCCATGCCCCCGCCGCCAAGCTGGTGCAGGATGCGGTAATGGGAGATGATTTCGCCCGTCATCAGCCAGGGAGCTCCAAAAATGATGTCCCGATGGTAGGCTGCGCTCATGGCCAAGTCAATGTGAGGGCCGGGCTTAGACAGAGCCTAACAATTGTTGCGCCGGGCTCCGAGCCCCATAGCCTTGCGCAAAATTCCGCAGGCGCGGTGGCGTTGAACTGCATTTGGTCTTGTGATACGTTCTGGCCACACCATTAGTTTCGTAATGGTTCACGACGGGTCGGACCTGACTCGCGGACCTGGTTAGCGGCTCGGATGATCAGGCTCAGCTCCATCGCTGTTTCATCCGATTCGCGCTTGGGACCACCTGGTGGGAGGGCGCATGAAGTTCTGTAAAGTGTGCCTGCTCGCCTGCACATTTCTCTTCGCGCTTACCGAGAACTGCCTGCCACAATCCCCCATGGTGCCGTGGCTTACCCGCTCTGCGGATAACTCCAGAAGTGGTTGGAATCTGCACGAGACTCAACTGACGCCGGCATCGGTGGAGTCCAAGGGAATTATCCGAGCCACGATCATTCCCGTTATCGGGGATGCGAGGGGTGTCGAAGCGCAGCCACTCATCTTGCCCAGGGTGAAGACCGCGCGCGGAATCCGCGATGTGATGGTGCTTCCCTCGATGGCTGACGTAGTGCGTGGAGTGGACGCACATGATGGCTCCGGCATCTGGCAGGTTAGGCTGGGGACGCCAGTAACCGGAGCTAGAAGCATCGACTCCAAACTAGTCAATCAATTTTGGGGCTGCCTCTCGACCGGGGTCATCGACCCAGACAAGCAGCGCCTCTATCAGGTTTGCTGGGTCTCGCCAGACAAAACCGGCAACCCGCAAACGGCGCGTTACTTCATGTTCGTCCTGAGAGTGGGGGATGGAAGCCAGGTCGTTCGACCCGTGCTGATCCAGGGAAAGAGTGGAACGCAGGATTTTAACGCGGCCATGCGCAAACAGCGATCCTCCCTTGTGGAGACCAACGTCAACGGCGTGAAAACCGTATTCGGGTGTTCGGGGACGATCAACGAAACCGAAGTGGGTGTTGCCTCTGGCTATTGCTTTGGCTTCGATGTGGCAAGCAACACAGTGAGCGCGATGCTGGCGCTGACCGCGGGCGAGGGTGCTGTCGTTTGGATGGCCGGACAAGGCGCAGTTGCAGATGCGGAAGGCTTCCTCTACGTCATCACTGGAAATGGAGATTTTGATGGTGTGAGCCAGTGGGGTGAGTTCCTCAAACTGAGATACACGCCTTCTTCCGCAGGAGTCCCGGCCACGCTGCAGGTGGTAGATCACTGGACGCCATGGACTGACTCCGCGAGAACCGGGCAGGTGGCAGCGCATGGGGTGAAGTTGGCCGGAGTGAGCGCTCCCTCCGAAGCTATCAAGCCCGTGGGTGCCGGCATGAACATGTCGCTGAAGGATGCAAAACTGGTGCCGATGGTCAGCGACCAAGGCACCCCACTTCTTCTCGTCTTCCCCCAGATCGCCACCGGCAATTGGTCGGATGAAGATTGGGGATCAGCTGGTCCGGCCTGCATCTTCTCGATCGGCGTTTGCGTGGCCACGGGAAAGGACGGAATCGCCTTTCCCATTAAGGCAGGGGATCTTGGCGGGACGACTCTTCGAGACCTCGCTACCCCTAAAGCGAACTGCGCAAAACTCGCCGCACCTCCGGTCTGGATAACCATGAGTCCGGGGCCGGTTGATCCCTGCCCCACGGATCCCCGCACATTGAACTCCTTCCCCTGGGGCGACACCGCGCATCTTCACATGACGCCGGTGCAATTCTTTGACCCGGCGCTGGGATCGTGGACGATTTTCGCATGGGGGAAGAATTCGCAACTACATAAATGGGCCGTCAGTTCGACAGGAAATCTAACCTATATTGCGCAAAGCCACGAATTTGCGAGCGCGGACGTGCGGGGGAATTCTCCCGGAGGAATGCCCGGGGGATTTTGTTCCGGATCGAGCAATGGAGCGAATCCTAACTCGGCGATCCTGGTCTGCACTATCCCATACGGTGACGCAAATGCTCATGTAGTGAACGGGCGTTTGCTCCTCTACGACGCCGTACATCTCGCTGCCGATGGATCGCTAAAGGTTCTATGGGACTCGCAACGTTGGGGCGTACAGTTCCTGTTCAACAAGTTTGATCCTCCGGTGATTGACGGAGGCCAAATCTATGTGCCCAACTATAACGGCGGCGTGGATCTTTACCGCTTGGTGAAATAGAACACTGATGGTTAGCCGCGAAGCGGCGAAAGGGGGCAGCCCCGGGCGCAAGCCCGGGAGTCGACAGGGGAAAGACAAAGCCCTGGATGGGCGAAAGAAGACCGGGCGGCACAGAAGTCTGTTCTAGAGGCGCCAAGCTAACAATATGATGGTTGCCACGGTGACTACCGCGGTCGCTATCAGATACACATGCGATCGCACCCAGCTCGGGTTGGATTCGGCCAGTTCACCAAAAAATTCGGCATCACCATCGACACTCGCAACCGCGTCCGGGGTTGCTGCTTCGCAATCCAGGCATAACCTTCGGCCTTCGGATACGGGGAAGCCGCACGTCTCACATCTTCGGAGATTCCCAAAGGCGATGGTCGAAATCGAATTGGTGTGGTCCGCAGTTGCGTGAGTCTCGTCAGGACTCGCTACCAGGTCGGGAGTCTCGACCAAAGCCGGGGCTACCGCGAGCGCTCGAACCAGCTCACGGGATTCGCCTGGATGGGGTTCGGCTAAATGTAGCTTGGCTGGCTCCGCCGTGGACCCCTTCTTGATGTCTGCCCCCTGCTTTTCTGAATCTGCTTCGAGCTCGTCGCTATGCGCCTCGGCAGTTTTTGCGGTGGCTACGACTTCGGGTTGTCCCAGTTCCACTTCCGCGCGCCTGGCGGCGTCGGCATGTTCCACCGCGGTCTGGATCATCTCAGCCAGGCGATTCAGAGCTACGAAGTCGCGTTCCTCAAAAGCGCGGGGCCGTCCGGAGAGCAGCTCGAATACACCGTACACTTCCTCGCCGCGGACTAGAGGCATCACCACCACGGATGCGATACCGAATGCCTTACAACTTTCCCGGTTTACCCGCGGGTCGTTCTCCGCGTCGTCGCAACGCAGAATCTGGCGAGTGCGGACACTTTCAGCCGAAAGACCCGAATCGATCTGCAGGTGCGCCCCCAGTTCCGGCGCGGAGGGACCCGAACTGGCGCAGCAGACCATGGTCTCGCCCTGGCGCAACGCGATGGCGGCTCCGGACGCTCCCGTGATGTATTGTGCCCGCTCTGCCAGCAACTGCAGAGTAGCGTCCAGGTCCCGCTGCGCCATCTGGCTCAGCGACTTGCCACCATCCTCGCCGGGAAAGCGCAAGGCTTCACGCCCTGCCGGCGCTGCTTTCTTCAGTTGCATTCTTGGAGGAACCGGGTTTGAGGAACCAAGATCTACCGGGACGAGATTCGGCGGGGCAGTTTCCGGCACTGCCTGGGAAGGACTGTTGTCCAGGATGGAGTAATAATCCATGCCAAAAATTTAGAGAGATCTCTATTTCGGAGTTTCGCTCCACCAAGTTGTGGTGTCAAGGATAAACCCACAAGTGCTAGTCCTTATGAGCTTAACGAGTCACCAATCCGGATCGCGCCTGGAGTCAGAATTTGGGCGCGCAGTCCGCCCCGGTGGCGCAGTCCTTTGATGAGTTGGCGTCCGGTCAAACGCTGCAGGTGATCGCAAGGCTCACACAGCCGAATGCCGTGTGCTTTCACCTCGCCAATCTGAAAGTCGCGTCCCACCAGATGATTCAGCGCGACGCCGCGCGTGACCAGGTTGCGCCGCGTTTCGTTGGGTGGAAGATCCACGTTGTAGTCGCGCTTCAGCGCATCGATCGCTTCGGCTTCGATCAGCGTGAGTTCGAAGTCTGGTTCAGGTTTGTAGAAAGTCCCCTGGCGTAAAGCGTAACGGTCTCCCTCCAACCCCACTCCTGGGATGGCGTGGGCCTCCTTCACCGAAAGTGCGGGCGCGGTGGCGGCGGGGGCGATGTAGATGAATTCGATCGTTCCTGCGTTCATGACAGAGTTCTCTGCGCTGGAGTGGGACGGGCGGGACGCCCGTCCTCCATCGGATCGTGGCATTACTTACCGGCTAAAGCGATCGACTCGTCGAGTACATCGACTGCGACGTCGGCTTCGTCTTTGCTGACCACCAGGGGCGGCGCGATGCGGATCGTGCTCGGGCCACAACCCAGAAACAGAACGCCGCGTTCGAAGGCCAGCTCGATGATGCGGTCGCGCTCGTCCGCGTCGTACTCCTTGGTCTTCTTGTCCTTGACGATTTCGACGCCGACCATCAGACCGCGGCCCCGGACATCGCCCACCAGTTTGTGTTTGCGTGGCCAGTCTGCCATACGCTTCAGCATGTGGTTGCCAACCTCGGTCGAGTTCGCCAGCAAACCTTCGTTCTCGATGACATCGAGCGTGGCCAACGCGGCCGCGATGCAAACGGGATTGCCGCCAAAGGTCGATGCGTGCGAGCCTGGGACCCAATCCATGATGTCAGCGCGGCTCATCGTCACGCCGAGCGGCATACCGGAAGCGATCCCTTTCGCCATGCATACAATATCGGGCTGCACCCCGGTGTGCTCGATGGCCCACCACTTGCCGGTGCGGCCAGCACCGCTCTGGACTTCATCTGCCACCAGCAGAATGCCGTACTTGTCGCAAATGCGGCGCAGTTCCTTCATGAACACCGTGGGTGCGACTACGTAGCCGCCCTCGCCTTGCACCGGTTCGACAAAAATGGCCGCCACTTCTTCCGGCGCCAAAGTCGTCTTGAACAGCTTGTCCTCGATAAAACGCGCGCAGCCGAGAGCGAAGGCTTCGGCGTCCTGCGCACCACCTTCACAGCCGCGGTACACGTCGGGATAGCGCACGTGAGTGACTCCCGGAACACCGGTTCCGAAGCGGCGCTTCTGCTGCGGCTTTGAAGCGGTAAGGGACAGCGAACCCATAGTGCGTCCATGAAACGCGCCGAAGAAGGCGATGACATTCTGGCGCTTGGTGTGGTAACGGGCAAGTTTGAGCGCGGCTTCAACCGCTTCCGTGCCCGAGTTGCCGTAGTAAATCCGGTGCGGTCCGGGCATGGGAGCGATTTTCGAGAGCCTCGCCGCCAGCGTGATCATGCTTTCGTAATAGAAATCCGTGCCCGACATGTGGATCAGTTCGCCCGCCTGCTTCTGAATGGCAGCTACTACGTCGGGATGGCAGTGTCCGGTCGAGGTCACGGCGATGCCGGCGGAGAAATCGAAAAATTCGTTGCCGTCGACATCGGTAACCACGATGCCACGGCCCTGCTTGGCCACCAGGGGATAAGAGCGCGTGTAAGACGGGGAAATATACTTCTCGTCGGCCGAGAGAACACGCTTGGCATTGGGGCCGGGTAGAGCGGTCTTGATTCTGGGTCCTGCAAAAGTCTTGGTGGTCATTGGATCCTCCGGAAAGCAGTCGTCAGTATCGCGAGTCGTCGGCCGGGCGGTCGCGCCGAGAAGGGCGGACTCAGCTCTTAAGCCACATCATTTGGGAGGATTGGGAGAACTAGTCGCTACCGAACAAGCTGGGACGCGCCTGCGAGGGCAGCACGGCCAGATAACCGCGCGCGCACACCAAGAAGTGCAGCCAGCACCCGGGCAAGTGCGAATTGGGCTTCGGATGGCGCATCGATCGACATTCCTTGCCCATTATAGCCTGAGCCGACCGGTGGCGTAACCCCCTCGATTCCCGCTCATTACTTTTGTTATCTGCCATCCCGACCGGAGCGAAGCGCAACGAGCGCAGTGCAGGAAGTTGCTTTTGAGGAGTGCCGCGCTCTCGACGTTCGTCAGAAATCAATGCATCCATAACCTCGGAGGGGACAGTGCTGCAGGTGGCAGCAAAAAGCAGGTCCCACCACTGCGCTTGCTGCGCTCGCTCCGGTCGGGATGACAGAGTTTGCCGGGAACGGTGCGCCTGATTAATCAACAAGCTGCGCAGAGTCAGAATCCAATCGCCACTCCAGACCGTCTGATATGTTCTAAGTTCTAGTTTTTCCAGCGACCAAACCCATGACCCAGACCCAGCGCCAGCATCGTTTCGCCGTAATCCTCGCCTTCGCGCTGGTCTATTTTTTCTGGGGATCCACCTATCTCGGCATCGACATCGCGGTCGAGCATATTCCCCCTGCCCTGATGTGTGGCATACGCTTCCTGATCGCGGGTGTATGCATGCTGGCGTTTTGCGGACTGCGCGGGCGCCAGATTTTCTACAGGCCGGCGCAACTGGCGCAGATGGCGGTCGTGGGCGTGCTGCTGCTCGTGGGCGGCAATCTCACGCTCGCTTACGCCGAGATGCATGTAGCGTCCGGCCTGGCGGCGCTGATCATTGCGGTGACGCCGCTCTGGTTCTTGGTGCTGGACTCGCTGTTGCTCGGCGATCACCACATCGCGGCGAGAGGAAAAATCGGACTGGGCCTGGGCGTCGCCGGCTTGCTGGTGTTGTTGTGGCCCGATCTCGCGGCGACCAGCGCTTTGGGGAGAGTTCAGTTTTGGGCTTCAATCAGCCTGCTGGGCGGATCATTCAGCTGGGCGCTGGGCTCGGTGCTGGCGAAGAAATGGAAGTCCCCCGACATTGATCCCTTTTCCGCCACTGCGTGGCAGATGATCGCGGCGGGTGTTGCGAACCTTCTGGTCGCACTCGCGTTGGGCGATCCTTCGCGCGCGGTGTGGACCGCCCGCGGAATTGCCGCGACCCTCTACCTCGTAGTCTTCGGGTCGTGGGTGGGATACACCGCATATATCTGGCTGCTGAATCATGTGCCGACTTCCAAGGTTTCTACTTACGCCTACGTCAACCCGGTGGTCGCAGTGTTCCTCGGCTGGCTCGTTCTGCATGAACGGGTGAGCGGGTACATCATGGCCGGCAGCGCAATCGTGGTCGCTTCCGTCGCCCTGGTGACCAGCGCGCAGGTGACCGCAAAGACAGTCGCCGAGGAAATGCCGCCCGTAGAGACCATGGGAGACTAATTCATCCAAAGTTGAGTCATCCAAAGCGAGTCTGATCGTCCGCTTGGCGGACGATCCGGGGAGTCGAAGGACCCCTATAGTCGAATCGTAACTAGCGTCGCTCGGATGGTTCTTTGCTCCATTCGGTGAACCTGTTCACGCCTCGTGAAGTACCGTACCATCACTCCATGCCAAAATGCGTACGCTGCGGTCGCGAATTGCCATCGTCGGCAGCGGAAGCTAGCCCTCTCTGCCGCGATTGCCGCGCCGACGTGGATCTCACTGCGCCCTCCATTGACGCTTCGACGTCTTCCCCGCCAGTCAGAATCAGCCAGCCGTTCCTGCTGACTCAGGTGATCGTAGGGATCAACGTCCTCGTTTTTCTCGGCATGGTGTTATCGGGCGTGTCACCCATGTCGCCGACGCGCCTGCAACTGGTGACGTGGGGCGCGAACTACGCACCGTTGTCCCTCGGAGCACAGCCCTGGAGAATGCTTGCTTCGAACTATGTTCATATCGGGATTATCCACATCTTCTTCAACATGTGGTGCTTATGGAACCTGGGCAGGCTGGCCGAGCGCATCTTCGATCGCTGGACCTATCTGCTGGTTTATACCGCCAGCGGAATCGCCGGCAGCCTGGCCAGCCTGTGGCAGCATCCGCAGGGCACCGGAGCGGGAGCTTCCGGCGCGATCTTTGGACTTGCGGGCGGGCTGATCGCCGTGCTGTACCTGGGCAAACTTCCGATCGCGAAAGACGCCCTGAAGCCGACTCTCAGAAGTCTGGTCATGTTCGCCGCCTACAACCTATTTTTTGGCCTGGTGCCTGGGATCGACAATGCCGCCCATCTTGGAGGCCTGGCTACGGGTCTCGGCCTGGGCGCGGTCTTGGCGGCAACGGTTACGGAGTCGCGAGAGATCCGTACCCGCCGGCGCAACTATGTACTGGTGGCGACTACAGTGCTCCTGTTGGCGGGATACAGTTACGTCAGGCAGAGGTCAGGTCCGGTAGTGTCCCCAGCCACAATCGCTCGGTCGCCAGCGCCAACGGCATAGGATCTATCGCAACGGCTAAGGCCGTTGATAAGTGTGATCACACCTTGGTACGTCTGGCGTTGGGTTTTACTTGTCATGTCTCGGAACTCAGCACTTGTTCGGGTCTTCCTATGCCTCGGGTTGTTCGCCGTTGGTGGCCATTTCCGTCGCGCAGTTCGGGAAGAGTAAGGTGACGCCGCTCGGGCCAGCTCTCCGAATTGAATCTCCCTCGGAGACAATGACGCCGTTGGCGAGGCAGCAGTCCCTGCAAGGTAGTCTCTGCTTCCCTCAAGAACATACAAGACGTGCCCCCACCGGTGCTTCGAGCCTTTACCGAACAAGGTGGTTCTGTGGTGATGGCCGATCCGGGAAAAGGACTTTCGCGCAACAGATGTCGTCTATGACTCGACCCTACCCTCCGAACGCTTGATCTTCGCAGGAGTGTCGGGTGACAAATGCTTCGTACACTACGAACAGGGGCGGAATCGGCCTCACGTAGGTTCTGGCTTTGTTCAATGTCACTTCCATAGACCGCATGAAACCAATTTGGCCGGGCTACTGCGAGCGGGGTGCGACGAATCTCGAAGACCTCCGTTCCTTGGTGCTGCTGGCAGATGTTCGGGGCATGAGCACTCTCGTCACTTCTTGGCAGCTAAACCGACATCCTCTTGGCCGCCCTGACGGCACGACTTAACGCTCGTCGTCCACTTGCCAAAACTTATGACGTGCGGCTTGGCGGCGCCAAAACCAGCGCTCATGAGCGATGCAAGACAGAAGAGCATGAAAGACAAAAAACGATCCATGTTGCGGGCCCACGCATTCGGACGCACGCCCAACAAGGGCAGGCGACACACGAACCGCAATTTGTTCCTAATCGGAACCGGGTCCTTGAGCACCTCGCGCCTCAGGAAATCATTTACAATAACTGGCGTCACCTCCGGCCGTCCGATGAGCCTCCGGCAAAAGGTACTGAAAGCCATTTCTTCCCGCTCGATGTCTTACAAAGACATGGGTGAGGTGTTGGCTCGGCGATCTGCGCCTCGAATTCTCGTGGTGGACGACAATCAGGACATCATGGGGCTGATGCAGGAACTGCTGGCCACCCGCGGTTATGACGTGGTGGCAGTTCCGGATGCGATTCACGCCGAAGCTGAGATCCTCCGCCACCCTCCCGACCTGATTCTTTCGGATGTGGTTATGCCGGGCAAATCAGGATACGAATTGTGCCGGGAGCTCAAAGAGAATCCCGCCACCCGCCTGATCCCGTTCGTTCTGATTACCGGCCTGACCGATCGACAGGACCGGTTGCTCGGAATCGAATCTGGGGCGGACGATTTTCTACACAAGCCAATTTTCCCGGAGGAGCTGTTTGCCCGGGTCAAGTCTCTGCTCAAACTTAAGGAGTTTACCGACGAACTGGAGACGGCGGAATCCGTGTTGTGCACGCTGGGCTTGAGCGTCGAGAGTCGCGACCCTTATACCGAAGGCCACTGCGAACGGCTGGCGCACAATGCTAGTAACCTGGGGCGCTACCTAGGCCTGGATGCAGAGTCCATCGTGGCATTGCGCCGCGGCGGGTATCTGCACGATCTGGGCAAGATCGCGGTGCCGGATGAAATCCTCAAAAAGGGCACGAATCTCACGCCGGAAGAATGGGTCATCATGAAGCAGCATCCCATCACCGGAGAGACTATTTGCCGGCCGCTCAAGTCATTGCGCCTGGTGCTGCCGATTATTCGGAGTCATCACGAGCATTGCGATGGCAGCGGCTATCCAGACGGCCTGCATCGGGCCGAGGTTCCGCTGCTGGCACGCGTGCTGCAAGTGGTGGACGTCTATGACGCCCTGCGGACGGCGCGACCCTACAAGCTCGCGCTCAGCCATGAGCAGGCGGCCGTCACCATGCGCGAAGAAGCTCGATCGGGATACTGGGACGAACAACTCACCCGGGAATTCTTCTCCATGCTGGAAAAACAAAAGCAAGTGGCCTGATGTAGGCGCCCAAATGATCAAGGGCATTCCCTAAACCGTCTGGGCGCGTGCCAGTTCCTTGACCCGGGGCACGACCGTGATTCCGGTTTCTTTGTTGTAGCCGAGCGTCAATTCTGCAGCGCATTCATCGCACAACCAGAAAAACTCGACGCGCCACGAAGGTCTCGTCACTTCGCGGACCGGAATACGAACAAGGATGTCGACGCTGACGTCCAGACGGAACAGCTTTCCCTGATGGAGATAAAGAAAAGTCGCCGGGCAGCCCGGATTGGCGCATTTGGAGAGCATCTCTGCCCCCTCTCGGGCGGAAAAATACTATTGCATTAATCCTACGCCCGAAGGTCCAGCATGCGGCAGTTCGAGGAGAAAAACTTTGTGGAAATCTCGTGGCTGGGTTCAAGAATGGAAGTACGGGTTAGCTGGCGGCCTTCTGCCCGGCAGGTTTCGCCCGTTCCCGGACCGCTTCGGCAATCTTCTTACCCATCGCGGATGTACTAAGGAAGCTCTCTTCCGCCTTCGCGAGATCTTTGGTTCGAGATCCCGCCGCCAGCACCGCAGCCACGGCGGATTCAACACAGGCAGCTTCGGTTTCGAGCTTGAAGGAGTAGCGCAGCAGCATCGCCGCCGCCAGAATTGCGCCCACAGGATTGGCGATTCCTTGCCCGGCGATGTCTGGCGCGGAGCCGTGCACCGGCTCGTAGAGGCCGACAGATCCGCCAATGCTGGCGGAGCCCAGCATTCCCAGAGAACCCACGACGGCGCCTGCCTGATCGGACAGAATGTCGCCAAACATATTTTCCGTAAGCACCACATCGAAATCCGCGGGACGAGCCAGCAGCGCCATGGCCGCCGAGTCCACATACATGTGGTTCAGCTTGACGTCGGAATATTGCTGCCCCACCTGGGTCACCACGTCGCGCCACAGGCGAGAGCAATCGAGGACGTTGGCCTTGTCTACGGAAGTCACCTTACGGCGGCGCGACCGCGCCAGCTCAAAACCCACTTTCGCGATGCGTTCAATCTCGGCTTCGCCATAGCGCATGGTGTCGATGGCTACGCGATTGCCGAGAGTGCCCTGGGTAGTGCGTGGTTCTCCAAAGTAAATGCCGCCTAGCAGTTCCCGCACGATCAGGACGTCGGTGCCGCGGACCAAGTTCGCTCGCAGCGGAGAAGAGTCTTCCAGCCCGGCGAAGCACAGAGCCGGCCGCAGATTGGCAAACACGCCCAATTCGCGCCGCAACCGCAACAGCCCGCTCTCCGGCCGTAGATGGCTGGGAAAACTGTCGAATGAGGGCCCGCCAACCGCTCCTAATAACACCGCTCCCGAAGCCAGACAGGCCTGTAGCGTATCTGCGGGCAACGGGTCTTTGCTGACCAGAAGAGCGGCGCCCCCGACCGGCTTGCGACTGACGATGAGCTTGTGCCCAAAGGTTTCAGCGATCGTTTCCAACACGCGAACGGCTTCGTCGGTAACTTCCGGTCCGACACCGTCGCCGGGAAGGGCAGTCAGGTTGAGGAGCATGGGGCTTTATTGTACCGGAGAGGCTCGCAGGGAAAACTGCCGCTTAAGTAGCGGCACTACATTCGCGAATGGGCTGCTTCCGCTCAGGATGACATTTGGCGTAAAGCCGATTGACCGCAGGAATTTCCTCCCGCTTGGAACGTCATCGTCCTGCGTACCTGCTGAATCAATTCCAGCAGATGATGTTCCTCCACGTGCTTGATCTTGTCAGCCAGCACCACGAACCTGCGATAGATTTCATCCAGCTCGCGACGATCGAACTGGAATCCAAGCTGTTCGCACCGCAGCCCCAGCGCATGACGCCCGGAGTGCTTACCCAGCACCAGTTTGGAATCCGGCACACCCACCGATTGCGGCGTCATGATTTCGTACGTCAGCGAGTTTTTCAGCATTCCGTCCTGATGGATGCCGGCTTCGTGCGCGAACGCATTGCGGCCGATCACCGCCTTGTTGGGTTGCACGGGCACGCCCGTCATTTCGCTGAGCAACTGGCTCGTCGGAAAAAGCTGCTCGCTGACCACGCCGGTTTCATACGCATACCGGTCCGGGCGAACCCGCATCGCCATCACGATTTCTTCGAGTGATGCGTTGCCCGCTCGCTCTCCGATGCCATTGATCGTGCACTCCACCTGGCGCGCGCCGGCGGCGATCGCGGCCAGTGAATTCGCCACTGCCAGCCCCAGATCGTTGTGACAGTGGGCCGAAATGATCACGTTCTCGACGCCCCGTACTCGCCGTCGAATACTCTGAATGAGCTCGCCGAACTCCGCCGGCATGCTGTAGCCGACCGTGTCCGGAATATTAAGAGTCGTCGCCCCGGCTTCCACCACCGCGTCGAGAACCTGGTACAGGAATTCATGATCAGTGCGGGTAGCGTCCTCGGGAGAAAATTCAACGTCCCCGCACAATGACTTAGCCAGACGAACCGAATCGCGCGCCTGTTCCAGACACTGCTGCCGTGAAATCTTGAGCTTGTATTGCAGATGAATGTCGGACGTGGCCAGGAATACATGGATGCGGGGCCGGGCTGCTCCTGTAAGCGCCTGCCAGGCGCGCTCGAGGTCCGACGGGCAGGCGCGGGCCAGGGCGGCAATGACGGGACGTCGAATGGTCGTGGCAACTGCCCGCACCGCGGAAAAGTCGCCTTCCGAAGCGATGGGAAATCCGGCTTCGATAACATCCACTCCTAAGCGGTCGAGTTGATACGCCAGACGCAGCTTTTCCTGCACGTTCATGCTGCATCCCGGCGACTGCTCGCCATCACGAAGCGTGGTGTCGAATACCCGGATCCGTGCTCGTTCCATGCCCCAAGCCTCCTGACAAGTACGAATGTCATCCTACGTGGAATGCGATCGGTAGCAAATCTTATAATTATGAAATTAGTATTAGATAGGTTTTACTTAATAAGATATATTAATGCGATTCACACTTAACTTAAGGCAACCAATATGGACCTGGGACAATTGGAAGTTTTTCTGACGGTAGTGCGGGAGGGGAAGTTTTCCCGGGCAGCCGAAAAGCTGCATCGTACCCAATCGGCGGTGAGCCAGTCGATTCACAAGCTGGAACAGGATGTGGGCGAGCCTCTCTTCGACCGCTCATCGCGTGACGGCCTGATGACCGATGCCGGGCGCGTGCTGCAGGAGTATGCCGAGCGGCTGCTCAACCTGCGTGACGATGCCACTGGCGCGCTCGGAGAACTGCGCCAGCTGCATCGCGGCAAGTTGAGCATCGGGGCTAACGAATTCACCGCCCTCTACCTACTCCCGATACTGGCCGAATTTCGTCGCCTGCATCCCATGATTCGCATCGCGGTGCAGCGTTCGCTGGGCAGCCACATTCCCGGAGACGTGCTGCGCCACAACTCAGAACTCGGCGTCCTCACGTATGATCCGCAGGAGCCGCAACTGCATTCGATCGTCGCCTATCTGGACGAATTGCTATTCGTGGTGCCTTCCACGCACCCGCTTGCGGGCGAGGTCCAGGTCAGCATCCGGCAGTTGGGCGCCGAGTCGTTCGTCGCTCACATTGTCTCTTCGCCCTATCGCGACAAAGTGATCCAGGCATTCAAACGTCACAAGACACCGCTGCACATGGACATCGAACTGCCCACCCTGCAGGCGATCAAGCGCTTTGTGGCCATGGGCAATGGCGTCGCGCTGTTGCCCGCAATCAGCGTGGAAAGCGAACTGGCTCGCGGCGAACTGATCCACGTACCCGTGCGCGAGCTGCGTCTGCACCGGAAACTGCGGCTGATCTATCACCAGGCTGCCAGCCTGTCCCACGCAGCCCGCGCCTTCCTGAAGGTGGCAGAGGCCTTCTCGCGCGAACGCCGTGGTCCCTACCGCTTTCAGCGCGAACATTGACAGTTCAATGTAGGTCGCGAGCGCCCCGCTCGTGCATTTTGGGAATCGCCACGGACCACGTGGGAACAGTCGCCCTCGGCTGTCCGCCGGATCCGCGCTCCGCCATTTCTGGTACCGGCAAAATCTGTCGAGGTTTGCTTGCCGACAGCCGAGTGCGGCTGTCCCCACGTGGCTGCGGGTAGCTTCCCGCACGAGCGAGGACGCTCGCGCCTACACAACCGCGGTGCCGAACCTCACATCTAAAACTGTGAGAATTACTCTGTCCAAACTCACCACGATCGCGTTTCTCCTGCTGTTGCCGGCCGCGGCCTCGGCTCAGATTCCTACCCGGGGAAACGTCTTCTTCGGATATTCCTACGGCAGCGCCGACTTTTCCTCCGCCGGCCGGACTAACCTGAACGGTTGGAACGGATCTCTCGAGGGTAAGGTCCTTCCCTGGGTCGGATTCGTAGCCGATCTCAGTGGCCTTTATGGATCGCAGCATCTATCCGCTGTTTCGGCCTCGAAGGTCAACACAAGCGTGAATAGCGTGGTCCTCGGCCCGCGGGTGTCGGTAGCGGTGGGAAAATTCACTCCCTTTGCCCACGCTCTATTCGGGGTTTCGCACATACACGATAGCGCGACCGGCCTTTCCGAGTCCGATACTTCGTTTGCCACCGCCCTGGGGGGAGGGATCGACTATCGGCTGATTCACGGAATTGGCTGGCGCGTGCAGGCCGACATGTTGCAGACGCGTTTCTTCAGCGGTACGCAGAATAATTTTCGACTGTCCACCGGAGTTGTCCTGCATTTCTGAAAGGCGGCGATGGAGTTATCGTCTGGGGCAGGTGGCGTCAACCGACATTCTCATATTCAGTTTCTTCGAGGAATCCTGATTCGTCTGCGAGTTCAGCCGGCTTGGAAACAATCTCGGCGCTTTCGCGAACCTCGGTTTGCTCGCGGTATTCGTGGATGCGAACTCCCTCGGAGTCGATCGTCAAATAGGTCGGCGGAAAATCCGTCCAGCTGCCGGAGTTGTAGTAAGCGATGCCGTCGCGTTCGCAGAACTGCGCCTGGTGGGTGTGACCGCAGAAAACTCGGTCCGCCTGCCGCATCCGGGCGTGCAGGATGGCGCCCGAAGCCACCTTCGCGGAAAGCCGCAACCAGCGGGCATTCAAGCGATCCAGAAAACGCGAAAAGGTTTTGCCTTTGAAATCGAGCTTCTGCAGTTGCAGATGCACAAGTGTTCCCAGGTTGCTAAGCAGGAGGTTGTTGATGGCAAACCGGTCAAACTGGTGACCGTGGATGGCGAGGTGGCGGCGCCCTTCAAACTGCCACTCGTATTCCTCGTAGACTTTGACGCCGACCAGGTGAGACATGACGTTGCTCAGCCCGCGATCATGATTTCCTTCGACCCAGACCACTTCAATTCCACGCCTGGGGTTCGAGAGTTTGCGGATGTAGCCGAGGAACTTCCAATGGGGCTTGGTCAGCCGGCCAAAATTGAGGTCTGAAAAAATGTCGCCCAGCAGGATCAGGCGCCGGAAACGGTTCTCCCGCAGCATCCGCATGGCCTGCTCCGCGCGGCTGATCTCCGACCCCAGGTGCAGGTCGGAGAGGATGAGCGTGTCGTGGACGGCGGAACTCATCACCTAAAATTGTAACCATTGAATGTTACGAGGTGATGAAAATTGCACAAAAAATAGGGCAGTAATTCATGGTAACCAATGTAGGCGCGAGCGTCCACGAACCACGTCGGAGCGGCTGTCCTCCTCTGCCCAGTCGTGCGGGAGCTCGACATGCTGCGAGTGCGAATAGCGGAGCTTTGCTCCGCCGGGGCAGATGAGGACCGCTGCCCCTACGCGGTTGGTGAAGCGCTCGAGTTTATGTTGGTTCGAATTATTTCGAGGCGGGCGGCACGTACTCTTTGGGCGGGGCGGCGCCTTCGCCGAAGAAGTATTGCTCCATTTGCTTCACGATCGCGGCCTGGTCCTCGCGACGGGCTGGGTTGAGGCGATATTCGTTCAGCAGCATCTTGCAGAACTCCGTCCAGCCCTTCCAGGCCTCAAGCGAGACGTTATCGTAGACCTTCTGGCCCAGTTCCGTGTCGAACGGAAGCTCATCCAGACCGGGTAGTTCTTTTTTCAGCTTGACGCAGAAGACCTTGTGCTCAGCCATAAAATTCCTCGCAATCCGGGAAAGAAAATTATCTCACAAGGAGGCGAGCCGGTCGTCAGTCGTCGGCGAGAACGGCTTTCAGCTCTCGCTGGCAGCTCTCAGAAAAAGGGATCGGGCAGAGGTCTGCGTTGCCGACGACTGAAGACCGACGACTGGATTCACACATCACACAAATCCACGGCCTGGCGCAGCGAGGTCAGGGGATCGCGTGTGGGCACGAACTCGTGCGCCACGTAGCCCTGGAAACTAGTGGCGGCGATGCCGCGCATTACTCCATCCCACTGCACTTCCTGGGTTCCGTCAAGTTCATGCCGGCCGGGCACGCCCCCGGTATGGAAGTGCGCGAGCCACTGGATATTCGCCTGGATGGTCGCGACCAGGTCTCCTTCCATAATTTGCATATGATAAATATCGTAGAGCAGCTTGACGTGCGGGGAGTTCACCGCCTGCACCACCTGTACCCCCCAGGCAGTGTGGTCGCACATGTAGTCTTTGTGATTGACCTTGCTGTTGAGCAGTTCCATGCAGATGACGACGCCGTTGTCCTCGGCAATCTTCTTCACCCGGTTGAGTCCGGCGATTGTGTTCCTGGCGCCTTCTTCGTCCGACATGCCAGCGCGGTTGCCGGAAAAAGTGATCACATTCGGCACCCCCGCCTTGGCTGCCAGCGGAATGTACTTGCGAAAGCCTTCTTCAATCCGGGAGTGGTTCTCGATCCGGTTCAGGGCGCTGATCAGCTCCCCGCCGCCGGCATAAGCCATGCTGCACACTAAGCCATAGCGCCGCGGCACCTCGTATTCCTCAGGGTTGAGTAAGTCAACCGCCTTCAAGCCAATCTGGGCCGCATAGGCGCAAAGCTGGTCGAGCGGCGTCTCCTTGTAACACCAGCGGGAGACCGACTGCTTGATCCGCCCTTTGCGTTGCACCGGGGCGGTCTGCTCCGACCAGGAAAGGGACGGGACCGAAGCCACCGCGACTCCGGAGAGAGCACCCTTGAGCATCGTGCGTCGCGATAGTTTGTCCATAGACCGCAGAGTGTACATCCGAAGGGCTGGGAATGGGCAGCTCCATCCATCGCGTGAGGCCCCGAATCATGCTCCGTCAAGCCGGTTGCGGGTAGAGGCCGATCACATTTCCTGTCGGATCGCGGAACCTTGCAATGATCTCCGGCGCATCCGCGGCGATGGTTTGCACGAATCGCCACCGTTGGCGACGATGGTATCAAGGGTGGCGGCCACGCTGTCGAGGCCGGATTTTGCTCCAGGCGGACGCCCGAGTACCCAGGTGCCGCTTACGTCGCCGGTCGAGTCGTCAAGAGGTGCTGCTATCGCCGCGTTTCCGGATGTTCCAGCCGAAGACCCGTTTGAAGAAGTCGGAAGAACGCGCAATGTCGGTAGCGGACATCTCTATATAGCAGATTTTTCCGTTGGAAAACGTGGGAGGCATCGATCTTCCCCGCGAGACGTTATGATTCTAACGGCCATCGGCAACATGCAGCAATCCCGGTTTCAGAAGGAAACGCCGTGTGGCTTGGTGGGCCCTCCAGGATTTGAACCTGGGACCAATAGATTATGAGTCTACTGCTCTAACCGCTGAGCTAAGGGCCCTCTAGGGCGTCGCCGGATCAACAGTTTCGCATAACGACTCGAGAACCACCAACTGGTGCACGGCCATGTCCACGTATCTGCACTCTGCTCTGACCCGGAGTCATTTTTCCCAGCTGCCCGTTACTTTCGTACTGGAGCGCGAAGCGTTATAAGAAGCTAAACTGTGGCGCTAGACCGAAATTTTACGAAGTGGTTGCGCAATGCATAGAAAAACCGAAACTGTGCTGGCGCGAGTCAGCCAACAGCTCTCGCAGCTGGAAAAGCGGGATGGAGAACTGTGGTTGATCATCTCGCTGGCCGGCCTGCTAGTCGGTGCCGGGCTCTGCGCCGTACTTTTTCCTGCTGCCTTTCTCAAGCAAGGTAACATTCACTTCGAACTCACCGTATCGCGGCCCCTGGTACTGGGCCTGGTCGTCTTGCTGACTTTGCTCAACACCTATCTGGTTTCCAGGCGCATGGAAATTCGCCGCCTGCGCGAAGAGCTGATCTCACGAACTATCCAGCAGGAACTGGCCGAGCAGCAATCCTTCACCGATCCCCTGACCGAGATCTACAACCGTCAGTCTCTCGAAGAGATGGCCGGCCGATTCATGAGTCAGGCCAGGCGTTCCCGGAAGCCCCTCACTCTCATGCTGATCGATGTCGACCAGTTCAAAGCGGTGAACACCCGCTTCGGTCACCTGACCGGCGACGTTGTGCTCGCCAATACAGCGGCCCTGCTGAAGCACTCCGTCCGTGGCTCGGACGCGGTATTTCGCTATGGTGGAGACGAGTTCCTGGTTATTCTGGCGGACACCTCGTGCGCCGACGCCCGACATGTGGTCGACAGAGTAAGAGCGGGTCTGGCGGAATGGAACCGGGCGGGACATCTGGAGAAGTTCGAGTTGAGTCTCAGCATCGGGGTCGCAGAATGGGCCGAGGGAAAGACTCTGGACAACCTGCTCGATGGCGCGGATCACCAGATGTACGCGGCGAAGTCGGACCGCAAGTTGAGCAAGGGGACAGCAGCTGGAATTTGAACCTACGTTGGCCGCAGCGAAAATTACGCCACAGTTTTGACAATTTCGAACCCCGGGTCCTCCCGAGGAACTTCAGTCCCGAAGGATCCGGCGCAGCGGATATGCACGCTGGTTGGTGTGCTGCCGATGCGCGCGAGATCCTTCGCAAGCTCAGGATGAGGCTTGATTAAAAGATTCAAACCAAAGACTGCCGCGCCCCAAATTACCACATCCCTAACAACCTACATCAGCAGATCAGTGGCCCTCTGCACCAGCGGGTGCTGCATCTCCTGCAGGTCGTTCTTCACCAGGTTGAGCCCGTACACACACTGCTCGAAGTTCTGCGACAGGTTAGCGAACAGCGGCGCCACCTTGGCGTATTCGAAATGTTCGAACTTGGAAACGATGTAGTAGCTTTCTTTGCCGGCTTTGATCCAGTCGACGAAATTTTCCGTCCGGTTGCGGCGCAGTCGGAAGTGGTTGATGCTCTCGGGAAACATGCCGGTAAAGAAAAGAGTGTAGTCGCCGATGTGTTTGCGTACCTGGCGCTCGCGGTCGAAAGAGGGTGCGGGCCCAAACACGGGATTCGATTCCACCAGCATTTCGCCGACATCGGTCAGCGGCCGGCCGTCGGCGTTGCGGACCCTGAACAATTCCTCGACATCGCAAAACTCGGCCATCAGGTGGGCGACGTAGTTCACGATCTGGGGATCGCGCAGACCAATCTCCTCGGCATAGTGTCGACCCACAAGTTCGACGAACAACTGCTGCAAGGGATGCGATTCCGGAATCATTCTGGATCTCACCTCCTCTTCGAAAGGCCGACTGGTGCTCAATTCCATCGGCACTTCGTCTCTACTTAACCTCAGCTTGATGGCGAAGGCAAGTGACTTTTGTAAGTCACCCAAATCGATATTTCCTATTTAATTAGAACCCCCGCGAGCGCCAAAGGTTTCACGCCCGATTCACTGTAGATGACTGCTGGCAGACGGCGGCGTTGGCTGCCAATTGTGCATGGTATGGCCGGTTACAATGAATTGACGGAGGCAAAATGGAACGAACCAACATTTCCAGCGGCGCCCAGTGGGAACCCATTGTGGGTTACTCTCGTGCGGTTAAGGTTGGCTCATACGTGCATGTGTCCGGCACCACGGCCACCGGCCCGGACGGTAAGATCGTCGGAGCAGGCGACGTGCGCGCTCAAACCATCCAGATTTTGAAGAACATCGAGTCGGCTCTGGCGAAGGCAGGCGCTACTTTGAACGATGTCGTGCGTACCCGAATGTTCGTGATCAACATCGCCGAGTGGGAAAAAATCGGCAAGGCGCATGGGGAGTATTTCAGCGATATCCGCCCGGCGACGTCAATGGTGCAGGTAAGCGCGCTGATATCGCCCGAAATGCTGGTGGAGATCGAAGCCGATGCGGTCATCGGCGGCTGACGTCCCCTGAGGAACGGACACTCTCGAAGGTGCCCCGTCCAAGCTCTACTTGGGCGGGGGGGCAAAGCGCATGCAACCCTCATCGTGAGGATCCCCGTCCGCTCGAACCGCGCCGCGGACTGCTGCGGTGATCCTGTCAAACGCTCCGCTTTCCGTGAGGAAGCATCATCCCGCCCAAGCAGAGCTTGGACGGGGCACCCTCAAGATGTATCATGCCGACCCGAACCCGAATCGAAGAGGTGGACATGCGCTCTCTACTCAGCCTGATCGTTGCGTTGACTGTCGTCTCACCCGTTCTTTCCCAGACCACACCACCGCCGGCCATCACTGTCATTCGCGTGGGCGTGCTCATTGATGGCAAGTCCGACCAGCCTCGTCGCGATCAGGTCATCGTGATTCGCGGCAGCCGCATTGAAAGTGTCTCGGACGCTGCCACCGCGAAAATTCCCGCGGGTGCCAGTCCCATCGACCTCTCGCACGCCACCGTGTTGCCCGGCCTGATCGATTCCCATACTCATATCTTCCTGCAGGGAGAAGACCCGGCGCAGGGGGGGTATGACGTCAACATCCTGAAATATCCGCTGGCCTTTCGAGCGGCGCGGGCCACGGTTGCGGCCCGGCGAGCTCTGGAGCAGGGTTTTACAACGTTGCGCGATCTCGAGACCGAAGGGGCGGGTTATGGCGACGTAGGGATCAAGGAGGCGATCGAAGGCGGCTACATCCCGGGCCCACGGCTGTTCGTCGTTACCCGCGCCATTTCGACCACCGGTGGCTACAACCTCGAAGGCTACGCCCCCGAGCTCGACATGCCTAAGGGTGCGCAACTCGTCGACGGTCCGGTCGAGGCACGCAAGGCGGCGCGTGAACAGCTCGACCACGGCGCCGACTGGATCAAGGTTTACATGACGCATCGCTCGTGGGTGGGGAAGAATGGCGAGCTGGTTTCACAGCCGACCCTCACCGTCGAAGAACTGAAGGCGATCGTGGACGAAACCCACGGCTGGGGCAAGAAGGTAGCCTGCCATGCCTACAACGGAATCGGCCTGCAGCGCGCCCTGGACGGCGGGTGTGATTCGATCGAGCATGGCCTTGAAATCACCGACGCGCAGATCGCGCAGATGGTGAAGCAGGGTACGTGGTACTGCGCCACGCTCGCTCCCTACTATCACGACTGGGCCCCGGCCGATACGCCCGGCGGCCAGCGTGATCGAAAGCGTGCAGCGGAGCATGGGGTTTCGTTCCAGAAGGCGGTGAAGGCGGGGGTGAAAATCGTTTTCGGCACTGACATAGGGGGAATGCCATGGACCGAACCGATTGCCCAGGAGTTTCCCCGCATGGCCGAGTTTGGCATGACGCCCATGGATATCATCAAAAGTGCGACTTCGCGCCCAGCGGAGATGCTCGACATGACAGGCCAGATCGGCGTAGTTGCGCCGGGTGCCTACGCCGATATCGTGGCCGTCAACGGCGATCCCCTGCGCGACATCAATGTCCTGGGAGCAGTAACGTTTGTGATGAAGGATGGCGGAGTGTTCCGGAACGAAAATAAGTGACCGAATCCCCTTTGTGTCCTTTCCGGTATTCTTTGCGCACTTTGCGGTAAAGCGAGTAATGAATCTCCTTGACACTGGTATTGCGCACGTCATAATGCGGAATTCTCCGTGATCGTCGAATTCCCGATCCGCGAGCGGAGTTTCGAAAGTCGGGTCTTACGAAGGGGGCCTATGAGCGTCCTGGAACTTTGCGATGCAGATGTGGCTTCGGTGGCAGTCGAGGCCAGTGCGGCGGACGCCATCCGCTTGATGCTCGACCGGCATGTGGGAGCCGTGGGTGTGGTCGACAGCGAAGGCCGGGTGGCAGGCGTCTTTTCCGAGCGCGACGTTTTGCGGAAGTTGTCCCTTACTGGTCGCAATCCCGAGGTGACACCCGTGCGGGAACTGATGACCTCTGCGGTAGAACTGGCGACGATATCCACGCGGCCGGGCGAGGCTCTGGCCATCATGTTAGAACGGCATTTTCGCCATCTGCCGGTAGTGGATGACTCCGGCAAGCTGCTGGGCATGCTTTCCATCCGCAACCTGCTGCAGCAGCGGATCGATGATCTCAGACACGAACTGGACTCACTCGAGCAATACGTCACCAATGACGGACCCGGGGGCTAGGCCGGCTTGGGCACGGCCAAAGTGCGGATTCTGCCTGGCATCAGCCCTTCGTTCGTGAACCTCGCTTGAGTCCGACATCCAGGTAAAATACAAAGCCTGATGCGCAAAATTTCTGGCGCCCTTCCTAAAACCATCGCCGTCGTTCGCATGGCCACGTCCGCCTTCTTTCTGCTTTTCGGCCAGTACAAGGTTTTCGGTCCGGAATTTACTCACGGCGGATTCCAGCAGAATCTCCAGGGCTTCATCCAGAACGGCGCGGTGAGTTTCTACCAGCCGATTCTGGCCAATCTGGTGTTGCCGCACGCGGTATTTTTTGGATACCTGGTTGGAGTGATCGAATTGTTCATCGGTGTGTGCCTGCTTCTGGGAATCTGGGTACGGCCGGCTTCGGTCCTGGGCACGCTGCACATGCTGAGCCTGACGCTCGCCACCTGGTGGGAGCCCGGACAGGGAATTTCCGTGTGGCACTATTTCGGCGCCGAGCTCGACCACCTGCCGCTGCTATTTCTCTTCCTGATATTTTTCGTGGCCGATGCCGGGCAAGAGTGGGGCCTGGATGGTCGCCGCACCCAAAGAAGACCGGGATGACCTGGAGCCGTGCAGCGACGCAAGAATAATGTAGTCCAGGGCGCAAGCCCCAGGTCGAGCTCGCAAAGCCAACTCAACGAGGAACAGATGAAGCTAGCAGCCCGGAGTTTTGTTTTCAAACTTATTCTCGCGTCATTTGTCTTAATCGCTCTTGCAATCGCGCAACACCCTAAGCCCGCCGGCAGAGTCATGGTCCACGCCGGAAAACTGCTAGACGTCCGCACCGGTAAGACCCTCAACGACCAGGCCATCGTCATCGATGGAGGCAAGATCGTCAGCGTCGATCCTTTCACGCAGGCCAGCCGCTCGCCCGGTGATCGCCTGATCGATCTGGGGAACGCTACCGTTCTACCCGGCTTAACCGATGCGCATACTCACATGACCAGCGACCCGCAAGACGTCGGCTACGAGGGGCTAGGTATCTCGATTCCGCGGTCAACCTTGGTTGGCGCGCGCAATGCCCGCCTCACGCTGGAGGCCGGTTTCACCACCGTACGCAACGTGGGCGCCGACGGTTATAGCGATGTCGCGCTGCGCGATGCCATCAACGCGGGTGACGTGACCGGGCCGCACATGCTGGTGAGCGGGCCTCCTCTCGGCATTACCGGAGGACACTGCGACGAAAACCTGCTGCCCTTCGAATACCACGACACTGCGGGAGGGGTGGCCGACGGAGTGGAAGGCGTGCAGCACAAGGTCCGCGAGACCATTAAATACGGCGCTGACCTGATCAAGATTTGCGCCACCGGAGGCGTACTTTCGCACGGCGACAATCCTCAAGCTTCGCAATACACGCTCGAGGAGATGAAGGCCATCGTGGCCGACGCACATCGCCTCGGACGCAAGGTCGCCGCCCATGCCCACGGAGCCCAGGGCATTCTGTGGGCCTCCGAGGCCGGGGTAGATTCCATCGAACACGGATCCTATATTGACGACGCCGCGATTGCCGAGATGAAGAAGAATGGCACCTATCTGGTGCCGACCCTCTATCTGGCCGACTGGTTTCTGGCGAACGCGGAGCAGTTGCACGTTCCGCCGGAGATGATCGCAAAAGGCAGAGAAGTGATGCCGGCGGCCCGCAAGAACGTTGCTCACGCCTTCGCCAGCGGAGTCAAAGTGGCGTTTGGCACCGACGCGGCCGTGTATCCCCACGGGTTGAACGGGCATGAGTTTGCCGTCATGGTGAAGCTGGGCTTGACTCCGCTGCAATCCATTCAGTCGGCCACGATCAATGCCGCCGATCTGCTGGGCTGGGCAGACAAGATGGGCGCAGTCGAACCGGGCAAGTGGGCCGACATCATCGCCGTGGATGGCGATCCGCTGCAGGAGGTGACCACGCTCGAGCGGGTGAAGTTTGTGATGAAGGGCGGAGAAGTAGTGAAGAACGAGTATGGGAAATAAAATGAGGGTGCCCCACCCTTCGTTTTTTGAAGGGTGGGATTCCACGGTCGTCTGCTGCTGGGGATTTTTCCTGTAACTCCTGCGATAACCCTGCATCATCGTCACCACCACCGACCCTCTGGCAAAATACGCGAAGAGGGTGAGGCACCCGCACCGAGGAATTCTCCGCCGCAGACACCAAAGGCCGGCTTCTCAGCCGGCCTTTCACACAGAAACGGGAAACGAACAACTACTTCTTGGGCGCGATGGCGTCCTTGGCTGCTTTGGCGACGCGGAACTTCACCACCGTCTTGGCTTTGATCTGGATGGGTTCACCGGTCTGAGGATTGCGTCCCAGGCGGGCCTTGCGATGAGCCTTCACCAGGCGGCCCAGTCCAGGGATCACAAAGATGCCATTCTTCTTGGTCTCTTTAACGGCGACCTCGGTGAGTTGCTCAAGAAATGCTGCCGCGGTCTTATTGTTGCTCTCGAGTTTTTCCGCCAGATGGCGGACGAGCTGTGTCTTGGTCAAACCTGAAGCCATGAAGCCTCCTCTGAATTCACTGAAATTTTCCTACGGTGTGGGCTATCTTATACCAGCGTTCTGTGGAAAAGTGACGTTTCAGCCGCATTTTATGCGGATTTATTGAGATCGAGCTCTGAAAAGACCGCAAAAATCGCATTCACGCGCGTATTGATGTCCCAAAATGGCCCAATCGGCCAATGTCGGCGCGTGCGTCCCCGTGCTCCCTGCTCCTCGCATTCTCATGGCCGTACGGGCTATTGCTGCTGCCGCACGAGCGCGGGTGCTCGCGCCTACGCTTCAGATGTCATAATAGTTTTCGGAGACTCATCCTGTGAGTTGTGCGTTTTGCGAAAAGCGTAAGGAGAAGCGATTCTGTCCGGCCATCCACGGCCGCATCTGTCCGCAATGTTGCGGCGAGCAGCGCGAAGTGACGCTCGATTGTCCCAGCGACTGCGTGTACCTGCAGCAAGCTCGCGAGTATGAGAAGCCGCGTAGCCTGAGGGATCTGAACCCGGCCGACCTCTTCGTGCAGGTGGAGGTCGAAGACCAGTTTCTCTACCAGCACGAACCTCTGATCATGGGCTTGACGTACGCTCTGTCCAAAAGCGTTCGCACCGACCACAGTTTGAAGGATGCTGATCTGATCGCGGCCCTCACCTCGCTGACAAAAACCTGGGAGACACTGGTCAATTCAGGATTGCATTATGACAATCCGATTGCCAGCGTCCCTCAGCAGGCGGTGGTGGCGGAAGTGCAAAACATGGTGAAGGAATATCGCGAGGCCGAACAAAAGCACATAGGATACGCGCAACTACGCGACTCGGAAGTGCTGCGCGCGCTGGTTTTCCTGGTGCGCATGGCCCGCGTCCGCACCTCGGGAAGGCCGAAATCACGCGCCTTCGTCGACTTCCTCATGGCTCAGTTTCCGGAAAAGCTCTCCGGGATCGCCGCGCCAGAAGACGTCGGCAGCCGGCTCATTGTGCCTTGAATCGGGCCTCGGACTTCAGACCTCGGACGTCGGACCCTTCGTATCTCCCACCGCTGCTCTTAATATTCATGCGCCCGATGTTTTTGGTCCGAAGTCTGAAGTCTGAGCTCCGACGCCCGCCTTACCGCTTGCCCCGGCGGCAACGCGTCCCTCAGTTCGCGCACGGTGCGCTTGATTACCGGATGCCGCGCCTCCGGCGCAATTTCAGCGAGGGGTTCGAGCACGAAGCGGCGCTCGTGCATGGCTGGATGTGGAATGGTCAGGCCCTTGGTTTGGATGATCGAGTTGCCAAACAAAAGTATGTCGATGTCGAGGGTGCGCGGACCTTTTTTCTGAACTCGCCGCCTTCCCATTTCCCTTTCAATGTCGAGAATCCCTGCCAGCAGTTGTTTGGGCATCTTTTCGGTGTCCAATTCGACCGCGCAATTCAGGAACCAGGGTTGGGCGGCAAATTCGACCGGTTCAGTTTCGTAGAACGACGAGACTGCCATCACGCCGCCCAAGCTGCTTACGCGGTTGATGGCCGTCCTTAAGTTGGCTGCGCGATCGCCAACATTTGAGCCCAACGAGAGGTAGACCTGCTTATGCATGGGCGTCTGGGTTCCTGTTTCCCATTTCCGGTTTCTGGTTTCCGGAGAAGTATGTCGTGGCAGGCGAAGGACGCCCCGTGTCGTAGTTCTCGCCGCCAATGACTTTAGTCACTTTCGCGCCATTGAACCCGCAGCCTACCATGAAAGCTCTATGCCCCTGGAATCGCTGCTGCTCAGCCGGGATCCCGAGGTTATTCGCGTTCTTCAGCCCGCCCTGGAGAAGCTTTCCGTCGAGGTTGAAGTCTGTGGCGGGGTCAGTTCCGGCCAGGAAATCCTGCGCACCGAGAAGTTCGACGCCATCATTGTAGATTGTGACGACCTGAAGGGCGCCCTGGGTGTGTTGGAAGGCCTGCGTAAGAGCGCCAGCAACAAGAATTCCGTCACCTTCGCTATCCTGAACGGCAGCACGACTACGCAGCGGGCATTCCAGATGGGAGCAAATTTTGTACTGCAGAAACCGGTTTCGGCATTGAATGCCAAACGGTGTCTCAGCGCCGCGATCAATTTCATGATCCGCGAGCGGCGCCGCTATTTCCGGCATCCGGTGGAAATGTCGGCCACGATTTCGTTTTGCGAAGGCCAGAAACTCAAGGTAACGATGACCAACATCAGCGAGGGTGGCATGGCCGTTTGCTTCCGCGGGCCGCTGCCCAAGGGCACCGCCTCCAGCGTGTCTTTCAAGCTTCCTGGAGCCGCGACACCCCTGGAGCCGAAGATCCAGATTGCCTGGATCGACGAATCCGGCCGCGCCGGTCTTCGCTTCGTCGATATGAACAAGGAACCGCGGGCCCAACTGGATGGATGGCTGGCCGAGCAAAGCGAAAAGATAGCCCCGTCGTCGCGCTGATTCCGTTTGTCCTCAATTTTCCTCGGCCCCTACAAGGCTTCTGAGCGTATCCAGTTTGAGACTTGTGCATTTTTGGCTTGCCGATCACGCTGGAGAGAGGAAATTCTAACCGAGGTCCTATGCTGTCGATTCACACGAGAATTGATCGCGCCCAACGTTTGGTGCGCATGCTGGAACAGGACGCGCCGCTGCTGGCCCTCCGGGTCGCGGAACTGACTCCTGAGCATCAACAGTCGGCAAAAAGTTATGCTGCCCAACTGACGGC